>WNFC01013362.1_pt1 | contig 13611 bp, 8 predicted proteins | sample 5400541 | NCBI WGS metagenome assembly WNFC01 (sample SAMN13153342, study PRJNA577476) | soil metagenome | isolation source: 120 cm saprolite under Douglas fir tree site 2 hole 2 replicate 1 | place: USA:California | collected 2015-04-18
CCCTGGGCTTTGAGGTGTTCCAACGCCTCCCGCAGCAAGGCGGAGGCCGAGCGATGGTTGCGACGCGCGGTCGGCGCCGGCAGCGTCGCGTAAAGCCATAGCATCTGCTCCGGACTTAGCTCGCCCGGCTCGCGTCCGAAATGCGCCCAAGCCGCGCTGCGCAGGCCCCTATAACCGGCAAAATCGGCATAATTCACGTACAATTCCAGGATCGCCGCAGGCGAGAAATGGGCGCAAAGACGCTCGGCCAGGATGATCTCGAGGATCTTCCGCCGCACTATGCCGGAGAAGGATGTTGGAAAACTTCCGCCAGGCAGCTCGTAAGCGCAGCGCGCCACCTGCATCGGAATGGTGGAGGCGCCCTGATGCATCACCAGGGCACGAGCGATAGCCCACGCATCAAGCGGTCCCTGGCGTGTCAAAAAGCGCTCGTCCTCCCGGGCGATCAGCAAATAAATGTAGTTGCGCGGCAGCTCCCTTAAGGGCAGCCAACCCGCAGGACTGAGCCGCGTACCATCGCGATCCACGTAGAGCAGCGACCGCGCGAAGGGCTGGTTGAGGTCGAGCCGCATAACCCCGATGATTGGTGGTACGATCCACAGCGCCGCCCTTAACGCCGAGAGCACGGCGATGAGGCGAACTATGCCGCCAACGATCAAGCGAAGAATTCTGAACACGCGCATCGAATTTGATTGCGGATCGGCTGCGACCTCAGCAGTCGGACAACTGCGAAACGATACTCACTAAACATCAGACAGGCGGGGATGCGATTTTCTGACGGCCGAATAGAATAGCGTCGTTGTTTAGAGGTTCCTTTCTGAAGCGAGGAGACGAGGGCCACCGCGCGGTTCGGCGCTGAAAGTCCTTCCTCTGTCATCCCGAGTGAAACCGAGGGATCAACGCGAAGCGATTTGCCTGGGCGGTGGGGCATGTAGCTAAAGGACCACCATTGCGCGCGAAGAGCTGTTGCTTGCGGATTTCGCCGTCTACGTCGTGCAACCTGCCAGAGCGCGTCAAGGGATCGCGCCCTGTTTGCGGGACGCGCGCTCGCACCTCTGGTGCCTGCAAAAGCTCCAATGGAACGGGGTTTTGGAGGGCGTCGTCGCTGCGCTTCCGCAGACGGCGCGCAATCCCTCCGCTGCGGTTGGGATAACGGACTAGAGGGTCGCGCGCTCGTCGCTAGCTGATTACGAGACAGCGCACCTGCGTGCGGTCCACTAACACACCGCCACTGTCATATCGAAGCTGCGCCACGGGCGCCCCAGCATTTTCGCGGCTTCTGCACAATGAACACACAGGTGGAAGACGTGCACGCGGTCAGTAGCAGGGCTGATCATCTCTTCGAAGCGCGCCAGCAGCACATCGAGTTGCTGCCGATGAAGCTGGAGCTGGAAAACGCTCAAGCCAATGCGTTGCCCATAGTCGAGCAGCAGCATCGCAAGGCGTTCGCGCCGGCGGTCGTCAGCCACGTCATAGGCAACGATATAGCAATGCGGCGCCTGGCCGCGCCCACGCGTTCTCGGTCTCACAACTAGAGAGACCCGCAGCGCCGAAAGTTCTGACAGAGCATGTGAGCGGGGCGCGGGAAAACCTATTTCCTTATCAGAAGTCTTTCCGCACCCTGCGATAAAAGGAAGGCCTCTTTCCGCAGCCTGATTTGCGGCACCCGAGAGTCCTCTTCCTATTGGGGTTTATCAGGAGAGGGCTGCGCTGAGAAGCTCGGTGTGGGACAGGCTTTCCAGCCTGTGATGTCGCTAGCCGGGAGGAAACTGCGCTAAGAGCCCAAGGCAACAGCGCAAGCAGGTGCAACTTCACAAATAGTAGTAACTGGGGCTGACGCCTTTTCTGTCATCCCGACCGACCGCGGAGGGATCGCGCGCCGTCTGCGGTGCGCAGGCGAGGACCCGCCGGCCTGCGCGTAAGCTACATTCATGCGTTATCGTTGACGCTCAGTTGCTTGAACGACGGGTTCACCATCCGCATCAGCGCCAGTTTCTTGCTACGGCGCCAGCGCTTGATCTGCTTCTCGCGGCCGATAGCGGTGGCCTGTAAGGGTGAATCTGGTACAAAGAACAAGCTATCATGCGAAGTTTGTATTTTGTCATCCCGACCGGAGCGGCATTCTTGTGCCGCGCTGCGCAGGGATCAACGCGAAGCGACTTGCCTTTACGTTGAGAGAAAGAAATCGCTCCGCGTAGATTCCGTTCGTCGCTTAGCGCTCCTCAGGACAGGCTCTTCGACACGGCCTCGCATCCGCTCGGCCGGCTCAGATATCCACGGGTCCGTTGGACCTAACACGGTGGACGAAGGTTGACCATATATGTCCGTCATCCCGAGCGTAGTCGAGGGATCGCGCCCGTCCTCGGGGCGCATGCTCGAATCTCTGCACAACCGAGGCAGCCCGGCGAAGCGGGAGGCTCGCGCCTGCGCGCCGTAGAAGGCGCGCGATCCCTCCACTTCGGTCGGGATGACAGAATCTGCTGTCGACCCTACAAAGCCCTGCTTTCATGTCAGGATGACAGAAGGGAACAGACGCCACTCAGCTCGATTCGCTCACAAACTCTCAGGATGACAGAAAAGGCGTGACGCGCGAAGTTGAGCCGGTACCGTTGTCACTGTTACATGCCGCTAGACAGGATATAGACGTAAAACTGACACATCACTCCGCGCAGTTCCTAGCGCGCAGCCTTCTTGACAGCAAGCTTGTCGCTAGCGCGGAGGCCTGTCCCCGCGCCGGGGACGGCACGATCCCTCCCCCGTTCGGCTCCGCTCAGGGCTTCGGCCAGCGTCGCTTGGCCTCGACTCACTCGGTCGGAATGACAGAAAAAAACCGTCCTCACTTGTTTGGCGAGCGGTCTAGACTTCAACCGGCGTCCATTTGATACCAACCATGGTTTCCGGTTCCTTCGGGAAGTTCATCTCTCTAGAGAAGCGGAAGGTGTTCGGTTTCTAGTGGCCTGTAACGTTGAAATCGGTATCAAAGTGCCCCATCGAAACGAACCAGACAACCCCCACCTGACTTCCCCCTGGTCAGATATCCATGGGTCCGTTGGACCCGCCACCTTGCACGAAAGTAGAAGCCAAATCCGTAGCGAACGGCTCCTTGCGACCGGTCTCGACTCTTTACTTGCTTGCCCTACCGCCCAGGCAAATCGCTCCGCGTTGATCCCTCGGCTTCGCTCGGGATGACAAAAAAGGCTGCCAGCGTCACAAACCACCACTTTCATGCCAGGGGGAGGGATCCTGTCCGTCATCCCGACCGGAGCGGAGGGATCGCGCGCCGTCTGCGGCGCGCAGGCGCGGATGCTTCGTATTGCGGGATCCGTCCGGTTGGAGCTGCTGCGCACGCGCCATAGGTCCGAGGATGCACCCGCCGACGGTGTGCGCTCCCTCGACTTCCCCCTCGGGCTTCGCTCAGGGCTTCGGCTCACCGGGGTGACAGAACCGGACACTGCTCGATGTTACTCATACTTTATGGACTGAACGCTAGTGTCCTGGTATGGGCGGCTCTCGAGCCCGCCGTTTCTGCTGCTCCGCTTCTTGCCAAGAAGTCATCTCCAGAGACACATCGTTGTCGTTCCGCTCGATGATGTCCGCGTCCCTGTTTCCGTTCCCTTCGGGAAGTTCATCTCTAGAGACGGAGCTCCGACCTAGATTCCGGATCGAACAAAAATTCCTGGGCTTCCGTTCCCTTCGGGAAATTCGTCTCCAGAGAAGAAGCAGCAAAAGCAACTCGGCCACATCTTCGAGTTTGCCGTGTTTCCGTTCCCTTCGGGAAGTTCATCTCTAGAGACAGTTCTTTTTCATCAAAATCAAAGCCCGGGCAAAAAATGTTTCCGTTCCCTTCGGGAAGTTCATCTCTAGAGACCGAGGAGCTCCGCTTGGTCGTGGTCGCGGAGATGTTGTTTCCGTTCCCTTCGGGAAGTTCATCTCTAGAGACTGGCGGGATCACTAAAATAAATCCCATTGCGCGCTGGTCGAAAGGTTTCCGTTCCCTACGGGAAGTTCATCTCTAGAGACCTTGTCCTTACAGCAAGTGCCATCGGGTTATGTTGGCTTGTTTCCGTTCCCTACGGGAAGTTCATCTCTAGAGACCCTTCAGGAAGAACTTATCGCCGCGTCGGCGAAAAAGTTTCCGTTCCCTACGGGAAGTTCATCTCTAGAGACGTGCGCGGCCAATTCGACCGCCACACCTGCGGGTGGCAGATTGAGGTTTCCGTTCCCTACGGGAAGTTCATCTCTAGAGACTGCAAGCTCGAATAGTTACGTGGCCGGCTGTGGTAGTTTCCGTTCCCTACGGGAAGTTCATCTCTAGAGACAGTAAGCATTGCGGGGCTTTTTGGCTCGAACCGTGATCCGTCGGCCATCAGTTTTTCCCTGCAAGTGCTTATCGAGATTGGCGATTGTTGCACATTCGCCGGAAACTTCGCAAATCCCCCTTGCGGCCGCAGGCCAAAATTGCGTATCGGGCGTTCCCGATCGCGAAAAGCCGATTAAAACCTGCATTTTTTGCCGTTAAGGGTTTCGCAAACCTCCGCAGCGCCGCCGGCAATGGTGACATTTGCGGCTTTGAGGGTCGGCGCGGCGGGAAAAACCTCGGAGAAAGCTGGGCGCCACAACCTCGCCATCGGCGATTTTCGCAAACCCCGGCCGACTCTCTGCGTTCAAGGGGATTTGCGAAGGTTTTCGTGCCCCCGGCCGAATGCCGCTGGGGTGCCTTTTGGGATGGTTTGCCCAACCTCTACCGGGCTTTTTTCCAGGATCCGGCCACTTTCGCAAATCTCACTGTCATTTTTGCGCCGCTTCACGCGTCCTTCTCTATTGCATGATGGCCAATGGAGACAGCAACCGCCTGCTGTTCGCGCGCATCTGTGCGCCCGACAATCTGCGCGCGGCGTGGGAACGAGTCCGCGCCAAGCGTGCCAGGGGCGGTCTCGACCGCCGCACGGTCGAAGATTTCGACGCCGACGCTGACCGCCAGCTCGACCAGCTCCGCGCCGACCTCGTCAGCGAGCGCTACGCCCCGCTCCCAGCGCAGGAGTTTGCCGTGCCCAAGGAGGGCAAGTCCGGTGAGCACCGAATACTGGCGCTGCACACGGTGCGTGACAAAGTCGCGCAGGAGGCGGTGCGCCGGATCATCGAGCCACACTTCGATCGGCTGTTTCACGATTGCAGCTACGGCTACCGGCCCGGCCGCGGTCCCGCCCGCGCGGTCAAACGGGTGTCGCACTACCTCGTTCAGGAGCAGCGCCGCTGGGTTGCCTCCGCCGATATCGACGACTTCTTCGGCTCGCTCGACCATCAACTGCTGACCTCCGCGCTGCGCTCTCAGCTTAAAGACGAGGCGGTGCTGCGGCTGATCCTGCTGTGGCTCCAGATGGGTACCGTCGACGGCGCCGGCCGCTGGCACGACGTTTACAGCGGAGTCCGCCAGGGCTGCGTGCTGTCGCCGCTGCTCGCCAATTTTTATCTCCGCCCCTTCGACCAGTCGATAAGCGACCAGGGTTTTGCGATGGTGCGTTATGCCGACGATCTGGTGCTTTGCTGTAAGGAGCGGTCGGGGGCGGAGCGCGGACTGGAACGCGCGAGCATATTTCTACAGCAGCGGCTGCGGCTCAAGTTCAATCCCAATCCGCGCCCCATCGTCGATGCCGAGCAGGGCTTTGTATTTCTAGGCGTCAGCTTCATCGGCGATACCCGCGCGGTCGCCGCAGCGAAGCTGGAGTCGGCGAAAAACCAGCTTGCCCGGCTGATCCGCAACGAGCATGAACCGGTCGCGGCACTGCACCATCTGAACGAAGCCGCGGGTGGCTGGCGCCGTTATTACGGCGCTGTGGTGAAGGAGAAAGAACTGGCGCCGCTCGAAGAATCGCTGTTCGAGGCGGTGGTGAATGTTATCGCCGGGGCGCGCTCCGCCGGCCGCATCAGCCGCCGGGAGCAGGCAATTGAGTTGCTCGGCGGCCTCGAACTGCTGCAGACGCGTCCTGCTAAAGAGCGGGCCGACGTGATCGAAGCGCTGGCGCGGCGAGGATTCGAACAAGCTGACAAAGGCGGCCAGCTGCAGAGCCTCTCGGACAGCAAGAGCCCTCGCCGCCGCACAGGTTCGAGAACGGACCATACAGGCAACCCCCACCTATCCTCCCCCTGGTCAGGGGGAGGGATTCAGTCGTCGCCCAATCCGCGTGCTGGCATGAAGGGTGAGCATGCGGCTCTCTTCCGTGCCGGCATGCGCGGACCCAGTGTGAGTCCTGCGGACGACACGAGTCGGCCGAAGGGGCGCTACCGGCAGGGCGTAAAAGCGGGGGCTTCGGTCGCCTCGGTGGTGCGGGTGCGCAAACGCGAGCAAATGCGCCGCTTCGCTGCGGTTTCCGACCTGGTGATTAACACGCCGGGTTTGTTCGTGGGCAAAGCGAGTCAGCGCCTGATTGTGCGTCATCAGCGTAAAACCATCTGCGAGGCGCCGCTCGAACGGCTCGGCTCGGTTACCTTTGCCGGTTCCGGCGCATCGCTGTCGACCGATGCGATAGGTCTCTGTGCGGAACGCGGCACGCCGATCATCTTTCTCTCGCCTTCCGGCCAGCCGCTGGCGGTGGCGCAGTTGCCCGCCTGGAGCGATGGCGAGGTGGCGCTGATGCAGCTCAAAGCAATTGAGCAGGGTGCGCCCGCCTTCGATATTGCGCGCCGTATCGTACGCGGCAAGATTCGCGGCCAGGCCAATCTGATCAAATATTTCGCCAAGTACCGCAAGCGGGTCGCAGGCGATTTCGTCGCCGTATATACGAACTACCTGGCGGAGCTTGAAAAGCTGCTGGCTGAACTCGAATCGTATAGTTGGGATGGCGACCGCGAATTGGCGCGCGGACGCCTCTTTTCGGTCGAAGGGCGCGCCGCCGGCAGCTATTGGAGCTTGATCGGACGCATCCTGGGCCCGAAGATTACCTTCGAGGGACGCCGGCGCCGCGGCGCCACCGATCTGGTCAATTCGCTGCTCAACTATGGCTACGCGGTGCTGCAGGGACGGGTCTGGTGCGCGATAGTGCGGGCCGGGCTCAATCCGAATCTTGGCTTTTTGCACGCGTTGGAAGCGCGCCGCCCTTCGCTGGTCTTCGACCTGATGGAGGAATTCCGGCCATGTGTGGTCGATCGTACGGTGGTGACCCTGCTCAACCGTAAGCAGCCGCTCGCTGCCGATGCCGCGGGCAGGCTCACCGAGCAAAGCCGGCGTCTGTTGCTGGCGGCGCTGTTCGAGCGGTTGAGTGCGCTGGTCCGCCTCCGCCGCCGCGAACGGACGTTGGAAGAAGTGATCGCGCATCAGGCCCAGGCGCTGTGTAATCATCTGCGTGGCCAGGGACAATTCCGGCCCTTCTCATGCAAATGGTAAAGGGACTACTTGCAGATGCCTCATTCGCACTCAGATACTAGCCGCCGCCCGCCAGGACGCTTCTGGCAAGCGGAGCGTGAACGGGTCAGGGTTAAAATTTGCGGGGTCAAGAATATCGAGACCGCGCTCGCCTGTGCAGCTCATGGCGCCGACGCGATTGGAATTCACGCCGTACCTGCAACACAGTCGCTGGAACGGCTGGAAGATTGGCAGCGCTGGTTGGCGGCCGTGCCATCGGCTATCAGCATATTTCTGTTGACCGACACCAGCGACCTGCTTTTGCTGGAGCGGCTCACAGCTCTGTCGTCCTGCGACACCATCCAGCTTCAAGCTCAGCATGAGCCGGAAAATGTGCACCGGGTTGCGCAATGGCTACGGCCGCGCGGATACAAGCTGGTCAAGAGCCTGGGTGTCACAGAATTGGACGAGCCAACAGCGCTCAGCTATATCGACGAAATGCAAGGCGCGGCCGACGCCTTCCTGCTCGACACGACGTTTGGCGGCGGCAGCGGGCGCACGCATGACTGGCAACTAGCCGCAAGGATCGCGCGGCGGCTGACAGCGCCGATAATCCTGGCCGGCGGACTGACTCCGGGGAACGTCGCGGACGCGATTATCGCCATGCGCCCATTTGCGGTCGATGTCGAGTCGGGCGTCGAGGTCGCGTTACCCTCCGCCCACGGCATCGTCCGCGCCAAGGACTTTGAAAAAGTCGCCGCGTTTGTTAAGGCCTGTAGGGGCAGGGATCACCTGCCTTGAGCCGATGAAGCTCGGTAGCTTCGATGTCCCCGATGACGGCGGCGCCGCTCTGCGGCGGCTGCTTGACCGCGAGCAGCAGCATCCTTACCGCGGCGCTGATCAAACCAGTCTCGAAACCCGCCTCGCACGAGCATTGCCCGATCTGCAGCGGCGCCAACTCGACGCCGAGGCGGCGCTTTATCTGTTCGCCAATGTTCTCTACTGGACCGATGAGGATGGACGCGGGGCGTGGCGGGAGGTTTACGCATCGCTTGCCAAATGGTGCATGAGAAACGGCCTCGATGTGCTGAACGACTGCTATTGGCTGCAAGTCGCGCATGAGAACGACGTCAACGAGGTATTCGAGGCCAATAATCTTGCCGGACGGACCGATCCGTCAATTCAGCCCGGTATCCGCAACCTCGGCGAGTTATGGGCGATGGTCAAACTAGCCGATAATTCCGGATGCAGCGGCGCACAGCTCGAAATTCTGCGCACTGTAGCGGCGCGGCCGGTATGGGTGCTGTTCTGGGACGTGAATTTAAGCGGGGCCACCGCCGCCAAGGAAATCAAGCGAATCGGGCGCTGTAGCCAAATCCTGCGGCCGGGACTCGACACCACGATTCATCTCGCCAGCCAGATTAACGCTGCAGCAGCGCGCGAGACCATCGCCAAGGTCTATGCTGATCTGGGCTTGTCGGGCGAACAATTCAGCGCTCGCGAGCTGGGCTCCGGGGATACCCTGCAATCTGGCACGCGTCTGCCGTCCAGCATGCATCAGCGCGCCGTCGAGCTTTGCCGGAACTTCTTCGACCAGGTAGTGCGCAATGATGCCAAACGTGACCGGCTGCGTGATGTTTCCGAGTTCGGTTATCGCGACGGCGGCTTGCTCCTGGTCCGGCAAAGTAATTGTCCGAACAACTCCATTCCGCTCCTATGGTATGTCAGTCCGCAAGGTGGAGCGGCCGGCTATGCGGCGCCGTTTGCCCGCCGTTTTTCGACCCAATCGCATCAGTCCGCCGCACCCCATGACCTCGATCAGCTCACCCTTGAACAGGTCACCGGATACGCCGCGCGGATGAAGGCGTTATGCGCGAGCCGCGGCACCGGCGCCAGAATCGTAGCGGTATCTACTTTCCGTCATCCGGCTGAGAATCCCGCAGAGCTGGCCGACGCCATATTGGATTTGAGTACTAACTTCGCCGGGCGGCGTTTCCAGGGGCAGGATTGGGACACCATGCTTCACCAGCCGCTAGCCGCATTTCTCGAAAAAGAGGCCCGGCACCTGGACCATCTGCGGCTGGTTCTACATGCGCACGGCTCGATCGCGTTCGCCGCCGGCGCGGCCCTGAATCTCAAGCTGCAGAAACGAATCGATGTCTGGCAGGGCGGGGCGCAGGGCTCACGCTGGTGGACGGTGGATGACAATGTGCCCGGACAGGTTATGCCGCCCCTTCAATTTGAAGTGAGCCGGACTGGTTGCGGTGAAGATATCGCGGTGGCGATCGGCCTGGTTCATTCAATCGCCGGCGAAGTTAAAAAATATGTCGGTAACCGGATTGCGGTCCTTCTTAGTTGCGAACCGCAAAATGGCCCTTCGCAAACCGCAATCATCAATGGGGCGCACGCCTGGCAAGTTGCCCAGCAGATCGTGAGCGAGGTGCGCAAGCTCAGAATCGGCTCGCGCCTCAGCGGCATTCTCCACATTTTCGCCGCCTGTCCCAACGCCGTGCTGGTAGCACTGGGGCGGCAACATTACCTGTTAGGCACCTGCCAGCTCTACGAGTACGATCCCGAACCAGCTATTTACACCCCTTCGCTAAAAGTAACCTCCAGCCGGTAGTGGCGCAGGCGTCTCGCCTGCGATCATCGGGGGCGGGGCGCCCGCGTCGACTAAGACCCGCGCGTGAGGAATCCCGCCTCTGTATTTTTTTCAGGCAGGCCAGCCCGCCAACACTCACGATACTCCCGCAACCGGTCGCTGCTCGTCATTCCGAGATTCTTCGCGCGCCAGAGGCTGCACCCTCTCCCTACCCTCTCCCGCAAATGAGCAGGTGTTGAAGGTCAGTGAAAATGTCCGCCTAACTGCTCAGTGAAAATGTCCGCTCTCCTGAAGAATAGGAGAGATGGAGAAGATGAGCGAGCGGGAGTGGAAGCGGTTTGAAGCAGTTTCGCGAGTCGGACAGGGGACGCTGACCAATCGGGAGGCGGCAACACTGTTGGCGCTGTCAGAGCGGCAGGTGCGGCGGCTGCGGCGGCGAGTGGGTGCGCTGGGCCAGGGCGGAGTGCTGCATGGCAATCGCGGACGTGCGCCCGCCCATCGTATCCAGCCGGCGATACGAGAGCTGATACTGGAATTGCGGCAGGGGAAGTACAGCGGCTTCAACGACCAGCACTTCACCGAGAAACTGGCGGAGGAGGAGCGCATCGTGGTGTCGCGCGCCACGGTGCGGCGGCTGTTACGCGCGGCGGGGATCGCCGCGGCACGGCCGCGACGGCCGCCGCGGCATCGGCGCCGGCGAGTGCGCCAGCCGCAGGCCGGACTGATGATTTTGTGGGACGGCAGCGTGCATTGCTGGCTGGAGCAGCGCGGGCCGCAGCTGTGCCTGATGGCAGCCCTGGACGACGCCACCGGCGAGTTGCTGGCCGGCGCCCATTTCGTCGAGCGCGAGTGTGCGGCCGGCTATCTGGCAGTACTCAAAGCCGTGGCGGAGCAGCATGGGCTGCCGTGGAGCATCTACATGGACCATCACACCAGCCTGGCGCGGAATGACGACCACTGGACCGACGAAGAGCGGGCACGCGGGGTGCAAGCGCCGACCCAGGTCGGGCGGGCTCTGGCGGCGTTGCAGATCAAGGCGATTTACGCGCTCTCGCCGCAGGCCAAGGGTCGGGTCGAACGTTTATGGGGCACGCTGCAGGATCGCCTGGTATCAGAGCTGCGGTTGCACCGCGCGTGCTCGGTGGCGGAAGCGAACGCATTGCTGCAGCGCTTTATTCCCGACTACAACCGCCGCTTTGCCGTCGCCGCAGCCGATTGTGCGCCGGCCTGGCGCGAGCTCGGGCGCGAGGTCGATCTCACCCGGGCCTGCAGTTTCGATTATCGCTCGACGGTGCTCAACGACAACACCGTCCGCCTAAGTGGGGTGATAATCGACATTGGCCCAGGGCCTGGTGGGCGCAGCTATGCCCATCGCCGCGTCGAGGTTCGTCAACTGCTCGACGGCAGCTGGCGCGTCTACCACGGCGATACGCTGATCGCCACCAAAGCCTCGACCAGCACCGGCGAGTTGCGCGCGCTCAAAGGACCACATCACAAAGCTCCACGCCCGGGCAGCCGCCTACGCAAACCGGCCACTCCACCCACGGCTCAAGCTGTGAATTTGCTTAATACGCAGACCCCCACCCGCACGTCCACAGGGTCCACAGGCTCTGGGATTAAGTGAAGAATCCCGCCTGTGGACTTATGGACGTGCCCCCCAACCCCTTAGGAGGCGGACATTTTCACTGACCAGTTGACTAGGACATAATCACTGAACTAGTACAATGCCGACTGGCTCAGCGAGGGTACTGGATAACGTCGTCGCCGAACCGAACATCGTCACTACCAATGGCGTGGCGCTCACCGTGCGCTTTCTCATCACCGATACTTTCAATCAACATATCCTCGTTAGGCTGTTTCAGCAGCCTCGTGACTCCAGCACCGTCGCCGTGACCCCCCCTTGCTGACTCTGAACGCCAATGCATACACGGGATCGCTCGCGACCCAGACCCAGACAGTGGGAGTAAAGGGTTCCCCAAACCCCCGGATCGTCCTGGCCCTCTCCTCGACTTTGACCACAACGCGTACTACACCGTTGCCGACATCAGCAATGCGTACCTCCACGGATTCGGGGTCGGCGTTTACCAGGTCGTCTTGGAGATCCCTTCGACCTGCCTCGAGTGAAATGAGAATCCGATGATGCCCAATGCCCCTTTGAGGCGTTCGGCCTTGGCTCAAACAGAGTTGATCCCGCCTTCTGCTCGTCTCAAACGCCAAGGGCTTTTCACGTCAGTATCAATTCCGATCTCACCGCCCGCGCATCGATCAGGTAAGGCCGGCATGCGATGCAGCCCCGAGTACCGGCAATACTGTCGAGGGCAGGCGCGGGTGAATGTCAAAGACCGTGTAAAGGTTCACTGCTGTCGCCATTTCCCACTTGAGCTTCATCTCGGACAAATGGCCGCCAAGTACGTGCAGGATACATTCGAGCTTCTGGCGCAGACCGTCGGCTGAGGTATCGCCACGAGCGACGATCTGAATGCCGCCGTCACGCGAGGCGATTTCCGGCGCCCCGGAGAGCACGAAAGTCTCCCCTCGCATTGTCGAAGGCATCGTATAGTAGAAGCCGGCCAGCATCGGCTCTGAGACTGGAATGGTCTCAAAGGCAACGTTGGTGCGAGTGACGGGATTGGCGCCGGCGACCTCTAGCCCCCACGCCCTGAGCCGCTCTATGTACGGGCGATTGAACTCGTCGAATGACTCGCGGGAAAGCACCCTGGGAATCCGTAGTTCCATTCCGCAGAGAGCGTCGAAGGGCCGTCGCAACTCCTGTATGTGCCGTTCGACCCGGAGGTAGCCATCGTTCAGCGCAATCAGCGGGAGGAATCGCGCATGCACGATCTCGAACCCCGGCTGCGCTGTAACGGCGGCGGAAAACGGCCCAATTCCGCGGACGAACGCGTAATTACCCTTGCTATTCTCGGCCAACATCGATTCCTCCGTTGAAGGTCAAAACAGGCTAAAGAGCCAGTGCAGCACAGGCTAGAAGGCTGTGCCACTTAAGTGGACACTCAGGCGCCGACCCTAGTATCATGCCCGAATGGCGTGAGCGCAAAGCTGGGAGCAGTGAATGGAACAACAAGCACCAATGCTGAAGGGCTACCGGGTACTGGACTTCACCCATTTTGTCGCGGGTCCGACCTGTACACGAATTCTTGGGGAACTCGGCGCATACGTCATCAAAATTGAGCGCTCGGCCGATGGCGACCACGTACGGGGGCTGGGACTCAGCTCAAACGACAGCATGAGTACCTATTACTTCCAGCATTCGCATTCCAAACGCAGCTTTGCCGTCGACCTGCATAAGCCTGAAGCGAAAGAGATCATCCTGCGGATGATCCCGAAGATCGATGTGGTGGTGGAAAATTTCGCCCCCGGCACCATTGGTGAGCTCGGCTTCGGTTACGAAGTGCTGAGCGCGATCAATCCGAAAATCGTGATGTGCTCGTGTTCGACGACCGGCCAGACTGGTCCGCTCAGCAAACGTCCCGGTTATGACTTTATCGGGGCTTCATTCGCCGGCGTCACCGGTCTTTTGGGTGAGCCCGATCGGCCACCGATTTGTCCGACCATGGCGATCGGCGATGTTTCAACTGGCGTGGCGGCGGCGATGGCGGTCGGATTTGCCTTACTCAACGCTGCTCGCACCGGCAAAGGGCAATACCTCGAT
>WNFC01035394.1_pt1 | contig 13608 bp, 9 predicted proteins | sample 5400541 | NCBI WGS metagenome assembly WNFC01 (sample SAMN13153342, study PRJNA577476) | soil metagenome | isolation source: 120 cm saprolite under Douglas fir tree site 2 hole 2 replicate 1 | place: USA:California | collected 2015-04-18
AAACAGGGTGACTGGCTGCTGGGAGGAAAGATTAGTCTGGTCAACCGTTCGACCAATCTTGCCTTTCCGAAATATCGCCTTGACCCGTCAGAGACACGAGATCTTTTCCTGGAGCGGGGCTGGCGACGCGTAGTTGGTTTTCAGACGCGCAATCCTGTTCATCGGGCACACGAATATATTCAAAAGTGCGCGCTGGAAATCGCCGATGGACTTCTTTTGCATCCGCTTATCGGTGAAACGAAAGGTGACGATGTCCCTGCGGATGTGCGCATGCTGTCGTATGAAGCCATACTTGCCGGATATTATCCTGCATCACGCACGATCCTTTCGATCATGCCTGCGGCAATGCGCTACGCCGGTCCGCGCGAAGCGATATTTCATGCACTGATTCGCAAGAACTACGGCTGCTCGCATTTCATCGTCGGTCGCGATCATGCTGGAGTCGGTAATTACTATGGAACCTATGATGCGCAGCACATCTTCGATGAATTCGAACCGGAAGAATTAGGTATTACGCCATTGTTCTTCGACCACACGTTCTATTGCCGCACCTGTGGTGCAATGGCTTCGAGCAAGACGTGTCCGCATGAAACCTCGGCACATGTGACTTTGTCAGGCACGAAAGTTCGGGAATTGCTAAGCGCGGGAGAATTGCCACCGGTAGAGTTTTCACGCCCGGAGGTTGCTCAGGTGCTTATTGATGCGCAGCGCGCGGTTGCATGAGGAGTAGTCAGTAGTACTACTGAAGAGTAGACAGTAGATAGTAGTACTGACTACTAACGACGAGTTAACAAATGAGTAATAACAAAGCTTTCACATTGTGGTTGACTGGATTGTCTGGCGCGGGCAAGACGACGTTGGCTGCACTCCTGGTGACGGAACTACGCGCGCGCGATGTCCGTGTGGAAGTGTTAGATGGAGACGAGGTGCGCACGAATTTATCAAAGGGTTTGGGTTTTTCTAAGGAAGACCGCGACACCAACATTCGCCGTATCGGCTACGTTTGCCGGCTGCTTTCGCGCAATGGTGTCGTTACAGTATCCGCGGCCATCTCACCCTATAGCGCGACACGCGACGAGGTCCGGCGCTCGGTGGAACAGGATGGAGCCCGATTTATCGAGGTCTTCGTGAAGTGCCCGATTGCAGTGCTCGCCGCGCGAGATGTGAAAGGACTCTACAAAAAGGCCCTAGCCGGCGAGCTCCAAGGATTTACCGGAGTTTCTGATCCATACGAAGAGCCGCTTGCGCCCGATGTTGTGGTTGAAACGGATCGGGAGTCAGTCGAGTTCAGCCTCAGCAAAATTCTTAGCGCGCTCGAGCAACGTGGCTTGATACTGAAGACTGACCTGAGCAAACCGCGCAAAGTGCGTTCACTTTTTTCTGGGCGTTCGAAAAACCACACTCAGCGCTCCAGCACCGTTAGGGTCACTGAGCGTGGCACGAGCGCGACAATACTGACGAAACTGTTTCTCAGAAGTCGACTCAAACGCAGGTAAGGATTTGAGTACAGAGATGAGCCTGGCCATAGAGCCCACATTCGAATCGGATTTCACTTTCGCAAATGACGAGCCGTTTATGCTTAGTGCCGGCGGCAGTTTGCAGCCAGTCACACTGCGCTATGCCATCTACGGTGAACTGAACGAAGCGCGTGACAATGCGGTGCTGGTCTGTCATGCGCTCTCCGGTTCGGCGCGCGTCGGGGACTGGTGGCCACAGTTGCTCGGACCGAATCAACCCTTTGATACCACGAACTACTGTGTTATTGGCGTGAACGTTATCGGCTCATGCTATGGATCGACGGGACCATGCAGCGCCAATCCACAAAAGCCGGGACAACTTTACGGCAGCGATTTTCCCCTCGTCACGATCAGAGACATGGTCCAATCTCAGGCGCGCTTGCTTGATCATCTTGGAATAGAACGACTGCACACTGTCGTCGGCGGCTCCATCGGCGGGATGCAGGCACTGAGCTGGGCCGTGGATTTTCCGGAAAGAATCGAACGATGCATTGCCATAGGAGCGACGCCGCTTTCGGCCATGGGCCTGGCCCTGAATCACTTGCAACGGCAGACGATTCGCAACGACCCGGCGTGGCAAGATGGTCATTACGCGTTGGACCAACAGCCAATCGCGGGGCTCGCACTGGCTCGCGCCCTGGCGATTTGTAGTTACAAATCAGCGGAACTTTTTTCGGAGCGTTTTGCGAGACAGCCTGACCGGAGTGGCGATGATCCGCAGAGTTCATTAGCCGCACGTTACGACGTAGCGGGCTATCTGGATTATCAGGGCTCTTCTTTTACCTCGCGTTTCGACGCGAACTCGTACCTGGTGCTATCGAAGGCTATGGATACCTTCGATCTCGCTCATGGCGATAGATCCGCGACTTCACTTGAGGCGGCGTTGCGTCGGATTCGCGCGCGCCTGTTGCTGGTTGGGATATCTTCAGACTGGCTCTTTCCAGCGAGCGACGTGCGAGGCCTTTGCTGGGTGGCGAGGGCACATGGAGTTAAGGCAAGCTATGCTGAGCTTGATTCGTCCCACGGCCACGACGGATTTCTTGCGGAGGCCGCTCAATTGGCGCCAATAATCAACGCACATCTTGAGGAAGAACAGCCGGCGCTGGCGAGCGCGGGCCGCCGCTAAGGAAAAACAGGGGCGGCTCTCAATGAGCGAAGAAACCAACCTGCGTAGCGGGTGGAAGCATAGAGCCTGGGGTGGAGCGAAGCGGAGCCCCAGGATGACTAAAGTATAAAGACCCAGCGCGCGAAGCGTGCGATAGCGCAAAGGTTGGATTCAATTTGAGCGGTGACTGTCGCCCACTTCGCGGGCTCGTTTTCATGTTCCAACGATCCTGGGGTTCCGCTTCGCTCCGCCCCAGGCTTTATGCTGTCGCCGCGCTACGCGGGCTCGCTTAGCGGTTTGATGTGGGCCAAACTATTTGTTGAGGAACATTTTCGTTTTCTATGACTGAAGTAAAACGCATCGGGGTGTTGACCGGAGGCGGTGATGCGCCGGGACTCAACCCCGCGATCAAAGGTTTGGTCTATCGGGCGTTCGAGCGTGGGATCGAAACAGTCGGCCTCAGTGACGGTTGGTTAAGTTTACTCAACCCGCCGTTCGATGTTCTCAGCCTTGATCGTGCAAGCGTGCGCCGCTGGGATCGCGATGGCGGGACTAACCTCGGCTCGTCGCGCACCAACCCATTTCAGACACCTAACGAGCAAGGGGAGCGGATCGATAAGTCATCCGAAGTGATTGCTAACATCAAGAAGCTCGGTCTTGATGCGGTTGTCGCATGCGGTGGCGAAGACACGCTTGGTGTTGCCGCGCGTCTCGCAGCGAAAGGAGTCGCTATAGTTGGTATTCCCAAGACGATCGATAAAGATCTGGCAGGAACGGATTACACGCTCGGCTTCGACTCCGCGTTGAGAAACGTTACTGAAGTGATTGAGCGGTCGCGCACTCCTGCCGGGTCGCACGGCTGGGTCCAGGTGATTGAAGTCATGGGACGTCACTCCGGCCATTTGGCTCTTTGGTCTGGTGTTGCGGGGCAGGCGGATATTATCCTGATACCTGAATATCCCTTTCGCTACGAAAAGATTTATCGCCACTTACAAGATCATCTAGGAGATTCAAAGGCTCACCCTCGTGATCCACTTCATCCGCGTTACTCGGTGATCGTTGTCGCGGAGGGTGCTTATGCGGAAGATAGCGAGTTGATCATTATCGACGATCGCCATGACGCCTTCGGCCACGCGCGATCGCATTATGGGGTTGATGTTCGGGGCACGTGCGGCCGATGCCGTGGCCGAAGGCGATTTCGGAAAGATGGTATCGGCGCGCGGAATTGCCCCGGCTTGCGAACTGTCGCTGGTAGATATTTCGACGGTGCTGGGAAAGATTGATACGGTGGACGTAGCCCGACTTTACGACACCGATCGTTATCACTTAAAAGGCATCGGGATGTGAATAAGTAGGACAGGCATTCCTGCCTGTCGATGCCACGAACCGGCATTCCTGGGAGTGAAGAATGGCTGAAAATGGTGGCGATAAAACTGCGCTGCCGGCGTCACTATTACGTGGCCGGGTAGCGATTGTAACCGGAGGCGCACGCGGCATTGGACGCGCAACCGTGCTTCGGCTGGCGGAAGCAGGAGCTGATGTGGTCATTAACTACGCGCGCAACGAAGCTGCGGCGGAATGTGTCGCGCGCCGGGCTCGCGAGTTTGGTGTGCAAGCGCTGCCGTTGCGCGCGGATGTTGCTGACGTGGCCCAAACCCTCGCTCTGGTGGATGCCACAGTCAAACATTTTGGTCGCGTCGATCTGCTGGTGGCCAATGCGGGCATCTGGGAAGGAGCGCCGGTCGAAGAGATGTCTGAAGCACTCTGGGATCGGGTCATCGATGCCAACCTGAAGGGAACCTGGACCGCATGTCGCGCGGTCGTACCTTTTATGAAAGAGCAGGGAAGCGGCGCGATTGTTATCGTCAGCTCGACCGCCGGACAACGTGGTGAAGCCGGCTATTCGAATTACGCTGCTTCAAAGGGAGGGCAGATCAGTTTCACCAAATCCCTGGCAGCGGAACTAGCGCCCAGCATCAGAGTTAACAGCGTCGCGCCGGGTTGGGTTGACACGCAGTTGAACGAGGTGGTGTTCGGCGATGCGCCGTTCAAACAGAAGATCGTTGACACTATACCGCTCGGCAGAGTTGCCACGGCCGATGACATCGCTCTCGCTATTGCCTTTCTCGCGTCGGACTGGGCAGCGAGCATTACTGGAGAAATTCTCAACGTCAACGGCGGCTCGGTGCTCTGCGGGTAAGTTTACCGAACAGGGAGCGCAGAGACTGAGTGAAAATTCGAATGTGGAATTTAGCGAACCTCGAGCGGGGGCAAGCCCACCTTCCCGACCTGAGAGACTTTCATAGTTGAGCAATAACAGTTTTGGCTTGGGCGCTTAATGTTCTTGAAAATGCTATTAGAGAGACTTTCAATCATTGCAGGGGCCATTCAAGTTTGAAAGTCTCTCAGGTTAGGAAGGGTGGTTTACCCCCGCTCGACTTAAATTGCCTCAAGATTCGAGTTCACACAGTCTCTACCGCTGCCCTGCTTGATTGAGCGCTACTTCAGCTAACCGGTATTTCTTAAGCCCGCGGCGATACCGTTAATCGTGGCGGCGAGGGCGTAGTTCAAATCGTCGCTTTCCTCGCCGGCTTGCTTGCGGCGCAGCAACGCAAACTGAATCAGGCTCAACGGATCAACATAAGGGTTTCGCAGTCTAATCGAACGCGCGAGCACCGGGTTTCCACTCAGCAACTCTTTCTGTCCTGTAACCCGCAAGATCATGCGCCGTGTGCGCTCAAACTCCTCCACTATCATTTCGAATACACGCTCGCGCACGCCAACGTCCGTAACCAGAGCCGCGTAACGACGAGCGATTGTAAGATCTGCCTTCGCCATACCAATTTCAACGTTTCCGATCAAATCTGAGAAAAAGGGAAACCGCTTCATCATCGCTTGCAGCAGCTGTTCTCTTTCGAGATCTGTACCGGCGAACTGTTCCAATGCGTAGCCCACGCCAAACCATCCCGGCAGTACATGACGACTTTGCATCCAGCCAAACACCCAGGGAATAGCGCGCAAGTCAGCCAGGCCCCGCGCCTCGCTCCGCCTTGCCGGACGTGAACCAATCCTTGCGTGTTCCAATTCCTGCGCCGGGGTTGCTTCCTCGAAGTAAATCAGGACGTCCGCGTTTTCGACGATGCGCTCGCGATAGAAAGCAAAAGCGTTCGCAGACATCTCTTCCATGGCTGCTTCCCACATCGCTTCTTCGCCTGCTTCCGCTTCGGCGCTGCTGGGTCGTGCGAGCGCCTCCAGCGAGGCCGCAACCATTAGTTCCAGGTTGCGTTCGGCTAATGCAGCATCTGAGTATTTCCAATAAAGAACCTCGCCCTGCTCCGTAATCTTCAAGGAGCCGCTAAACGCGTTTCGGGGCTGGGCCACAATCGCGCGATGCGTTGGACCGCCTCCGCGTCCGACGGTTCCACCACGCCCATGAAAAAGTCTGAGCTTGACTCCGCATTCCGTGGCGACCTCGTGCAAGGCGCGGTGCGCTTTATAAATCTCCCAGGCGCTGGTAAGCATCCCGCCATCCTTGTTGGAGTCAGAGTAACCGAGCATCACCTCCTGCTGCCGGTCCCATGAATCAAGCAGCGGCACATAGTCAGCTGAAGACCAAAGTGTGCGGCAAATCTGGGAACAGTTGCGTAAGTCGTCGATTGACTCAAACAACGGCACAGGCATCAGTCCGGGGTCCCGGCAGCCCCTCATATCTGTTGACGCTTGCACTTGCACGCCGCAAAGTTGGGCCAACCAAATAACTGCGAGGACATCTTCCACCTCGCTTACGCCGCTGATCACGTAGCTGCGAATTGCCTGCGGCGTAAACTCGCGCTTTAGATCTGCGACGGCGCGCAGGCTCTCCAGAAGGTCAAGCGTTTCTGCTGAAGGCGAAGCCGGCAAGGTGATCCGACCAGCTCGATTTGCTCTTTCGCCACCAGACAACTCAGCGATCACGCGAGCATGCAGGCGCGCGTGCTGCCTGATGTCGAGTGAGTGCAGGTGGAATCCAAAAGTGCTGACTTGTCTGATGAGGGGGTCGAGTAACAATTCTGCGATGCGCTCGCCACCGTTTTCGACCAAACTCTCCCGCAGGAGTTTCAAATCATTCGCTAAATCCTTCGCGCCCGCGTATCCATTGGCATTGCCCGGTTGATCGCGCGTGCTGCGGAGACGTTCAAGTATGTAATCCAGGTAGCTGCGATAGATCTCTTCTGCGGCGCGAGTCTCGTTGGCGGCTGCGACCCACGGCATGCGCTGCGCATATTGCGCCACGCCATCTCTCAAGGTGCCCGTGACCGGTACCTGGCACTCTGAAGGACTCAGGCGGTCCATTAGCGCGCCCGATACGGCAAGGTAATGATCGAGTATTACCCGTCGCGCCATCTGCAGCGCATCGCGTGTGCTGGCGGCTGTGACGAACGGATTGCCGTCGCGGTCCCCACCAATCCAGGAACCGAATTGCAGGAATGTGGGTAACTCAGCGGCGGTTAGTTCGCATTCATATTCCTCTCGCAGAGCGTCGGCGAATTCTTCATAGAGGCTGGGTAGCATGTCGATCAAACAACCGGAGTAGTAATCCAGTCCCATCTTGATCTCATCCCGCACGGTCGGCGGCCGGCGACGAACTTCGTCGGTTTGCCAGAGCGCGGTAATCTCGGCCGCAATAGCGGCTTCGCGTTTCATCGCTTCCGCATCCGTCAGCGGCAAACGATCAAGCAATTCCAAATGGGAGGCAATCCGCTGTCGCTTGAAGAGCACCGTGCGGCGAGCAACCTCGGTCGGATGGGCAGTAAAGACAGGAATAACCTCCATTTGCCGAAGCCATTCAAGTGCAGTGTCCAGATTGATTCCCGACTGGCGCATGCGGCGTAAGGTGCCGCGGATGGAACCCGGCTGTGGCGGGCGTTCGGGCGAGAGTTGGGCCGTCCGGCGACGGCGCTTGCGATGATTGGTTTCTGCCAGATTTGTCAGTTCAAAGTAGATGGCAAATGCCTTCGTCGTCCGATAGGCTTCAATCAGTCCCATATCGCTGACGATAAGCGCAATGCGTTCCATCACTTCGTGTGCGCGCGCGTTGTCCTGGTCTTGCTGTGGTTCACGTACGCTCTCGCGGTATTCAATTGCGAGCTGCCTGATTGCTTCGACCGCATTGAATAATGTTTCCCCGGCTTGTTCTTTCAATACTTCCCCGAGCAAGCGGCCGAGCGAACGCACATCGCGACGCAGTGGCTCCTCCTTCACACGAGGCTCGTCGCTGGTCAGCTCTACGAGTCGCGTGCCTTGATCTTGCGCGCCCCACAAAGGTTTTGTTTCAGGCGCGCGCTTGCTTTCGCTCATTCAGCTCCTCACAAAACCACTCTGTCACTTGGGTATATCTCAACAATCATAAATTCGGAGGTTAGGAAGTGGCTTGCCCCCGCTCTTCCTGTAAAGCAGTTCAATCCCAAAACAGGGGGCAGCGGGGTCCCCGGCCGAGCATCTCGGCTGGAGTGTCGAAGCCACCCTTCCCGACCCGGAGACTTTCAAACTTGTGACTTTCATCTGTGAGTTGATTGCTGCCCGCTTTCGACTGCCGCGCGTCGTTTTCAGCGCGTCCATAATAATATCTCGCTCAAAGGCCTCAACGGTCGATTCGAGTGAAAGACGCGTCACTGTGCCCGACCCCTCGGCGGTCTGTAGTGTTGGCGGCAAATGATGGCCGTGGATTACATTAGTCTCACAAACGAGCACCGCCCGTTCGATGATGTTTTCGAGTTCACGTACATTGCCCGGCCAATGATAGCTGGCCAGCATATCGATAGCGGGGGTGGAAATCCGCCTGATGCTCTTGCCATGTTCGCGCGCATACTTCTCCAAAAAATGGTCCGCGAGAAGAAGCACGTCCGACTTGCGCTCACGCAGCGGTGGCATGAAGATGGCGAAGACGTTGAGACGATAGTAGAGGTCTTCGCGAAAGGTGCCTTCAGCGATTGCCCGCTCCATGTCTTTATTGGTAGCTGCGACCAGCCGAACGTTGGCTTTTATCGTTTCTGTGCCGCCAAGCCGCTCAAACTCCCTCTCTTGCAGGACACGCAGCAGTTTAATCTGCGTCAACAGATTCAGATCTCCTACTTCGTCGAGAAAGAGCGTGCCGCCTTCGGCCAATTCAAAGCGGCCCTTCTTGCGTACCTGGGCGCCGGTAAAGGCGCCCTTCTCGTAACCAAACAACTCGGACTCAATCAAAGTCTCAGGCAGCGCCGCGCAGCTGACTTTGATGAACGGCTTAGCTGAGCGCAGCGAGTTGTAGTGAATCGCGTGCGCGATCAACTCCTTGCCGGTGCCGGATTCGCCGCGCAGGAGTACGGTCGTGTTCGTGCGTGCAACCTGCGTCACCTGCTCATAGACCTGACGCAATGGACCTGAGTTACCGATGATGTGACTAAAATCGTAGCGTTCGCGCAGTTCCTGCTTGAGGTGGGTATTCTCATCGAGCAGCCGCTGCTTGTCCGCTTCGAGGAGATGTCCGACTTTAATAGCCTGCGCAATCATCGTCGCAATGATCGCCAGGAAATTAGTAGCCCGTTGATAGTCACGGTCCGCCTTGTATTTCAGATCGACGCTAACTACCCCGACCGGTTTGCGATTGATGAGAACTGGAACACAGATAAAACTGAGCTCCTGAGTTTTTAGAACCTTCTTTCGCGCGCCCAGGCGATCGAGAAACAATGGCTCGCGACTAATTTGGGGAACGACGACAGGTTTGCCGGTCTGGGCGACGCGGCCCGTAATCCCTTCACCAATTTGATACTTGACCCGCCGGGCTCCGTCTTCGTCCAAACCGTGAGAAGCGACAATGCGCAACTCATTCGTGTCGTCAGCAATCAACATCACGGCGCCACGAATCATGCCGTGATGGCGGCCGAGTGTTGCGAGGACGCGAGACAACGCTTCTTTAATTTCGAAAGTGCCGGCCAGCAATTGTCCTGTTTCGAGAAATGTCGCCAGCTTTCTCGCTTCGGCTTGCTCAGGTGTCATGTTCTTCGCAAAAAAAACGGGCGACGACCTCGCCATCGCGCTTGCTTCGTAAAGATTATCGTTCTGCTGAGAAATTGTTGTAATACCGTCCTTCCAAATACACAAGCGTTGGCGATGTTCGCGGCGCCTCTATAAGTTACACAGCAGGTCAACGATCATTTAGCACACCGTCGGGCCGCACGCCCGAGAACCCCGCGCTAGATGACCTCAGGCAATAGAACCGTTCTTCATGAAAATGCCGAATATAACTACTGGCTTGATGTGGGGTATGCAACATAGAAACTCAAAACGGATCATCCTAGAAACAACAGGAAGGCAAGTCAAAATCATAATTTTTATGACGATATAAATCCTGACAGCGTGTCGATAGATTTAAGGAGCCGCTGGGCGATCCGATTAGCACCGTGGCTTCAGCCCGGTGACTGAGACGTGGGCCGAAAAAGGAGAACCGTTTCAACGGTTCCTTTGCCAATGAGTCACGCGAAACCGTTATAAACGGTTCAGAGATCATTTCGGCGGATCTTAGTCACCGGGCTGAAGCCACGATGCCAATGAGATCGCTCCGCGTTGTTCAAGCGCGTAGGCATGCGACGCTTACTGGCGCTCGGAAGGCGCCTGCGTTGAGACGGTCTTGGTCGGGACCTGACTGGATTGTGCTTGAGGTTGTAATAAGTGTCTTGCGCTGGCTCGTTGGCGTAGCACTTCAAGAAAGGCAGCAGAGGCGTGCGAAAGGGTGATGTTGTGGCGGTGCGTGACCCAGAGCGTTCGCACGTAGCTCAAGTCGCGAACCGGAACCGTCGCGAGCGTACCGCGTTGCAGTTCTTCGGCTACACACATTCGTGGCACAAACGCCAGACCTATCCTAAGTTGAACGAAGCGCTTGATGGTTTCTATTGTCGCCAGCTCGAGTGTGATGTTTAGCGGCGTATGGTGCTGCTCAAAGGCTTCTATAACTTTGTGCCTCGAGGCAGTCTTGACGTTATGCGCGACAAATGATTGCTCGCCGAGTTCTTCAATGTTGAGTGACTCGCGTTTTGCCAGCGGGTCGTCGGGACTCATGATCAGCACCAGTTCGTCTTGCAATATGGGGAAAGATTCGAGGTCGTTATCCAACGGTTCGAATGCCAGCAGAGCGAAATCCACATTCCGGTCCAACACCTCACGCGGTAAACGTTCAGACGACTGCCGGAAAATTTCGACCTTTACGTTTGGGTGTTGCTCTCGGTACTGAAGTATTAAGTGCGGCAGAATATAAAGCGACGTGCTTTCGTTGGCGCCAATCCGCACGCGACCACGTTCCAGAGAACGAAGTTCAGAGACTACGTTCTGCGCCTGGTCGCGCAAAACCAGGATTCGCTTTGCGTAATCATAAATAAGCTCGCCGGCGTCTGTAAGTGTTGGAGTTTTTTGCGAGCGGTCAAAGAGAGGCGCGCCAAGCTCTTCCTCGAGGCGCCGGATGGCAATGCTTACCGCGGGCTGAGTGCGAAACACGCGCACAGCCGCTTTTGAGAAGCTGCCCTCCTCAACCACCATCAAGAAGAATTCGAGCTGAGTCAGTTCCATAGCTGGCAGTCAAGCCTCCGGGAGCGGATCCTAACATAGACGCTATCTTCGTACAGATGATAGGCGATGCACTCAAGCAGTTTTAGAGTACAAGCTTTAGCTTGCGTGCCTCCCGCCTCCGCAACCTGAAGGTTGTACTCTAAACTGCTTGAGTGCCCGTTCGCTGCACTCGAAATACTTGCCGCAAACCAAAAAAGAGACCGCGCTTTGAACCGCGCGGTCTCTTCGGGATAGTCGAGCCCCGCAACCTGGTCACACTATCGGTTCAATCGGACTTAGGTACGCCGAAACTTCTTTGCTGGAGGTATCCATTTCCCTATGGACCATTCCGGCAGGCCTGCCCATTGCCGAAATAACGTATTCCGGATAAGCCGAAATTCCGTGTTCGTGCAAATCCAGACCATAGGTCTCGCCCTCGGCCGAGACGCGCAGAACACCGAAAGCTTTAATCAGGTACATGACCGCCATTGCTACGGCGAAGGTGGCCACCGTTATGATCAAACTGCCCAACACCTGGGCCTTGAGCACGGCTGTGCCGCCTCCGTACAAGAGACCTGTTAGTGGCGCGGTATTGTCCGGGGCAACTGGTCCGGTAGCGCCATATTTGCCGCAAGCAAATAAGCCGAGCGATAGCGTTCCCCAAATTCCACAGAAACCGTGTACGGGCACGGCCCCAATCGGATCGTCAATGCGCAACCATTCCAGCAACTCCACACCAAGAACAACAAACACTCCAGCAACTCCACCCAGCATGATCGCGCCCGCGGGACTCACCCAGTAGCAAGGACAGGTGATGGCAACCAGCCCGGCGAGGAATCCATTCACCGTGAAACTCACATCCCATTTCTTAGTGGCGATGAAGGTGTACACCAAAGCCGTTAGACCCGCAGCGCACGCGGCGAGGGTGGTATTGGTGGCTACTCGACCTATGCCTTCGAAATCCATCGCGGAGAGGGTGCTGCCGGGATTGAATCCGTACCAACCAAACCAGAGAAGCAATCCACCGGCAGCGGCAACTGTCAAATCATGCGGCATCATCGGCCCGCCCCCATCGCGCTTGAACTTGCGACCAAGACGTGGCCCGAGAGCAATCGCCCCTGCCAGGGCGATGAAGCCGCCAATCGTGTGTACCACCGTAGAGCCCGCGAAATCGTGGAAGTTCATTCCGAGCGATGGCAAAAAGTTGCCGGCACTTCCCATAGTCACCAGAAATCCGTCCGGTCCCCAGGCCCAGTGACCGATGATCGGGTAAATGAATCCTGAGACGGCGAAACTATAGAGCAGGTCGCCAACGAATCCGGTGCGGCCGATCATGGCGCCGGAAGTAATAGTCGAGCAGGTATCGGCAAAGGCAAACTGGAAAAGCCAGAATGCCAGGAAAGCTACGCCACTGGCCTCGTAAGTGGCCGGCACGTTTTGCAGGAAGAACCAGTGGTATCCGATAAATCCGTTGCCATGGCTAAACATAAAGGCGAAACCGAAAGCGAAGAAGAGAATGCCGCAGAGACACGTGTCGACGATGCATTCCATCAGGACGTTAACGGTCTCGCGCGAGCGACAGAAGCCGGCCTCGAGCATGGTGAAGCCAACCTGCATACCAAAGACCAGGAATGCAGCGACCAGCGTCCAAACTGTATTCAGAGGATTGATAATGTCATTGCCCTTTACTTCCGTATCGGCGGCGAGGACTTTGCCGAACCCAATCAAGTCCGGAAACAGGGCCACGATCCCGAGCAGTAGTAAACCAACGCCTACCATCTTTCCTGCCAACAGCAGGGTTCCATAACGCCGCCATTCAGGATCATGAAGCCGAAGCTGTAATCGAGACAGCCTTTGGGATAGAGATAACTTTTTCATCAAGCAAGCCTCCTTAGAATCTTGGGTTCAGATATCTTGTTTCTCGTTCGACCTTGACGCTTTCCTGTAGGGCCAAGCCAAATCTTCTGCAAAGAGAGTTAAGCGGCGCGAGGCGTTTCTCGATACGCTTTAACTCAAACCGCCGCCTCGCCACGCTCGCCTGTGCGGATGCGAATTACGTCCTCGAGCGGGACGACGAAAATTTTCCCGTCGCCAAATTTTCCGGTGCGAGCAGTCTTGATAATTGCTTCAATCGCGGCGTCCCCGATCTCATCGGAGACAACGACTTCAAGCTTGATTTTTGGGATGAATTCAATCTGGTATTCCGCGCCCCGGTAAGTTTCGGTGTGACCGCGTTGGCGACCATAGCCTTGCACCTCGCTAATAGTCATTCCGATCACTTCCAATTCCTGTAAGGCGGTTCTGACAGCATCCAGAAGGTGTGGTCGGATAATCGCTTCAACCTTTTTCATTCGGAGTTCTCCTTAGGTTTGTGTGGTCGTGCTGTTGCCTCGACAGCTGTTGGCGCGTTTCCGCCGGAGAGCATACCGG
>WNFC01005754.1_pt1 | contig 13607 bp, 10 predicted proteins | sample 5400541 | NCBI WGS metagenome assembly WNFC01 (sample SAMN13153342, study PRJNA577476) | soil metagenome | isolation source: 120 cm saprolite under Douglas fir tree site 2 hole 2 replicate 1 | place: USA:California | collected 2015-04-18
CTCTGACACCGACCCTGCTAGACTCTCTGGTATGTTCAGAAATGTCCCCTAGATATCGCCAGTCCTTGATTTTCGGTCCTGGTAGCTTTCGGGTTCTTGGCTGGAAAAGAAGTCAAGGATGCGAAGGTTGGAAATCTGGGGCTTCAAGATCGTAAGTTTCTTGCATTCTTATTCCAGTTCATCCATTCATAGGCCTCCAGAACGCCTCGCCTTGAAGTGGGTGCAGACATACATCAAAGAGTTCGGCGGTGACCCTAAAAAAGTGACGATGTATGGAACCATGTCATTCGATTCATTCCCAGTACTGTCAACTTACCTGTGGCGTAGCTGGGGAGAAAGCGCAGGTGCCATCTCGGTGTCTCTGCACATGCTGACGAACAACGGTAATCAAGAGGGGCTATTCCGTGGCGCTGTTATGCAGTCTGGTGGTCCCATTCCTGTGGGCGACATCGAACACGGTCAACAATATTACGATTTTGTGGTCAAAGAGACGGGTTGTAAAGCTCAAACCGACACCCTCGACTGCCTCCGCAAAGTTCCCTACGATACTTACAAACGAGCTATGGATAAGACACCGAACTTTTTCGCGTACCAGGTAAGGGTATATCTCACGCAGTCGCCAAGTGAAGTGGTTCACGATCGTCGCATAGGGACTTGTGCTGGCCTGGTTGCCCCGAGTTGATGGTGTCTTCTTGACTGAGCCTCCTCAATATTCTGTTCTACGTGGTCACGTATCAAATGTACCCATGATCACAGGTGTGTTTGCTACGTCTTATTCTTACACAATATTCATCAGTGCCCCAGGAAACTGCGACGATGAGGGCACCTTATTCTCGATCTCCACTATAAACATCACGTGAGTAACCAACTGCGATTGTTAGCCTAGGGTTGCCTCATTTCTTTTGCAGCACCAATGCTGACATGAAGGCCTACTTGAAGCTGTTTATGATGCCCAGGGCCAAGGATAGTGAAATTGACGGCCTTCTCGTGCATTATCCGGATGACCAGAGAGCTGGCTCTCCCTTCAACACGGGAATCAGGAATGCACTTAGTATGGTCTCTTCCTATCGATGCGGCGGGAGCTGAACCTTGGCTGATAGGCCCGCAATTCAAGCGTACTGCCGCTCTTCAGGGTGATTTCGTGTTCCACGGCCCACGTCGGTTCTTCCTGAAACACAGGGCCAACAAGCAGAACTCTTGGGGTTTCGGTATGTCTTCGACAACGCGGGCCCGCGCTGTTAGTTGCTAGTACTTACTTTCCCTCAGTTTACAAGCGTCTCAAGGAAACGCCTTTTATCGGAACGGTCGGTCCACATCCGACCCATTGGTGCGCTGGAAATGGCTGACGTTTAGTTGCCAGGCTCACGCGACGGACCTCGTCAACTCGTTTGGGCCCGGGGGTGAACTAAGAGATTATATTCTCCGGTTTACCAATAACCTCGACCCCAATGGAAACCAAGGTCTCGGGATCCCGTGGCCCAAGTGGAATCCTGACAAGCCAAAGGCAGTCATCTTCCAAGACGATTTACTGTTCCCGCTCGTTCTTGGTGATGACAACTATCGTAGGCTTGCCTTGGACTACGTTGGGAACCTATCTATCCGTTACCCCATCTAAAGGATACGGTAACTTTCGTTGATGTTCCAGCCCACGTATCGTGACAGCACGCTCTGCGCGGATGCTTTTCCTTGTTATGTCTGCCGAACTTTTGATACTCTTGTGTTCCGGTCTAATCTTACGCATATACGGCCTGTTATGAGGGCCTGTGGCTCCGCCTCCGCCAATAGTAGTGCTCCCTGGGTAGTCCATTTATGAACGTATGAACGCGTCTGCTCTAATGTGTGATGGCGGATGGGCCCACAGTGTCGTTTATTCATCGATACATCAATTAATGCCTACGCAAGGTGCTACCGCAGCGGGCGGACTAGTAGGAGTTGCAGTATATGTCATCTTGGACGCCCTATACCGGTCTATTAGGTACTAACTAATCGCCTTCCCTCCTACACGACACGACACGGCGCGGCGCGGCATACCTCGTTCCTGGCCGAGCTAGTACTCTCACCTAATTGCTGCGTCTTCCCTCTGAGTCGGGCAGGATTTTTCGAGTATTTTACGTGTGAAAGATGATAGCCTCCAAAATCGCGCGGCGACTATGGACTCTTCGCGCCTCCAAGAGGTTCACAGTTGAAGGCTGAAGTACTGGAGCGTTAATGGAAACGGGCTTTTCGAAGGCCTACCTCCACAGCGATGGAGAGCAGGCGCGGCATCTCTTTACGTCATTTTTCAAGTTTCGTTGCTTGGATCGCTAGCGTAATTCGTCTTCACATATCTATATCTTCGCAGCAAACAGATCCCAATGTGTCAAGAGTCAGTCATAGTCTTTCGGTATATCCGCGAGCTCGGCTCCAGGTTGTCGATGCATAATACAATAATGCGGCACATACACTGGCAGAAAACAGAAAATTTAGGAATACACACAAATTATGCGTCACTAGACAGTTCTCGTGCATTTCCATTGGCCGTGACACGAAACCGAAACCGTCGCGCCCTGCTCTGAGAGCATTCGTACAACGTCCAGGTGGCCCCTCTCCAACGCTGCCTTTTCCGGAATCCCAAAAGGACCGTCATCCATGCATGCATCCGCGCCGTATTCAAGCAGTAACCGTACCACCCCTACATGTCCCATGCGCGATGCCACTTGCAGAGGGGTCTCACGGTTGATCGCCCGGGCATTCACATCCGCATGATGCTCAAGCAAGAGCCGAACTATATCCAAATGCCCGCCTGCAGACGCCGCATGCAATGGAGTCCCGTGATAGCCACCTTGTTCATTCATGTCAACGTGGCGTTCACGGAGTAACTGCGCAGTCCCAAGGTGACCCGGCATGGTCACCACCTGCAGCGGGACCCCATAACAACCCCCCCGGACGTTGACATCAGCCTCGAACTCGAGCAAGAGGCGCACGATATCGAGGTGCCCAACGCCAGAAGCCACGTGGAGAGGGGTTCCAATGTAGCTGTTCCACACATTCACATCTTCTCCACGTTCGAGAAGCAAACGAACAACTTCGACATATCCCTTTTTTGATGACACTATCAAGGGGGGGCCATAGAAGCCCTCCCCAATGCTTGTATCTGCGCGACGATTCAGTAACATCCATGCAATCTCGAGGTGGTTGTTCTCCAGGGCGGCTATTAATGGGGTACCGTATCGAGTGCCCAGAGTATTCAGCTCTCGTGGGTATGTGGTGATTAGGTGTTCGGTTATGTCATGGAAGCCAGATTGAGCAGCATAATATATGGGTGCCGTGTTGAGGCGCCGTGGGTTGGACGTGACTTTTGATTCCCCCCAGAAATTATCGATATCATGTAACCAGACCCAGCCTGCAAGGTGTGGATTGTTTGGGTCGAAGAAAAGCTCCAGGGCTGGCTTGATCTCGGTTGCTACATTGCCGAACCGAACATGGTGAACCCAATTCTCAGCAGCATAATGAATCATAGGGATCCCCTCTACGGCTTCTCTGTCGATGTTCTCGTCTAGGTGGAGTAATACGGCTAGGCACATCTGAGCGACTGTTATGTGCGCAGGTTCCTCCAACAGACGGTACCGAGCGACTTTCGTTTCGAACTTGGAAATGCGTTCCGATGTCAAGAATTCCTTCACGGAATAGTGACAGAATTGCGCGATTCGGGAGCCATCGACGTCGACAAAAGAAAGAAATGTAGAGCATACAGTCACTAGGTTGTCTTCTGGATCGTCGGAGCGCCAAATCTCTTCATACTTGGGGGTCACTTCTGCGATGAAATCGATTGCAAGAACCAAGCAAAGTTCTTCCATCGTGAGCGGACGGGTTGCCACCATGAGGGTATGGAAGACGTGGTATGTGTGTTCCCAGTTTTCTTCTGGAAGACGAAATAATATGCGCCGGTAGGTTTCATCCAGTGTTTCAGGGAGACCCTCAACAACGCGCACGACTGTTGCGGGAATTGATCGAGGTAGTATATCCATCTGGCGAATGACCCAATGAAACCTAGATGATCACATGAGCGAATATCTTGTAACGTCACTCAGGAGTAACATACACTCCCTCAGCTTTGCGGAACAAGGTGTTAATGACCACTTCCTTATCGTCTGCCTTCCATCCTTTCATCTTGGGGTGCGTGCGAAGCATCGTACGAAGATAGTGAATGATATCCTGCGAATGCCCACTTTCCTCGTGGAAGCACACACGGCGGGATGCTAGAGGGTACAGAACAAATTCAATCTCAGGCTCTAGATCGCTGAGAATGCAGATATGGAGATTGGGAATGTGCAAGTTGACCAGTTCCCGAAAAAGTTCCAATAGTGTCGCACGGGGGGATGGAAAGCCAGGATTGCCGGGACATTCATCTAAGCCATCCACAACAATATACGTCGGTTCTTGTACCAGGTATTTGAGCATGTCCACCAGACAGCGCGTCATTATTCTATCACTTGGCATTCTTGAGCCATGAGCATGGGTGGAATACAGGCTGAATAGGATGTCGCGACAGGGATCGGACTGGGCACTGAGCTGGATGAGAAGGGAGGCTAGAAAACCGTCGACACTCTGCTTCCTACGATCTCTAAAATCGCAGTAGAAATATGCCATGGAAGCTAAGTTTGCTTCAACGGCAGCTTGGATGTCTTGAATGATCGAGGAGCTGGTGGTGTCATAAGAGTCCGTTATGAAAACCCGCAGATAACACACGTACCACAGAACGGTCTTTCCTGAGCCCACTGATTCATAAAAGATAATCAGTTGCAGCGAAGACGGGGGAAAAATATGTACATTTGCCGTGAATCCATAGCAGACAGCCTGTCACTTTCCATTCCTTATAGCGAGTGTCTTGGATAAACCAAGTTGTAGTTCCTCTTTGAATAACTCTGCGTGCGGAGTTGTGATTTACGGACGGGTCCGGAGGAGAGAGCCATCGCCGGAAGTCTCTCAGCAACTGGTCACCTATAATCATGTAAGCAGATTTCAGCCCCCATGAAAGTACGAAAAGGAATTCACGAACGTTCCGATTTACTCACGCTGCGGACTATCTGGTGCATGGTGGCTAGCACGTTCATAAGGGTAGAGAAAAGGTTGAATTAAAAGTCGAACATACCGAGAGCAGGCTGGACCTCACTAATAGACACTTGTCCACCTAATCGGCCAAAACTTTTAACACAGCGTAGGTGGGCTAGCCCGCAAAGCTTCGCGCACCATCCATGACCACCCTGATATTGCTGATGAGACCATAGACGACCTCCATGTTCTGTATCACAGCCATCTGGGTCTCCTCTTGTGTGAGTCTACTTAATCTCCGCAGTACCCGTTCGATATCTTCTTCTCCTAGCAATTTCTCCTTGATTTTCTCTAAAGGGGGTTGAGACAGGGGTGACATCAGCGAGAAGAACTCACGTAATCGACTTAGTCGGGCTTGCTTCGTGGCAAAAGCAAAGACGAGGATGAGTCGGAACAATATCTTCATAGCCTTCTCTATCACAACCAGATGAGAAGGAATCTCACTAGAGATTCTGAGGAGGTTGAGGGAGCTCTCAATGTAGTCAAAGAGGTCGAGAATGGCGTCGTAATTGGTGCCACAATCGTTGGCTACCTATGGAGACTTGGACGTCACAGGGATCCACACGAATAGAAGAAGGCTACAGACTGCGAGGAGGACGCCGATGCTGGTAAAAATTGCTTTCGCGGGTGAGAACCGCTACAGGGTGAGCGTCAGAGGGCATGCGGATAAAACGTGTGAATCAAGCTCCCGGGACATACCGAATCGATATTCCCCCTTAATGCCTCGGCGGGTGAAAGCAAAAACACAATATGTGTTATCGACTTGAGTTGGTTCATCAGCAGAGCTATGGAGTCATCTTGGGAATCACTTGATACTGGAGTTCGCTCTCGCAGCGCAGCGATAGCCATATCAACGGAATCGAGGTTGTCGAGACTGGCGGCAAATGGATGTCCAATCAAATCGATCCCGGTCTGTTTCGAATATTCACGCAATGTGAGGTCGAAGGATGATTGGAGGTAAGAAGAAGGTGCGACTATGTAAGGAGGGGGGGACATCGTAGGTGCAGGAACAGCTTCGTCGTCGCTCACTTGAGATCGTTGATCGGGGATCTCGAACGACGGGTGACGGGTCGATTCTTCGATGGCTGTTAGTGGGTAAGAGGATGTAGTGTTACAAGCCGAGAGACGTAAGAATACTGCCAGGGTGTCTGAGAGCAATTTTCTCAATGCCCTCATTGTCCTGTCATAGGATGAGTGTAGCAGGCCGCAGACGCAGATCCTCGGGCTCAGCCCCCAAGGCTTTATTTATACTCCGCTTTAATTCAAGTCATCTCATTCTCATCTCGGAAGTGCAAGACTGGTCTGGCCATCATGCATCATATGACGAGTTTGTACGTAGAGCAATCTGACGCACGCCTGGGCCACGCAAAGTAGCGAATGACATTTGAAGACCGAAGTTCGGGTCTCGGACCACAGCCTAGGCTTGAACGCAACTGAACAGATATCGAGGGTGGAGACCTTCACATCGTTTGGATGTATTCCACTTACCGTTAACTGCATTTCCTTATGCCAGTGACCCCTTTTATTCTGAGATCTGGGCGGTGAGTATAGCACAGGCATATGAAAAACGATTCTTTCCTCCGAATCTCTTCATGATTAAGCCATTTCAGTCAGACTGCGTCCTTGCGTTCTTGGTGTGTCCTCGTTACTAACCCTTCAAGTTGAATTTCGAATCGGTTGGGCTGTGTATGCTCACAGCTGCGGCCTCGTCAGGGACCACTAGCCTGACTCGGAGTTCACACCACTTAATCCTTGTCTGCGTCTGCCAGCACACCCTATCCGGCAAATTACAAAAATCAAAAGTGAACTATATCAGAAGATTCTGACTGAGGAGCACAAGGGCCACAGTATTACTGTACTATAGAAACTGCCAATTACCAGATGGCGGCACCCCTGACTCGCCCTAACTAGGCTTAGTCCCACGTCTTATTAATCATCAACCTGATATCAGGGCTGTGGTAGAAGTGCGCGTCTAAAGCTTATGCGCAGCATAATAACTCCCCGTGTGGTTGCTGTACTTGAAGTCGGGCAGTGCAGTATGTTCAAGTTCCGATAAAAAGCTTGACGCCACTGTTCCTCCTAACTGCCCTCCCTCTTTACCTCCTCCCTCTTTACTTCCTCCTCATCACGAATCGGCTACCCTCTGTTCCTTCGATGCCACTGACTATGCCAGTGGACACACCACCACCCTCTCCCCTTCAAACAGTCTTCAGTGATGCCCTCGTCGAGTACAAGAAGCAGACGGGGAAAGACATTGTTGAACACCCTCTCAGCAGGAGGCTTGTTTATTGCAAGTCTCCCGATGATATCCTGGCTGTATTCAAAGAGCAAGCTCAGGCATTTGAACAATTTCGAAAGGGAGATTGGAAAGTTCAACTCATGAGACGGCTTAAACCCGTGGTCCACGTTGTTCTGTCACTTTCTATTAGCGGGGTTCTTGGCGAGGGCCTCGGCCTGGTGCGTTGGGTCACTGGCATTCTGTATAAGTTTCTCTGACGGACATCCTGCAGGGCATTCCACCCGCAAAAGCAATATTTGCCGGAATGGGCATCCTCCTTATGGTCTGTATTTATTTTCCTTCTTTCATTTGTACCGTTACAGTAACTGAATAATGTCTACTAGGCTGCTAAAGACGTCAGTGCAAGCTACGACGCCACTGTAGAACTCTTTGATTGTATCGAGAACTTCCTGAGGCGCCTCGGCATGTACACCCAAATCTCTCCTCCCATGGAAGAAACAGCCATAAAGATCATGGTTGAATTGCTTTCTGTTCTCGCCCTTGCAACAACACAGATCAAGGAAGGGCGGTTCCGTGAGTAAATCCTTACGAGCACATTACCCTTGGCTCAAAATCACCCAGGAAAGTATGCAAAGAGATTATTAGGGGAGGATGACGTAGTTTCCGTCCTGCAAAGGTTGGACCGACTGACGGTGGAAGAAAACAGGATTACGGTAGCGCAGACCATGGAAGTAGTCCATGGACTTGTCAGCAACATGAAGGTGGTAATGACAGGTTCGTAGTTGCCCGTATATCTGACTAGTCTGCCGTACTCAACCCGTATCCGGTTAGATGGCAAGGAAGTGTCAGATGGTATCCGGCAAGCTCTCGGTATGTCCGGTTTAAGTAGCAAATACAAGTCGGCATATTCTGATAGTTGGCACCAGGTGCTATGCAAAACATGGCAGCGACAATATCTTTGATGAAGTGTTTGTTATTTCTTATCACTTCTATTGTCCGAGAGCTGAAATTACGCCAAAAGACGATCAAATACAGAGAGACATCAACGCATGGTTGTCACCCCCGGATCCATCAACGAACCACAACATTGCTTGTGAAACTTACCATGACGGAACTGCAAAGTGGTTCATTCAAGGAACTACCTTTAGGGAATGGAAAACGTCAGGTTCATTACTTTGGATCCATGGAAAACGTTCGTTTTCAGTGCCCTACATGCTTCTTCCTGTTTTAATCCCTCGATTTATAGCGGGCTCGGGAAAGAGCATCTTATGGTATGCAATTCTTGAAATCTTACAATCAGAAGGGAACTTATATCATGGGCCAGCTCGACAATTATCCAAGACATCGAATCCATGCGCAAGGCTGAACTGGCCTCATCGGCGTATTTCTATTTCGACTTTCGCGACGCCGAAAAGCAAACCCGCCACAACTTCCTCTCGTCCCTTCTTGTTCAAATCTGTGATCGCTCCGCCTCTTTCTGTAGCGTCCTTTCGGATCTGTATTCTAAACATCGTAATGGCTCTCAACAGCCTAGCTACGCCGCACTCATTCAATGTCTCAAAACTATACTCGGACTTCCAGCACAAGAAACCATTTACATAATAGCAGATGCTTTGGACGAATGTCCAAACAACCGGGGGTTACCATCCCCACGAGAAAAGGTTCTAGGGCTCATAAAGGAACTTATTGACTTACGCCATCCGAAGCTGCGAATATGTATCACCAGTCGGCCCGAGATCGACATCCGAAACTTTCTCGATCCTCTAGCATCACAAAAAGTGTCCCTTCACGAGGAGAGAGGACAAAAGCAAGACATTGCTGACTACATCAACTCCGTCGTTCATTCAGACTCAAAGATGCGGAGATGGAGAGCGGAGGACAAGGAATTGGTCATCAGAACACTCTCGGAAAGAGCCGACGGAATGTAAGGTGTCACTGTTGCACTACCTGTGGAGCGTTGTTCATATCGTACAGGTTTCGGTGGGCCTTTTGCCAGTTGGAAAGGGTGCGCAGCTGCATCCTCCCCTCAAGCATCCGGCACATTCTGAGTGAACTACCCGAAACCCTGGATGAAACCTACGAGCGCGTCCTGAAAGACATCAGCGAAGACAACTGGAAATATGCCCATCGCCTCTTCCAATTCCTTGTGGTATCTGTTCGCCCTCTAGCTGTCGCGGAGCTCGCGGAGGTACTTGCGGTTCAATTCAACACGGACTCAGCATCAAAGTTAGTAGATGATTGGCGACCGGAGGACCCAGAAGAAGCCGTGCTATCTGCATGCTCCAGTTTGATCTCTGTTGACAGAGCCGACGATTCCCACATTGTACAATTTTCACACTTCTCGGTCAAGGAATTCTTGACCTCGAGCCGCCTTTCTTCCTCGAAGGGGAACCTGCCCCGCTACCACGTCCCTTTAGAACCTGCCCACGTTGTTCTTGCCCAAGCTTGCCTCGGCGTCTTACTCAGGCTGGGCGAAGATATCAATAAGAAAAGCATAGAGGACTTTCCCCTTGCTGACTATGCTGCTCGGCACTGGGTCCATCACGCCCAATTCGAGACCGTGTCGGAATACATACAAAATGAGATGGAGCTCCTCTTTGACCACAGCGAGCCACATTTCGCGGCCTGGGTTTGGCTATACGATATGGATGAATGGTGGCGCAAGGAATTTATGATCTCGGAGCACCCATCACCACCCGTGGCCCCACCAATTTATTATGCGGCCCTCTGTGGTTTCACCAGCCTCGCAGAACATCTGGTGGATGCACATCCACAACACGTCTGCACCAGGGCAGGTCGTTTCACAACCCCCCTACACGCGGCATTACACGAGGGCCACGCAAAAATCGCGCAATTACTAATCGAGTGTGGTGCGGACCCGAATGCTAAGTGCGCGCAAAACCTAACTCCATTACACTTAACATCCCGGGACGGATATCTCGCTGTTGCGCAGTCGCTGCTTAAGCGCGGTGCACATGTGTCCACACAAGATGACGACCACGAAACTCCACTACATCTCGCATCACGCAGTGGTCATCTCAAGCTTGCCCGATTGCTACTTGACCATGGGGCATCCCTTGATGCGCGCGACAAAGATGGCTCTGCACCGCTACACACAGCTTCGGAAAGCGGTTGCCTGGACGTCGTGCGACTGCTACTCAAGAAAGGAGCAGATCCGAACGTTCAGAACGAGGATCTCGAGACTCCGCTTCACCTGGCAACACTCCAAAACCATGTTGGTGTTGCACGCTTGTTACTCGTCCGCAGCGCAAACCCGAACACCCAGGACAACCAAGACTCGACTCCGCTGCACCTAGCATCACGACACGGATGCCACGATATCTTTGAATCACTCCTCGCTCATGGTGCGGATGTTAACGCACAGGATGGGGGCAGTTGGACCCCATTACATCTCGCAATACTCAAGGGAGAATTTGAAATCGCATCGTCCCTTCTGCACCATGGCGCAGATCCAAATTCTCAGGACAGTCAGAACTCAACCCCTTTGCATGTAGCGTCACAGGGTGGACATGTAGAACTAGCGCAGCTGTTGCTCGACCACGATGCCGAGGCGAACGCCAAAGATGGGGACTTAATGACTCCGCTCCATCTGGCATTACTCGAAGGCGAACTCGACGTATCGCGGCTATTAGTTGAACGTGGCGCAGACCCAAACTCCCTCGCGGGTCAAGACTCGACTCCGTTACACGTAGCGTCGCAAGTCGGACATCCGGGTGCCGTACGGCTCTTGCTGGAGCATGGTGCAAACGCAAATTCACGGAAGGGTGACAACGAGATCCCGCTGCATCTCGCATCTTCCAGCGGCCACGTCGAAGTTGCCCGTTTATTGCTCGAGCATTCTGCAGACGTGGACGCCCAAGACGACGAGAAATGGACGTCATTACATGTTGCTTCTCGACACGGACACGCAGGGATCGTGAGGCTATTGCTCGAATACAAAGCAGACGTAGGCGCGCGGAAGGCAGATCTCGGGTCCCCACTCCACCTTGCGTCGCTCAACGGGAGGGTCGAAGTTGTACGTGTGTTGCTCGATCATTCCGCGGAAGTGGACGCCAAGGATCAAAAAAATTGGGCCCCATTACATCTTGCATCCCGACACGGTCACCTCGAAGTTGTCCGGTTATTGCTTGAGTGTGGGGCGGACGTGAACGCGCTTGGAGGGGGAGATTGGACCCCTTTGCATTTGGCGTCGCTTAAGGGGGAACTCGAGGTCGTCCGCTTGCTACTCAAGCATTCTGCCCATGTAGATTCCCGAGATCAAAGGGACTGGACGTCATTGCATGTAGCATGTCGATACGGACATGCTGAAACAGTCCAGTTGTTGCTCGACTCCGGAGCGGACGTGGCGGCGCGAAAGGACGATCATTGGACCCCACTGCATTTGGGGTCGCTTATCGTAAACCCCGAAGTTGTCCGCTTACTGCTTGAACACAACGCGAAGGTGGATGCCCAAGATAAAACGAAACTGACACCCTTGCATGTGGCCTGTAGACATGGAAATCTCGACGCCATACAGCTGCTACTTGATTGTGACGCAGATGCGAACGCCCAAAAAGACGACTGCTGGACCCCCTTACATCTAGGATCACGTAATGGCAAGCCCGAGGTCGTAAGTTTACTTCTCGAGCATGTTAAAGACGTGGATCCAGAAGACAATAAGGGATGGACCCCTTTACATGTGGCGTCCCGTTACGGTCATTTGGAAGTCGTGTGGTTATTGCTTCAGCGGGGGGCGAAAATCAACAAGCGAAAAGAAGACTGTTGTACCCCGCTGCACCTGGCCTCGCTCAACGAAGGGCCGGAAGTCGCCAGCTTACTAGTCGAACACGATGCAGACGTGAACGCCCTGGACAATAACGATTGGACCCCCTTGCATATTGCATCCCACAACGGGCATATCGGAGTGGCGGAATTATTGCTCGACCAAGGCGCCGACGTGAACGCAAGGAAGGATGATGGTTGGACCCCATTGCACCTAATGTCGCTTAGGGGCGAATCCGAGGCTATCCGTCTTCTCCTAGAGCGAGCTGCAGCTGTGGACGAGCGCGATAACAAGAACTGGTCTCCGCTCCACATAGCCTCCCAGCACGGACACACCAGAGTTATACAAGTGTTACTCGAGAACAACGCGCTCGTAGACGCACGGACGGAGGACACTTGGACCCCCTTACACGTCGCATCTCGAAATGGACACCCCCAAGTCGCGCGACTACTGCTCGAACACGGCGCAGACGCAAACGCGCCGAAGGACGATCATTGGACCCCACTACACCTCGCATCGCGCATCGGAAATGTCGAGCTTTCTCGTTTGTTGCTCAAGCATGAGGCAAATGTCGATTCCCGCGACGAAAACGACTGGACCCCGTTGCACGTGGCATCGCAAGCCGGACATCTAGCCGTTGTGCGGCTCTTGCTCGAGCATGGCGGCAAAGTGGGCGCTCGGGAGGGGGGCGGCTGGACTCCGCTACATTTGTCGTCACACAATGGCCATCTTGAGGTCACGCAGTTACTCATCGAGCACAACGCAAGTGTGGATGTGCGGAACAACCTGGGGCAGACTCCGGGGGATACCGCATTGGAACGAGGATACGATGAGATCGCGCGGTTATTGTCGAAGCACGCGGCGGACCGCGGTTGAAAAGCGCGATTGGAACATGAGGTGCGTACTTATACCCTCTATATTCCTTGATCAGTGGCTCACGAGGCATCGTCCCCAAGGTTCATATTTTGGCCCTGAAAATGTGAGCTTCAGGTCAACCGTAGATGCGTCATTCCGGCCTTGTATGATGTAGATGACTTCTATGACGCCCCATTTCCATTGTGAGTAGTACCCGGATACGGTCTAGTCCCGTTCGCTGAGATACTTGACAGCAATGAGAAAGTTAATTTTGTATATGGATGCCCATATACCCCTATTCATTTCCCCCGTTCGTCTGCTATTATGCGGTTATAGAACAAGCATATGATGTATAGCATATCCCTTTGTCTTCTAAACCACAGTTACGGTGATTCTCATGATGCTCAATTCCACACAGCAAACTCTTGCGCGGTTCCTCGAGACAAATTAGAAGGCTTGCCGCGTGGTTGAATTAGCGCCAACTATACCAAGACAGGTATTCGGAAATTCCTCAGAACGGGGCGAAGGCCGTTCATGAAGGAGTTGAAAGGAAGACAAACTTAGACCGGGTCCCCCGGGCCGGGCCCATCCTGTGCAGCGCCATCAAAAAAATTTCCTGCGCAATTTAGTCGGGCCCCA
>WNFC01009160.1_pt1 | contig 13606 bp, 11 predicted proteins | sample 5400541 | NCBI WGS metagenome assembly WNFC01 (sample SAMN13153342, study PRJNA577476) | soil metagenome | isolation source: 120 cm saprolite under Douglas fir tree site 2 hole 2 replicate 1 | place: USA:California | collected 2015-04-18
GCGAGCGAATCCGCCGACCGCCTGGCAGTTTCGGCCGAGTTGCTCGGCACCGCCAGCGCCGAGCAGACGGAGGCTGTCGCCCAGACGTCGGCTGAGCTTCGCTCCTTTGCGATCGGCTGCGCCACGATCACCGAGTCGGTCGCTGGCGTCGTCGTCCAGGCCGGCGAGCTGCGCGCAAACATCCAGCGCACCCTGACCGACCTACAGGCGTCCAGCGACCGGACGCTGGCGAACTCGAGGCGCGTCGATGAGATCCAGGGAGTGATCGGGATTCTCAACGACATCGCAGACCAGACCGCGCTGCTGGCGCTCAATGCGGCAATCGAAGCGGCTCGCGCGGGGGAATCTGGTCGTGGCTTCGCAGTCGTCGCCGACGAGGTGCGCCGGCTGGCCGAGCGCTCCAAAGCTGCTGCCGCGCAGATCTCCAGTCTCGCCGAAGGCGCGAAGGTGACCAGCGGCGAGGCGGTCCTGGCAATTGAGAGACGCGGCCAGCAGCTTGACCGGTGGATGGGCATGACGAAGGTCATGGCCGACGTGAGCGGCAAGGTCGAGCCCGCGGTTCAGGACCAGCACGCCTCTGCCGCCAGACTCGAGCTCGCTGTTCAGCTGATCGCGGAAAGAGGCCGCACAGTGGCGGCCGCAGTGAAGGACCTCAAGTCGGCCATCGCAGAGGTGGGCAAGTGATGCGCGTGCTGGTGCTGGCGGTCAACGCCGCTTACTTCGCTGTGCCGATGGCGACAGTGCTTCAAGTGCTACGCCATCCGGTGGTGACCCGAGTCCCCCTCTCGCCGTCCGGCCTGCTCGGTGTGGTCAACGTGCGGGGAGAGATCGTCCCAGCCACGGAGGACGCCTGGTGGTGCTCCTCAATGTCGAGGAGCTGGTCAAGAACCGGTTGGACTTGAAATGGGCGAGCTAGAGGACGAGTTCCGGCCCCTGTTCGTCGAGGAGGCCAAGGGCCATCTCGAGCGCATCGCCTCCGGGCTGCTCGCGCTCGAGTCGGCACCGGACGACCAGGCGACGATCGATGGGATCTTTCGCGAAGCGCACACCATGAAGGGAGCGGCCGGAATGGTCGGCATGATGCGCGTCAGCCGCCTCGCCCACCGGCTCGAGGACCTCCTGGTCGAGCTGCGGGCCGGGACGCGCCGCTCGAGCCCGGAGCTCACGGACGCGATGCTCCTCGTTCTCGACGGCATGGGCCGCCTCATCGCGAGCCCGTCTAGCGGCGATCAAGACGCCAGCGATGAGGCACCTCCCCTCCGCCCGTCGTGGTGATCCCCCTCCCGACGGCGGCCGCCGAGCCGCCACTACCGGCTCTGGCTCCGCCGGCAGCAGCGGTGCCATCACCCCCGCCACCTCCTGCGGCACCTGCAGTGGAAGCTGTCCTTCCCCTCCCGCCCGTGGCCGCGGAGCGGCCAGGGGCGACCTCCCCACAAGTGGGGAGGCCAGGCCACCTGGATCGAAAGCAGCCCGGCGCGGCGACGCTCGAGGTGCCGGTGGCCCGGATCGACGAGCTGAACCGGCTGGTGGGCGAGGCCTCGGCCGCGCAGCTGAGGGTGGGCCATGTGTTCGGCTCCGAGCTGCACCTGGACCCGGACGCCATCACCCAATATCGCGAGCTGACCACGGTGATCAACCAGCTCCAGGAGGTCACGGAGCGCACCCGCATGGTGCCGGTGGGGACGCTCGAGCCCATCCTGCACCGGACCGTCAGGGACGTGGCGCGCGCGGCCGGCAAGGATGTGCGCTGGGAGGTGTCCGGCGAGGACGTCGAGGTCGACCGAGGGGTGCTCGAGGAGCTGGTGTCGCCTCTTCTTCACCTGGTCCGGAACTCGGTTGGGCATGGCGTCGAGCTTCCCGACGAGCGTCGTGCGGCCGGCAAGCCGATGCAAGCAGTAGTCGGGCTCCACGCGGCGCAGGTCGGATCCAAGGTCGTGATCTCGATCAGCGACGACGGCGCCGGCATCAACGTCGCCGCGGTGCGGGCTTCAGCCGCCAAGGCCGGGGTCGACGTGACCGCGCTCACCGAAGAAGAATCCCTGCACCTGATCTTCCGTTCCGGGATCTCGACGGCGAAGGTCGTCACCGAGGAGTCGGGTCGAGGCGTGGGACTCGACGTCGTGGCCACGGCCGTCGCGGCCATCCACGGCACCGTCCAGGTTGTGAATCATCCTGGCGCCGGCGCCGAGTTCCGGATTGTCGTGCCCATCACGCTCACAGTCGTTCCATGCCTCATCGTCTCCATCTCGGGCCAGTCCTTCGCGCTGCCGCTGCAAGGAATCGTGCGCATGCTCGAGGCTCAGCACGTCCAGATCGTGAGCGGGCGCCGGCTGGCCCTCGTCGACGGGCGTGCGATTCCGGTTTCCGACCTCGCCGCGCTCCTCGGCCTGCCTTCCGCCGAAGAGGGGCCGTGGGTTCTACTCGGCACGGCTGAGAGCTCGCACGCCTTCCAGGTGGAGACGGTGCTGCAGAAGCGAGACGTGGTCGTGCGCGGCCTGACCGGCCGACTGCGCGATCTCAAGTCGGTGAGCGGGGCAAGCATCGAACCGAACGGCTCCATCCTGCTGGTGCTCGACGTTCAGAATCTCCTCGAACGCGCCAACTCCGTCAGCGTCGCGGCCGAGGTCGCCAACCAGCCCGCCACGCCAGCGCCGCAGCTCTCCGTGATGGTCGTCGACGACGCCCTGATGGTGCGGGAGCTTCAGCGCTCGATCCTGGAACGCGGAGGCTACGCAGTGCGCACCGCGAGCGACGGCGCCGAAGCACTGGGCATGCTGGCCGAACTCCCGGCCGACCTGGTAGTGACAGACGTGGAGATGCCCAATCTCGACGGCCTGCACCTGATTGAAAGCATCAGAAGGCATCCCCGCCTGGCCAACATTCCCATCCTGATCGTCTCCTCGCATGGGAGCGACGAGGATCACCAGCGCGGCCTCGACGCCGGCGCGGATGCGTATATCGTCAAGACTTCCTTCGACGAGGTAGGACTGCTCAGTGCCGTGTCGCGGCTGTTGGGCCGCACCGCGGATCCAACGGCGCACCGTCGGAATGGCACACGCGGGCTCGCGCAGAGCAATACCTTGCAGCCCGTCGAAGCCGCAACGCCGAGGACACCGTGAATCCGCTTGATCACGCGACGCAGCTCCTGCGCACGCGGGCGGGACTCAAGGCCGAGCCGGCAAGTCGTGCTCGGCTCGAGCGACTGCTCGAGGAGAGCGCGCACCTCGCAGGCATTGCGGTGCCCGCGTACGTCGACCTGCTCGACAACCAGCCTGCCGCATTTGACGATTTGCTAGACCGAGTCACTGTTCAGCACAGCGCCTTTTTCAGGGACCCTGCTCAATTCGCGGCAATTTCCGACCTCGTTCGCAAAGCGAGCGGTGCGCCTCACACCGTCTGGAGCGCGGGCTGCGGAAACGGCCAGGAAGCGTACAGCCTGGCCATGCTCATCGATGAAACCGGCCGTCACAACTGGCAGGTTGTCGCCACCGACGTCTCATTCCGTGCGCTCGCCCGAACCGAGATCGCGCGGTATTCGGAGGGTGAGCTGCGCGGGTTGTCGCCCGAGCGCCGGAGGCGGTTCGTAACGGCCCGGCCGGGCGGCTATGAGATCGCTCCATTCATTCGACGCTACGTGCACATCGCCCACCACAATCTCGCGCTCGCCGATGCTTCCCCGAAGAGCGTGCCCAAGGCAGACGTGGTGTTCTGTCGCAACGTCCTCATGTACTTCGGTCCGGAAGAGTCCGAAGCGTGCATTCGGCGCATCGCCGACTGCATGGCCCCGGGCGGCTACCTTTTCTTGGGCCACTCGGATTCGCCCGGGCGCCTGACGGGCTCATTCGAACCCGTAAGGGTGGCCGGCGTGCTCTGCTACCGCAGGCTCACCGCGCCCGCGCCTGCTGCCGCGAGCATCGGAAGGCGGCAGGATTACGCCCCACCGCGTCCCGACCTGGCCGGGCTGATGGCGGAAGGCGGTCATGCGGCATCGAACGGCAACCTGGGGGCTGCGGTCCGCGCGTTTCGCCAGGCGACCTACCTCAACCCCAACCTGGCGATCGCCTACTTTCAGCTTGGAGCGGCCCTCGAGCTGGCGGGCGATCCACGCGAAGCACGACGCTCCTTCGCAGCGGCTGGGCTGGCGATGATGAGCGGGGATGGCGCCGAGGACATCTCCGGGCTGGAGGGCTATTCGCAGCGCGACCTGGCACGCGCCATCGCTTCCAAGCTCACGGACTCGCGGTGATGTCGTTGGTGCAAGACATAGTCCTCGTCGACGACGATCGCGTGATCCAGAAGATGGTCGGCGGCTTCCTGGAACGAAGGGGCTACCAGGTCCGGAGGGCCAGCGACGGCATCGAAGCCCTCGAGCTTGTCCACGACAAGGTTCCGGACATGGTCATCACCGACGTGCGAATGCCCGAGCTGAACGGCATCGAGCTGACCTCTCGCCTGCGCGGGAACCACCGAACCGCCGGCGTTCCAATCCTCATGTTCTCAGAGATGGGGGCGCCGCCGGACGCGCTCGCCGGGTATGCGGTCGGGGCCGACGACTACCTGCCCAAGCCCTTCGAGCTGGCGATCCTTGAAGCCAAGGTGCAATCCTTGTTGCGGCGCTCAGCAGGCGCATCCGCAAGAGCGAACCGAGGCAGGGTGATACTTTTCGCCCACGCCAAAGGCGGCGTCGGCACGACGTGCCTCGCCGTCAACACGGCGGTGCTTCTGGCAGCGCGGTCCGCCAGGCCCGTCGGCCTGCTCGACCTCGACGTCGAGTTCGGCGACTCGGCCGTCTACCTGAACCTCCATCCGAACCAGACGCTGGCCGACCTCAAACCCGCACCCGGGACAGTTGTCGACGAGGCGCTGTTCGAAGGCTTTGTGACCGAGTCAGGAAGCGTCCGGCTGGTGGTCGGCGCGGACCTCCCCGAGCGCGCGGAGCTGGTCACTTTGCCGGCGATCCAGCTGGCCATCGATCGGCTCAGCGCCACCTGCCAGTACGTGCTCATCGACGCGCCCGCCTCGTTCAGCGAACGCACACTGACAGCTCTCGACACCAGTGACATGATCTGCCTCGTCACGTCAGCGTCGCTGCCCTCGTTGAAAGCCACCCGCCGGTGCATCGGCCTGTTCGAGAAGCTCGGCGTTGCCGCTGAGCGAGTCCGCTTGATCCTCAACTACAGCACCACCCATGCGATGGATACGGAATCGGCGGCCAGAGTCCTTGGGCGCCGTCCCGATTTCGTCGTGCAGAGGTACGAGAGCCTGGATGCGGCCGCCAACAGCGGCCGGCCCCTGGTCACATCAGATCCCACCGATCCCCTGGTCGCCGACCTCATGAGACTGGCCGACGCGATCGTGGCGGGCATGCAGATGAGCCCGGAGCTGACGGCTTAGGCGAGACTCCGGACCGCCCGCACCTCGGCCTGCCGCGACTCGGCGGGCTAGTTCAGGAGACCTCCCAGGTGCTGCTGGAACATGTCGGGGTGGGCTTTGAGCACCCGCAGGATGACTTCCCCGTTGAACTCGCGCGCGTCGTACTGGCAGAGAGTGACCGCCGGGTATCGCCTGGCCATGACTTCGTAGGCTTCCTCGTACGCCAGCATCTCGGCATCCGACGAAAACATCAAACGCTCGCACGCCATCTCGCCGACGACGCGCAGGATCGTAGGCCCTCCTTCCAGAGACTTGCCGAAAAGGCGTTCCCAGTTGGCGAGGGCTTCATCAACTGTCGCCCCGGGCCAACCCACGATGGTCAACCGGCCGCTCTCTTTGGCCGCGTCAACATCGATCGTGTGCTCCTGGCTGAGAGCCCTGACATAGCGCTCCAGAACGGGCCCTGTCGCGGCGAGAAAACATGGCTGTCCGGACCTCAGGCCATCCGCCAGGAAAGGAACCGCAAGCCTCAGGCCGCCGAGATCTGTGCTGAAGATAGGGGCCAGATGGGTTCGTAGGGGGATCGCCGCACCTCCGACCGTAACGGTCAAGGCTTGCCGCGACGGCAGGGGGTCGCCAGTACGCTGGCCGAGGAACTGGACCAGGTCGGCGGTTGCGAAGCGACGCTCGCGGCGGCGCCCCACACGACGCGCGGGCAGCAGGCCGGCGTTGCTCCAGCGGCGAATCGATGCCTGACTCACCCGGAGGAACCTGGCGGCTTCTTCTGTATTCAGCAGACTATTGCTTACCACTGCATCAGGTTCACCGTTGGATAGTATCGCACATCACTGTGCAATACTATCTAAGCAGCGTCCTCTATTCCCCATCCTTTTTACCTCGGAGTTTCCCAGTGTCCCAGAGCCAACTTTGAGCGTTTCCCCCGGAAGCCCCGTGCGCGTGTTGGTCGTGCAGGACCACCCGCTCCTGGCCTCGGCCATCGCCCGCGTACTGGAGAACGAGGACGACCTGACCGTGGTCGGCATCGCCCGGCGGGGCGATCAGGCCGCCGAGATGGCAGCCAGCGAGAGGCCCTCGGTGGTGCTGATGGACTTCCGGCTCCCCGATTCCAGCGGGCCGGCGGCCGCCGCCAAGATCCGAGCCGCCGTCCCGGACGCCGCGATCGTGTTTCACAGCGCCGACGAGTCCGAAGCCGCGCTCCTGGACGCCATCGACGCCGGCGCGACGGCCTACCTGACCAAGAAGGCAAGCGCGGACCAGATCGTGGCGGCGGTGAGGCGGGCTTCTGTCGGCGAAGTCCTGATCCCGGTGGCGCTCTTCGCCAAGGCCATCGCGCGGCAGCGGAACGTCGTCACCGAGAGGCAGGCGCACGAGAAGCTGGTGGCGGAATTCACTCCCCGCGAGCTCGACGTCCTCCGGCTCCTGGCCGAGGGGCTTGACACGGTGACGCTCGCCGAGCGCCTGGGGATTGCCTCCCATACGGTCGAGTGGCATGTCCGCCACCTGATCGAGAAGCTGGGGGTCCACTCCAAGCTCCAGGCCGTGATCGCAGCCGCTCGCCTCGGCCTTATCGAACTCTAAAGTCCCACCACTACGAGCTTCAGGGTACCCGCACCCTCTGCATAGAGGGCATGCGGCCAATGTCGCCAGATGGCGACTTTGGGACCCCTGGCGCGTAAACCTGACTAATGGGAGTCGTGGGCGTTGTTTTCGCCCTTTTCACGGTCGGGTACGTCCTTGGCGTATGGACCGCCATCGGAGTCTTCAGGCAGCCGCAGCGGGCGCATGAAGACGCGGAGGTGCAGCCATGACCCGTGCTCGTCCCCCCATTTCGGCCAAGGTGATCGAGTTGAACCTGCCCTTCGCCGATCACGCCCGTGAGGACCTGGTCTGGCTGCAGCGCCACGACCTGAGCGATGCGCTCTCGAGCCTTGTTGGCTCAGCGGAGCTGATCGACTCCGGTGACCTCACTGACGACCAGCGTCGTCTTTTTGCCGGGATCTTGCTGCGGAAAGCAGGGCGGCTCAGTGCCCTTGTCAACAACGCCGTGGCGCTGCAGCGTCTCGAGACCGGTCATCGCGAGCTGGACATCGCGCCGGTCGACTTGCGCTCGCTGATCGAACGCGCGGTGCTGGCCGCCGGCGAAGATGCCGAGCGGCCGATCGAGGTGCACGTGCCGGCGGAGCTGCCACTCGTTTCAGCCGAAGCGGAGGCCATTCACGAAGTGCTGGCCAACTTCCTGTCGAATGCCCGCCGATTCTCACCTGATGGTGGTGCGATCAGCATCACGGCTCGCGCTTTCGCCGACATGGTCGAGGTCACCATTCAAGACCATGGCATCGGGATGGAGGCTGTGGACCTGCCCAAGCTCTTCCATAAGTTCTATCGCGCCGACCGTGGAGTCGGCCGGCACGCCCCGGGCGCGGGCCTGGGACTGGCCATCACCCACACGATCGTCGAAGCCCATGGCGGCCGGGTCGCGGCCAGCTCAAAGGGTTTGGGGAAAGGCGCGCGTTTTCGGTTCACGCTGCCGATCTCACAACCGGGCGCAAGGTCCGCGGACGTGCTCATCGTCGAAGGAGAGGCCTGGTTCGCGAGCATCCTGAAGCTCGAGTTCGCGGCGCAAGGACTCAGCACCGTGCGAGCCGCCGACGCCGAGACGGCCGAGCGCTTGCTCCTGAACATGGCGCCGCGGGCGATAGTCCTCGACCTGGCGCTGCCCGGCCTCCAGGGCGAGGATTTTCTCGCTCGCATGTGGGCGGGTGGTGGCAAGCGCCTCCCGGTGGTCGTGCTGACGGTCAAGAACCTGGAGCCTGACGAGATCTCCGCGCTCGAGGCCGAGGGCGCGATCGCCGTCCTGCCGAAAGAGGCCGGCGCCCCACAGGCCGCAGTCACCTTGATCGCCGAGGTTTTGGCGCTCGAGAGGGCGGCCGGATGAGAACTCGCACTCCACCCGGGCTGCAGGTGCTGCGGACCGTGGTCATCGCAGACGACGAGTCGAGCATGCGCCTCCTGGTCCACGCCACGATCGAATCCGACGACTACCGCGTGGTCGAAGCGGCGGACGGCGCTGAGGCTTGGGCGATGGTCCAAACCCACAAACCTGCGCTCGTTCTGCTCGACGTGCAGATGCCTGGGCAAAGTGGCCTCGAAGTGCTGCGGTTGATCAAGGCCGACCCGAGCCTCGCGGCGACACGCGTCATCCTCCTGACTGCCAAAGCGCAGGAGACGGACATCGAGTCCGGCCTGATTGCGGGCGCCGACTTCTACCTGACCAAGCCCTTCTCGCCACTGGATCTCCTGACCCGGGTAGAAGAAGCCCTTCAGCTTTGATGGCGCTCCAGCGTAGCGAGCGCGAGCGGAGGGTCGAGCCTGGTCGTCAAAGCTGGTCGCTTCGCAACTACATGGCCCTGTTCATGGTCGTTCTCCTCGGTGTGGCCGGACTCGCCGCATTCGCGGTCCGGAACATGGCGGAGATCGATGCGCAGCAGAACGCCGTGGCGGATGCCAATTTTGCTGCCCAGACGGCGGCTTCCGAAATCGCCAAAGACTTCGCCCTGCTCGCGCAGACCACTGACCAGCTGGCGGCGAACCCGCAGGTAGCCGCGATCCTCTCAAGGGCCGGGTCGTGCGGCCTGACATTCTCGGGCGGGGCATTTTCTCAAGGCCATCTCGACATCATCTCGCCCGACGGATCCGTGAAGTGTTCGTCTCAGCCTCTCCCCACGGGGCCGGTGTACGCGCTGTCCGACTGGCTGCCCCTGGCCATACACAGTCGAACGACTGTGGCCCCATTCCTCGATCCCGTCAGCGGTCAGATCTCCGCGGTCGTGGCCTCTCCTGTCGGCGCAGGACTCGGCGCAGTGGCGGCCATCGTGACGCTGGCGCCGCTTGGTCCCAGTCTTGCGGCAAGCCTGGGAGGTGCGCGTCACCTCGAGTTCCTGGTCACGACCAAGGACAGCAGGACGGTGATCACGCGTTCGCTCGCATCGGCACGCTGGGTGGGCGCCGATCTCGCCGGGACACCGTTCGCGCGCTCCGGGGGCGGGGTCGAGCGGCAGGACGTCGATGGCACGGCTCGCCTGTACGCGCACTTCGCTGTCGCCTCGACGGCCTGGATTGTCTTTGCTGGGGCGGATAAGGCGGCAGCGCTGGCGGCTGCAGACCAACTTTCCAACCGCAGCCTGCTCATCATCGTGGGCGGCGTGGGCGTCATGCTGCTGGTCACTTCCGTCGTCTACCGGCGCATCGCCGAGCCGGTCCGGCGGCTGAGCCTGGTCATGCGCGGCTCGACGCCAGGAGACGCCGTCAAGGCCGTTGGGTCGACCGGCGCCACCGAGGTGACCAACCTGGCGTGGGACTTCGACAGGCTCATGGCGACGGTGAAGCATGAACTGGCCGACCGGCTCACCAAAGAGCAGAATGCGGTGGTCTCGGAACGCAACTATCGCCAGCTGTTCGAGAGCCACCCCCAGCCGATGTGGCTGTACGACGTGCATACGCTCCGCTTTCTCAAGGTGAACGACGCCGCGGTCGACCGGTACGGCTACACACGCGACGAGTTCCTGGCCATGACCATCAAAGACATACGCCCGCCCCAGGACGTTCCGAAGTTCCTCGAGCTTACCGCCGCGCCGCAGCCTCATTACGACAAGACGGGCCCGTGGCGGCACCTATTGAAGGACGGTTCCATCGTCCAGGTCCTCATCACCTCGCACACCACCACTTTCGACGACCACGAAGCTCGACTCGTGTTGGCCGAGGACCTATCGGAGAGCCAGCGTCTCGAACTCGAGCTTCACCAGTCGCAGGCTCGCGCGGAAGCCAACGCGGAGCTGAGCAAGGCCAAGGACGAGATGGTGTCGATGGTGAGTCACGAGATGCGGACTCCATTGGCCAGCATCGTGGGCTTCGCGGAGCTGTTGGTCACACGCAAGGTCACGGCCGAGCAGCGAACTGAGTACCTCGGGGTCATGCTTCAGGAAGGCCGGCGCCTGACGGCGCTCATCAATGACTTCCTCGATCTCCGTCGCATCGAGGGCGGCCACCTGAAGATGCGCTACGCGCCCGCTGACATCAAAGCGCTCATCAAGCGCTCGGTCGCCCTCATCGCCGATCCAGAGGGCATCCCGATTCAGATTCGCGTGCCCTACAACATGCCGCTCGTTCGTATCGACGGCGACTCGATCTTGCGTGTGGTCGCCAACCTGCTTTCTAACGCTCGTAAGTACTCTCCCGACGGGGGCTCGATCGTGGTCGGCGCAGGCCTGGTGGCTGACATGGTCGAGGTCTACGTCGAAGACCAGGGCCTGGGCATCCCCGGCGACGCGCTGTCCCAGGTCTTCCGCAGGTTCTTTCGCGTCGACAACCCCGATCGCGACGGAATCAAAGGCACCGGGCTCGGCCTGGCCATCTGCAAGAACATCGTCGAATCCCACGGGGGCACGATCGGTGTTGAGTCGGATGGCCTCGGCAAGGGCGCCCGCTTCCATTTCACGGTCCCGCTAGCTCGAGAGGCCGCCGAGATCGGCGACGTCCTCGTGGTCGAGGACGACGCCGGTTTCGCCCACCTGCTGCAGGCGGAGCTAACCGGGCTTGGTCTCAGCTCGACCTGGGCCGCGGACGCGGAAACCGCCGAGCGGCTGATGATCAAGAAGAGGGCGCGAGCCGTGGTCCTGGACCTGCTGCTGCCCGGCCTTCAGGGCGAGGCGTTCCTACACCGGCTGCGAGTGAAGCACGGATCTGGAATCCCGGTCGTTGTCGTCACGCTCAAGGACCTCGATCCCGCCGAAAGCCTGGTCTTGCACAAGGCCGGGGTGACCGCGATCCTGCGCAAGGGGCCCGGGATGGCGGAGACCGCCGCGAGGATGATCGCCAAATCACTGGCTGCCGAGCTGGTGCCCAGTTGATCGCAAACGAGGTCCTCGCCCGGGCACTGTCCGCCGACCCGGACGACCTCGCCCGGCTGCTGCTCCTCCGCCAGACCTTCGAGGACCGCGGCCCGGGCCTGCTCGCCGGACCGGGCGTCCCGATGCCGGTGGTCTGTACCGCGTCCATCCTGTTCACCGACATCCGTGGCTTCAGCCGGTTGACCGAGCGGTTCGCCCACGATCCGGCCGGCCTGCTCGATGTGCTCAACGCGCATCTCAAGGTGGTCCTCCGCTCGATTGCCATATGTGGCGGCGCGGTCGAAAAGTTCGTCGGCGATGGAGTGATGGCGACCTTCGGCGCCAGCGGCGGCGCGCAGCTGCCCACGGACCATGTGAATCGGGCCATGGCGGCAGCGATCGGCTTGATCGGAGCCAACGAGGCCCTGAACCGCCGATGTGCCGATGCGTGGGGATTCCGGCTCGAAGTCGGCGTCGGCATCGCGTCCGGACCGGTGGTGGTGGGCGCTGTCGGGTCGGCCGACCGCTCCGAGCTCGGCGTTCTCGGCGATCCGGTCAATGTCGCGGCGAGGCTCGTGACGCATGCCGGTCCCGGCGAGGTCCTGATGACGGGAACCGTCTATCAGGAGATGGCCACGATGCTGCAGAGTGAGCTGACCAACCAGTCGGCCGTGCGCGGGCGATCGGGCGCGCTCGAGATCTATCGGATGTCCCTGCTGGGCGGACGCAGCGCGCTGACTTAGGAGGGAGACCGAAAGCGAGTTTGGAGGACGCGTGGTGGTAGAAGGGACGCTTTAAGCACATCTTGTTTTGGTGGAATCGAAAATTAACACCCCGATTTTGTTGACACTCCAAACAGACGTTCGTACGCTCTGGTCATGGAGATTGAGGCTTGGGAGGCTGCGCCTAGAGCCGGCGAGGCGATCGCCGCCGAGCTGATCCGCCGCCGTCAGAAGATCGATCAGGAGGAGCTCGAGTTTTCCTACCTGGCCGCCAAGTTCGCTCAAACCGATGAGTACGACTGGCAGGGCTTTGAGAGCCCGATCGGCTGGCTCAAAGCCAACTGCCATCTGAGTGGCGGGGCGGCCAGTGCGCGAATCTGCGCCGGCCAGCAGGTTGAGCACCTGGGCCAGAGCTCAAAAGCAATGGCTGACGGGGAGATCGGTTTCGCCCACTTCGCGCTCATCGCGCGCACCTCGGCTGCGGTCGGCGAGCGCCTCGACGAGGCCAAGCTTCTCGGCCAGGCGCGCAAGCAAACCATCGCCCGCTTCCATGACTCCTGCTATCACGCGCGCCACGCGGCCGACCCCCAGGGCTGCGCCAAAGATGAGGCCGAGGGTGTGGAGCGTCGCAGCCTCGACTTTGCCAACAGCGACGACGGCATGGTCTACGTCAACGGCATGCTCGACAAAGTCGGCGGTGCTGCTGTGCAGGCAGCGCTCGAGCCCTTGGCCCAGCGCGCGGGCAAGGACGACGACCGCTGCCGCGAGCGCCGTATGGCCGATGCACTCGTGGATGTCTGCATGCATGCGCTCGACAACGGCGTTGGCAGTCAGCGCACGCACATGCAGGTCACGACCTCGCTCGAGACTCTCCTTGGTCTCTCTGGAGCTCCGGCGGCGGAGATGGAGTTCTCGTTGCCGATCTCATCGAAAGCTGTCGAAAGGCTGGCGTGCGACTGCACGGTGTTGCCGATCTCATCGAAAGCTGTCGAAAGGCTGGCGTGCGACTGCACGGTGACTCGGGTGCTGCTCGGCTCGGACTCCACGGTGATCGATGTCGGCCGCGCCCGGCGGGTAATCACGGGGTCCCAGGGAAAGGCACTCCGGGTCCGCGACCGCGGATGTGTCTGGCCTGGATGCGACCGGCCGGCGACCTGGACCTCGGGACACCACCTTTTGCATTGGATCAACGGCGGGCCGACCGACCTTTCGAACCTCGTCCTACTCTGGGGCCTGTTGCCTAAGACCCGTTTCGCGCCGGGAGTGAGGCGAGTGGGCCGTCGGTCAGGGCGAGACCGGGGTTTGGCGCGAACACGGTCTTCAGCGCCGCCTGACAGGCCTCGAAAAGGCGGCGTACGGCAGGAAGTACTCGTTGAGCGAGTGGCACAGCCCATCCGGACTGGGCCTCGGGGCGACGCTTCAGAAGCTGCGTCAGGTTGATGACGGTCGCAGTGAGTAGGGCTTACATTTGGACGCTGGGTCGGCGGCGGAACTGTGCCCTCTCAAACCCATGCTTGGACTTAAGGTCGGCCATGATGCGCTCGCTCACAACCTGGCGGCGTCGGAGTCGGCGCTGTCCAAGACGGCTGGCGACGTGCACGCGAG
>WNFC01008900.1_pt1 | contig 13604 bp, 10 predicted proteins | sample 5400541 | NCBI WGS metagenome assembly WNFC01 (sample SAMN13153342, study PRJNA577476) | soil metagenome | isolation source: 120 cm saprolite under Douglas fir tree site 2 hole 2 replicate 1 | place: USA:California | collected 2015-04-18
CTCGTTGTTCTGCTGGCCGGCATCTCCGCTTTCGGGCAACAGAATCAATCGGAACCGGGTGCGACGGAAACGGCGATTGCCCCTTTCCCCCTCGACTTGAAACCCGATACAAGCGGCAATCTCTCGCAAGGGCAGATGCAAGAGCTATTTCGCGTAGTGGCCGACAAGGACGTTGAAAACGACAAGCGGCTGCGGGATTACACCTACGTTGAGCGCGACGAAGAACACAAATTTGATAGCAAGGGAAAGGTAAAGTCCACCGAGACAAAGACCTATGACGTGATGGAAATCTATGGCGAACAGGTGCAGAGGCTGATCGAGAAAAACGATAAGACGCTCAATGCCAGGGGCGCAGCCAAGGAAGAAGAGAAGATTCAGAAGATCATCGACAAGCGTAGGAACGAGTCCGAAGAAGCGCGCAAGAAGCGCGTGCGAAAAGAAGAAAAAGACCGCGAACAGGGGCGGCAGTTCGTGCGTGAGGTTGCGGATGCATACAGCTTCCATTTGGTGGGAACTGAATCTGTGGGTGGCCGCGATGCCTGGGCGATTGACGCGGAGCCGCGCCCTGGATATGAACCGCATATGAAGGGTGCGAAGTTTCTGCCCAAGTTTCATGGCAGGGTATGGATCGATAAGACGGAGGCTCAATGGGCGAAAATGGACATCGAATGCATCGACACAGTTTCACTGGGATGGTTTCTGGCGCGGTTTCACAAAGGGTCGCGCCTTGTTGTCGAGCAAACGCGAGTGAACGATGAGGTCTGGTTGCCCAGGCACGTCGCGGTGAAGGTGGACGTGCGCCTGGCCCTGCTCAAGAACTTCAATGTGGACATGCAGCAGACCTACCGCGATTACAAGAAGTTCCGTGCTACCGCGAAGATTGTTGGCGTAGAGGACATACAGGAAAAGTAAGCGGCCTTGATCCCTTGAACCCGAACCGCCACCAGCGTCATCTACTAGTCTCAGTCTTTTTTTAATTGTTTCTTGCCGGGAGAAACCATGGCTTCCCAACTAACACCTCTGTCCGCTGACCAGTTAAAACCTATGCCCGCCGAGGTCCGTGCTCAGGCTTTTCCCGTGCTCACTGCGGAACAGATCAGTCGCATTCGTCCCCTGAGTAAGGTACGAAAAGTAAAAGTAGGCGACATTCTGTTTGAGCCGGGCGACACCGATATTCCTTTTTTTGTCTTGCTATCGGGGAGCATGGAAATCGTGCAGCCGGACCGGCAGGGCGAGCGGCCGATTGTCAATCACGATCCGGGGGAGTTTACCGGGGAAATGACCATGATCTCGGGCCGCCGCGGCCTGGTGCGGGGCCGGGTTACCGAGGCCGGCGAATTTCTGGAGATGAGCAGCGACAATTTGCGAAGCCTGGTCGCGCGCGATGCGGAACTGAGCGAGATTTTCATGCGCGCCTTCATCCTTCGCCGGGTTGCGCTGATTAGCCGCGGTTTAGGAAACGTGATTCTGTTGGGGTCGCGCCACTCGGCCCAGACTCTACGCCTGCGCGAGTTTCTGACTCGCAACGGACATCCGCACACCTACGTAGATCTCGATACAGATACCGGCTATCAGGATTTGCTCGACCAATTTCACGTCACGCCCGGCGAAGTTCCCGTGGTCATCTGCAACAACCGTACCGTGCTGCGCAAGCCGTCAATTCAGGAACTCGCCAGGTGCCTGGGTCTAAACGCTCATATCACAGCGTCGGAAGTGCGGGATCTGGTGATCGTGGGAGCGGGCCCGTCTGGCTTGGCCGCCGCTGTTTACGGCGCGTCGGAAGGGCTGGACGTCTTGGTGATTGAGGCCGAGTCTCCCGGAGGACAGGCAGGATCGAGTTCCAGGATCGAAAACTATCTGGGCTTCCCCCTGGGAATCTCCGGACAAGAATTAGCGGGCCGCGCCGCCGCGCAAGCGCAAAAATTTGGCGCCAAGATGCTGATTGCCAACAACGTGATCAAACTTAATTGCGAGCAGCGGCCTTACGAGTTGACCGTGGATTGCGGCCAGACCATTCGCGCACGCACCGTGGTGATTGCCAGCGGCGCCCAATACAACAAACCGAAACTTGATAACCTGAAGAAGTTTGAAGGGCAGGGCGTTTATTACGGAGCGACTTACATTGAGGCACAGCTGTGCGGCAAGGAAGAGGCGATTGTCGTGGGTGGGGGGAACTCCGCGGGCCAGGCAGCGGTGTACCTGTCGCAGACCGCAAGCAAAGTTTACATGCTGGTGCGATCCGCACAGTTGTCTGACACGATGTCGCGCTACCTGATCCAGCGCATCGAAGAGAATCCAGCGATCGAGATGCACTACTGCACGGAGATCGTAGGTCTCGACGGCGACACGCAACTAGAGCGCGTGACCTGGCAGGACAAGAACACAGGCGAGACCTCGACCCACGACATCCGCCATGTGTTCATTATGGCGGGAGCGTCGCCTCGCACCGAGTGGCTGAAAGACTGCGTGGCGCTCGACAACAAAGGCTTTATTCTCACCGGCAGAGACCTGGACCCCGTTGTCCATAACTTCAAGTGGCCGCTTTCGCGTGTACCGCAGATGCTGGAGACCAGCTTGCCTGGGGTGTTTGCGGTAGGCGATGTTCGGGCTGGAAATGTGAAGCGCGTGGCTTCTGCGGTGGGCGAAGGATCGATCTCCATCTATCTGGTGCACCGGGTGTTGGCGGAGCTGTGACCGAGAGTTGAACAGTTAAATGTTCCCCGGGGAACGTTGCGCTATCATGCTAAGCCTATGTTGCCCAAGAATCCTCTCTACCGCTTGATTCTAGTCGCCACGGCGGCGCTCTGTGCTGGCCAAGGCATCAAAGAGACATCGGTCCCGCTTGGGAACACTCTCGACCATGCTTTGTATGAGTCTTCGTTGACCACCGCCGATGCCAAGCCCTTCCACCTTCAGGTACATCTGTTCGAGTCTACGAATCCCTCATCAGACTACACCGGAGAGGTCGAAGAATATTGGATCTCGCCGAAGCAGTGGCGCCGTTCCATCAACACGCCGGAGTTTAAACAGACGCTCATCGTTAACGGCGACCAAATCAACGAACAGGACACCGGAGACTACTATCCCCTATGGTTGAAGAGTTTTGTCACTGCCATCTTTGACCCGGTTCCAGACGCTGAACAATGGAGCAAACTTGACGCTAAGATCAATCAGATTACGCTCCCCAATAGGCAACACTCCGAGCCGTGCGTTCGAATGAAGTTCAAAGTTGGGTCCGACAACGTCAACAACGACGCGTTCAGCAGCGTGTGCTTCGACAGCAATGGACTGCTGAAGTTTTTCGGATCGCCCGGATACACCATGGAGTTTCATGACTATCAGCGATTCGGAAGAAAGATGGTCGCCAGGCGTTATCAGGATGATCCCGAACCGGGAACGGAGATCGTGGCAAATGTCGTGCGCCTGGAAGAATTGGAGAAGCCAAATGCATCGTTATTTTTGATTAACCAAAGCACTCCTTCAGGGCAGCGGCTTCAGTCGGTGCGTGTCGAACAGGGCACCATTGAACAAGCAAGGGAAGGCCAAACTGCGCTTGTTTGGCCGAAGGTGCAGAGTGGAAAAACTACTGGGCTGCTTAGCATGTACATTTCAGTTGATCGTCAGGGACAAGTTCGAGAAGCGTACCCCCTTAATTCAGACAATGCCGGGTTGCAGGATTCTGCGAGAGACCAACTCTTGAGGTGGAAGCTCAAGCCGATGGCGGTGAAAGGGGTCCCCGTCCAAGTAGAGGCGGCGCTAGCGTTTCGTTTCGAAACAACCCAATCGCAAAACCTGGCCGATGTCGGTCCCGCAGTTGCATCTCCGGATGATGCTTTAACCAAGAAAGTGACGGTCAGCCCCGGGCTTCTGCGGGGATTTCTGGTGTCCAGTCCGCAGCCTGAATATCCTGAAGAAGCTAAGAAGGGCCGGATTCAGGGAAAGGTCGTTCTTGCGCTTGTTATCGATCGCTCTGGGATTCCGCGAGACATCCGTGTTCTTTCGTCTCCCTTCCCCGCTCTAACGGATGCCGCTATTGCCGCCGTCAGCCGATGGCGTTATCAGCCTTATAAATTGAACGGCACTCCCGTTGAGGTCCAGTCGAACGTCGAAGTGAATTTCGTGCTTCCGTAAAATGCACAGGACCCAGGTTCAGCTCCCTGCGGGCACCGCGCGTTATAATAGAGAGATTCTTACCCCGCGAAATTGCATTCTGTGTGAGGGCAGTATCTCGATGGCCCTGAAACCGAGCCGCGCTTTCCCCGGCAAGGCCGGATCAGCGACCCGGCCCCACACCAGCAGTGGCTAAAGGGCCAAGAGCTAAGAGCTTCTCCCATGGACTTCAAACTCGTTTCCGATTACAAACCGCAGGGCGATCAAGGCCGCGCCATAGAGTCTCTGCTTCGGGGCGTTTACGACCGCGAGCAGCATCAGGTTTTGCTGGGTGTCACGGGTTCAGGCAAGACCTACACCATGGCCAAGGTCATCGAGGCGGTGAACCGTCCAGCTCTGGTGATGGCTCACAACAAGACGCTGGCGGCGCAGCTCTATCACGAGTTCAAAAACTTCTTCCCGCATAATGCAGTCGAATATTTTGTTTCGTACTACGACTATTACCAGCCCGAGGCTTACGTTCCCGCCGCCGATTTGTTCATCGAAAAAGAAGCGACCATTAACGATGAACTCGACAAGCTGCGGCTTTCGGCCACCCGATCTTTATTCGAGCGGCGCGACGCGCTGATTGTGGCTTCGGTGAGTTGCATCTATGGCCTGGGGTCACCCGAGGCTTACTACGGGATGATGCTGTTCTTGGAGAAGGGCCAGAAGATCACGCGCGAAGACATCACGCGCAAGCTGGTCGACATTCTCTACGAGCGCACCAATGGCGAGTTCCGCCGCGGAACGTTTCGGGTTCGCGGCGACGTGATCGAGGTCTTCCCTACCTACGACGACATGGCTTACCGCATCGAGCTTTGGGGAGATCAGGTGGAGTCGTTATCGCAGGTCGATCCTCTCTTTGGCACGGTGAAGCAGAAATACATGCGGCTGCCGCTTTATCCCAAGACCCATTATGTGATGAAGGACGAAACCCGCGCGTCGGCGGTGGAGTCGATCAAGACAGAGCTGGCGTGGTGGGAAGTAGAACTCGAGAAGCAAGGGCGCGTGGTCGAATCTCAGCGCATTCATCAGCGGGTGAAGTTTGATCTGGAAATGATCAAGGTGATGGGCTACTGCCACGGCATTGAGAATTATTCGCGGCATTTTACGGGACGGATGCCGGGCGAGCCGCCGCCAACTCTGCTGGATTATTTTCCGCGCGACTTCCTGATGTTTATCGATGAGTCCCATCAGACGATTCCGCAATTGCGCGGCATGCACGCTGGGGATCGCTCGCGTAAAGAGACTTTGGTGGAGTACGGCTTTCGCCTACCATCGGCGCTGGACAATCGTCCGTTGACTTTTGCAGAATTTGAACATCGTACCAACCAGCTGGTTTACGTTTCTGCGACGCCAGGGCCGTATGAACTGACCAAGTCCGCCGGCGTCGTAGTGGAGCAGATCATCCGGCCGACGGGATTGATCGACCCCGAGGTCGAAGTGCGTCCAGTGAAGGGACAAATTGACGACCTGCTGCATGAGATTCGAGCGCGCGTCGAGAAAGGCCAGCGCGTGCTGGTCACCACGCTGACCAAGCGTATGTCCGAAGACCTGGCTGAGTATTACGCCGAAGTGGGAGTGAAGTGCCGCTACATGCACTCGGAGATCGAGACGCTGGAGCGGGTGAAGATTCTCCGCGACCTGCGCAAGGGCGAGTTCGATGTATTGATTGGCATCAATCTTCTGCGAGAGGGGTTGGACCTGCCGGAAGTTTCGCTGGTGGCGATTCTCGACGCGGATAAAGAAGGCTTCCTGCGGTCGCAGGGATCTTTAATCCAAACGATCGGACGTTGCGCCCGCCACCTAAATGGCCGCGCCATCCTTTATGCCGATCGCATGACGGACTCGATGAAGCGGGCGATGGATGAGACTCTGCGGCGGCGCGCCATCCAGACCGCATACAACGAAGAGAACGGCATCACCCCGGAATCAATCGTCCGTCCGCTGGACATGACTCTCGCAGGAATCGTCGCCGCCGATTACACCGACCTAACCGGCGGCGAGGCCGAGGGCATGCGGGAATTCAAATCGCAGGAAGAATTGGACGGCTACATCGTCAAGCTTGAAAGCGATATGCGCGAAGCGGCCAAACGGTTCGAGTTTGAGAAGGCCGCGAAGTTGCGGGATACGATCAAGGAGTTGCGGACGAAGGAGTTTCTGTTCGCGTGAATACCGATTTTCACCTCTTCAAGAATTTCGCCGGCGACAGGATCGCAATATCCCGCCATGGGTGTAACGCCAGCAGGTCTGCGTCGCCGCTGACGATTACATCGGCCCTCCCATTCAGCGCCACTTCCAGAAACTTGTCATCCTTCGGATCGCGGCACTCGCGCACGAGCTGAATGATCGGGACAAATTCGGCGATGTGGCCCAATCGCCGAAGGAAATTCTTGCGATTCTCCAGGCTGATATAGCGACCAAACTTTGCACGGCCGAGGACGTCGGCCAGTTCGTACATCGTGGCCTCAGAGATCAGCAGGCACCCTTCCAGTTCCGCTCTGCGCAGGGCCTGGGCTGGCAACGACTGGGGCAGAATCAGGCGGCTCACCAGCACGTTGGTATCAACGACTACGCGTGCGCGAGTCATCAGTCCTTCAGAATGTCAGCAAGAATCTCCTCGGTCATCCCTCTTTTTACGGCCTCGGCACCTACGCGGTCACAGAATTTTTGAAACTCATCCACGTTGATTTTGCGAATGCGCTCGTATTCCTGTGCGGACATGATCACCGCCACGTCGCGATTTTGGCGGCGAATGAGGACTGGTTCGCGTTGCGCCGCATCCAGGAGCGCGGCAAGGCGTTGCTTTGCATCCGTGGCCGAGACAGTCCGCATTTGTCTATAATAGATAAACTAGACAATATAGTCAACTTGCAGAAACAGGATTTTAGTGTTACACTATTTTCGTGTCGTCAACTAATCGCTTACGCAATGTAACCGTGACCCTCGAAGAAGACGTCGCCCAATGGGCCCGCATCGAGGCGGCGCGCCAAGATACCAGCGTTTCCCGGCTGCTTGGAGAATTGCTGAAAGAGCGCATGGGAAGGCTCACTGGAAAGAGTCCCGTCGCAGATGCGGCGGAGCGACTCGTAGGTTTCGGCACGCGGCATAGGCTGTCGCTACCTGGACTCAAGATCAAGGACTTGATCAACGAAGGACGCCGGTGAGCCGGTTTGTAGTGGATGCGTCGGTGGTGCTCACCTGGTGCTTTCCCGACGAGAAGGCCGAACTGGCCAATCGAATCGCCCACATGTTCAAACGGGGCGACTCGGCGATCACGCCCTCGTTCTGGCCGCACGAAGTCCTCAACGCACTGCTTGTCGGCGAAAAACGCAAGAGGATTTCTGCCGACCTCATCAAAACTTTTCTTACTGACCTGGCGGCACTTCCGATTGTGCTACAGGGATTACCGGCTGAAACGGTGTTCGACCGGATCCAGTCCCTCAGCCGCGAGCACGGCTTGACCGCTTACGATGCCGCTTATCTAGACCTCGCCAAGGACAGCAGCCTGCCACTGGCAACCTTGGATGAGGATTTGATCCGCGCATGCGGTAAAGCAGGCGTGGAGCTCGTATGAAGATAGCAAAGGCCGGCGACTTCTTAAAGCCGACTTCCTCACCGCCCATACGCGGCTGATGCCGCCAAGGGCTTCCGGTGAAACGTATAGCCGTCGAAGTTCTCGGAGCGGAAGTTCAGGTTCGAGGTAATGAGCTTTTCCGTCTGGCTCAGGAAAAGATATCCGCCCGGCTCCAGGTAGAGATGCAGACGCTCGATCAGCGCAATGCGCTGGGCGCGGGAGAAGTGCGGCAACACGTCCATGCAGAAAATGCAATCGAAGCGACCGATATAGCCGGGGCGGGCCAGATTCATACAATTGAAAGTCACCAGGCTGCGCAACCGTGGTTTCACCAGCAAGTGCGCGGCACTCTGAGAGGCACCGGAAGCGCCATTCTTTGCTGGCCTGGGCGCTCCCTCTTCTGCTTCGTTTTGCGCGACATTCGCCGACACTGACGGCGAACTGATCTTCGAAAAATAGTTGCGAATAGTGGCGGGCGGCAGACCATCCAGAGCGGACTGCCGATATACGCCACGATCGGCGGCTTCGATATTGCGCGGCAACAAGTCGCTGCCTACGATATGAACCGATAAGGATGAGCTGAGTCTCCCGGATTCCAGCGCGGTCTCGGCGATACCTCCATTCCGGGCCGCGGGCTTTCCATTTCCATTTGCGTTGCCGCTGTTCGCCCCATTGCCATTATTTCCGTTGCTGGCGGCGCTGTTACTCAATGTGTCGCAGACAGCCATCGCAATCGTATAAGCCTCTTCTCCGGTGGAGCAGCCTGCGCTCCAGATGCGCAATGGGCTGGGTCCGTCGACCGACTTACGCGCGCACAACTGTGGCACCACATGCCGCGCCAGAGCATTGAACGCTCCAGGATGGCGAAAGAAACCGGTATTGACATTGATCAAGCCATCGAGCAACGACGGCAAACTGGAAGGGTCCTGGTCGGAAGAACGAAGACGTTCGAGCAAAGTGGTGGAAGATCCCAGGCTTTGTAAGTCGATGTAGTCGGCCACATGTGCGGCCAGCGCGCTGTTCGGACAATCAAGAACGACTCCGGTTTGACGCTCCACTAACAGGCGCAACTCCGAGAGTTCGTGCTCAAGGATGGTGCTGGTCGCGATTAACCTATGCATAGAACCTTTCCCCAAGAGCGGCCAGAAAGCTCGCGCTCGATCCCACCAAGTCGACACATATTGCCAGGGGAGGACGACTTTTTCTCATATCAGTCGCCTGCTGCAACGGCGACGCGGTACTTGCCCGAATCCCGTTCCACCTGCTGCGCCACTACATTCATTTCCTTTTCCAGCGACGAAAAACGTTGCAGCACCTCATGGATGCGCAGGGTCATGTTACGAATGGTTTCAATCTGGGCGCGGGCCTGGGCCGAGAGACTGCCGGGCTCGATTAACAGCAGATCGGCATTCCCCAAGAGCGAGGTGAGCGCATTGTTCAGGCCGTGCCGCATGTCGAGCATGTAGCGGCCAAGCATGGCTTCACGCTCGAGTGCGGCACACGCCTCTTCAGCGGCGCGGGCGCGGGCTTCGGCGCCGGCGCGGAGCACGGCCTCGCCCGCCGCCAAAATCAAAACGTTCAGCCAGTTCTCATCGCACCGCAGCACGGAAGTGCGCGGCCAACGCTCGCGCACCAATTGCGCGGTAGGCGCATCGTGACAGACGCAAAATAGAGGCTGCTGAGTCGAGTGCAAGGGTTCCAGGACCACCGAAAGCAATTCCCGCCGAAGCGGGCCCACAATGGCAACCGCGAAGTTGTCGACGCTACAGGGCCAGAGATCTCCCCGGAGCAGCGTAAAAGTGGGGACATGCCGCTCCATCTGCCAGCGCGCGGTGATGCTCCGCGAAAATTCCACGTCGTCGGAGATTACGAGCACGGTCGGATGATCCACTTGCAAGTTTCCCTTTCGTGAAGTCCAGCGTGGTTCGCTGAATTCATGTCTTTTTACGCCGTTCGGTCTGCGCGCCCGCCGGCCCTTGAATACCCCGATTTTCTATTTCTTGTTGCCCCTTTGTGAATCCGCCTCCGGATTCCACTCGGGCGCTGCGGCGGCAACTTCGAATTCCGCAACGTCCTTGCGGGCAACCGCGATGGGAGCCGCAGTCTGTTGGGGCAAGGTCACATGCGCCTTCGCCGACATCGAAGTGGTAACACCGGCCGAGGCACCGGCAGATGCAGCTCGTCCAACGGCTACCACCGATGCAGATCGTCCGGCAGGTCCGTCTTCGGAAGCTGATCCGCGGTCCAGGGCGCTTTCCACGGAAGCACGCAGGTCCACCAGCATGCGCAGCGGCTGGCCGGAAGAGTATTCAGCCTGGAACATGACCTTCCAGGACTGGCAGATCATGCGCAGGCGGAGGATTGGTTCCTGCGCGGAAAATTGTGCACGCCGGCAATCGATGGCCTTAATTCCTTTTTCTTCCAACTCAGTCAGTCCGTCGAGAATTTTGTTAAGGTCTGCAAGCATGAGGCGGAAAAAGACCCGGCGCATGAGATAGCCAAAGCGGGTGAATGCGATCAGCGCAACGGGCAGGTAGAACAGATCGCCGGCCTGAGCTTTGGCCTTGCGTCCCTGCTCGAGCACGCCGCCATGCAAAAGTTCATCGAGTGACCGGCAGCGCCGGGCGGCATCCACCACGCGATCCAAAGCGTTCAACCACACCGGCGACTTAAGTTCCACCTTGCCGAGAACCGGCTCCAATCCACGCGCCACATAAGCGATGTCGGCAGAGTTGTCGTCGAGGTCGCTGGGCGCGCTCTGGCTGAAATACTGCACCAGCAGGAAATCAATCTTGTCGCGCATGGCATCGGTGCGAGCGCTCTTGGCCAGGAAGTGCTGCAGCAAGGTAACCAGACCGGCGGCGTCTACCACCGAGCTGGTCTGCAGAAACTGCCGCAACTGGTGAACCTGCAGGCGCTCATCCATGGCGTTCAGCCATTGTTGAGCCTGCTCGACGGACTCGCTCTCCGGCGAGTCGTCCCTGGCTTCGAGCGCTGGGCAAGCGGGTAGCTCGATGGCGAACTCGCGCGCCAGTTCGGCGTAAATGGGATGCAGGCGGCGGGCGCTCGACCAGATGGCTGCAAGATCTGGAGTTGTCGATTCGGGTTGCGATGGCGTCATGGTTTCACGATCCAGTTGGGAACTGCATTCAGAAAGCGGGCTGCGACGATGGTGGCTCCAGGATGGTATTGCACCGCGACCACCGAGGCTTCGGTGTCGAGCGAGCCATCCGAGTTGCGCAACCGCAGGACATCTGCGAACTCCAGGGGCGTCGCGCAGGCAAACAGAACCTCGCGGCACGTTCCGAATTCGATGACAGTGCTCTCCTGCGCGCTGTCGCCTCCCGGCTGGCTGCCGGTACGCTGGTTGCGCCAAAGCGATGATGCCCCTTTCCCAGACTCGTTCTATCCAACTTTTGCCGGTGCGGTTGGGCTCCCTCTCTTCCCGGTTAGGAAGAGGTTTGGGGAGCCAGAACACGCGGTTATGCGATAAAGAGAAGCACGAGCGAGACCACAGTGCCGAACGGAAGGATTAGCACTGAGGAGCTAAATGTTTCAGCAACTTAGAGGCACTGCGATGGGTTACAGATCACGACGGCAGAACCGGAGGTCTCAGTATGAGACGAAATCTCATCGGGCAATCGCGTTCGTCAACCTTATGGGTACGGTGCAAAAAGTACAACTTCGAACGATTCGGCCATCGGAGCTTCAAACCTAGCTAGCATAAAGAGAGTGAGTCTGGAATCGTACTTACCAGGGAGTAAATCGGCTGTTATCCCTACGGCTGTACAAGAGCTGCAAGCAGCCGGGTGGTCCGTAGACGGCGCAACCGCAAAAAGCATCCAAGATAAGCATAGATTTCCGCGATTTTGGGTTTCGCGAATATAAAGCTTGAGGGAACACCTATGAAGAAGACAATGAAGCAGTTTGGTTGGTGGGGCGCTGTATTGCAGTTTGCACTTGCGGCTTTCATTCTGCCCATTTGCGCAGCCGCCCAAGATGATTACCAACAGCAGGACGATCCGCCGAGCCGCGTAGCTCGGCTTGGTTATATGGAGGGCTCGGTTTCATTCCAGCCCGCAGGTGAAAACGATTGGGTTGGAGCGGTCTCCAACCGGCCCATGACCACCGGCGACAAGCTATGGGCGGACAAAGGTTCGCGCGCCGAACTACAACTGGGATCAGCCGTTATTCGTTTATCGGAGAATACTGGCATCTCCTTCCTGAACTTGGACGACCGTACAGTGCAGGTTCAGTTGAGTTCCGGCTCGGTTAACATTCGTGTGCGCCGTCTTGACCGCGATGAAGACTTCGAGATTGACACCCCCAATCTGGCGTTCACGCTCTCCCAGCCCGGCAGTTATCGGCTGGAAGCCAGTGAGGACGGAACTTACTCAGTGGTCACTATCCGTGAAGGCGAAGGCCAGGCTACGGGCAATGGCCAAACCTACACTCTGCACAACGGACAGAGAGGCACTTTCAACGGAACTGAATCACTGAATGCCGACGTCGAGCAGATTGGCGATCCCGATCAGTTCGATAACTGGGCCTATAACCGTGATAACCGTTACGAGCATTCGCGCTCGGCGCAATATGTGTCCAACGACATGGTCGGCTACGACGATCTGGACGACAACGGCGACTGGCGCGAGGAATCCAGCTATGGACACGTCTGGTTCCCTCACGTTGCAGTAGGATGGGCGCCTTATCACGAAGGCCATTGGGACTGGATCGATCCTTGGGGATATACGTGGGTCGATGACTCATCTTGGGGCTACGCGCCATTCCACTATGGACGCTGGGTGAGCGTCGAGGGGCGCTGGGGTTGGATCGCCGGGCCCAGAGAAGTGCATGCGGTCTACGCTCCGGCACTGGTGGTGTTTGTTGGCGGAGGCGGAGGCGGCTTCGGCGGAAATATTGGATGGTTTCCGCTTGGTCCGCGGGAAGTTTACGTGCCCACTTATAACGTCAGCCGTGCGTACGTAGAACGGGTCAACATCAGCAATACCACGGTAAACACCACCGTGATCAATAACGTCTATAACACGACCGTCATCAACAAAAATACTACGAACGTCACCAACGTGACGTACGCGAACAGAAATGTCCAAGGCGCCATGACCGCGGTTCCGCAGCGCGCCTTTGCCAGTGCGCAGCCTGTGGCCCGAGCGGCGGTGAAGGTCGACGCGAGAGAGATCGCATCTGCGCCGGTTTCACATAGGGTTGCAGTAAATCCCACGCGCGAGGCCGTGCTCGGAGCGAGAGCTTCGACTGCGAATCATGTAACCGCGCCTCCGCCCGCGGTAATGAATCGGCAAGTGATCGCAAAGCAAGCTCCGCCTCCTCCGCCAGCGCCGTTCGCGGCACGGCAACAGGCAATGGCAGCGCACCCCGGCCAACCTCTGCCCAAGCGCGAGGTGGCCAGCTTACGTCCCGCGGCGGCAGCAGAAGCGCACCCGGCGGTAAAGGTCGCGCCTCCGGGCAAACCCGCACAACCCACCACGGGACACCCCAACGCGCCCGCCGCCAATGCGGCGCGTCCGGGACAACCGAACAACCAGCCCGGTAACAATGCGGCGCGTCCGGGACAGCCTTCTCCTAGCGCCCCAGCGAACCAACCAGGGAATCGTCCGAGCAACCAGCCGGCGGCAAATGAGCGTCCGGGAGCGGCCAACCAGCCCAATCGTCCCGAAGCTAATCAGCCTAACAACCGGCCAGGGCAACCGAACAACCGTCCGGAAGCCAACCAGCCCAATCGTCCGGGACAACCGAATACGGCACAACCCAACAATAATCGTCCCGAGGCAAACCAGCCGAACCGGCCCGGACAACCTAACAATCGTCCCGAACCGAATCAGCCCAACAACCGTCCGGG
>WNFC01006844.1_pt1 | contig 13603 bp, 10 predicted proteins | sample 5400541 | NCBI WGS metagenome assembly WNFC01 (sample SAMN13153342, study PRJNA577476) | soil metagenome | isolation source: 120 cm saprolite under Douglas fir tree site 2 hole 2 replicate 1 | place: USA:California | collected 2015-04-18
TCGCGACCGGCAACGACGACCCGCGGCCAAAATACTACGTGCTCGAGATGTTCCCCTACCCGTCCGGGTGCATGCACAGGGGGCATGTGCGCAACTCCAGCATGGGCGACGTGATCGCGCGCTACCAGCGCGCCAAGGGTGTGAACGTGCTGCATCCCATGGGCTGGGACGCTTTCGGCCTAACCCGAGCACCCGCGCCATGACCGATCTCTTCGAAATCGACGGCCAAAATTTTGACCGTGGCTATATAAACCTGCGGGAGGGAAGGTACGCTGTAGAGCGCGATCTGCGTCAGCAGCTCCGAGCGATGTGGGGCCGGTACGAGCCGTTCGCGGATCCTAATTTTCGCAAGGGGTTCGCGAGGGATCCTGACGCCCGGTTCTGGGAGATGTTTCTCGGCTGCGCGCTGCTAGATGCCGGTAAGACCCTGCTTTCAGTGGCCGAGCGAGAAAGGGCAGGTGGCCAGCCTGACCTTTGCGTCCTTGACGGCTCACGCCGCATTTGGATCGAGGCGATAGCGCCTGATCGCGGTATCGAGGGACCAGATCAGGTCAAAGGTCCTCAACCGATCAATGAGGGCGGCGGCTTCGCTCCAGTTCCCTTGCGCGAAGCTCAGTTGCGGGTGACCAGCGCACTTTGGACTAAGAGCGGCGTGGTCCAACGCTATATTCAGCAAGGTATCATAGAACCTAGCGATGTCCGGCTCATCGCGATCGGTGGCGGACGGTTCGGCCTCCTGGTGCCCGAAGGCGGGGTGCCGTTGGTCCTCTCCGCCGTCTTTCCGATTGGACCGGAATATGTGTCGATTGATCGCGACACTGGAGCTGTCGTTGATCAGGGATTCGAATCGTCCCTGACAATCAGCCGCCAACGCGACCCGATACCACGCACTGCTTTCGTCGACGGACCGTTTGCTCACATTTCGGGGATACTGTGGTCACGAGTTTCGATCGGCAACATGTCGCGTACTGAGCGCCCCCTGACCCTAGTCCACAATCCGCAAGCAGATGTTGGCATGCCTCGAAATTGGGGTGTCTGGGATCGCGAGTTCGTCGCGATAAATCATGGCGACCACTGGACCGCGGAGGACATACTCGCGTCAGCAGCGCGCCGGCCTCCTGCCACCGAGCGCTACAACGCCCGCGCGGCGGAGGGCAACGACGACCCGCGGCCGAAATACTACGTGCTCGAGATGTTCCCCTACCCGTCGGGGCGCATCCACATGGGGCACGTGCGCAACTATACCATGGGCGACGTGGTCGCGCGCTACCAGCGCGCCAAGGGTTTCAACGTGCTGCATCCCATGGGCTGGGACGCCTTCGGCATGCCGGCCGAGAACGCCGCCATGGAGCGCAAGGTTCATCCCAAGGCGTGGACCTACCAGAACATCGCGGCGATGAAGGCACAGCTCAAGTCGATGGGGCTGTCGCTCGACTGGACGCGCGAGCTCGCGACCTGCGACCCCGCCTACTACAAGCACCAGCAGAAGATGTTCCTCGACTTCCTGCGCGCCGGGCTGGTGGAGCGCAAGCTCGGCAAGGTGAACTGGGACCCGGTCGACCGGACCGTGCTCGCCAACGAGCAGGTGATCGACGGCCGCGGTTGGCGCTCGGGCGCGCCGGTCGAGCAGCGCGAGATGATGCAGTGGTACTTCGCGATCACCAGGTTCGCGCAGGACCTGCTCGACGCGCTCGACCGGCTCGACCGCTGGCCGGAGAAGGTGCGCCTGATGCAGAGGAACTGGATCGGCCGCTCGGAGGGCCTGCTGGTCCGCTTTGCGCTCGATCCCGCGACCACGCCGAACCGGGAAGCCGAGCTCGAGATTTTCACCACCCGCCACGACACGCTGTTCGGCGCGAAGTTCATGGGGCTGTCGCCGGACCATCCGCTCGCCGCCGCGGCGGCGGCGAAGAACCCCGCGCTCGCCGAGTTCATCGCGGAGTGCAAGCGCCAGGGCACCGCGCAGGAGATCATCGAGACCGCCGAGAAGCGCGGCTTCGACACCGGGATCAAGGCGATCCACCCCTTCGATCCCGATTGGAAGCTGCCGGTCTACGTCGCCAATTTCATCCTGATGGACTACGGCACCGGCGCCATCTTCGGCTGCCCGGCGCACGACCAGCGCGATCTCGACTTCGTCAACAAATACGGGCTCGGCAACACGCCGGTCGTGTGCCCGCCCGGACAGGACCCGAAGACCTTCGTCATCACCGACACCGCCTATGATGGTGACGGGCGCATGATCAACTCGCGCTTCCTCGACGGCATGACCATCGCGGAGGCGAAGGAGGAGGTCGCACGGCGGCTCGAAAATGCAACTAAGACGCCGTTGTGGTTCTGGGAATTCCCCGAGCTTCCCCCGGTGGCTCAGCGCCAAGTGCATTTCCGCCTGCGCGACTGGGGCATTTCGCGCCAGCGCTATTGGGGCTGCCCGATCCCGATCATCCACTGCGACAAATGCGGCGTGGTGCCGGTGCCGGAGTCGAAGTTGCCTGTAAAACTTCCCGAAAATGTTCGCTTCGACCGTCCCGGCAACCCGCTTGATCACCATACATCTTGGAAGCGTGTGAAATGCCCTAAATGCCGTAGATGGGCGACGCGCGAGACCGACACCATGGACACCTTCGTCGATTCGTCCTGGTACTTCGCGCGCTTCACCGATCCGTGGATCACGGCCGCGCCAACGGATCGCGCTGCCGTGGATGCCTGGCTGCCAGTCGACCAGTACATCGGCGGCATCGAGCACGCTGTATTGCACCTGCTCTACAGCCGATTCTTCACCCGCGCCATGAGGGTAACCGGCCATGCCCGTGCCAACGAACCGTTCGCGGGCCTGTTCACGCAGGGCATGGTGGTCCACGAAACCTATCGGAAAGCGGACGGCAGCTACGTGGAGCCGGCCGAGGTTCGGGTGGAAATCGACGGCACCGCACGGCGCGCCACGCTTATTGCCACCGGTGACCCGCTCGAGATTGGCCCGATCGAGAAAATGTCGAAGTCGAAGCGCAACACGGTCGGCCTCGATGAAATCGCCGGGACCGCCGGCGCCGACACTGCGCGCTGGTTCATGCTGTCGGATTCGCCACCCGAGCGCGACGTGATCTGGACCGAGGAGGGGGCGCAGGGCGCCTGGCGTTTCGTCCAACGGCTGTGGCGGCTCGTCCATGAGGCCGCTGAGGTGGCCGAGCCCGCAGATGCGCCGCACCCTTCCGCGTTCAGCCAGGCAGCGGTCAATTTACGCAAGGCCGCCCACCGAACGCTCGCCCACGTCTCCGAAGACATGGAGCGCTTGCACTTCAACGTCGGCGTGGCGCACATCTACGAGTTCGCCAATGCGTTCCAGGCCTCGCTTTCGGGCCTCGAGAGCGAGCCGACCGCCGACTACCGCTGGGCGGTGCGGGAGGCGGCCGACATCCTCGTGCGCCTGTTCCACCCCATGATGCCGCACCTCGCGGAGGAATGCTGGGCCGCGCTCGGGCACAAAACTCTCGTATCATCAGAGGCTTGGCCGCGGCTCGAGGCGGATCTGCTGGTCGAGGACACGATCACGTTGCCGGTGCAGATCAACGGCAAGAAACGCGCTGATGTCACAATTGCGCGCGATGCTCGCAACGCCGAAATCGAGACTGCCGTTCTGGCGCTCGATGCGGTAAAACGGGCGCTCGGCGGCAAGCCGCCGAAGAAAGTCATCGTCGTGCCGCAGCGGATCGTCAATGTGGTGGCCTGACGGCGACGGGGAAGGGCGAGGGATGGGGTCGATGCGGATTGCGGCGGCGCTTCTGATCGCCGCGCTCGCCGGCGGGTGCTTCCAGCCGATCTACGGCGAGCTCTCGCCGACCGGCGGCCCGGTGCTGCGCGACCAGCTCAGCGCGGTCGACGTCGTGCAGATCGACGCGCCCAAGGGCAGCGACGAGGCGCGGCTCGCGGTCGACATCCGCGACGCGCTGCTGTTCGATTTCACGGGCGGGGGCTATGCGGCACCGCCGACCCACCGGTTGAAGGTCGCGATCAGCTCGACGCGGGCATCGATCATCGTCGACGTCCACACCTCGCGGCCGGACATCGAGAACTACGGCATCAACGCGAGCTATTCCTTGACCGAGATCGTCACCGGCAAGGTGGTCGTGACCGGGCAGACCTTCGCCCGCGTCTCCTACGACATTCCCGGTCAGCAGCAGCGGTTCGCGCGCCAGCGCGGACTGCGCGACGCCGAGAACCGCGCCGCCAAGGTGATCGCCGACAACATCATGGCGCGGCTCACGTCCTATTTCATTGCCGGCACGTGATGCGACGCTCTCGACGTCATGGCCGGGCTTGTCCGGCTTGTCCCGGCCATCCACGTCTTCACTGAACTCACCATGGTCGCGCTCAAGGGCTCCGACATCGACCGGTTCGCCGCGCGCCCCGACCCGGCGCGGCCGATCGTGCTCGTGTTCGGTCCCGACGCCGGCCTGGTGCGCGAGCGCACCCAGATGCTGATCCGCGCGTCGGTCGACGACCCGCAGGATCCCTTCCAGCTCGCGCGCCTCGACGGCGACGAGATCGAGCCGACGCGGCTCGTCGAGGAAGCCAACACCATCCCGCTGTTCGGCGGCCGCCGCGCGGTCTGGGTCAAGGCCGGCTCCCGCAACCTCGCGCCGGCGGTCGAGGCGCTGCTCGCCTCGCCGGCGCCGGACTGCCGGGTGGTGATCGAGGCCGGCGATCTCAAGCGCAGCGCGCCGCTGCGCGTCCTGTGCGAGCGCGCCAAGAACGCGGCGGCGCTGCCCTGCTATGTCGACACCGAGCGCGACCTCGAGCGCCTGATCGACGAGGAGATGCGCGCTGTCGGCCTCGCCGTCGCGCCGGAGGCGCGCGCCGCGCTCGTGGCGCTGCTCGGCGGCGACCGCCTCGCCTCCCGCCAGGAAATCGGCAAGCTCGCGCTCTACGCGCGCGGCAAGACGCGCGTCGAGCTCGAGGACGTCATGGCGGTCACCGCCGATGCCTCGACCGCGGCGGTCGACGGCCTGGTCGATGCCGCGTTCGCCGGACGCCCCGGCGAGCTCGAGGTCGAGCTGCGCAAGGCGCGCACCGCCGGCACCGCCGCGGGCACCGTCCTTTCGGCGGCGCTGCGCCAAGTCGCGCAGCTGCACAAGGCGCGGCTCCTGATCGAGGACGGCGCCTCGGTCGGCGACGCGACCGGCGGCATGTTCGTTCACTTCAGCCGCCGGGCCGCGGTCGAGGCGGCGCTGCGGAGCTGGACCTCGGCGCGGCTCGAGCGCGCGATGGCGCAGCTCGCCGAGGCCGCGCTCGAAGCGCGGCGGCAGTCGGCGCTCGCCGACGTGATTGCGCCGCGCACGCTGCTCGCGCTCGCCGTCAATGCGCGGCGCAAGGAGTAGGATGGGTCGAGCGCCAGCGAAACCCATCGCCTTTGTCGCGGCAGCCGTGAAGCTCGATGGGTTTCCGCCCGCTTTCGCGGGCGGAAACCCATCCTACGAATGAGCCCGTCCTACGATCCGAGCGCTCGCTTGAGCTCCGGCTCGAACTCACCGTCGATCAGCACGAACGCCACCACGCACGGCGCCTTCGAGCGGTTGCTCCAGGCATGGTTGGTGCCGCATTGCACCACCACGTCACCGGCCTTGAGCAGCACGTCGGCGCCGTCGAGCACCATGGTGATCTCGCCGGAGAGAACGATCGCGTAATCGATGGTCTCGGTCCGGTGCATCAGCGGATGGCGGCCGCCCCTGCCGAAGGTCGCGGCCTGCTCGTTGCCGAGCGCGGCGAACGCGCGCCGCGAGGCTTCCGGGTCCATCTTGCCCACCGCCTCGGTCTCGGGCGGGAAATGATTGATGCGCAGCACCGTGCCGCGCCGCTGCGGCAGCTGGCGGCGCGGGCCGAGCGTCGGCTCGGCCGCGGCGCGCGCGATGCGCGCCGGCGTCTCGCCCGTGCGCCAGATGTCGGTCGAGTACCATTCGGGATCGAGCGCGTTGACGTGCACGAACGGCGCCGGACCATCGGAGATCACGACCGCCTTGCCGCCGGCATCGTGGCCGGTGACCACCCGTCGAACCGGTTTGGGCATCGCCTCTCCTCCGTCGCGATCGATCGCTTATTCGTAGCCCGGATGAAGCGCCAGCGAAATCCGGAGGTCTCGCGCGAGGCAACGCGATCGCCGGCGACCCTGGAATTCGCGTCGATTGCCACTCCGGGAGAGCTCAGGGCTTCCCTTGCGGGCTGCTGGTGGCGGCCCAGCAGTAGATCGCCGACAGCATTCGGCCGAGCCGCGGCGGCAGGCCGCCGGCGGCCTTTTTCACCCATTGCCGGGCGGAGCCAAGCCATAGGCGGGCATAGAGCGCGCCGGCGTGCGATAGCGGCATCGCCAAGTCGGCGACCTCGATGGAGGCGTCGTCGGCCCAGTCCATCTTGTAGGCATCGGCCGGCGCCAGCAGATCGAATTTAGCGCAGCCTTGCTCGTGCGCGGTGCGAATCGAATACTCCGCGAGGACCACCCCGAGGCCTTGTTTCTCGAATTCGAGATCATGGGAGATGATGTAGCCGAACACGTGAGCTTTGCATTCGAACGATATCTCGACGGCAATGGGTGCGCCGTTGCAGCGCACGGCGGAGATGCGAGTGCCGGGCGAGCGCGCGCGATCGAGCGCGATGTCCCGGAAGAACCGGTCGAGGCGGGAATCCTGCAGGACGGGGGAAAAGAGGCCGCGCTGCACGAGCCATGCCCGTTTGAGCCCGAGGGCGTGGCCGACGAGATCGTGCGCCATCGGACCACGCGAATGCTGCTCGAAGGTGATCGAGCCCGCCTCCTGCAGGCGGCGCAAGTGGCGGCGGCGCCGCGACCGTTTCTTCGCCGAGTAGCGTTGCTTGTAGGTCTCGAAATCCTTGGCGCTGGCGAGATCGAGACAAGGGGCGGTAGCGGAGTCGGTCGATATGGCGCCGGCTTCGGCGAGCAGCGGAGAAATGACTGCGTCGCTGCGGACCTTGCGCAAGTGGACGATGTCGGCGCCGAGCGATTTCACATAGGCCCAACTCCGGCGCAGCCAATCGGGCGTGTCGGGCCCCTCCTCCACCAACACGTCGCCGTACTGGCTGACGGGCTCGCCCATCCAGGAAAGCTGTCTGACGCCGGCTACCCGCGTCGCAACCAGCGGCCACACGATCGCGAGCCGGCCGTCCTGCCGGCCGGTGACGACCGTCAGTTCAGTGCCGCCATCAAGGTAGTGGTTGGCCCAGTGCCACAGCCAATTGAAGGTCTGGAAGATCTGGCAGGGCCGGCCCGCGCGCGCAAAGAGCGCGTTCCATTCTTGCTCGAGGGCGTCGAACCCGGCCCGGTCGGCAATGACCGCGAACTCGCATGCTTTCGAAGGGCCCGGGGCGAGGTCGGCCTCGGCGGTCGGGGCGAGGCCCGCCGGGATCAAGACGCGTCGATGCCGCGCGTTCGACGATGGCGGGGCGACCGGGCCGACCGCGTGCGCGCGCCGGCGGGCTTTTAAAGCCTTAAGGACAGGTAAATCCCGGTCACGGCCCGCCCGCATCGATCGAATCTCTTGGTCGCAGAGAGGCTTTGTTTACCTAAAAGTGCGCAGACCGATGCTACGTCCGTCGAGATGCGCGAGATGACGTCATGTACGGTGAACCCAACCACGATCCGAGCGGTCTCGTACTCCTGTCGATGAAACAGCTGTGCGAGCCTACTTTCACGCCGGCGGTATCTCCGGACCTTCTGCCGACCTACCGATCGATCGCACGTTGGATAACGTCATACCTGATGAGCGCCCATCCGGACCTCGGGCGCGCCGGCGACGTCTGTCCATTTACCGCGCAGGCGCTTCGTCTCGACACGATCAGGATCGGAGTTTCCAGTGCGACAAGCGCTCATACCGCTATCATAAAGAGCGGCATGCATGACTGTTTTCGACAATTTGCGTTAATTCCAGCGGCGAAATCGATGCAGCATTTCCGGACCATCATCGTCGGATTTCCCGGGATCAACGACGCCAAGGGCCTCGAGCACCTCAAGATCGTGCAGGCCCGACTGAAATTCTATTGCCTGCTGCGGGGCTTGATGATCGGCAGATTCCATGCCGGATCGAACGATCCGGGCTTGTGGAATCCGGATTTCAGGCCGCTGCGATCACCGATCCCGCTGCTCGCCATCCGGGAGGTGGTCGAGAACGATGCCCCGTTCGCCATGCGGCATCCCCTGCTCATCCCGGCCTATGTTTGGAAATATCCGCTCGCCGCCCCGAAGCGGCTGCTCGCTCACCTGCTCAAGCGACGTTAACGACCACCCCGCCGTTAGACTCAGGCCAGGCTTTCGAGGCGCGCCGGCGTTTACATTAATACTCGCTTTTCTTTGATTGATTGGATCGAGTTCGGCGATATTCGACTTCTGTTTTCCAGGGACGCTCGGTCGAGGCCGGGCGATTACCTGACATGCTCGAGCGCACACAAGAACTCATCCCGAAGATCGCGAGCGCGCGTGCCCGATCGGTCGGCATTCCGTGTGCGCTTCCGATACGCTCCGAGCTTGCGCCGTCCGGCCGGCGCGATATCTGGCGCGCGAAGGCCGGCGCGCGCGCCGACGACCCGCGCGGATCGGCCTTGTCCGACGGCATTCCCGCTCGACCTTTCCCAGTGCAAGCAGCCGATCGAGTGGTGCTGCTGACCAGAGATTGCGACGTCGGGCGCATCGCGGCGAGCACGCTTGCGGCTCGCTTCCCCGGTCTCGCGGTCATCGTCGAGGATCCGGTCTCGCGCCTGTCCTTGCTGCGAGGTCGCGTGAAGCGGCTGGGACTCCTGCATGTGACCGGGCAGCTGGGGTTTATGATCTTTCAGCGCATCCAGCAGCGGGCAGCGGGCGCGCGCATCGCGCAGATCGCGAACGCAACGGGCATGAATGCGCGCTGGCCGCTCGACCGCGCGCCGATCCGCGTGCGCTCCGTGAACGCGCTCGAATGCACCGAGCATTTGCGACGGCTCGACCCGCGCGTGATCCTCGTCGTCGGCACGCGCATCATCGGCAAGAACGTGCTCAGGACGTTCGACGTCCCGTTCGTCAATTATCACGCCGGCATCACGCCGAAATATCGCGGGGCCCACGGCGGGTACTGGGCCAAGGTCGCGGGCGACGCCGCGAACTTCGGGGTCACGGTGCATCTGATCGACGCCGGGATCGACACCGGCGACGTGCTCTATCAGGCGCGGCTCACGCCGGGCGCGCACGACAACTACTCGACATTCCCCTATCTCCAGCTTGCGGCTGCGTTGCCGCTGCTCGAACGGGCGGCGCGCGACGCGATCGCCGGCAGGTTGGTCGCGCAGAAGGTCGATCTGCCGTCGCGGCTGTGGTCGCACCCGACTCTGTGGGGCTATGTCTGGGGCGGGCTGCGGCAGGGCGCCTGGTGATTGCCTCGCCGGAACGTTGGAGCACTGCGCCCCTGCGATCACCGCCGGATCAATTCCGCTCCAACCGCCGTACCACCTCGTCGAGCTGGTCGAGGCTGCGGTAGTTGACCTGCAGCACGCCGCCCTTGCTGCGGTGGTCGATGGTCACGGCAAGGCCGAGCGCGTTCGAGAGCCGCCGCTCGAGCGCGACCGTGTCGGCGTTCTTGATCGCGCGCTTCTTGACCGCCCTGCCCGCTCCCTTCGCGCGCTGCTTGGCCAGCGCCTCGACCTGGCGGACGTTGAGCCCGCGATCCACGATCTCGCGCGCCATTTCCTCCGGGTCGGACGCGCCGATCAGCATGCGCGCGGCCCCGGCGCTGATCTTGCCGGCATTGATGTAGGCCTTGACCGGTTCCGGAAGCTTCAGGAGGCGCAGCGTGTTGGTGACGTGGCTGCGGCTCTTGCCGACGATTTTTGCGATGTCCTCGTGACTGTGCGCGTACTCGCTCGCCAGCGCCTGATAGCCGCCGGCCTCCTCGAGCGGGTTGAGATCGGTGCGCTGCACGTTCTCGATGATGGCGAGCTCGAGCGCCTCGCTGTCGCTTGCCTCGAGCGGCACGATCGGAACCTCGTGCAGGCCCGCGCGCTGCGCCGCGCGCCAGCGCCGCTCGCCGGCGATGATCTCGTAGGCGTCGCGCGCGCCGCGCACCGCGCGCACCACCACCGGCTGGATGATGCCGCGCTCCCTGATCGACGCGGCGAGCTCGTCGAGCTCGGCATCGGAATAGTGCCGGCGCGGATTGCGGGGATTGGGCCGGATATGCTCGATCGGCACCCGGCGCTGGTTGCGCGCGCGCTCGATCGTGCTCTCGGCGCCGACGTCGCCGATCAGCGCGGCGAGGCCGCGTCCCAATCGCGATCGGCCGTCATCTGGCATGGCCATGTCTCCCGACTTCGTCCGTGTGCCCGCACCCTCACGCCGCGCCGTGCTGCTGATCTCCGGACGGGCGCGGGATGCCCGCGATCAGTTCCTTCTCGCGCGCGATGATCTCGGTCGCGAGCCGCAGATAGGCTTCGCTGCCGACGCATTTGAGATCGTAGACCAGCACCGGCTTGCCGTAGGACGGCGCCTCCGATACCCGCACGTTGCGCGGGATGACAGTGTCGTAGACCTTCTCCCGGCTGTTCGCGCGCACGTCGGCGACGACCTGGTTGGAGAGATTGTTGCGCGCGTCGTGCATGGTGAGCACGATGCCGTGGATGAGGAGATCGGGATTGAGGCTCGCCTTCACGTTCGCCACGGTCTGCAACAGCTGCGACAATCCCTCGAGTGCAAAGAACTCGCATTGCAGCGGCACCAAAATCGCGTCGGCCGCCGCCATGGCGTTGACCGTGAGCAGATTGAGCGAGGGCGGGCAGTCGATCAGCACGTAGCTGAACTCGGTCGGCCGCGGCGTGCCGGTGCGCAGCGGCACGAGCGCGGTGCGCAGCCGAAAGGCGCGGTCACGCTCCTGGCTGATCTCGAGCTCGAGGCCGGAGAGATCGAGCGTCGACGGCGCGATCGCGAGGCGCGGCACCGCGGTCGCCAGCACCGCGTCGCGCAACGTCGCTTCGCCCATCAACACATCGTAGGTCGAGGTGCGCCGGCTGCGGCGATCGATGCCGAGCCCGGTCGAGGCATTGCCCTGCGGATCGAGATCGATGATCAGCACCTGCTCGCCGATCGCCGCCAGCGCCGTGCCGAGATTGATCGCGGTCGTGGTCTTGCCGACGCCGCCCTTCTGGTTGGCGATCGCGATCACGCGCGGCGGCGCCGGATTGGGAATGCGGGTGGAGAGCGGGACGACGTCGGGCGATTCCGACGGCGGCGTTGCCGGCACGTCCAACTGGTCGGTCATGGCATCGCGTCCCGCTGCAGAGCCGCCGGTGTCGCCGGTCGCATTTTCGGGCGAGAAAGCCGGCGCTTCCCGAAAATGCACCAATTTGCGAATCGGTTGGAATGTTATGGCGGTGGCGGCCCCCGCACCAAATCCCGAATCACGACGATCCGGCTCCTCGGATCGGTGCGGCTTGCCGCCAGGATCGCGTGCATGGTCCAAGATTTTCGGGCCTCACGAAGCTCCAGTTCTGCATTTTGCCCCTTCGGGAACAAGCCCGTCACGCCGTTTTTCCCCAGGATGGGAAAGCACTGATCTAGCAATGACTTGAGGGGCGCGACCGCGCGCGCGCAGACGACGTCGGGCGCCCCTTCGAAGGATGCGGCGAACCGTTCGATCCGCTCGGCATGGACGGCGAGCGGCGCCCCCGTGACACGGCGGGCCTCGCGCAGGAAGGCGGCCTTTTTCGAATTGCTTTCGACGAGGTGGACGAGTGCGCCCGGCCTCTCCGCGAGGGCGCAGCCGATCACCACGCCGGGAAATCCGCCGCCGGAGCCGAGATCGACCCAGATCCGCGCGTCCGGCGCCAGATCGACGAGCTGCAGCGAGTCCGCGATGTGCCGGGTCCAGAGCTCGGACACGGTCGAGGGCGCGATGAGGTTGGTCGTGCGCTGCCAGTCGAGCAGAAGAGCGACGAAGCGATCGAGGCGGTCCGTTGTTTCACGTGAAACAGGAGTGAGCGCAAGCGCGCGCGCACGGTCGGGAGCGAGGTCGGAAACCGAAGCGGAATGGGCCGCGTCATGTCCCATCCGTTGCCGCTCGTCCTGATCCCAACTTCGAAGCATCAAATTGTAGTACGCTGAGCGATACCCCGGCTTCCCTTGCGCTTGAGGTAGGCGACGAGGAGCGTCAGTGCGGCGGGGGTGATCCCGTCGATGCGCCCGGCCTGGCCGATGGTGCGCGGGCGCAGCGCCGCGAGCTTCTGGCGCACCTCGTTGGAGAGCCCGCGCAGCTCCGCGTAATCGAGCTCCCCCGGCAGCTCGAGGCCCTCGTCCCGACGATAGGCCGCGATGTCGGCGGCCTGCCGCGACAGATACACGTCGTACTTGGCGTCGATCTCGAGCTGCTCCGCGATCTTCGGCGCCAGCTCGCCGAGCCGGGGCCAGATGCCCTTGAGCTCTTCGATCCCGATGTTCGGATGCGACAGCAATTCGAAGGCGCTCCGGCGCTGGCCGTCCTTGTTGAGGGCGAGCCCGTGGCGCGCGGCCTCGTTCGGCGTCAGCGACACCGAGCGGGCGAGCGCGCGCGCGGCCGCGAGCGCCGCCATCTTCTCCCGGTGGAGCCGCCGGCGATGCGCCCCCACGCATCCGACCGCAATGCCCTTGTCGGTCAGGCGTTGATCGGCATTGTCGGCCCGCAAGGTCAACCGGTACTCCGCGCGCGAGGTGAACATGCGGTAGGGCTCGGTGACCCCGCGCGTCACCAGATCGTCGATCATCACGGCGAGGTAGCCCTCGGCACGGTCGAAGATGATCGCCCCTCCCCCGCCTGCGCGCGACGCCGCATTGAGCCCGGCGAGGAGGCCTTGCGCCGCCGCCTCCTCGTAACCGGTCGTGCCGTTGATCTGCCCGGCGAGAAAGAGCCCGGGGAGCCGCTTCGCCTCGAGCGTCGGATTCAGCTCACGGGGGTCGACGTGATCGTATTCGATGGCATAGCCCGGCCGGATGACGCGCGCCCGCTCGAGCCCGGGTATGGTCGCGACCAAGGCGAGCTGCACCTCTTCCGGCAGCGAGGTCGAGATGCCGTTGGGATAGACCGTCGGGTCGTCGAGCCCTTCCGGCTCGAGAAAGATCTGGTGCCCGTCGCGCTCGCCGAAGCGCACGATCTTGTCCTCGATCGAGGGACAGTAGCGCGGACCGCGGCTGGCGATCTGGCCGGAATACATCGGCGAGCGGTGGACGTTGGCGCGGATGATGCGGTGGGTGGCGTCGGTAGTGCGGGTGATGCCGCATTGGACCTGGGGCTGGGCGATGCGCTCGTTCAGGGTCGAGAACGGCTCCGGCGGCTCGTCGCCGGCCTGCATCTCGACCGCGGCCCAATCGATGGTGCGGCCGTCGAGCCGCGGCGGCGTCCCGGTCTTGAGGCGGCCGAGCGCAAATCCCAGCCGTTCCAGGCTGCGCGCGAGGCCGACCGCCGCCGCCTCCCCGACCCGGCCGGCCGGGGTCTGGCGCTCGCCGATATGGATGAGGCCGCGCAGGAAGGTTCCGGTGGTGAGCACGACCGCCCCTGCGCCGAGCACGCGGCCGTCCGTCAGCGTAAGCCCGATCGCGCGCCCGTCGGCAATC
>WNFC01005761.1_pt1 | contig 13598 bp, 10 predicted proteins | sample 5400541 | NCBI WGS metagenome assembly WNFC01 (sample SAMN13153342, study PRJNA577476) | soil metagenome | isolation source: 120 cm saprolite under Douglas fir tree site 2 hole 2 replicate 1 | place: USA:California | collected 2015-04-18
GGGCGCCACCGTCACCGATACCGTCGCCCCCCTGGAGCGGCGGTGCTCGCGGCCAGCGCAGTATGCCGCCCTGAAAGACATCCTCGGGAGATTGACGGCGTCAGGACCGTCCGCAGCCTACCGGTACACCCTGATTGTCACCACGGACGAAACCCCAAATGCGTTTGCGGCGCCGGGCGGCTTCGTCGTGGTGACCCGGGGTCTGCTCCGTGTGAGCGATCGTCCGGAAGAAGTCGCAGGCGTCATGGCCCACGAAATTCAACACGTCGTGCACCGCCATGGCACGAAGCTGCTGGTCCGCGAACTCTCTCTGCAAGCGCTGGTGAGCCTGGCAGCCGGCGATCTCCGCGGGCTGCGGTCCACGCTGGACGCGGCCCGCAGTCTGGGCGGCTTGCGCTACCGGCGTGCCGATGAGATGCTCGCGGATCACGACGCGGTCGGCCTGCTGGCGACCTCCCACGTCGATCCGCGCGGCTTGCAGCAGTTCTTCGAGAAGATCAAGCAGTCGTCCGCGATTCAGCTCCCCGCCTACCTGTCGACCCATCCCCCACTTGAGGAGCGCATCGCCGCCGTGAGCCGCCTCGTTGCATCGACCCCGGCCCAACCCATCCCTCTGTTGCCGGACTACCCCTGGACCGAGATCACGCAGATCTGCCAGTAAAAAGGACGTCCCGGAGCTCCTTCCCGAAGGAGTTATAGTCCCCGGTGAGCTAAACACCCCTATTGCCAATCTACATATAGAGCCGAGCGTCCAAACTGACCGAGGGCACGGCGGCTGCTCCACGGTCTTCCTTTGACTCGTCATGCTCTTCTGAAATGAACGCCACTGGGGGAGTCAGGTTGACCGGAAGTTTATTCTGTTGACCTGCCCGAAGATTCTTGCTAGATGGCAGAGGTTAGCCGGTCACATGAAAGAAAGTACATCGAGTGAAGAAAGGGGATTGCAGATGAGAACGCGACGCCTTGTCTCGCTGATGATTCCCGTCTTCGTAGCGCTCTCCTCCGGAGCCTGGCCCGCCTCGGCCAGCCTGGATCCGGGGGTGGGCAACATTCCGCAGGGGACGCAGAGCGACACCACCTACGCAGATAGCTTCGCGGCCAACCACGTCACGAACGTCGACGCAACGACGGGGCATGTCAGCTGCTACCGCCCCGAGGTGGAATACTTGGTCAACAACGGACCAAACGACGGGTACAGCGGTGAGTCGCTGTGCTCTCGTGCCACGACCGGCGAGGACACGGGGGCTGGCGGTCCCTATCCGACGCAGGTCGGCAGCAATCCCGGTTACCCTGCCCCCAGCCCCAAACTGGTCAAGGACCACTCCGAATCGGACATCCGGGTCGACCCGACAAACCCGAAGCACCTGATCGGCTCGGTCAAGTGGATCGTGAGCCCCGAGGGCTACAACCACGTCCTCGGCTTTTACGAGTCCTTCGACGGCGGCATGACGTGGCCGATCCAGGGACACATCCCCGGCTACGAGGGCTGGACCGACAACACCGACCCGGTCGGAGCCTTCGACGGGTTTGGCAACTTCTACGAGCTCATCCTGCCCTACCAGTTCTTCTACAACAGCGATGGGTCACACAACTTCACCGTGGGTACGGTCCAGGAGCCCAACCCGGTCGTTCCGGCCGAGGTGATCTCGATCGCGGTCCGACCCCATGGTTCCTCCACAGCCAGCCAGTGGATCACCAGCCACGACGGCCATCCGGACTACGTGGCGACCTATGACAGCAAGGGCAACGAACCGGACAAACAGTGGATCACGATCGACACCAACCCGCATAGCCCGCACTACAACCGGGTCTACGCGATGTGGGTCGACTTCCACACCCTGACACCGGTGCCCTACGTGTCGTTCGCGGACGCGAACGCGGACGGGACCCACACCGACTGGTCGCCGCCGCAGGTGCTGCCTGTGACTCCGCATCACCCCCAGGGCGTGACCTACCTACTGCCGCACGTGGACCCGACCGGCGCCGTCTACACCACCCTTACCAACTTCAACCCCAAAAAGGGCTTCTGCTGCGTCTCGATCTTCGTCGACAAGTCGACCGACGGGGGTGTGACCTGGTCGGTGGTCGGGACGGCGGTCGCCAGCGCGACGCCGCCGCCGCTGATCTATCCCAACACTACCTTCCGAGATGGGATTGAGAATACGTTCGCTGTCGGAAATCAGCTCGACACCCAAGGCTTCTACCCGCTGTACGTGGCCTACGAGGACTTCAGCGCGGGTGTCGACAACGTGCTGCTGACAGCCTCCTACGACGGGGGCGCGACCTGGTCGAGCCCGATCCAGGTCAACGACAACCTGAGTCCGGTGGACGAGTTCCAGCCGAACCTGGCAGTCGCCGCGAACGGGACGGTGAGCGTCAACTTCTACGACCGGCGTCTCGCCTGCCCGGTCGCCGGAACGCTAGAGGCGGCCAACGCGGGGCTGGCGCGGGATCAGGTGAACCCGCACTACAGCGGAGCCCTGCCGCCCTACGGCGCGACCAACTACTGCGTCAACGCCAGCATCCAGTTCTATGGCCCCATGCTCAACCCGAAGGGCCACAACATCCGGCTCACGGCGCACACCTGGGATCCCCAGCTCAACGCCCCGCACCCCGCGAATGCTTTCAACAACGGCTACACTTTCATCGGCGACTACTTCGGCAACGACATCGGCCCGGGCGAGCACGGTAACTACATCGACTACTCGACCTTCACCAGCACCTATAACGATGGCACTAACCCGGAAAACCGGCAGCAACAGGTGGTGGCCACGGTGGCTGTACCGTAGCCGACTGACAGACGGAATCAGCCGCAGGCGTTCGGCGGATAGCTTGTGTCGCGGATCGGCGCCACCGGGCCCTGGTGGCGCCGAATCAGATCCACCTATCAGGTGACGGGCGAAGGACCCGCCGATCTGTTCCTCTGTTGTCGTACTATCCCTGGGCCGAGATCACGCAGGTCTGCCAATGAGAGACGTTCGGGCGTCCCTCACGCCGCGGTGAGCCGGTAACTCAGTCTTCAATCCCCATCACTGAAGTAGACGCCGATACAGCCGTTCGGGCAGCTGAAGCTGCCGGTGGTGCTGCCCGGCGGCAGCGGCACGAAGACATGGTTATTTGCTCGATTCGCCGCGACCGAGTGAACGCCGGGCGAGCCCGTCGGGACCTTGCGCAGAAGGAGGTTCGTCGCGGCGTCGATAATGCCCAGGACCGGCCCCGGTTTATTGTTTCGCGCGGCCAGATAGTAATTGCCATCACCCGGGTTGAACCAGACCTGGTCGGAGCCACCCACCAGCGTGGTCGAAGCCACGATCGCGCCCGTCCGCGCATTCACGACCAGCGTTTCCTGCGTCTGGCACCCGACGATGAGGTGCTGGTGAGGTGTGAGAGCCAGGCCCCCGCCCTCACAGGTGCCGATATGGAGCTTATTCGTGACTGTCCTCGTCCGGGGATCGATCTGCGCAATGTAGCTATCGCCACCGGTGTTGGGAACGTTTAAGTAGAACCGGCGGGTCGCCGGATCCCAGACCGACTGCTCCAGACCGTTGTCCGCATCGGCAAACACGAGCGTCCCGAGGACCGTACGGGTGTCGGTCGAGATGAAGGTCAGGTAAGGGGGGGTGTCGGCGTCGTTTGCCACCACCAGGATGTGATCATCCGGATCAAAAGCCATCTCGTCGGCGCGCGCCTGGCCGCCCGTGGAGATGGTGGCCACAATCTCAGGTGGAGTGGCCTTGAGGTCGATGACCTTAACGGTGCTGCACGGCGGGGCGGAGCACACTGGATTGTTACTCGGCCCGTCACCCACCCACAGCTCATGGAGGCTGTGGATGACGAGGATCCCGTTGGGACCCGAGGTGTCATTGTTCCCCGAGAAGCCGACAAAGTGACCGTGGGCCAGCGTCTGGACGAAAGTGTCAGTTCGCGCATCGATGACGTCGATCTGCTTGTTGGTCCGATCGGCTAGGTAGTAGGTCTGGGACGGTTCATCGACCCAGCTGATATCGAACCTTTGCACTTTTTCGCTGTTGGGCAACTTGATTACGGCTTTCAGCCCGAAGTTCTTGACGCTGTCCGCGTCGCCAGCGCGGCCTGGTCCGGCACTAACGAGAAAGGCAGTGATGACAAGAACCACACACAGTGCGAGAGAGCAATTCCGCATCATGGCAAAACCTCCCCCAAGGCTAGAATGACTGTGGCACTAATCGCCCTATTGTGTGCACACCCGGACGTTTTGGCTTGTTCTCGTGGTGCGTGCTATATCCTGCACACCGCACGTCGTCCCCATGGACACGCAAGGGACGGCGACCCACGCAACGTCCGTCGTGTGGAACCCGTCGGGCGACGCTGCGGCGAGGGACGAATGGGCCCCAGCGTCCGGAGAGGACCGGAAAAATTGCCGCTGTCCTGGCGGAGACGAACCAAGAAACCACAGTGTTGCGAGGCCCAAGCGTTAGGCGTGGGTTTCCTTTTGTTAGAATCAATGTTACTCGGCGATTGCAACCAAGGGGCCCGCGGTTTCTAGCAGGCCCTGATGCTCTTCAAACAACATCACCTCTACGCAATTACTCTCGAATGCCCTAATTGAGGTATTTTTGGACGAGAATGTTGCCCGGCCCGAAGTGTACCACCCACCTCGATCTACCTGACACGGGAATCGTAAAGGAAGCTAGCGAGCCACGATCAATCCGCAAGGCGCCCAGCCTCGACGCTGAGCCGATAGCATCCGCCTGAATGCCCTTGCGGGGCACACTCCGCAAGCGTCAGGGAAAGCAGAGACTTACGAGGCATGATGACGCCGGTGGTAATGCGTGAGCGGCTTGCGATGTGCAACAAATCTGACCCAAGTCAGCTGGGGGTGGTTCCCTACTTCACCCCGATCTTTTTCGCGACTGTGGGGTTGAGCGCGTAGACGCCCACCACCTCGCCTCTGGCGACCACATGGCCCTGCATGGCCTTTAACACATCGGGGCCGGTGAACTTCCCTGAGAGTCCAAGGTGCGGCACGTTCAGCGCGTACACCGCGAAGTGGTAATGGTGGGGAATCGCATCGTTCCAGGGCGGACACGGACCGTCATAGCCACCATAATCTCCTGCCATCTGGGCATCCCCGGCAAACCAGTTGGTGTAGTCGTTCACTCCGCGAACCCCGTACCGCGCGGGGCCCGGCGCTTTGCCACGGGGGGTGACCCCGTCGGAGTCGGCCCCAGTGGCCAAGGCGGTTACATCGGCCGGAATGTCTACGAGAATCCAGTGGTAGAAGGAGACGCGTTTCAGGCTGGCGGGTACGACCCTGCCCTCCTTATTCACGTTCTCCCCTGAGGATGGGACGTCGGGATCGAACATCACGATCGCGTAGGACGCAGTTCCCGCCGGCCCTTTCGACCACTGGATCGCCGGGCTCTTGTTGGGACCCAACGCCACGTGTCCTGTCTTGGCCGGGATACAAAATGCGAAGTCGCGTGGGATCGCCTTGCCCGGTGTGATCCCACGCACGGTCACTTTGAGAGACGGTACTCCTGCCGCAGTCACCATCGTCTCCCCCGCCCAGAGCACTAGACTAGAAAGGGTCAACAGGGCCACGAACTGCAACTTCCAGATCCTTTGCCGCAACATCGCCGACTCTCCTCCTCCAAGAGAACCGTTCGTTCGTGCAGCCTGAGCGCCAGATCCTGGTACAACGCGTCCGGTGAGTAATTTCCTACGCTCAGTACTTCACGGCACGAGCCCCAATCCCCGCTCTCGGTACCGGGCCCGGGCGTTTTGCCCGACGTGGTGGTGGTTTTTGCTAGAATGAGTCCTGCGGGGCCCGTAGCTCAGTGGACAGAGCAGGGGACTCCTAAGCCCCTGGTCGGGGGTTCGATTCCCTCCGGGCCCGCCAACCCGCATCAGGACTGCGTTTTCGCAATTTCGGCTCCTCCAGAATCCCTACAAAAAGCCCCTGCTCACCCGCTCCGGGAGGCCATGCAACCGTTAGTGCTGACGAAGCAGGTCGCGGGCTTCACGTCCACCACGCTGAAGGCGTACCGCGCTGGTGGCTGAATCAGCTTGCAGCCTCCACCAGCGAGCCCGCTGCTCTGACGGTGCGCAGCTTCTTTGCCAACCTCCAGTCGCGGGGACTGTCTGCGAGCCGCCAGCACCAGGCCTACCGCTCGCTCAAGACGTTCTTCCGCTGGTGCGTCTAGACCGAGACACTCCGCACCGACCCGCTGCGTAGCTTCTCCATGCGCACGCCGAAGACGCTGCCCCAGGTCCCTACCGACGACGAGCTGCGTGCCGTGCTCACCGCCTGTCTCGACACTCTCTGGCTGCGCGAAGGCATGGGGCTCGATGAAGTCCGTCGCCGTTGGGCTATGAGAGCCTGAACACGACGCTACTCGTCCCTCGTCGGCACGGACCTGCAGCGAGCGCCCCGGAAGGGGTCGGCCGTCGAGCGCTTGCGGCTGGAGTGATCGTCAGGTGAACGAGCCGGATGCGAAGTTCAGGAGGGGGGACAAGGTGTTCTTCGTCCCCGCGGGCCGGCGTAAAGCAAATCACATCCCGCTGCTTGCGCCTTGGGGACCTGCAGCGGCGTGACGAACGCTTCCCGGATCCGGACATTCGGCCCGGTAGCCAGGACGGCCAACAAGCATGGGCCTAATTTGGTCCCAAGCCTGCACCGGCCGGCACTTGTGCGTCTCACCCTCACGGGTCCCTCGGGGTAGGGCTCAGGCTAAACTGCTCGAGGATCCGGTGCGCGAGCGCGACGAGCGCCGCCACGGGGAGCAGTGATAGCGTGAGCGCCGCCGCGGCGTTGGACCATTCCAGTTCGCGCTCATACGTGTAGAAGTCGCTTAGAGCCACCGGGATGGTCTTGACGTGATTCAGGGTAAGCGCCGTGGGCACCAGGAAGAGGTTCCAGTCGAGCACAAATACCAGCACGGCTGTGGCGGCGAGCCCCGGCGCCGCAGCGGGCAGGACGACCTTCCACACGATCTGGAAGAGCCGCGCGCCCTCCAGCCGTGCGATCTCCTCCAGCGACCTCGGCACCTGCTCCAGGTACCCATAGAGGATGTAAACTGCAAGCGGGGCGTACACTGCTGCTGATGCCAGGGCGACCCCGGCAAACGTGTCGCGGAGATGCAACTCGCGGGTGAAGTCGCTGAGCGGGATCACGTACGCCATCGCCGGCAGGCTGGCAAGGACCAGAAAGCTCTGTACGACCGCGCGTGTGCCCCTGAAGCGCCACCGCGCTAGGCTGTATGCGGCGAGGAAGGCGGTCCCAACCGTCAAGAGCGTGGCCGTGATCGACACGATGAGGCTCGTCGCGTACACTCGCGGGAAGCCGGGCACTTGGGTCATGACCTCCGCATAACTCTGTGCCGATGGCGGGAGCGTCCACGCGGGGGGCCATCCATTCGCCTCAGGTTTGATCTCAAACGAGGCCAGGAGAGTCCAGATGAGCGGAACAATCAGCGCGAAGAGAACCACGCCCAGGAGCACCCGTCGGCCCCAGGCGTCTCTCCGCCGTTGAGCCCGCCAGCCGGCAGAGTGCTCTCTCATCACTCCGCCGTGGGGCGTACCAGAGCCAGGTACCCGAGTCCCAGGGGGATGGTGGCCACGACGATCAGCCAGGCCGACGCCACACCGAACGGCCAGTTATACGCGCGGAACGCCTGCTGGAAGCTGTAGAGAGCTGGCGTCAGAGTCTCGGACCCCGGGCCGCCCCCCGTCAGCACGAGTACGCTGTCAAACGTGCCAAGCGTGTCACCGAGGAGCAGCAGGGTAACCGTGAAGAGGAGCGGCCGCAGCGGGGGAAAGAGAATGTGGCGGATCCGGCTTCCGAGGGGGATGCCGTCGAGCATCGCGTGTTCCCACTGATCAGGCGGGACGGCCAGGACCCCCGGCAAGAGCAGGAAACTGGCCAGAGGGGCCTTCCGCCAGATCTCTGTCGCGATCACAGCCGCGAGTGCCCACCTGGGAAGGGCGAGCGGCGAAGGCATCGGCGGCTGTTGGAACCACGCCGCCGCATAGTTCAGCATCCCTACCGGTCCGTACAGAAAGTGCCACATCACGCCCACGGCGATCGGGCTCAGCAGCCAGGGGATGAGGAGGACGATCCGCACGAGCCCCCGGCCGCGGAATGGGACGCGAAGCGCGTAGGCGACCGCAAAACCGATCCCCAGCTCCAGAGGCACGGCGACCAGAGCGACGATCGCGATATTGCGAAAGGCGAGGCGGACCTCATCATTCCCCAGCACCGCCGCGTAGTTCCGAAGGCCGACAAGGGTGAGGTGCACCTGCGCGGGACCATAGTCCGTGAAGCTGGAGGCGAACCCGAACACCGCGGGCCAGAACAGAAACGGCAGCAAGAGAGCCGCGAGGGGAGCGAGCAGCAGGATGTGCTGGCGCGTCGTCATGCGGACCCTTTATGCCTCCCAGTGTTCTCCAACGTGGACAGGAACGCCTCCGGGGTCGTCGAACACTTTTTGTCGCTTCCCTCCACCACGTCGATGCTTGGTTTGGAGGTGAGAGCGCCTGCACTCGGGCTCCGGCACGGGCGTTCCAGGCAACATTACCGATCGTGATCGCAGGAAGAGGAGGCAGACGATGGATCGGAGACGGCGCGCACGAAGGGTTCTTGGAAGTCTACTTGTTCTGGCCCTCGCTCTGAGCACAGGGTCTTTGATAACGCTGGCGGCGAGGGCGGCCATGCAGACACCGCAGGAGCTCCACGTTATCCAGTGGGACTTCCCGCCCAAGTTTAGCAATGTGACCGTGAACGTTGTCGGCGACGCCGGCCACAACCTGGCGCCCTACGAGTTCTGGAAGGATCATTTTCCCAAGGCCGGCATCACAGTCAAGATTATCGAGGTTCCGTTCGAGGGCGTGTATGAGAAGGAGAAGACCGAGTTTGTGGCAGGCTCCGGCGCCTTCGACGTTGTCACGTTCTTCCCAGCGTACATCGGTGACTTTGCCAGCAACGGGTACCTGGAGCCGCTGGACGAGTACATGAAGAAGCAGCCGGACAGCGTGTGGAACCCCCACCAGGAGGACGTGCTACCGCCGTTCCGCGAGCTGTACAACAAGTGGGCCGGGAAGACCTACGCGCTGACCATCGACGGTGACGCGCACTTGATGATCTACCGGAAGGACCTCTTCACGAACGCGGCCGAGAAGGCGGCGTTCAAGGCCAAGTACGGCAAGGAGCTAATGCCGCCGGAGACCTGGGAGGATTGGTTGCAGATCGGTGCGTTCTTCACACGCAAGAAGGGTGAGAAGCTGGCCGGCGAGACCCTTAAGCGCGATTTCTACGGCTCGGCGGAGTTCGCCAAGCGGGGGTTCTCGTTCGCCTGGTTCGTCGATCGCTGGGCGGCGAGCGGCGATCTCTACTTCGACGAGAACATGAAACCGCAGATCAACTCTCCTGCAGCCGTCAAGGCGCTGCAGAACTTCGTGGACAGCCTGAAGAATGCTCCGCCCGACGTACGGGCGTACGGCTACGATGAGCTGCGGGACGCGCTTTTGAAGGGCAACGTCGCCATGGTCGTGCAGTGGACCGACGTGCCCAAGAAGGGTGCCAATCCGGCAGAATCGCAGGTCGTCGGTAAGCTGGACTATGGCCGCGTCCCCGGGTGGCGCATCGGGGGCAAGGTCGTCCACCGGGCAATGATGCCGGTGGGCCGCGTGGTGGCGGTGGCGTCGTCCAGCAAGAACAAGCTGGCCGCGTACTGGGTGGCCAAGCACATCGCCTACGATATGAGCCTGGAGGATGTCTCCACGGCGTTCACCGGGCTAGACGTCAACCGCGGCGTGCACTTTAGTCATCCGGAAGCGTACGTCGACTTCAAGAGCAAGGCTGAGGCGGCTGCCTACTTGGACCGCGTGAAGGAGGCGCTGGGGGACGGCTATCCCGAGATCTTCATCCCGGGCGCGGCGCAGTGCGAGGATGCGCTGGACCTGCACGTGAACAAGGCCCTGGCGGGGCAGGAGACGCCCAAACAGGCTCTGGACGCCGTGGTGCAGGAATGGAACGCGATCACCGATCGCCTCGGCCGACAGAAGCAGATCGACCTGTGGCATCAGGCCCTCAATAGTTACAGGGTCGCGGGACTGATCAAGTAACCGCGGAAGCAGGGATAGGGGAGGGGCGGCGGTGACCGTTCCTCCCCTGCGCTGCGAGGCCTCCGGGAGATGGGGACGAGAGTCGGCCGGGACGTGCTGGCGCCTCAGCCGGCGGGACGGGTCGCGCGGCGGTTCAGGCTGACCCCCGTGCTGATGGTGCTGCCGGCGGTTGTTGTGCTCTTGGCGATCACCGTCTTCCCTCTGGTTTCCACGCTCCGCCTGACCGTGATGTCGTGGGAACTCACCACCGGGTTCCCGCCGCAGTTTGTGGGACTCCAGAACTTCGCGAGGGCGTTCTTTCACGACCCCCGGTTCTGGAACGCGATGATGAACACCGGCATCCTGGTCGTCGTGGGCGTCGGGCTCCAGACCCTGATCGGGATGGGACTCGCCCTGGAGTTGCATCAGCTGGGCCGTCTCCGCACGTTCGTCCTCTCGCTGTTCTTGATCCCCGTGATGATCGCTCCGGTCATCGCCGGCTTCCAGTTCCGGATGATCTACAATGATCAGTTCGGCCCGCTGAACTACCTCCTGGACCAGTTCACTGGAGGCCGCTTCCACGGGTACGCCTGGCTCGCCGACCCGCGCGTGGCGCTGGCGGCGGTGATGTTCACCGACGTCTGGCAGTGGACGCCGTTCATGACGCTGGTCGTGCTGGCCGGGCTCCAGGCGATCCCGGCTGAACTCCTGGAAGCCGCCGAGGTTGACGGCGCCACCGGTCCCCAGACCCTCTGGCGCGTCATGCTTCCACTCTTGCTCCCGGTGATCGTCATCGGCGTCCTCGTGCGGTTCATGGACACCTTCAAGCTCTTCGACATCGTGTACCAACTGACCGCGGGCGGACCGGGGAATGTGACTGAGACGATCGCCTACTACACGTACCTGGAAGGGTTCAAATTCTTCAGCCTGGGCTACACGTCGGCGCTGGCGTTCATCCAGCTCGTGGTCATCACGGTCGTCGCCCAGGTCTTCCTCCGGTACCAGAAGCGCGTGAGGGCGGGGATGGCGACTTGAGGAGACGCCCGCCCGGTCGCCGGTTGCTGACCTTGGTGATCCTCATCGCGGCCCTCGCCGTCTTCTTGTTTCCGGTCGCGTGGATGTTCCTGACCTCGTTTAAGAGCAACCCGGAGTTTTTCGCCTATCCGCCCGTGTTCATCCCGAAGTCGTTCGCCCTCACCAACTACGTGAATGCCATGCCCTTCCCGCCCGACGGCCGCGGTGGGATACAGGGTGTTCGGGACAGCCTGATCATCTCGGTCGGCTCGATGGTGGCCTCCGTGCTGGTGGGCGCCCCGGCCGCCTACTCCTTCGCGCGGTTCCGCACGGGGGGCGAGAACCTCTCGTTCTGGGTTCTGTCCACGCGCATGTTCCCGCCTGTGGCGTCGGCGTTGCCGCTGTTCTTGGTGTTCAAGGTGCTGCACCTCCTGGATACCCACTGGGCCCTGATCCTGGCAAACACGATCTTCAACCTGCCGTTTGTCATCTGGCTGCTCAAAGGGTTTTTTGAGGACCTGCCCGTGGAGTTGGAGGAGGCCGCGGTGATCGATGGCACGACTATCTTCGGGGCGTTCCGGCGCATCGCCCTGCCTCTCGTTGCGCCAGGCCTGGTCGTCACCGCGCTGTTCTCGTTCATCTTCACGTGGAACGAGTTTATGTTCGCGCTGTTGTTCACCCGCCGGGATGTGCGCACGCTGACGATCATCGTGCCGAGCCTCGTGGGCGGGCACGAGATCCTGTGGGGCCAGGTCGCCGCGGTGGGGGTCGTGGCGATCATCCCCAACGTCCTCCTCGCCCTGCTCTTGCAGCGCTTCCTGGTCCGCGGCCTGACGCTGGGGGCGGTCAAGGGCTGACGTAGAACGGCCCGTGAAGTCCTGATGTCGGGGCGTGCTGTGCGGGAGCGCCGCGGTGGATTGCTGGCCGACAGGAGGGGGCTCGATGGTGAAGCTGGTCGCCTTTCTCAAGCGCAAGCCGGGGATGAGCAGGGAGCAGTTTGCCCGGCGCTGGGTCGAGTCGCACGCGAAAATGGCCGCGCAGCTGCCGGGACTGCGCGGGTACCGCATCAACATCGCCACCGCGTTCCAGCCGGAGGGGACCGGTCCCGAACCGATCTACGATGGGACAGCGGAGCTGTGGTGGGACAGCATCGACGCGATGGAGGCGGCGTTCGCGACAGACCTAGGGCAGCGCGCTGGCGCCGATGCTGATGAGTTTGCCGCGGTCCGCATCCACCTGTATATGACTGAGCACGTGATCGTCAAGGGCCCATGACGCCGGGCGGTCCGATGAACGCCGGCCCAAAGATCTGCGTCGTCGGGTCGTCCAACATCGACCTGATCTCCCGCGTTCCCCGCCTCCCCAGGCTGGGCGAGACCCTCGTGGGGCACTCCTTCCACCTGGGCTACGGTGGCAAGGGAGCCAACCAGGCGGTGATGGCGGCAAAGCTCGGCGCGCGGGTGACCATGGTCACACGGGTCGGGCGGGACGTCTTTGGCGAGGGGACGCTGCAAAACTACCGGGAGCAGGGTATCGACACCACCTACCTGCGGTTCGACGACGAACGCTTTTCCGGCGTGGCTCCAATCTTCGTGGACGACGCGGCGCAAAACGTGATCGTCATTATCCCGGGGGCGAATCTGGGGTTATCCCCTGCTGACGTGCAGGACGCCGGCCCGGCTCTCCGTGCTGCGGACGTGGTGGTCTGCCAGCTCGAGGTGCCGGTAGAGACGACGCTCGAGGCGTTCCGGATCGCCAAATCCGCGGATGTGCGGACTATCCTCAACCCCGCCCCGGCGGCGCCATTGCCGGACGAGCTGCTGCGTCTTACGGATCTGTGCGTGCCGAACGAACCGGAAGCCGAGACGCTCACCGGACTCGCCGTGAGAACCGGTGAGGAGGTCGAAGCGGCGGCCCGGGCCCTCAGACTGCGCGGCCCGCGGGCGGTGATCATCACCCTGGGGGAGCGGGGCGCTCTGTTCGCGGACGCAGGGATGGTGGAGTACGTCCCGCCGATCCGGGTCAACGCGGTGGACCCCACCGGCGCCGGTGACGCGTTCATCGGGAGCCTGGCCGTCTTCTGGGCGGAGGGGCTGTTAGTTCGGGAAGCGATTCGGCGGGCCAATGCGGTGGCGGCGTTTTCAGTGACACGCATCGGCACACAGGTGTCGTTTCCTACACGGTCTGCCTCCGATGCGTTTCTCGCGCAGCAGGGGATCGTCTAGGTACCATTGTTCACATGTGGCGCGCCCGGCGGGAACGTGGGGTACCCCAGACCAAAGAGGTCGTTGCATCCCCCATACAGGAGGTGGTAGGAGTGGACGATCAGGCGGTAAGAAAGCCCCTGCTCACCCCTCTAGAACCCGCATCTAACGCGGGGGGTCATGGCCGAAAGGAACAGATGCCTCCTAAGCCCCAGGTCGGGGTTCGATTCCCTCCGGGCCCGCCAAATTTGGCGCAGGATCTCGCCGGCATCTCTCCCCATCAGCGCTCCTGTATTG
>WNFC01005762.1_pt1 | contig 13597 bp, 7 predicted proteins | sample 5400541 | NCBI WGS metagenome assembly WNFC01 (sample SAMN13153342, study PRJNA577476) | soil metagenome | isolation source: 120 cm saprolite under Douglas fir tree site 2 hole 2 replicate 1 | place: USA:California | collected 2015-04-18
GCAGTCAACAAGCTACGATCAGTTATTCTCACCTTCCCCGAAACACGTGCGTGAGAACCACGTTCAATTCTTCCTTGTGGTTTCGGATCGCCATTAAAGGAGTAAATCATGTCCCCAAAACCTTCGCAGTTCAAAGTGTGTACTCTAGTGTTTGTTGCGCTTCTAATACCGACATTAACGATCTCGGCTCTCGGTCAGCAGGAAACGCGCAACAGTTCCACCAGTGAAGCCACCGTCGCCAGTAAAGCACGAACCGAGACCAATCCGGCGGTTAATCCCAAATACACCACGCCAACATCGCCTCTCGACGCTGCTTACGGCGCGAAGATCAAAGAGTACACAACCGAGAAGTATTTCCTGACGGAGTTGGTCGATCACTTACCAGCGTCAGGCAAGATTCCGAGTCCGGAAAAGGTGCTGGGTTACGCTGTCGGCACGCCTAACAAGCTCACACATGTGGCTGATTTGAACCGCTACTATCGAGCACTTGCTGATGCCACTCCGCGTGTGCGTGTGCTTGTTGCGCCAGAACGCAGCGAAGAAGGCCGGGAACAACTATTGGTGTTGGTTAGTGATGAGGCGAACCTGGCAAAGCTCGGTCGTTACAAAGAAATCACCGCGAAGCTGGCCGACCCGCGCCGGACGAACCAAACGGAAGCACGGCAATTGATAAGCGAAGGCAAACCTTTTTATTGGGCATCCGGCTCAATTCATTCGACTGAGACCGGTTCGCCGGAAATGCTGATGGAGTTGGCCTACCGTTTGGCCGTTGAAGACTCGCCCTTTATCGAAGCAATTCGAAAGAATGTGATCGTCATGATCACGCCGGCTTTGGAAGTCGATGGCCGCGATCGGATGGTTGACCTGTACAATTATCGCAAAGCAAACCCCGGCAAACCGTCGCCTCCGCTGATCTACTGGGGCAAATATGTTGCTCACGATAACAATCGTGATGGCCTCGGTCTGGCTCTCGCGCTCACACGCAATCAGATGAGGACGTTTCTCGAGTATCACCCTACGGTGCTTCACGATCTGCACGAGTCAGTACCCTACCTCTACACGATGACCGGCACCGGTCCCTATAACGCCTGGCTTGATCCGCTGGCAATTGACGAATTTCAGTTGCTGGCCTATCACGAAATCGAAGAGATGACCAAACGCGGCGTGCCCGGCGTTTGGACCCACGGTTTCTATGACGGGTGGGCGCCGAACTACATGCTCTACATCGCAACAGGACACAATGCCATCGGGCGCTTCTACGAGACTTTTGGCAACGGCGGAGCCGACACGCGTGAGCGAACGTTGCCGTCGAATCAAACACAGCGTCTGTGGTACCGGCCGAATCCGCCGATGCCGCGTGTGAATTGGTCGATGCGCAACAACATCAACATGCAACAGTCGGCAATTCTGTTTGCGATGAACTTCGTCGCCAAAGACACCGAACGGTTTCTCAATAACTTCTATCTGAAAAGCAAACGATCGGTCGACAAGGCCACCAACGAAGGCCCGGCGGCTTACATCATCCCAGGTGACACGCCCCGGCCCGTGGAAGCAGCCGATATGGTGAATTTGATGAGGCTGCAAGGGATTGAAGTACAGATGGCGACGAAGGAGTTCAGCGTAAAAGATCAAAAATACCCCGCTGGTTCCTACATCGTTCGCATGGATCAGCCCTATTCACGTATGGCCGACATGCTGTTGGACACGCAATATTACAACGTCAGCGATCCTGCGCCGTACGACGATACTGGTTGGACGATGGGCCCGATGCGCAATGTCAAAACCTTCCGGATTACTGACAAGAGCATCCTTGGCGTGGCGATGACTCCACTGACGAGTGACGCGAAGGTACGCGGGCAACTGACCGGCTCAGCTTCGCCGGTTGCTTTTGTCATCAACCACAATACCGACAACACGCTCGCAACGCTCCGCTTCAGACTCAAAGACGTGAAGATAAGTGCAGCGGAAGACGCCTTCAAAATTGGCGACCAGCAATTCAACGCCGGGTCGTTCATCGTGAGAACGTCCGGCAATCCGGCCGATCTCAAACAGCGTCTCGAGACTGCCGCGGTCGATCTGGGGTTGAAAGCACAAGGGGTCGATAAATTACTGGAAGTAAAAACGCACGAGCTTGCTGTGCCGCGCATCGCCATCCTTCACACCTGGACAAACACACAGAATGACGGCTGGTTCCGGATTGAGTTTGACCACTTACAGATTCCGTATGCATACATCTCAGATCATGTTCTGCGTGACACGCCAGACCTGCGAGAAAAGTACGATGTCATAATTTTTCCGCCGGTCGGTGGCTCGGCGCAGTCTGTCGTCAACGGGATGCCGATGCGCGGGGATCCAATTCCCTGGAAAGCCTCGGTGCTTACTCCAACTATGGGCCAAAGCCCCGATCAGACTGATGATGTTCGCGGCGGCATGGGCATCGCCGGGGTGGCGAACCTGCAGAAGTTTATTGAAGGCGGCGGACTTTTCGTCACTATAGCGGGCGTGTCTCAAATACCGATCGACTACGGCATTATCAGCGGTGTGTCGATTCAACAGGCAGACAAACTGCAAGCCCGAGGTTCGATCTATAACGCCACTTTCGCGGATCGGAAGAGTCCGATCGCTTACGGCTATGGTGATGCACTTACTATTTACTTCAATCAGTCACCACTGTTTCAGGTAGCGGCTGGCGGTGGCGGCGGAGGCTTCGGCGGAGGAACTGGCGAGGGTGGTCCAGGCGGACAAGCCACCGGCCGGGCCTCGGGACGTGGTGGCGTAAACGATCCGGACGTAGTACAGGCAATGCCCCAGCCACGACCCGCGGACCCAGCAGATCGTTCCGGAGCGGATCAAATCACCAACGATCAGCGAGAGAGTCCGTTCTTCGTTCCGCCACAATTGCGCCCTCGCGTTGTCATGCGTTTTGGTGCGGATGAAAAGAATCTGCTCGTGAGTGGCATGTTGGCCGGAGGTTCTGAACTTGCGAATAAGCCAGCAGTAGTCGACATTCCCGTTGGACGCGGGCACGTCGTGATGTTTGCGACGAATCCGATGTGGCGCCACCAGACGCAAGGCGAGTTTTTCCTGCTGTTCAACGCTGCTATGAATTACGATAATCTTGGCGTGGGGAGGACCGAGTCTGCGGGCCAGCGACAGCGTCCGACTGATGATGATCAGTGACATCTCAGTGACACTTGCAGCAGAGAACTCGCGAAGAACTCATGAAAAACTCAGCAATCCCACCCACGGAAGTGGGTGGATGGTTCAGATCCAGCCTACAAAGAGATAGGCGAAATTTAGGAATCCCACCAACGGAAGTTGGTGGATTGTTCAGATCCAACCTGTTCACGAGAAGCCCCACGAAACTGAGGTCTCTTTTGTATGAGCTCGGCCCTAACGGGACGAAGTGTACTAATCCGAGATCGCTGGAACTCAACCTGAGCTCTTTTCGATAGCAATCGCGCACAGACTCTCTTCTTGGAACCGAGGAAACATTTCTAAGTGCTAACAATTCTGACTGATATCGAAGTACGAGTTCTTGGAGCGTTGGTTGAAAAACAGGTGACCACGCCGGAATATTATCCCCTGACAATCAACTCCCTGATGCTTGCCTGCAATCAGAAGAACAATCGCAATCCAATCACTGCCTATTCTGAAGAACAGGTGGCCCAAACTGTGGAAAACTTGCGTGAGAAAAATCTCGCTTATGTTTTTTACGGCAGCACCAGCCGTGTTCCGAAATACAAACATGTGATGACCGAAGTGCTACATCTGAGCCAACCACAGTTGGCGCTGATGTGCGTGCTAATGCTCCGCGGCAGTCAGACGGCAGGCGAATTGCGAGAGCGAGCCTCGCGGCTGCATGAGTTTTTCTCGCTTGAGGAAGTGGAAGCTACGCTGAACTCGCTGATCTCACGCGAGCCTGAAACTTTAGTTACTCGGTTACCCCGGCAGGTGGGTCAGAAGGAAATACGATTCGCACACCTGCTCGCCGGGGAAGTTGCTCTTGATTCCGTGACCGAAACACCGGCGCCGCGTAGAACCAGCACACAACAAATCGACCGGGTGGCAAAACTCGAAGGAGATGTGGGTCTTCTAAAAAACCAGGTCGGAGAACTGCAGCAACAGTTTGAGAATTTTAAAAAGCAGTTTGAGTGATGTGTCTTCCGCATGCTGATTGAAACGCAAACACTCACTTACGGATACCACCGGCTTTAGGCCGCTGGAGCTTCAGCTTCGGCCTGGCGAGTTTGAAACCGTGAAATCTCAATGTGCTCAATCGGCAATCCCTCAATCGGAAATCAAAAATAACTATGTTTCACGCCTGGGCTCGTGATTCAGCTATGCAATTTCCAGTGTGACACAGTATAATACCCATCCCTTATGAATCTGGAAATTTTTCATCCGGCGGTAGCGCGCTGGTTCGAGCAGACCTTTCCTGCGCCCACTCCGCCACAGGCTGAAGCGTGGAGAGCAATCAAGCAGGGACGTCACACCCTTATTGCTGCGCCCACCGGTTCAGGAAAGACTCTTGCGGCATTTCTAGCGGCAATCGATGACCTTGTGCGTCTGGGTGTGGAGGGGAAGCTCGATGACACGACTCACGTCGTGTACGTCTCACCATTAAAAGCACTCAGTAATGATATTCAACGCAACTTGCAGATTCCTCTGGAAGGCATCGAGCAACAACTGAAATTTCTGGGTTCGCCTCAAGTAAACATTCGCACGCTGGTGCGAACCGGAGATACACCTGCCGCCGAGCGCACGGCGATGGTCAAGCGGCCACCGCACGTCGTCGTCACAACGCCCGAGTCGCTCTACATTCTACTGACCAGTGAGGGTGGACGGCGGATGTTGCAAACCGCCCGGACGTTGATTCTCGATGAGATACACGCTGTGGTGGGCGACAAGCGCGGGTCACACCTGGCGCTCTCGATCGAACGGCTGGAAAAGCTCATACAAGAACATCAAGCTCAAACTAAAAATCACAAAATACAAAAATCCCATCTGGTTCGCATCGGCCTTTCCGCCACTCAACGTCCTATCGAAGAGGTCGCCAGATTTCTGGTCGGTACATCGAATCTCAAGCCGGACCGTGCTCCGGATTGCGCCATTATTGACACCGGGCACACACGTCGTTTGGATCTCGCGATTGAGCTACCGGAATCACCGCTTCAAGCCGTGATGTCCGGCGAAGTTTGGGATGAAATTTACGACCGGCTGGCGCAACTGATTCGCCAGCATAAGACCACACTGATCTTTGTTAACACGCGGCGTCTGGCAGAAAGAGTGGCACGCCATCTCGGCGAGCGAATCGGCGACGAAAACATCGCTGCACATCACGGCAGCCTGGCTCGCGAACAGCGTTTGGCGGCGGAACAACGACTGAAGGCCGGGGATCTCAGTGCGCTCGTAGCAACGGCTTCACTCGAGCTCGGCATCGACATAGGCGACGTCAATCTCGTCTGTCAGCTTGGGTCGACGCGCTCCATTGCCAGTTTTTTGCAGCGCGTAGGCCGGTCGAACCACACGGTCGCCGGATATCCTAAGGGAAGAATTTTTCCCCAGTCGCGTGATGAGCTGGTTGAGTGTGCGGCAATACTCGATTCTGTGCGTCGCGGTGAGTTAGACCATCTCGAACTTCCTGAGGAACCGCTTGATATCCTGGCCCAGCAAATCGTGGCTGCTGTTGCCGCTGAAGAATGGACCGAAGAAGCGCTTTTCGAAATGATCCGGCGCGCTTACCCTTATCGCAATCTGGAAAGAGAAAAGTTTGACTCGGTCGTACGTATGTTGGCAGAGGGTTTTTCTACAAAGCGTGGCCGGCGCTCTGCGTATCTTCATCGCGATGCAGTCAACGGGCGATTGCGTGGGCGACGAGGGGCGCGTTTGGCGGCGATCACCTCCGGCGGGGCCATTCCCGACACGGCCGACTACGCAGTGGTACTCGAGCCAAGTGGTCTCGTGATCGGCTCGGTGAATGAAGACTTTGCTATTGAGAGTCTGCAAGGCGACATTTTTCAACTGGGTAATACGTCGTGGCGTGTGCTGCGTGTAGAGCAGGGAAAAGTCCGCGTCGAAGATGCACACGGGCAGCCACCGTCGATTCCTTTTTGGCTGGGTGAAGCGCCGGCACGCACGCATGAGTTGTCTGCCTCAGTCTCACGTCTTCGCGACGAAGTGGCTAACAGAGTGCAAGTAAGTACTGCCCGCGATCCCCAGTGGGTAAACGACTCGCCCGCCGCAGATGGTACCGAGCTGACCGACGTCCCAAGGGAGGACACAGACTTGAGTTTGAGCCACTCCCTGGATCTGAGTTCACCCACCAGTTGGTTGACTGATGAGGTCGGAATATCACGCTCTGCTGCTGAACAGATAGTCGAATATCTTGTCGGGGCGAAGGTTGTGCTAGGCGTAATGCCTTCCCAAGAAAACCTTGTGCTCGAAAGGTTTTTTGACGACAGCGGCAGCATGCAACTCGTCTTGCATTCACCATTCGGCAGTCGTCTGAACCGGGCCTGGGGTCTCGCCTTACGCAAACGTTTCTGTCGTAAATTCAACTTTGAATTGCAAGCTGCGGCGACGGAAGACGCAATCGTGCTTTCGCTTGGTCCAACGCACAGTTTCCCGCTTGAGGACGTCTTCCATTATCTCAACGCAAAAACAGTCAGACAGCTCTTGTGCCAGGCACTTCTGGACGCGCCAATGTGGAACATTCGCTGGCGTTGGAACGTGACCCGCGCTTTGGCGGTGTTGCGCCGGCGAGGAGGTAAGAAGATTCCGGCCCAACTACAACGAATGGATGCCGAGGATCTATTGACCGCGGTGTTTCCAGATCAGGTTGCCTGTGCTGAAAATCTTGGTGGCGAGCGTGAGATTCCCGCCCATCCGCTCGTCGACCAGACCGTGAAAGATTGTCTGGAAGAGGCAATGGATGTTGATGGTCTGGAGAAGCTGTTGATTTCAATCGAACGCAATGAGAAGCATCTTTTTGCTCGCGACGTGATTGAGGCTTCGCCGCTTTCCCAGGAGATACTCAACGCCCGGCCCTATGCCTATCTCGATGATGCACCGCTCGAGGAGCGCCGCACACGCGCCGTTTACCAGCGACGTTGGCTTGACCCTGAAACCGCCAGTGATATGGGTAAACTCGATCAATCCGCCATCGACCGCGTTCGTGATGAGGTTTGGCCCGAGCCACGAACCTCAGATGAACTTCATGACGCGCTTGTTGAGTTGGGCTTCATTACTGATGAAGAAGGTGTCGAGTGGCAAGAGCTCTTTACCGAGTTGAAGAATGAGCGACGTGCCGCAGTGCTATCTACTGGGACCGCGGGCGGTCCGCCCGCAGTGAGCGCGCAGCGCGAACAGCTTCTCGTGGCTGGAGAGGCCGCTGAGGATAGAGCGGGCGAGACGCCCGCGGTCCCAGTAAGAGCAGGCTCGCTCCGGTTATGGGTCGCTGCAGAGCGGTTGCCGCAACTCAACGCGGTCTACCCGCCCGCAAATTTGGAGCCCGCGATTGCCGCACCTGAGAGCTTCGCGCCAAAGACCTGGTCGTTTGATGAAGCGCTGGTGGAGATTGTGCGCGGCCGCCTGGAAGGACTTGGGCCAGTGACGGTCGCAGACCTGGCCACCTCCTTCGGCTTGAACAAACTCGAGATCGAAACAGCGTTGCTCAAATTGGAAGCGGAAGGGTTTGTTATCCGCGGCCGTTTTACACCAGGCGTCTCGGAAACCGAATGGTGTGCACGCCGTTTGCTCGCGCGCATTCATCGCTATACGCTCAATCGACTGCGCCAGGAGATCGAACCTGTTTCAAGTGCCGACTTTGTACGGTTCTTGCTGGCATGGCAAAAGCTCGCGCCCGATCATCAAATGGAAGGACCGGAAAGCGTGCGCGCCATAATCGAGCAGTTAGAAGGATTTGAAGCGCCGGCAGCTGCGTGGGAGGGTGAGCTGCTTCCCAGTCGCCTGATTGAATACGATCCGGCGTGGCTTGATGCATTATGTCTTTCAGGCGAGGTTGTCTGGGCCAGGCTGACGCCCCTGTCTCGCTCTATTGCGTCTGAGAATGTAGTGGAGAAGATTCGTGGTTCAGCACCTGTGCGGAACACACCGATCGCGCTATTGCGACGGAAGAATTTCGCGGCCTGGAGTTCCGTGTTTCCCCAATCTCCTACCCTGGAAGTCAAAGAAACAGAATTTTCAACAACGACACGTGTTGTCTACGACTATCTTTCCACGCATGGCGCTTCGTTTTTCACTGACATGGTTGACGGCACAAAACTTCTTCGTAGCCAGGTTGAAGAAGCATTGGGCAACCTGGTGGCCAATGGCCTTGTCGTCTCCGACAGCTTCGCAGGTTTGCGGGCGCTGCTTACGCCGTCGAGTCGCAAGACGCAAGCAGCAGCGCGCCGCAAACACCGGCAACCCATTTACGACATGGCTAGCGCTGGTCGCTGGTCGATTTTGAATAGGAGCGAAGACCCTCGAGGTGGTAGCCCGACATTTCGAGAGGGCTCGGCGAGACGGACGACTGCAAACAACTCCAATATCGACCCAGCAACCACCGAAGAGATCGCGCGCGTCCTGCTCAAGCGTTACGGCGTTGTTTTCAAACGGCTACTGGAGCGTGAAGGCATCGCCTTGCCATGGCGTGTGCTGCTTCGCATGTATCACCGGCTTGAGGCACGAGGCGAGATTCGTGGCGGCCGTTTTGTTGCCGGGATTTCCGGCGAGCAGTTCGCCCTGGCGGAGGCAGTCGGGATGTTGCGCTCGATCAGGCGCCAAAATGGAGAGGAGAGTTTGATCTCAGTCAGCGCTGCCGATCCACTCAACCTTGTTGGGATCATCACTCCCGGCAACCGCGTCACAGCACACACGGGTAACCGCATCCTCTATCGCGATGGCGCACCTGTCGCCGCGCTCGAATCAGGTGACACTAAGTTCCTGGTCGAATTGAGCCGGACCATGGAATGGAAAGCCAAGAGCGCGCTCATGCGCAAGGCTACACCTCCCGCACTTCGATCTTATCTGCAGCGCCCCGCGTGATTGTCCGACAAACCCTTGCCGCCACACGGCTCGTCATTTTGTATTGAGTGTCGTGACCATTCGCGACCGCCAATAGCCATTTACCGATGTCGGATATGCTGCATACGATATCGTGTCACCTGTTCTATTACCTGACGCGGCTTTTTCTGAAAAAAAACCGTGCAGCAACGCATCTGTTTTTGGGCATGCCAGTTGCTACGCTCCCAATCACAAGGGAGGTAAGCATGAACGCTATTTACTCGAGTAAGAAACCAAGTGGGTATTTGTTGGCACTCTTTCTACTTTTTGGTATTGCGATGATCTCGGGCACTACCGCTCAGGCGCAGTATCCCTGGGGTTGGGGTCAGGATCGACAGGACAGAAATCGCGATCGTGATGATCGCAATCGACGTCGGCATGATCGAGATAGGGACCGTGATCGAGACGATGATGAAGATCGCAACCGAGATGATCGTTACCGCCGAGATGACCGCTACGATCGTAGTAATCGCGGTTACGATCCCTATGGGTACGATCCCTATGACCGAAACGGCGGTTATGATCCCTACGGTCGCAACGGCGGTTACGGCAACTCATACCAAATTGCGCAGCAACAAGGCTACAGCTATGGTCTAAACACCGGCGCTTCTGACGCTCAACGCGGACAGAGTTATGACCCGCAGAGATCTCACTACTACAGAAACGCAAACGACGGCTATAACTCCAGGTATGGTAATCGTGGCCAGTATCAGCAGGCTTTCCGCCAGGGGTTCCTGCAAGGGTACCGTGAAGGTTATCAACGTTATGGCTACGGTCGAGGACGCAACAACGGAAGATCGCGCAACGGCAGCTGGTTTCCCTGGTAACTAGTTTACGGTGTAGGTTTTGAGCAACGCCAACAAACAGCGGAATGCCGCGACCTCGGTCGCGGCATTTCCGTTCTGACAGAACCGGGAGCGGTAGCGACCGCACTCAAATTACCCGACGATCGAGATAGAAGTTCGCTGAGCGTTGGATCTGGTCCACCCGTGAAAGTTGGACTATTGTTTATTCGCGTTTTGTTCGTCAAGCCATGTCTTTAGCGGCGCAAAGTAATCAATGATCGCAGTCGCGTCCATCTTATCTTCGCCGGTCAACGCCCTTAGAGCATCCGGCCAGGGCTTGCTCAAACCCATCGCCAGCATCTCTTGCAGCCTCTCGCCGGCCTTTCTGTTTCCGTAAATCGAGCACTGGTAAAGCGGACCGTTGAAGCCCGATTCGCGACACAAGGCGCGGTGAAATTGAAACTGCAGAATCGCAGCCAAAAAATAACGTGCATAGGGCGTGTTTGAGGCGACGTGATATTTCGCGCCCGGATCAAAATCCTGCTCGCTGCGCAATGCTGGTGGCGCTACTCCCTGATACTTCGCACGCAAATCCCACCAGGCTTTGTTGTAATCGGCTGGACCAACTTCACCCGAGAAAACTTTCCAGCGCCATTGATCCACCAAATAGCCAAATGGCAGGAAGGCAACCTTGTCGAGTGCGCGATTCAAAAGGAATCCAATATCAGCGCCAGACTCCGGGGTCCTATTGATCAAGCCAATCTGTTTTAGATACGCCGGCGTGACTGAGAGGGCAATCGTATCTCCTATAGCTTCATGAAAAGCATCATTCGCGCTATCACGAAACAGGAAAGGTTGTTTTGAGTACGCCATCTGATAATAGTTGTGCCCAAGTTCGTGGTGGACGGTAGTAAAGTCTTCTTCGTTGATCTGAATGCACATCTTCAGACGCACATCCTTCTCAAAGTCGATGTCCCAGGCGCTCGCATGACAAACCGCTTCATGGTCTACCGGCTTGGTGAGCATTGAACGCTCCCAAAATGTCGTTGGCAGTTGCTCAAAACCGAGCGAAGTAAAAAAGGATTCACCATAACGCACCATCTGTTTGGGATCGGTGTTGCGTGCTTTGAGAATTTGAGTCAAGTCATAGCCGCGTCCGCCAGTCGCCGGCGCAAGCAGTGGATAGATGTTGCCCCAGGTCTGCGCCCACATATTGCCGAGTAGATGAGCGGGGATGGGTCTGTCTTCGGGGACAACCTCTTTGCCATACTTCTGGGAAAGCTTGCGACGCGTGTAGATATAGAGCGAGTCGTAAAGCGGCTTCACCTGTTGCCACAGTCGTTCCATTTCAGCGGCAAAGGCCTCGGCGTCCATGTCGTATTTCTCGCGCCACATCGCTCCCGTGTCTTTGAAGCCCATCTCGCGGGCGCCCTTGTTACTCAGTTCGACAAACCGCACATAATCCTTGCGAAAGGGTGGCGAAATCTGATGCCAGCCCAACCAGGCTTTTTTCAACTCCTCCGGATTCCGGCTGTGGGCCATGATCTCTTCCAGATCATCCAGACTCAAACATTTCCCCTTATTGCCCTCCGGACAATACTTGCCTTTGCCGTAGTCGCCTTCCATGGAAGCGGCAAGCTTTGTGAGTTCATCCCGCTCGGTTGGATCTTTCGGCGCAGGTAAAGTCAACGACAACTTCAACAACTTCATCTTGCGCTGGGTATCGGCGGAAAGATCCAAACCATCAAAGCGGCGCGACTGTTCGGCCAGTTCCGTGGTAGCTCCGATCAAATCTTTGTTTGCACCAGCCGAAAGCGTTTCTGTGTCGTCGGTGATGAAAGTGCTCTTGACCCAATCGGCGCGAGCGAATTTGACATTGAGTTCAAATAGACGCTTCTCGGCGTCGTTAATGAATTGCTCTCCTTCGGCGACTGTGGCTTTGGCTCCTGAACGCGACATAGAATTTGGGTTATTTGCGCACGACGAGAGAAGTGCCAGACCTGCACTTATTAGGAGAAACGCGCCAGCCCAACGCTGGCGAGTTTGACAAATGGAATTCACGGGTTACCTCCATATCACATTGTCGATTGCGGATTGACGATTGGAGATGGCTGATTGCTAAGCCAGCAAACTATAACCATGATCGCGGTGATACTCAAAAGGAGTTAAAGGCAGCGAAAGAAGTGAGTTGTAACAAGTCAGATTAAAGATGAATGTTGTCAACGGCCGAGTAGTGTCTGAGTTTGAAAGCTCGTTCCTCCGGTCGTGCTCGTACGAACCGTCTGGTGAAACATCGCTCAACCGCAGAACAGGAAGCGGTAGCGACCTGGCCGGTTCGACTCTCTCAACTTACTAATCATATTCCAAGGCTTTGAGCAGTCGATGCTGGTCCCGCGGAGTGTTGCGAACCAGCCAGGTCGCTACCGCTTCCTGTTCTGCGGTTGAGTGTAATCATGCGGATGTTTCCGGGGTCGCCAAATCAAGGCACTACAACGGGCCATTGTGGATTGCCTCCATTGGATTGTAAACTCCAGGCCATTCCCCCCAATTACGAGATTCGTGGGCCAATGTTTACCTTGGCTGAAGGTCGAGTGGTCTAATAGTGACCGTCAAGGCGCTCGACGTTAGCGAGTAAGCGAAAAGAGCCGTCTGCGTGTTAAGGAACGGCATCGGGAGGATAATCACCGTGAATGATCCATTTGTCATACTGGGAATCGCCGGCAGTTTGCGCCGGGACTCTCTCAATCGCTATACACTACGCGCGGCGCAGGATTTAACGCCCACGGGCGCAAAAATTGAGACTTTCGAACTGGACAGTATCCCCGGGTTCAATCAGGACGAAGAATCCCGGCCGCCCGCAAAAATCGTTGAATTAAAACAACGAGTCCGCAGTGCCGACGCCATTCTTCTTGTTACTCCAGAATACAACTACTCCGTTCCGGGTGTTCTGAAGAATGCCATTGACTGGGCTTCGCGACCATACGGCGACAGTGCCTGGAACGGAAAAGCCGTTGCACTTATGGGCGCCTCACTAGGAACGCTGGGAACAGCCCGCGCTCAGTATCACCTGCGGCAGATGTTTGTGTTTTTGAATATGTATCCGGTGAATCAACCGGAGATCATGATTAGCAATGCAGCGAAAAGTTTCGACGAGAAGGGAAACCTTGTTGACGAGACTTCGCGGAAATTAATTCGAAAGTTGTTAGAAGAACTTGTTGCCTGGACCAGGCGTTTGGGCAATACGTAGTCCGGTTGCCGGCGGACGTAATAGAGTTGAACCAGCTGGGAGAAACAACCTATGGATGCGGCACATATACACCTCTTGCTAAACCACATTCCAATTCTGGGCACGATTTTCGGTCTGCTATTGTTATGTTATGGAATATGGAAACATAGCGACGAAATAGAAAAGGCCAGTCTCGGCAGTTTTGTTATTGTGGCGTTGATCACTATAGTCGTTTACCAGACTGGTGACGGTGCGGCCCAGATCGTTGGCAATCTCCCGGAAGTCTCAGTTGCTATTATCCAGCGTCACGACAGCGCAGCGACAATTACATTAGTGGCGATAGAAATTCTGGGAGCGCTTTCTCTTGTTAGTCTCTGGTTGGGACGGGGCAATAGAGGCCTGAAGGCATGGCTCACGGGAATGATTCTTGTTATCGCCTTGATATGCGGCGGGCTCGCTTCGTGGACGGGAAGTATTGGGGGACAGATCCGCCATACCGAAATCCGGCCGGGATTCT
>WNFC01006388.1_pt1 | contig 13595 bp, 14 predicted proteins | sample 5400541 | NCBI WGS metagenome assembly WNFC01 (sample SAMN13153342, study PRJNA577476) | soil metagenome | isolation source: 120 cm saprolite under Douglas fir tree site 2 hole 2 replicate 1 | place: USA:California | collected 2015-04-18
CCGACCTATTTCGCGCGCAGCACAATTTCCGCCGCACGATCGATATCCCCGGGTTTCACGTCACCACTTGGTTCGACATCTTCCAGACGAGTGTGCTGGCGGCCTTCAACGACATTCAGGCCCGGACCGGCACCCAGAATTTGTGGATCGGCCCGAACGAGCACTCCTTCGTCTATGCCAGCAATTTCTGGCCGCACGACCCGTATTTCGCTTGGTTCGACTACTGGCTGAAGGGCGAGCCCACCGGCGTCATCGACGAGCCGGCGGTGTTCTACTCGCCGCGCGCCTGGATCGACGACCGAGCGGGCTACGTCCCCGACGACTGGCGTCGTGCAGAGCGCTGGCCGCCGCCCGGAACCCGGCCGCACCGGCTCTATTTGCACGGCGAAGGCTATCTCTCTCCCGATGGTCCCGGGGGTCCGCCATGCAGCTACGAGTATGACCCACGCCGGCCGATCCCGACCCTCGGCGGGCGCAACATGCTGATCGACGCCGGCCCGCGCGACCAGCGGCCGGCGCAGGCCTTGCCCGATTACGGTCTGATCTACTGCGGCACGGCGCTTGAAGAGGACCTCACCGTCGCCGGCGCGGTTCGCGTCACCTTGCACATCCAGTCGAGCTGCCGCGACACCGATTTCGTCGCCAAGCTGATCGAACTCGAGCCCGACGGCCGCGCCGTGTTGCTGATGGATGGTGTCGTGCGCGCGCTCTACCGCGACCCCTCGGGCGAGCCGCGGCACCTGGTCCCGGGTCAGGTCGAGCGGCTGACCATCGACCTCGGCCACATCCACCACACCTTCCGTGCCGGACACCGCATCGAGGTCGACGTGACGGCGATGCCGATATCCGCGTCGCCACCAATACCGTCCACCACGCCGCGACGACGCCGTCTTTTGTGGAATTACCTGTGCTGCCTTTTTGAAGTTACCTGTGCCGAACCGCAGCTGTGCTTAGTCGCGGAAGCCGCCATAGCTGACGACGGCCGATGTCCCGCTCGTTTTTTTGCGCCATCGAGATGAACCTGGTGCGGTTGGGATTGGGGAGCACGTCGTACATCCGGATCAACCGTTCACTATCCAATTTCTGGCTAGTACCGACGACCTGAGGCCAGTTCGGCACCGCTGGGTTGGCCTCGGCGGCGTAGCAGCTCGAAAACTCCATCTGGCCGTAATCGGCGAGGGGGTAGAGCTGGTGGGGGTGGTTCAGAATTGCGGGCCGTTCCATGATCCACTCGGCGGTGGCGCCGGAAATTTTAGGCCGACGCGATCGCACCACTGGTGCTCGGATCTTCTTTCGAAAAAAAAGCCCAGTGCTGAAGTTTAGGATAGCCACGTAAGCGGCGATTCGGTCCCATACCCGGACTATGCAGCCCACTCTGTCGCCTACCGATATGGGGAAGTGCTGTATTGGGTAGGGACGGTTATTCGGGTAGTCCGCGGCCCACCACTGGAACCACGCGAAAAACTCAAACTCTTTTGTTCCGTCGTCCAGCAATGTAACCTTTTGCCAGGTGCCGATCTGTGGCAGCGACGAGTCGAAGTAGCGGCGCTGACCGTCGAGCCCCACCCAAGCTGAGCAGGTATAATCGCCAGGCTCTGCATTGAGCGGTGGTGACGGCTCCGGCACATTCCACACCCCGGAGACCTGCACGAAGACTTTGTAATCGCTTGGCTCTATGTAAGTTCCGCACCAGTTCCGGCTGGTTTCGTATCGGGTGGCCCCAGACACATTAATCGCCGCTGGCGCGCTCTGGCGGGTCTGCACCCGGAACTCTCGCGATTGCGTTTTGATCTTCTCCGTGACGAATGTTGGTCGCGGAGAGAAGAAGCTCGACCACACGCTATAGAGCTCATGCTCCCGGTCAGGATTCGGACGCGGCGGTATGCCGTACAAGATCAACTGATCCGGCGTCGCCATTAGGAGGTCCAAATCTTCGGGCGGATCTGGAAAATCCCCTATTCGATCGAACGCGTTCAGCTCGCGCAGCCCGTCTTTCATTTGCCGCCTCCCGCATCAAAAATTCAGGCTCCAGTGTTACGGGTATTGATTTGCTGCATCATTCGGGTCCCATTCCTTCCGTGCCACAGCAAGAGCACTGCTGTACCAAGAATTCGTACCCAGAAGCGGCTGAATTTGACCGGCGAGAACTTGACCGGCATGCGAATCACTGGGATAATGAAGGCCCGCGATCTCCCGATTCCGCGCAATCCGGTCCGCCAGCACTTCCAAATCGTCAAGCATGGCCTGGTGCTGCGCCAAGTTAGTGAATAGGTCACCCATGGAGAGCGCCATCAAATGCGCTTGTGTCGAGTGGCCGCTGGGAAAAGAGGCGTGCCCTGGCACGACGATTGGCGGCAGGAGCGCCGGACACAGCTCCGATAGCCTCGGCCGCCGGTACTTGCCCTTGTAATACATGGAGACGAAAAGTGCGACCAAGCTGGCAATGTTCAACACACGAAAGGTAGCTGGGTAGGCAGTCGGCCGCGTCGTCATTAAATTCATGAAATAGTTGATGAACTCGTCGGCCTGACTTAGAATTTCATCGAGCGCGTCGGCTCGCTCATCCTGCGCCGCAGTTACTAGATCGTCGAGTTCCTCCCGTATATGGTTCTGCGCATTTAGAGAGTCCCAATAGGGTGGAGAAGCGCCTGCCCATGGGGGCAGTAAACTGAAGTTCTGCCAGTTCGAGCTGACGAACTCCGTCAATGCCAACCAGGCATACCAGTCGGCAGACCAGTTTCTGAACGGATATATGGCGACGTCTATCCTTTGATCAGAAATCCGGTTACCGCCACTGTCCAATTCGGTGACAAAGGGGAGATCCACTCGATCGGCGAAAAACCATCCTCCACTTGTGCCGGAGGCGTTTCCAGCGTTACCGGCGTTGCCCTCGTTGCCTTCGTTACCCGCATTTCCTTCAAAGTTGGCAGTCATTCTGTCTCTCCTGTTAGTGATTTAGGTTGATGTAAGCTCGGGAAGTGCCCACTCATTCGGGCACTCCCGCTATTCGGAGGCGTTTGGCAAAAAGGTCCCCGACCTCGCCCGGCAGCGGGGTTCGCGAGCGGAATGTGGCCAGCCGAAAGGTCGGAACCAGTTGTAAAAGACGGCCGGCGATCTGGTGTGCTTCATCGACTTGATTGAGCGCCGCGAGGCTCGCGATAAAGCAGCGCAGGTTGGCGGTATTTGCGTTGTTATGGGCGTCCGACATTCGTGCCCAAGCGACAGCATCCTCATAACGGCCACTGAGGTAATAGGCTTGCGAAAGGAAATGCTCGAACCAAAAAGCATCCGGGCCGAGAGGCGATAGGCGCGCGGCTCTTTCCGCGCGCGCGACGGCGGTCGCGTAGTCGCCGAGGTATCCGCAGGTGAGGCTGCTGTAGCCCCATGCCCAGGCACAGCTCGGGCCCACTGCCATCGCCCTTTGGAAGTAATCCGTGGCGACGCTGTAGTCTTTCAGCAGATAGGATTGGATATGCCCAAAGATCGCGAGCGCGACGGCATCGTTGCGATCCCGTTCGATGGCCAGCTGAGCGGCGGAGGCTGCCATCCTCCTGTCCGCGATCTCGTCTTCCGACCAGCCTTGGGCGACCCATCTCAAATGCAAGGACGCCATGCGCGAATAGGCGGGCGCATAGTCGGGATCCACTGCAATGGCCTGTTGCAGCAGCTCACGGGCCCGCTCGATCGACCCACGGTCCATCCGACTTAACTGATCGAGCGCTTGCAGCGTTAGGTCGTAGGGCGGTCATACTGGCTGGATGCTTACGTAACGCCCGGCTCAGCTCCAGCTCGCGCAGGTGTGGTGCTACCGCCGTCGCAACCCTCATGGCGATTCGGTCCTGCAAGTCGAACAGGTCGGCGAGTTCGCCTTCAAAGCGATCAGCCCAGATCACATGGCCCGATTGCGCCTCGCTCAGTTCCACTGCAATCCGCAGCATCTTGCCAGAGCGGCGGACGCTGCTGTGTACGACGTAGCGAACATCGAGGTCGAAACCAACCCGACGGAGGTCGAGCGGAGCGCCAGCGTAGGTCTGGGTCGAGCTGCGCGCAATAACTACCAGATCTTTCAGCCCCCCTAGCGCGCTAATGATGTCGTCGACCATTCCCTCCGCGAAATACGCGTCAGATTGGTCCCCTTGCAGAGTTCGAAATGGAAGGACGGCCAGTGACGGCCGGTATTCGACAGTTACCTCTGCCGAACCGATATCCGGTATGGCCGACCCGGTCAGCCGGGGAAGAGCTGGCATGCCTGGCCAAGAGCTGCAGCTGGCTGCGCGGACGCCGTACACAGCGACCGGATCCCTGATGTTCTTGAGGCGTTGGTCGCCGAGGAATTCGTAGCGGGTCGTGACAATGCGCCTGACCTGCTCGAAGACGGAGCTTGAAAGGCAGACGCCACCGGGCTCTGCGATTTGTTCGAGGCGAGCCGCAATATTCACGGCCGTGCCGCCGGTACGTCCCTTCTGCAGGATCAGTTCACCCGAATTGAGGCCGATCCGGAAGATGATCTGCTGGTCGACGGGCAGTCTGGCGTTACGCTTGCCGGCTTCCGCCTGAACGCGAAGGGCGCATTTCAATGCCTCGACCGCGCTGGGGAACTCGGCCATGAGGCCGTCGCCCGCAAAGCTGAACACACGGCCGTGAGATTTCTCGATCTCGCGGCGAAACCGGTCGAGCTCGGCACCAACGCGGTGATGCGTCTCCTCCTCGTTGCGCTCCATTATGGCGCTGTAGCCCATGATGTCCGCGCCGAGAATCGCAGCCAACCGGCGCTCAAGTCTCCGCCGGCCGGAGCCCGGACCCGGTGCGGCCGAGGTGTAGTCGCCTAGGATCATGGATATTCTAGCGGGTGGACGCCACGGACGAAGATAGCGTCCGTCGGTTCTCTGGGGGAACCCTCCACGACAAAGCCGCTGATCGGACTCTACAGGATGTAACATAGACTGCGAGTTCGCGAGAGAGCAACGTTCGATCCGCCGACATGCGGATACTCGGGATTATCGACGGCGCTCCCGCGATTATGTGTGAGGTAGTTCACACTCTGACGCGCGCGCATCGTCTCGTCCGGCGAGGCGCACCACCGCCTGCGGCCGCGGCGTCGATGCGGCAACCCGGCCTGCGTCCCGGGTGGCGTTGCCTGGGGGCGGAGGTCGCGATAAGAACGAAGCATTATGCCGAGAGGAAAACACTCATGAGCCGCGGCGACGCCGTCCTTCATCGATCTCCCGGTGCTGGGGCGTCGATGATCCGCGTCGGGGTCGGCGGCTGGGTCTTTCCGCCGTGGCGCGGCGTCTTCTACCCGCCGGGCCTGCCGCAAGCACGCGAGCTCGGCTATGCCAGCCGTCAGCTCACGACGATCGAGATCAACGGCACCTTCTACGGCCCGCAGAAGCCGGCAAGCTTCCGCCGCTGGCACGACGAGACCCCGGAGGATTTCGTCTTCTCGCTCAAGGGTCCGCGCTTTGCGACGCATCGCCCCGATCTCGCCGGAGCCGGGCCGGTTTTCGAGCGCTTTATCTCGAGCGGCATCGTCGAATTGGGTGACAAGCTCGGGCCGATCCTGTGGCAATTCCCTCCGAACATGCCGATCGACGAAGGTGCGCTCGCGGCGTTCCTCGAACTGTTGCCGCATCACATCGACGGCCGCGCGCTGCGGCATGCCGTCGAATTTCGCCGTCCGGGTGTTGCGACCGCTCCCGTCATCGAACTGCTCCGCCGCAATAAGGTAGCACTCGTTGTCGATGACAGCCGGCCCGACTTCGAGATCACCGCGGATTTCGTCTATGTCCATCTGAGGCGCTGCGCCGATGACGAGCCCGACGGCTATCCGGCCGATGAGCTCGATGCCCGGGCGCAGCGCCTGCGCGAGCGATCGGCGCAAGACGCCTGCGACTACTTTGTCTACTTCATCAGCGGCGCCAAGATCCGCGCTCCTGCCGCGGCTCGAGCTCTCCTTCAGCGGCTGATATTGGCGCCATAACTGCGGTGAGGTCACGATGAGCAGCGCAGCGCTAAGGGTTGCGGTGATCGGCGGCGGCATCGGTGGGCTCACGGCGGCGCTGTCGCTGCGTCAGGCCGGCTTCGAGGTCGATGTCTACGAGCAGGCGCCCGAACTCACCCAGATCGGCGGCGGCATTAATATGGGCCCGAACGCGGCCCGCATCCTGCGCCGGGCGGGTCTCGCCGCCGGGCTCGACCGCGAGGGCGTGCGCCCGCTCTTCACCCATCAGCGGCGTTGGCAGGACGGGCGCACCCTGCAGCGCGCCCCGCTCAATCCGCTGTGCGAAGAGCTCTACGGCGCGCCGCACATCACCATTCACCGCGCCGATCTGCTGGCGGTCATCGCCTCGGACTTCCCGGCCGAACGGATTCACCTCGGCCACCGTCTCGTCGGCCTCGAGGACAAGGGCGGCGGCACCGAGGCCTGGTTCGCGAACGGCGCCCGGATCACGGCCGACATCCTGGTCGGGGCCGACGGCATCAATTCAACGGTGCGCGCCGCTCAACGGTGCGCGCCGCCCTTTTCGGCGAGGAAGCGCCGCGCTTTGCCGGCTGCGTCGCGTATCGCGGACTGGTCCCGGTCGAGCGCATTGCCGATCTTGCGCTCGATACCGGCAATCAGTCCTGGGTCGGCCCCGGCGCGCATCTCGTTCATTACCCGGTATCGCGCGGGCGGCTGCTCAACTTTGTCGGCTGGACCGAGCACGACACTTGGAACCGCGAGGACTGGACCGACCGGGCCACGGTCGAGCGCGCGCTCGCCGCCTTCGAGGGCTGGCATCCGCAGGTCCGGCGGATCATCGCCGCGGCCGACACCTGTTTCATCTGGGCATTGTTCGATCGCCATCCCTTGCCGCGCTGGTCGCTCGGCCGCACCACATTGCTCGGCGACGCCTGCCATCCGATGTACCCGTTCATGGGCCAGGGTGCCGCCCAGGCGATCGAGGACGGCGCGGCACTCGCCGCCAGCCTCGGCGCGATAGCCGACCCTGCGGAGGCGCTGCAGCATTACGAGCGGCTGCGCCTGCCGCGGGTCACTCGCCTGCAGGACATGTCCCGCGCCAACAAGACCCGCTTTCACATGCGCGACGGTCCGGCGCAGCAGGCCCGCGACGCTGAATGGGGCAGGGCGGCGGACCGCTCGCCGGACGCCCTGCGTTGGCTCTACGAGTTCGACGCCGGTGCCGTCGCGCCAGTGGCGGCGTGATCGGGGCCACCGCCGGCTGCTTCGCCGTTTCTGCTGCTTCTGCAGGAAATTAGCAGCGAACGGCCTTTCCTCGCCCGCAGAAATCCTCGAGTCCGGGCGGCCGGCGATAAAAATAACAGCGAGCGACCGGCCCGCTCCGCCGCTGCAGATTGAGTAAAGTGCAAGCCTCGAGAGCGGTACGCACCCGCGCGCGGACGAGCAAACAAATGACGATCGTCGAAACGCAGATTGGCATGTTGCGGATGATGCCTCATCGTTTGGAATTTCTCGGCAAAGATGCCTCCGGTGTCGCTTTCAACCGCCTCGGGCGCGCGGCACGTGACCAATCCCGATGCTGCGAAGACTTCCTGCCCGGCATGCATCGACAGCGTGTTCGTTTCGCTCATCACGCGAGGTCCGCCCTCTCCCCGACCTGATGCTGCAGGTATAATTCAGGCGCACTCCCAACCTATAGGTTTTCCCCGGTCTGCAACGTGGCCCAAATCGGCAGGCGCCTGCCATCGGCAGTCTTTGTCGCATCATGTTACGCCGCCAATTGGTTAAAAACGCTCGCACGTCTGCCGAGAATCCTTCCTCGGCGTCGCGCCGAATTCGTACTGCAAGATATCATATTATTGTGATATTGTCAATCACACGGGCTCGGAAGGCAAGCCTCGGGTAAAGCTGGATCGTCCGCCTGATGATCTACGACGCCTTCGCGCATCTGCCGATCTACGGCCTCGAAGATCTCGGCTTTGTGCCGCGCGGCGAGGCCGGCGCTTTCATCGCCGAGCACAACACCGCCCGCGGCGGCAAGCTGCCGCTCAACACCGATGGTGGCGGCGGTCTTTCCTACATGCATTCCGGCATGTACGCCTTCCAGGAGAGCGTGCGCCAGATGGGCGGGGTCGCCCCCGCCCAAATCCCCGACGCCAAGATTTCGGTCTGCCATGGTGTGGGCGGCATGTTCGCCGCCTCCGGCACCATCATCATGTCGAACGAGCCGCCGTGAGATCCCCAAACCTAAACATGTGGCCAGAGCAGCGGTACCGTGTCCCAGAAGTCGCAATGCGCTTCAGCAGGACCGCTTTTCGCGGCTGTGGTCGCACCGATCTCTAAGTATGCATCGGTCTCGGTCGAGTAAGCCGGCCATTCAGGATCGCCGCCGCCGTTCGGGTTTGCGGTCCTCGCCATCCGCGTCCAGTAGCCCGTCATGTATCGCTGAATCGTTCGATCGCTATCGGATGGCTGGTACTTTCCCTGCCAGGCGAAGAAGAAGGGGTGCTCGACCGTGTGAGTGGGCCCGAGCGCTTTCAGCTCCGGGTCGTTCTCCAGCACATGGTTGAACAGGTAGCGATAGACCGGCTCCTTCTGCGCCTGCGAGAGGGCTCGTGCCACCCGGCGGCTCTGACAGGTGAACTCCGCGTCGGTGGTAAGTTGAGCAAACGCGTCTCGCGGCGTCGCATAGGCACTCGCCGGGTAGACGGCGAGAATACGGTCGCGCGCGTCGGCCCCGAAGAGTTTCTCGATGGCCGCGGCGTAGCTGCTCTGGTCGGTTACCGGCCTGGCGCTGTCGGCCCACGATTTCGTTTCGCCTGTGGTGCTGCCGATGATCACGGGCATTGGCGGATACTGCCGGTCGGTGATCAGCTTGATCGGCTGGTCGGCAAAGACATGGCCGTCGACGTTGGGACCATACACCCGCGGCAGCACGCTGAAATTCCCGGGCACGGCGGAAGCGATCTCCGCCACGCTCTTGCCGCGGAGACAGCCGGCGATGTCAGGCGCGCCATCGCAACCCACCGCCTTGACCACGCGCCGGCCGGTCCCATTCTCGGCATCGGCGAGAGTTTGCATCTCGCACCCGACCGGTACGCTGCTCTGCATCGCCACGCCTTGAATTAAGCCGCGCGTCAACGGCGAGGTGATTAGCGCGCAGATGTTGCCGCCGCCAGCCGAGGTTCCGAAAAGGAAGATCCGAAAAGGATCACCACCGAAGGCTCCAATATTCCGCCGGAGCCATTGGAGCATCGTGATCTGATCAAGACTTCCGTAATTGCCGGAAATCTTCTCCGGGCGTTCAGTGTCCAGGGCCGGATGCGCCAGGAACCCTAGCGCCCCCAGCCGCAGATTGTAGCTGACGAAGATGACGCCTTGCGACACAAGTTGCTCGCCATTGTATACGACACCCCCAAAAAATGGCATCCCTTGGCCGGAAAAGGCGTGATTTCCGCCCCCGGTTAGCCAAACCATCACCGGCAGTGCTTGGCCCGGCTTCTCGCGCGGCCGCCAAATGTTCAAATACAGACAGTCTTCCTCGCCCTTGACTTCCTTACCGGCCAGCTGCGGGCACATGGCGCCTAAACGGCTGCCGTCCCGGACACCGTGCCAGCGCGCCGGGGCCTCGGGCGGCCTCCACCGCAGGGCCCCGGTCGGTGGCTTGGCGTACGGAATACCCTTGAAGGCCAACGTCTCGCCTTCCGGCACGCCGCGAACGGAGCCTTGCTCGGTGCAGGCGAGATCCGCTTCGCTGACCATGCAACTTGCAGGCTGAGCCGCCGCGACCGCCGAGATGCTGGTCATGATGGCAACGGCGAGTGCAGCCTTGACCGTCGACATAGGCACCATCCTCCCTGTTTTAAGCCTAAGCATACCCGCTCAGCACGGTATTGGCGTCAAGGAATGCGCGGAACTCTTCGACATCGGGCAGTAGAATAGCTCCGTCTGGACGAAACTCGTCCAGCAACGGTATCAGCCGGCGAATTTCCCCCGGCCATAGCGCTGTAACTGATCAGGTCGCGCGCCAGCGAGACGCCGGTGACGGTCGCGCATTATCTCGGCCTGACCCCCAGATGGGTCGACGGCACCGCGGTCGGCGGCGCCCGCCGACTTTGTTCACGATTCCGGTATTGCGCTACATGAAGACCTATGGTCTGACGCACGAGCAATTGGCGACGGTCTCGGTAGTGCAGCGCGAATGAGCGGGCAAGAACCCGCGCGCCCGTCGAGGATGTGCTGAACTCGAGGATGGATCGCCTATCCGTTTCGGCTGTTGCAGTGCTCTCTGGTGACCGATGGCGGCGGCGCCTTGATCCTGGTTCCGGCCGAGCGCGCCCGCGACTTCCCGGAAAGCTTGCCCCTGGCAGTGAACAGGGGGCCGGTCTATCTCCCCGACACCGGCGAGAGCGTCGAGACGCCGATGGTCACCTCACCTGTCATTCCCGCGAAAGAGCGTGTGAAAGATTTTCGCCATCGCCGATTCTCTCGTCACCCCGGCGAAAACCGGGGTCCATCTCTCCGCCTCACGAACCTTCCAGACCCGGTAAAGGTGTTGCCACTGCTGAAAACTCCGGAGCATCTGAAGGATGGGTCCCGGCTTTTGCCGGGACGAGGGAATATTCGCTGATCGCAACTTTGACCCGGATTTTTTCCACAGGCTCGAAAGCAGGAATCTAGGGCCGTAAGGGGTTTCAGCCGTCCCCCTGGACCCCCGCTGCCGCGGGAGTAACGATAATCCTTCGCGCATCTGCCGACCTACGGCCTCGAAGATTTCGATTTTGTGCCGCGCGGCGAGGCCGGGGCCTTTATCGCCGGGCATAACACCGCCCTCGGGTGGCCGGCGCGACGCCGAGTGGGGCAGGGCAGCCGACCGCTCGCCGGACGCCTTGATTGGCTCTACGAATTCGACGCAGGCGCCGTCGAGGCGGTTACGGCTTCACCCGGGGAATCGCGCGCAGATATTCGTATATCGCGGTCAGATCCCGGTCGGTTTTCCACTGATAAAGTGGCCATGGCATGATCTGCAGCAGCCGCCCGGGCTGGTCCGGGTCCTCGCCTGTGCGCATGACGTGGAGAAATTCGGCCAAGGTCAATCCGGCCGGGTTGCCGTTGCCATCCGGGGTGATGTTTGGAGAGACCGCGACCCCGAAGTCTCGCCCGCCCGCCAGGTACCCCTTCGTATTGATCTGCTCCGGCTGTGCCTTGTAAGGATTGCCGCCATCCGCCCAGTTTGGATAGGTGTGGCAGTCGTTGCAGCCCGTCGTATTCACGAGATAGCTGCCGAGGCCGACCAATGCCCTGTTCTTGCCGGCCAGTTTCAGCTCGACCGGCGCAATCTCGAAACCGCGCTTAATCTGGCTCTCATCGTCAGCATGCGCAACGGGTGCGACTGCGATCGACGAAACAACAAATACAGCCGCCCACTGGACACGGGACCAAATTGAAATACTTTTTGCCATCCGCCGCTCCTTCCGATCTGGCACTGAATTGCGTTCCAGATCGGCGATTAACCGCGGATGAGCTTAATATTCTCCTTACGACCTTAATCGGCAGACCGCCGGAAGGTGATCCGCTGGCTCGGTCACCAGACGAGCCAGCGGATCATGCGCGGGGACTTACTCCGGCTTCAGGCAATAGACCGCGAGCTTGTTGCCGTCGAGATCGCGGGCATAGGCACCATAGGCATGGGGATGCCAGGTCCGCGGACCGACAGCACCCTCATCCCTGCCGCCAGCGGCGAGTGCGGCCTTGTGGAAGGCTGCGACCGCGGCGCGGTTTGGTGCCACAAAGCTGACCGTGCCGCCATTGGCGAATGTTGCGGGCTGGCCGTTGGCCGGCTTCAGCACGAAGAATTCCGGAGCCGTTTCGCCCCAGGCCGAACCGCCGTCGCCAAAATCACCGACGCGCTTGTACCCGAGCGGCCCGAGCACGCTGTCATAGAACGCGCGCGCCTTTGCGATGTCGTTCGTGCCGATCGCGACGTGTGTGAATATCGCCATAGTTTCCTCCTTTAGTGGCTCCTCGCCGCTTGCCAGCGCGCCAGCTCCTCGTGCGGCTTCGAGATCGCGGGGTTCATGATTTCCTGATGGACCCCGGTGCTGGCGGTCAGTTCGATGACGTAGCCGTTGGGATCGCGGAAATAGATCGAGCGGACGAAGCCGTGGTCGACCGGTCCGCGAACTTCCCGGCCTTCGGTCTTGGCCTTCTGCAGCATATTGTCGAATGTATCGGGCTCGACACCGAGCGCGATGTGCAGATCCAAGGCATTCTGGTGTTTGAAATCGAAGGGCATACCGGGCACCTCGAAAAACGCGAGGCACGAGCCGTCGTCCATCTCGAAGAAGGTGTGGAGACCGCGGCCCTCGTCGATCTCGAACGCGCTGACCAAGCGGAGGCCGAGGAAATCCTCGTAAAACCCCCGCGTTTCTTCCGAGTCCCGGCAGCGATAGGCGTTGTGATGCAGACCTTTGATCATGTCAGCCTCCATTCCTGTCGTTAGCTTAAGGATACCGCCAATCGCCGGTGAAGGCACCTGCCGATTACGCTGCGCCCGGCGGCGGATCGAAGGCTTTCACCGACGGCGGCAAGCCGTCGTAGCGCTCGATCTCCACCAGACTGAGCTGGCCCGTACAGCCCTGCGCAAGGCGGGAGGTGCCAACGTCGCGGGTAAGCACATTCGGATTGCCGTGCACGCAGAGCGGCCGCTCCGCCGCAGGGTCTTCGGGGTCATACCAGGCGCCGGTCGAAAGCTGGACGACGCCGGGCCGCAGCGCCTCGCTCAGCACTGCGCTGGCGAGGCACGCACCGCGATCATTGTAGAGCCGTACGATGTCGCCGTCGCGGATGTTGCGCGCGGCGGCGTCGTGCGGGTTGATGCGGACCGGCTCGCGACCGCTGACCTTTGCGGCTTGGCTCGTGGCGCCGAAATCGAGCTGGCTGTGCAGCCGGGTCGCCGGCTGGTTGGCGACGAGCTGCAGCGGGAAACGCGCCGCGGTGGAGGACCCCGCGCCCTCGCTCGGCGATAGCCACATCGGGTGCCCCGGGCAATCGGCGTAGCCGAAGGACGCGATGGTTGCCGACCAGATCTCGATCTTGCCGCTCGGCGTCGGGAGCGGAGCTGCGTCGGGGTCTCGGCGAAAGGCACGGACGATCCCGCCGTCCGAGGTCAAGGTCGGCAACGCCAACTCGCCGCTCTCCCAGAATTGGTCGAAATCGGGCGCTTCGATGCCGCGTTCCAGCAATGCGCGGCGGGTCGAATCGTAAAGAAATTGCAGCCACTGCCGGGGCGAGCGGCCCTCGGTGAATTGCTCGGCTAGCCCCAGGCGCTCGGCCAGCCCGGTGAAGATCTCGTAGTCGTCGCGGGCCTTGCCAAAGGGTGTGACCGCCCGATGCATCGCCACCAACAGAGGATCGCCCGCGGCGGCACCGAGTTCCTCGCGCTCCAAAGTAATCGTTGCCGGCAATACGACGTCGGCGTGGCGTGCGGTCGCCGTCCACGCCGATTCGTGGACAATGACCGTATCGGGGCATGCAAAAGCGCGGCGCAGCCGGTTCAAATCCTGATGGTGGTGGAACGGATTGCCACCCACCCAATAGACCAGCTTTATGTCGGGATAATTGAGCCGCCGAC
>WNFC01005767.1_pt1 | contig 13592 bp, 10 predicted proteins | sample 5400541 | NCBI WGS metagenome assembly WNFC01 (sample SAMN13153342, study PRJNA577476) | soil metagenome | isolation source: 120 cm saprolite under Douglas fir tree site 2 hole 2 replicate 1 | place: USA:California | collected 2015-04-18
CATGTATCATGGTGCCGGTTTTTACCCCGAAGGCTTTGGCTTCATAGCTCGCGGCAATTGCGCAGGTGGAATCTGTTTCGACCGCGACAACCGCTATCGGCTTGCCGCGCAGCTCGGGTCGTAGTTGCTGCTCAACGCTCGCAAAGTAGCTGTTAAAATCGACATACAACCAGCGCAGGGACAGCGCGGGGATGGGGTAAGTGAGGGACACGCGTGATTATACGATAGCGAATGTCAGCCGTCTCTACTGGGCCTCATTTCAGGAGAAACGGGCACTGTTCATAGCGGTAGAAGGACTCTCTAGGATGCTGTCTACTATTTGGATTTCAGGATTAGGGGGGATGAGCGGTGCCGGCGGCTTTACACTCTCTCGGGCGCCCCGCCCTAGCCGACTTTGACCGTCGGATAAAGCATTATGTGCTATAGGCGGAACCGGCGCGGGCAGATTGAAGAAAAGAGCGGGAGCCCACCGCAATCGGGGCTCAACCGCAGGCTAGGTGCCCAGCTCCTCCAGCAGTGCCTTGGCGTCCTTCAGATCGGCAGTGCCAAATCCTTCTGTAAACCAGCCGTAGATTCCGGCGAGCATCGCGCGCGCCTCGTCGCGGCGCCCTCTGTGGCGAAGCAGCCGCGCCAGGCTTATACTCGCACGCAACTCCCATGATTTGGCGTTTTGCTTACAGGCTACCTCGATAGCAGAGCGGAAGCAGTCTTCTGCTCGCTTCGTACCGCCGTCCTCTTCTTGCAAGAGGAGTTCGCCCTTCAGACGATGCAGCTCGCTTTCGTAGAATCGTTCACCTGTTCGATTTGCACGTTCAAACGCTTCAGCCAACAGCTCTGATGCCCGTGCGGTATCGCCCACTTTTCGATATCCCTCCCCGAGCATACCCAGGAACATTGTCCTCGAAATCTCGTCACGCATGTCGTCCAAGAGCGCAATGCCCTCAGTCAATTCCGCAATCCCGGCGCGGGCCTGATCGTGCTCGATAAGCGACCAGCCATGGAAGCATCTTGCCCACGCCAGCAGCGGTGTGAAGCCGAGCTCTACGCACACGGGGATAATTCGCTCCGCCACTTCCTTGGCTTCATGCGCTGCGCGATTGTAAAACAGAATCCACTCGAAGCCGAGGGGCGCGTAGGCGCGGCTGTACGGATGGGAAAGCGTGCCGGCGTGCTCCTTCGCGGCGCGGGCCCGTTTCAGAGCCTGATCGGGTTTGCCCAGTAAATATTCGGCGCAAGCGGCAATAATGGACGATACTGTCAATAGGTTGATGCCGTAAGCCGATGCCAGCGAGTCGTGCACGTGTGAATCGTAGAGGCTAGAAGCCCGCTCGACATGCTCAAACGACTGACTTGGCTCGCCCGCCCAACAGCATATCTCGCCCAGGTTGTATTGAGCGGCGAGAATGAAGGTGGAATCTTGAAGACGCTCTGCCAGGCTCAGCCCCTGGTGTGCCAGCTCGCGCGCCCTCAACAGGTCTCCTCTCTGGATATTGAACTGGCATAAGTGGAAGAGCACGGGAAAGAGCTCGCGATTGGCGCCCATCTTGTGGCACAGCTCGGCCGCCTTCCGATAGGCTGCCTCTCTATCCGCAGACCCGAAACCCATAACGACGGCGCACGCAGAGCCGAGTGCTACTTGCAACGCCAATTCCCGTCGCGACTGCTCCTGACCCGGTGGGAGGGTGAGTACCAATTCGAGGGCGCTATTGAGGTTCGCAATTGCCTGGCGAAAGGATGAGCGGGCAACCGCCAGCTCCCCGGCGTACTGCAGGTACTCAATTGCCTTTGGAACATTCCCGCTCCTGACGTAATGGCGCGCCAGTTCATCGACAATCTCCGATCGTTCGCCGGCGTGAAGCGTTTCAAGCGTTTGTGCCGCTCGCTCGTGAATCTGTTTGCGGCGATCCACCAGAATAGAGTTGTACGCCGCCTCCTGTGTCAGTGCATGCTTAAAGGTGTATTCGGTGTCGCCTACTGCGGGCTGCTCGTAGATGAACTCCGCCGATTGCAGCTCTGCAAGCCTCTGTTCTAGTTCGGCATCGGCCTCGGTCACGGTTGCTCTGACCAGGCTAACAGTGAATTCTGTGCCGAGGACAGCAAGTGTCTGAAGCAGTTCCTTCTCCGCTCGAGGCAGGCGATCGATACGGGCAATCAGGATTGCCTGTACCGTCGGCGGTATTCGGACATCATTCAAGGGCCGCGTGAGCTTAATTTCTCCGTTGCGAACCAGAGCTCCCTCTTCAAACAGTGCCTGGACGATTTCTTCCATGAAAAAGGGGTTGCCCTCGGTCCGGTCGATAATCAGCCGCTTGAGCGATGACACCTCCGCTCCCAAGCCGATTAGTGCCGTTAACATCTCCCTTGCAGTTTCTTTAACGAGAGGATCGAGCCTTAGCTGTATGTAGTAAGTCTTGTGACCCCATTCATGGCGGTATTCGGGCCGATAATTCACCAACAACAGAATCTTGGTTGTGCCAATCGAATCAACTAGTACATTGAGGAACTCCTGAGTCTGCTCGTCAATCCAGTGCAGATCTTCAAAGATCACCATCAATGTTCGATTGAGGCTCTCGCGCAGCAGAAGCCGTTTGATAGACTCCAGTGTGCGCCGTTTCTTCACCTGACCGTCCATCTGCGCCAATGGATCGTCGCGCTCCACAATACCCAGCAGGTTGAACAGATACGGAACCGTGTCTTCGAGCGCGCGGTCAAGCGTGAGAACCTTACCAATCACCTTCTCGCGCCGCGTCCGTTCGTCGTCATCGCTTGCAATTCGGAAATAGCTACGCAACAGATCGATCACGGGCAGAAAGGCGCTGGCCTTGCCGTGCGAGACGGAGAATGCCTCTAGGACCGTGCACTCTGACGGTGAAGTCACTCTGAACTCGTAGAATAGCCGCGACTTGCCCACCCCAGCTTCGGCGATTGCTGCCACGATTTGGCCATGCCCAGTTCTGGCCTGTTCGAGCGCCTGCTTGAGTGCATCCATCTCGCGCTCGCGCCCGACAAACTTGGAAAGTCCACGAGCCGCCGCCCGTTGGAGCCGCGTCCGCAATGGCCCGAGCCCTGTCACTTCGTACACGTTGATCGGTTCGCTCAGTCCTTTGATCCGCGTTGGTCCGCTCGGCCTAAGCTGAAAGTAGCCTTCCACCAAGCCGCGCGTATGCTCGGTGATCACGATCGAACCCGTCGGCGCGATCACCTGCATCCGCGAGGCGAGGTTTGCGGTGTGCCCAATCGGCGTGTACTCGGCGTGTCCATCGGCAGTAGTCAACGTTCGCACCACCAACTCGCCAGTATTGACACCAACCCGCGCCTCCAGCGGCGTGCCGCCCTCGGCCACCAATTTGGCGCAATACCCGCGCATCGCGTTCTGCAAACGCAGTGCCGCATAGAGTGCGCGCTGCGCGTGGTCCTCATGCGCGAGCGGCGCGCCGAACAACGCGAAAATGCCATCGCCAGTTGACTGCACAACATGACCGTCGTAGTGACGCACGGCCTCGATCATCAGTTGCAGCGCGGGATCGACGATCGTGCGCGCCTCCTCCGGGTCGAGGTCCTCCATCAGCTCCATTGAACCTTTGATATCGGCGAACAATGCGGTGACGGTTTTACGCTCACCCTCGACGATCACCGAAGCGTTCGGCTGTGCGGTCATGATCTGAATGCCGGGGGTGCTCGAAGAAGACGCTTGTGACTGTGGAACAGTGTTAAAGATGGCCAGTGCGGTCCCGCAATCTCCGCAGAAGCGTTTACCCGGCGGATTCTCCGCGCCGCATTTCGGACAACGGTTCGTTAACGGCGCTCCGCAATCGCCGCAGAATTTCTTATCAGCCGGGTTGTCGACCCCGCATTTTGAACAGCGCATCGAACACCAGTCACGCAGTGATTCGCCCCCATTTATCACGCTGCCGGCATCGCGACCACTGCTCGCGTTGAATAAAGCCATCGGTGTGGCACTGTGGCCTGCGGCACAAATGCATGGTCATGGAGAGGAGATTTGGAATCTGTCGATCTCGTGAATGTGCCAGTCACACACAAATTAAGCGCCCTCCCCTCTCCTACACATTTTACCAGCCCAGGTTTTACCAAACCTAAAGCAACCGTTGAACCTGGCTACAGAGCGCATTAACTCAACGTATGGGGATTTCTTATCGGTCAAAAAGAATGTAATGAAATCTCAGTTACCGCTTCCCTGGGATTAACAATTCCCATTTGACTCGAGCGATCGTCGGCGGCTGATGTATTCGCCACGGTACCGCTCCAATATCCCATTTTCTCATGAAGCGATGCCCTGGCCGCACCCCCCAACTCGTCGACTACAAGCTCAAGCCAGCCGGTGCTGCGGCAGCAACTCTCTGTCCCGCGGCCGCGGCGCCCTCGAACGACTCCAGGCTGATGGTGCCGCGGTAGATGGGCGGGTGGGGCTTTTGCAGAGGTTTGGGGGAGAGCGACAGGGAGGGGACCTGCCAGAATCTTCCCTCGTACGCGAAGGGGTCCTGGGTCCAGGCTCCGCGGATGATGTGCAAGGACTCTTCGTAACGCGCCCGGCTTTCGCGCGGGTCCCTGCGGAAGCCCTCGAAGTGCTTGGGGATGATCCCGCGCCCGACGCCGAAGTTGAGGCGCCCGCCGCTCAAAATATCGAGCATGGCAAAATCCTCGGCTTTACGCAGCGGATTCTCAAACGGCAGGAGGCTGATCGCCGTTCCCAGGCGTAAGCGGCTGGTCTCGCGCGCCAAGGCGGTGAGGAACAGCTGCGGGCTGGGGCAGATACCGAAGCAATAGAAATGCTCCTCTCCGACCCAGACGGAGTCATAGCCGAGCCGCTCGGCTAGCTCCATGAGATCGGAGGGTGTCTCGGTAATACGCGACCTCGTCCTGCCGGTCGCGAAAAAAGTCGAAGAGGGTAAATAAACCAAACTGCACGGGAGCCCCCTATGCTCCCTCCCTCGCTGCGCGGGGGAGGGCTATTTGAGCAAGTGTTGGGTGTTGGGGAGTAACGGAACAGAAAACGCACTTAAGCGCGATGACGGACATAAGTAATGCTCGAGATTCCGCTGAAACTGCAATTTTTCGACTAGTGCGAGAATCTCTTGACCGCGCCGCATTTCAAACAGCGCATACTCTCCACCCTGGTTTATGTGGCCAGTTCGTCCAGCAGCGCCTTGGCGTCTTTAAGGTCAGGAGAGTCGAAGCCTTCGGTGAACCAGCCGTAGATTTCCGCGAGCCTACTACGCGCTTCGTCGCGCCGGCCCTGGCTGGCGAGCAGCCGCGCCAGGCTGGTTGTCGTGCGCAATTCCCATGATTTGGCTTTTTGCTTGACGGCTACATCGACAGCGGTGCGGAAGCAGTCTTCTGCGCGCTTCGCGTCGGCGTCCCCTCCCTTCAAGTGGAGTTCGCCCATCAGGCGATGCAATTCACATTCATAAAAGCGCACACCTGTTCGATTTGCACGTTCCAACGCCTCCGCCAACAGGTCAGATGCCCGTGCGCTATCGCCAACTTTGCGATATCCCTCGCCAAGCATGCCCAGAAACATTGTCCTCGAAATCTCGTCGCGCATGCTGTCCAAGAGCGCAATGCCCTCAGTCAATTCCGTAATCCCGTCGCGGGCTTGATCCTGTTCGATAAGCGACCAACCATGGAAGCATTTTGCCCACCCAAGCAGCTCCGTGAATCCATACTCTGTACACATGGCGATGGATCGCTCCGCCACTTCCCGCGCTTCCTCTGCCGCACGACGGAACATCAGGGTCCACTCAAGTCCGATGGGCACAAACGCGCGGCTGAACGGATGAGACAGCGCGTTGGCGTGTTCCTGCGCCGCCCGCGCTCGTTTGAGAGATTGATCGGGCTTACCCAGCAAATACTCGACGATAGCCGCGTCAGCGGACAGGAACGCCAGCAAGTCAACCCCATAGAGCGGTACGAGCGAAGCATGCAATTGAGAATCGTAGAGCCTGGATGCCTGCTCGAGATGCTCAAGCGACTGACTCAGTTCTCCCCTCCATTGGCAAATCTCACCCAAGTTGTATTGAGCGGCGGGAATGAACGTGGGCTCCTGAAGACGCTCGGCCAGACTGAGCCCCTGGTCAGCGAGTTCGCGAGCCGCGATTAGCTCTCCTCGCTGAATATTCAACTGGCATAAGTTCCAGAGCACGGGGAAGAGCTCGCGATCGCCTTCCAGTTTGTGACAGAGCTCGGCGGCCCTGCGATATGCTGCCTCTCTACCTTCAGATCCCCAACCCATAACGCCGCTGCAGGCTGAGCCGAGTGCTACCTGCAAGGTCAACTCCCGCGTCGACTGCTCCTGACCCGGTGGGAGGGTGAGTACCAATTCGAGGGCGCTATTGAGATTGGCAATTGCCTGACGGAAGGATGATCGGGTAACCGCCAGCTCCCCGGCGCGCTGCAGGTACTCAATTGCCTTTGGAATATTCCCGCTCCTGACGTAATGGCGCGCCAGTTCATCGACTAACTCCGGTCGTTCGCCTGAATGAAGCGTTTCAAGCGTTTGCGCTGCCCGCTCGTGAATCTGTTTGCGGCGATCCACCAATATTGAGTTGTACGCCGCCTCCTGCGTCAGTGCATGCTTAAAGGTGTATTCGGTGTCGCCCATTGCGGGCTGCTCGTAGATGAACTCCGCCGATTGCAGGCCCGCAAGGCTCTGTTCTAGTTCGGCACCGATCGCTGCCGCGGTTGCCCTGACGAGGCTCAAAGTGAACTCCTTACCTAAGACAGCAACAGTCTGAAGCAGCTCCTTTTCGGGTTGAGGTAGGCGATCGATACGGGCAGTCAGGATCACCTGTACCGTCGCCGGGATTCGCAGCTCGCTCAAGGAGCGCGTGAGCTTAGTTTCTCCGTTGCGAAGTAAAGCCCCTTCTTCAAACAGGGCCTGGACGATTTCTTCCATGAAAAAGGGGTTGCCCTCGGTGCGGTCGATAATCAGCCGCTTGAGCGGCCAGAGTTCGGCTCCAGGCCCGATTAGTGCTGTCAACATCTCCTGGGCACTTTCCTTGGCGAGAGGATCGAGCCGTAGCTGTGTGTAGTAGGTCTTGTGAGTCCATTCGTGACGGTATTCGGGCCGATAATTTACCAACAACAGAATCTTGCTAGTACCGATCGAGTCAGCAAGCAGATTAAGCAATTCCTGTGTCTGCTCGTCGATCCAGTGCAGATCTTCAAAGATAACGATCAATGCTTGATTGAGACTCTCGCGCAGCAGAATCCGCTTGATAGCCTCCAGCGTGCGCCGTTTCTTCACCTGACCGTCCATCTGCGCCAGGGGATCGTCGCTGTTGACGATGCCGAGCAGATTGAATAGATACGGCAACGTATCTTCGAGGCTGCGGTCGAGCACCGTGACCTTGCCCGCCACCTTCTCGCGCCGGGCGCGTTCGTCATCCTCGTTCGCGATTCGGAAATAGCTACGCAACAGATCTATTACCGGCAGATAAGCACTGGCCTTGCCGTGCGAGATGGAGAGCGCCTCCAGTACCGTGCACCCTGACAGTGAAGTGGCTTTGAACTCATAGAATAGACGCGATTTTCCGACCCCAGCTTCGGCGATCGCTGCCACGATTTGACCATGTCCAGTTTTGGCCTGTTCGAGCGCATGCCTTATTGCTTCCATCTCGCGCTCGCGCCCAACGAACTTGGAAAGACCCCGGGCTGCCGCCTGCTGCAGTCGCGTCCGCAATGGTCCGAGTCCGGTCACTTCGTATACATTGATGCTGTCGGAGAGACCTTTCACTCGCGTGGGACCGTACGATTTTAGCTGAAAGAAACCCTCGACTAGCCGTCGCGTATGCTCGGTTATCGCGATCGAACCGGTCGGCGCTATCGCCTCCATCCGCGAAGCGAGGTTTGCTGTGTGCCCAATCGGCGTGTACTCGGCGTGTCCATCTGCGGTAGCCAGCGTTCGCACCACCACCTCGCCGGAGTTGACGCCAACTCGCGCCTCCAGCGGTGTGCCGCCCTCAGCTACCAATTTTGCGGAATATCCGCGGATCGCATTCTGCAAGCGCAGTGCCGCATAGAGTGCGCGCTGCGGGTGGTCCTCATGCGCGAGCGGGGCCCCGAACAATGCGAAAATGCCATCGCCGGTAGATTGCACGACATGGCCGTCGTAATGACGCACGGCCTCGATCATCAGTTGCAGCGCGGGATCGATGATGGTGCGTGCCTCTTCAGGATCACGGTCCTGCATTAGCTCCATCGAGCCTTTGATGTCCGCAAAGAGGGCGGTGACGATCTTCCGCTCTCCCGCATCCAGATTCTCGCTGGTGCGGGCGCCGGAGACGCTGGAAGATGACCCGGAGTTACGGCGGCGCTTAGGCCGCGATCCTGCGCCCGCCCGCCGAAGCGGCGAGCCGCGATTTCCGCCGAGCGGCCGCCCGCATTCGCCGCAGAACCTTTCCCCCGGCTCGATGGGAGCGCCGCAGTGTGGGCACGAGGCGACGAGCGGTGTCCCGCAAGTCGTACAGAATTTACGCCCTTCTCGATTATCGCTGCTACATTGCGAACAGCGCATATTGCCCCACTCTGGTTGCGATGGTTGTGCCCGGTAGGGTTGTGCCGTCTTTTAAGTCGTGTCGAAGTCTTCAGTGGGCCTGTTGTAGACGTGACAGCACTGCGTTTGTCTCATTGTGCCGCGTGCCTCACGATCAGCTGCGAGATTCATCGCGGCATGCAACTCTCAACATAACACACGGTTGGGAGCAGGTAGCAGCAGCCTAGTTTATTAAGCCGCCGTCGCTGAGAGCCGGTAGATGGTTGCGGTAACGTTGAAGGTGCCGGCGATCTCTCTGACGGATTTCCCCTCGTTTACGAGCCGGCGCACCAAGTTTATCTGCTCGGTGTTGAGCTTTTGAGGACGCCCCAAGTGAATCCCCCGGCGTCGAGCCGCCTCACGGCCGGCACTGGTGCGTTCGCGGATCAGGCCGCGTTCAAACTCAGCAATGCCCGCAAACACGGTCATGATCAACTTGCCAGTGTGACTGGTAGTGTTGGCCCAGGGTTCGGACAGCGACTGAAAGCGGGCGCCAGCCTCGCGTATGGTTTCCATTGTTTCTAGAAGGTCGCGGGCTAAACGGCCCAGCTTCCAAACGATGACCGTATCGCCGTTGCGGAGATGATCGCGCATGCGCTGAAATTCCGGTCGCTCCCGGCTCGCGCCGGAGAGCTTCTCGCGAAAGATCTTCTTACAACCTGCTTTTCTGAGAGCCTGCATCTGCAGGTCCAGGTTTTGATCCAGGGTAGACACCCGCGCGTAGCCGATGTTCATAACCTCGCTCCCGACCGTGGCAAAAGTCCTTGCAAAAGAATGAACTTTTGCAACAGACTTTTGCACACCAAAATCGCCAGCAAAACGCGAGTTCGGCCCACGCTGCAGAAGTTACAACTTTTGCAACTCTTCGGAAGGCGAGCGGAAGACGGTGAAGGAAATCTGAGATCGGCATGAAGCTCTGCAAGCGGCTTGAGCCACGCGTGCTTTTTTCGTCGGCGCTATGGATGGTGCCCTGCCCTCCCCTTCGCTCCCCTTGCTCCCCCAAAACTGTGCTGCTGCGCGAGTGCGAGCGATCACCTAGGCGAACAGCTCAACATTGAATCCCGCGAGCTCAGGTCTCGGGGAATGCAAATAACCCTTGCTTATGTGCTACACATGGAAGCGGGCAGAGTAGGGCAGCGGGCAGGCAATACCCTTTGACGCGGATCGGATCGGCACGTTCGCCCCCAGAATGCCGGCACGGATATAAAATTGAAATTACGTGGCCCCGGCAAAGATATCGTCTTGTCGATCAACCTTGAGAGTGGGTCGCGGAGCGTTTTCCTACCCGCGAGTTTCGTGTCGTTCAAACCGGGGGTTCGGAGGGTATCCGATCGGCGCTGATACTTACTCCAGTCTGATCGAATCGCCGCGCTGAATTTTGCCGCCTTGCAGCACCGACGCGTACACGCCAACGTTGACCTGGTTATGTTGCGCCACTGTGCGAAGAATCCCTGGGTCTTTGGGCAGATCGCGCTGCGCAAGCGTCGTCATCACGCAGCGGGCGCAGTTGAGTTCGATTTTTAGACGGACGCTCTCACCGATCGCGACGATTCGGCCTAGCCAGACATTCTCCACGAAGCCGCTAGAGCCGTCCGTCGGGCTCACTACAACGTTTGGCCGGAACCTAGGGACCGCGAAACGGCCCTCGGGATACAGTTCATGCAAGCGTTGGAGCGTGGCCGTGGTCAGGATGTGGACGGTTGCCGTGTCGAAAAAAGTACCCTCCGGCAGGTTGAAGTCGGTGACCGTGTCCCGGTGCTCCAGGCCTTCCATGTCAAGCCAGTACTCCTCGGACGTCTCCTTGTTGAACCCGGCTGCATCCCGCCGATTAGGCTCGATCTTTTCCAGCCGCACCTCTCGCTTGAGCGCGGCCGAGAGGATGCGGGCGGCGTCGGGCTGTTCTGTGCTGATCGTGGTGCCGTCGGGAAGCGTGATTCGCGCGGGCGGCACCTTCTCGCCGGCCGTAGCAGCACCAGTCAGCGTAGCCTCGTAATCGAATAGGTTCGGCCATTTCCGCGGATTCTTCGCGGTTGCGATCTTGCCATCGGATGTGTCTCGCAGCGCATACGCGCGATCCCCGAGCAGTCCATTTTCCATGACTTCGGTTGCGGTCAATTGCTCGCCGAGCATGGACTTAACCGGATAGCGCCACAGCTCTTCAACTACACCAACCAAGGTCGACGCCGGATTTGGCATGATTGGGTTCCTCAACTTCCAGTGCTACTGCCCTGGCATAGATCTAAGCGCCTCGATCGAGTGGCTCCGAGCTCTGCTGGGCGCATACCCGAAGCGCGTCTTTGAGTCGGAAGAGGGCTACTTCTCGACGATGTCGTTTTCGATGCTCGAGATGAAAGTCATCACGTCATCGCGTTCCCGCTCCGGCACATTGAACTTCTCAAGCGTCGCCACCAGGTGTTTTTTGAGCGCAGTATAATCGGCTTGGTCGATTCCCATGCCCTTGTGGGAGGTCTTCATGTCGCGCCCGAGGTAGAAGGTGGGGCCGCCGGCCGAGGCGGATATGAAATCCACCAGTAGCTGTCGTTCGCGGTTGTTTGTATCGATGCTGCGAGGACTCGTCCAAAAGCGTTGCAAACGCGGGTCGCTGCGCAGCCGCGGCAGGAGATCGTCCGCAACTGCGGCGATCGCATCGTAACCGCCGAGCCGAGAATAAAGAGAATCCTTCGATGTAATCGGCGGCATGGTATTCCCTCTCTCCGGTGTCGCGGAGTTAGCCGCGATGTCCTTCTAGACCGGATGAATTGTCCGACTCGTGCGGGGAGCATACAACCGCAAAAGTGTCATCACGGGTTCCGTTTTCAAAATTACGTCGTTATATGGGGCACGAATGGCCGGCGACTCCGAGCAACGCTGTAGACCGCGCGGCGAGTAGCTTGCGCATGCACGCCACCAGCGCGACCTTCGGCGGTTTGCCAGCGGCACAGAGCCGCTGATAGTGAGCGCGCAGCCAAGGATTTATTCGGACTGCCACCAGTGTGGGCATCCACAATCGATGCCGTCAACGCGCGTTTCCCAGAGGTATGGTTCGTGTACTCGAAATCGCGCGCTTGCCCGATTGCCTCAAACGCGGAACGGCACCGACGTAGCTCGCCAGCGCCCCAGCGCTTCGGAAACGCGCAGGGTCGCCCACCTCTCCAATAAAGCACGCCGCAGTCAGGGCGCCGATGCCCTGGTCGTGAGCAGTTTGCCAATCTCGTGCGCCTGAAGCCTGCGTGCGACAGTCTCGCTCAAGTTGTTTGAGTCGAGTTCGCACTAGCTCGATGTCTGCACAAGCGTATTTCATCTGCATCTGGTAGGTCTCAGATTGATGAGCTCCGCGGCCTGGCGTTTGCAAGTCCTCTTGTAGCTGAGCAATAGATCTCGACGGATATGTCAGGGGGTAAGGACCATGCCAGGACTCTTGCACGGGAAAGTTGCGCTGGTAACCGGGGGCGGCTCAGGTATCGGCCGGGCGACCTCACTGCGGCTGGCAAAGGAAGCCGCCAAAGTGATGATCGCCGACTACGTGCCAGAAGGCGCTGAGCGCACCGTCAAACTGATCAAGGACGCGGGTGGCGAGGCGAGTTGCGTGGTGGCCGACGTCTCCGTCACCCGGCAGGTGGAGGCGGTAGTTAGCAAGACCGTCGAGACGTATGGGCGTCTCGATTACGCCTTCAACAATGCCGGAATCGAGGGAACGATCGGGGATACGGTGGCCTATCCCGAGGATGTTTTTGACCGCACGATTGGGATCAATCTGAAGGGAGTCTGGCTTTGCATGAAGTACGAAATTCCGCAGATGCTCAAGATTGGCGGTGGTGCGATCGTCAACACCGCATCGACACTCGGACTGGTTGCGATCGAAGGGGCCTCGGCCTACACCGCGGCGAAGCACGGTGTAGTTGGACTGACGCGAACCGCCGCGCTCGAATTTGCACAGAAGAATATCCGGGTTAATTGTGTATGCCCGGGCTTTATTCGTACGGCGATGCTTGAGCGGGGATTGGACAAGGGCCTAATTGCCGAACATCAGATGATCGCAATTGAGCCCGTCGGCCGCCTCGGCAAGCCTGAAGAAATCGCCGAAGGGGTATTGTGGCTGCTCTCCGATTCGGCATCTTTCGTCACCGGCCATACGCTGACCATCGATGGGGGCTGGACCGTCCGCTGAGCATCGCCAAATCAAAAGAGGAAATAAATATGGCTGGAATACTGCAAGGAAAAGTGACGTTGGTGACCGGCGGCGGATCGGGCATCGGCCGCGCCACCTCGCTCCGGCTCGCACAAGAAGGGTCGAAAGTGATGATCGCGGATTACGTGCCCGAAGGTGCGGAACGCACGGTCAAGATGATCAAGGAGGCAGGGGGCGAGGCGAGTTGTGTCGCAGCCGACGTGTCGCTCACCCGGCAGGTCGAAATGATGGTCAGCAAGACGGTGGAGACCTATGGACGGCTGGATTGCGCTTTCAACAATGCGGGCATCGAGGGCGAGTTCCGCGACACAATCCAATGCACAGAGGAGAATTTCGACCGCGTCATCGCGATCGATCTGAAAGCCGTATGGCTTTGTATGAAATATGAGATCCCGCAGATGCTCAAGCAGGGTGGCGGCACGATCGTTAACACCGCCTCGATTGCCGGCCTGCTGGGCTTCAGCGGTGCCCCGGCCTATGTCGCCGCCAAGCACGGCGTGGTCGGACTCACACGGACGGCCGCACTCGAATACGCGCAGAAAAACATCCGCGTCAACTGCGTATGCCCTGGCGTAATACGCACCCCGATGGTCGAGCGGGCGTTGGATTCCGGCGGCCTGACGGAGGCGGAAGTGATCGCCGGTGAGCCGGTCGGACGGCTTGGCAAGCCTGAGGAGATTGCCGAAGGCGTGCTCTGGCTGCTTTCCGAGGGGTCCTCGTTCGTCACCGGACACCCATTGACGATCGACGGTGGATGGGCGGCACGGTAACCAACCCGGGCGGCACCGGCACAAAAACGGAGATGAATCATGGCTCAAGTATTACAAGGCAAAGTTGTGCTCGTGACCGGCG
>WNFC01016068.1_pt1 | contig 13592 bp, 16 predicted proteins | sample 5400541 | NCBI WGS metagenome assembly WNFC01 (sample SAMN13153342, study PRJNA577476) | soil metagenome | isolation source: 120 cm saprolite under Douglas fir tree site 2 hole 2 replicate 1 | place: USA:California | collected 2015-04-18
CTCGTTGCGCACCTTGGCGCCACGCGAACCGGCGATGATGAGGGCCTCGTTCGCGCCCGCGACCTTGTAGCGGCTGGCGACGAACGCGATCAGCAGGACGAGGATGATGACCCCCGTCACCGCCAGGAATGGTGTGGACGTCACAAAACTAGGCATCGGACCTTGCTCCTTCTTTGGTCGCCGTGGGGACCGTTGCCACCACGAGGTTGGCGCCGGCGATGGCGATCACCTTCACCTCGTGCCCAGCGGGAATCTCGACGTCGGCGGTGGCGGTCAGGTTGTGGGTAGCGCCGGCGAAACTGATCAAAACTGTGCCGAACCTGTTGGCTGGGATGCCGACCGAGACGCGCCCGGTCGATCCGACCATCTCCTCGAGGCTGAAGGTCTCCGTCGATTCTGCCTGGCGGAGAGCCTTGAAGGCGCCGAACACCACGCCTGAGCCGAGGAGGCCAGCCACCACACCCACCAGCGTCGCCCCGCCCGGACCGGCGTTCAGGCTGTGCAGCCCGAACAGGCCCCCCACGCCGAACATGGCGATGAAGCCGAGCAGCATCGGCGTAGGCGACACGCCGGCGACATCGAAGCCCAGGTGGATGGCCCCGAGCAGGCCGCCGAAGATGTCATCGACGATCAGGGTGAGCAGGAGGAGTCCGCCTCCGACGAGGAGGCAGGCGCCGAAGACGAGGTCGGCGGCGTTCAAACCCGTACCACCAGCGATTGAAGTTTAGGACGGGCGCTCGCGCGCTGTTTCCGGTTTGTGTGGGGCTTGGCCGGACAAGATTGACCCGCAAACCGCTAGCCTGTCCCGAGCCGTGAGCCGCTCCTTTCACATCGGTACCGAGGCCACCGAGCACCTGGCGGTCGACGTGCTGGCACGGGAGCATCCAGACCAGTCGGATTACTGGGATGGGAACTGGCTGACCGCCCAGGTCGACGTGGCGTCCGGGCCGTGGCACGGCAACTATCGCGCCGCCCTTCGCGCGGAGGAGTTCGTCCACTTTCGCGACCAGCTGCACCTGCTGACCGAGGATCGGGAAGCGCCTCCGGCCGAGTTCGAATCGATGGAGCCATGGCTGCGATTCACAATCCATCGATCCGATCGACACGGACACATCCGCATCAATGGTCGTGCTCAAACCGAGCCGTTCTTCGACAGCCACAACGTCTTCTATTTCGTGCTGGAGCTCGATCAGAATTTGCTTGGGGCGACCCTTGACGAGCTGGCCAAGTTAATCGAGGAGTTCCCGGTGGTCGGCTCGCGCTAGAGCCAAGCTACCAGTGGCTCGCGACACCAGCCCGACCGCTTGTTAGCGTTACCTGGATCATGAAGCGCGGCCCATCGATCGCAGTCACGGGAATCGTCGGCATCGAAGTCGCCTACATCGTGCACGCGAATCTTCCCGACTTGGTTCCGTCACCCGGGTGCTATCCCGGCAGCGTGGATGTATGCGTGTACTTCAATCCCGCCCCGTGGCTATGGATCGGTTTTGCGACGCTCCTTTTCCTGAGCGCGATGGCCCTTCTGCTTCGAAAGAGGCTCGGCATCGCGCTCGGATTTCTGACACAGACAGTTTTGCTACTCGTTCTTGCACGCAACCTGTCTCAAGAAATCGGTTGGAGCCTATCCGAAAGTTCTATGTGGTCGGGCATTGATTCGTGGTATCCGGACCTGCTGTTCACGCTAGGTGCGTTGTGTGCAGCAGTAGGGCCGGCGCTCACGCTTCTGGCGATGATGATCGCGACGCCGGCGGCAGCTAACCGACGGCTCGCTCGCGTCGCAGCACTGCTTTTGGGTTCGCAGTTTGTTGGCCTCGTCGCGGCGGCGTTGATCTCCTTTCCAGCCGCCTTCCGCGGATGCGACTACACAGGGCCCGGAGCCATCATCATCGCCGACTCTCCGGGGACCTGCCCCGATTTCGCCGATCTGGACTTCGGCCGACTATTCGCCATGGCCATACCGTCGGCCGGCATTCTTCTGTTGGTTTGCGTCGGGGTTTGGTTTGGTCGCAACTGGGCCCTGTGGGCCGGAATCGTGTGGCAGACCGCGCTGACGGTGTCCTTATTTGTGGTGAGTGCCACGCTCTGGGACCAAACCAGCCAGAACTATTGGTATGAGTGGTTGCCGCTCTGGCTATCCCCACGTTATGTGGCAGAGGTACTCATCCTGTTGGTGCCAGTGCCAGCCCTGGCCGCGCTTCTAGCGTCGCGACCAGCTGTCCTGCGTCGACTTACTCCTTGGCCAGCTCTTGCTGATTCGTCCCGCCGTCCGGGCTAACAGGCTCCGGCTCGGAAAGTGTGTAACCGGTTGTGGGCACGAGCTGGCGTACGCGCTCTATGGCCTTCGCCGATGCTTCTGTCGGTGAGGTGGCCTGAACCGCGGGCACGCCGATCCTCATCTTCGCCGTCCCGGCGACCGGCTCTACCGTCAGCCCGTTGTGGGCGAGTAGCTCCAGGACGTTGGGGTCGCCAACGCGGCCGGGCTCCGGCTCCAGAGTCAGGCTGAACGCGTACCCCCCGGCCGCTGCGACCGCGAGTTGGCCACCCGCGCGGTACCCCAGAGGCTTGAATCGACGACCTTCCGCAGCGTCCAGCAGCTCATCCAGATCCTTCGTCGAGCGCCGACTGGCGAAGCGGGACGCCAGCGAATAGAGGACGGGGACCAGAACCAACGTCAGCACGGTGCTCGTGAAGAGGCCGCCTATAACCACGATCGCCAATGGCCCGCTGATGAACGCTCCACCCACTCCCCCGCCGCCGCCGATCACCGCCAACGGGACCAGAGCCAGCATGGTGGCGAACGCGGTCATCAAGATCGGGCGCAGACGATGCCGGCCGCCCTCGATGATGGCGTCGTGCACGTCGAGGCCGCGATCGCGGTACTGCTCGATGAGGTCGAGAAGGACGATGGCGTTGGTGACCACGATGCCCGTGAGCATCAGGATTCCGATCAGACCAGGCAGCGATAGGGACGTGTTGGTAACGACGAGCGCGATGATGGCGCCGGTCGCGGCGAATGGAATCGCGACCAGCAGCACCAGCGGCTTCAGCAAGGAGCGGAAAGTCGCAACCATGATCAGGTAGACGAGCCCGATCGCCGCCAAGAGCGCAAGCGCAAATTGGGTCAGGACGGTTGAGAGTTGGGCAAAGACGCCGCCCGTCGAGAGTGATGCTCCTGATGGCAGCGATACGCCGGCCAGCGCGTTGCTAACGCTCAACTGGACCGAGCGCGTGTCGTTGGCTGTGATAGTGCCAGTGATCGTCGCGTCCCGGTCTCCGTTGACGCGGTTGACGGTCTGCGGGCCGGTGACCTCGTGAATGGTCGCGATCGTGGACAGCGGCACAATCCCAAATGCAGTGGGGATCGGCAATAACGAGAGAGTGGCCGCGGTGTCGGCGGTTCCGGGCGGCAGCTGGACGCGGACGATCATGGTCCCCTGGGGTAGGTTGGCCTGCGTCGCTACCTGGCCGTTGATCTGCTGCGCCACAAACCCGGCCAGGGTCTGGATGTTCAGCCCCGAGGCGGCCAGCTTGTCGGTCGGGACCAACTGGTACTGCGGCTTCGAAACCACCAGATTCGATTTGAGCTCGGCCAAACCAGACACCTTCGAGAGTGCGGCCAGAACCTGATCGTTGGCCGCCTGCAAGGTGGCGGTGTCGCCCGCACGCACATCGACCACCATCTGATTGCTGCTGGCGTTGGCGCTGTTCTGGGCTTGCCCCACCACCAGCTTGGCTCGACCCTGATACGCGTGCAGCGCTCCTTTGACTCCCGCCAACGCGCTGTCGTACTGCCCGTTCTGGACCAGCACTAAAACCGATGCCTGGCTTGGATCTGCGGGCGCCGCGCCCGCAAAGGGGCCTCCTTGGCCGCCGACTGTTGCCTGGTAGGCGGTGATGCCCTGGACGCCTGCAATGAGGCCCTCGACCTTTTGGGTCTCGGAATCTGTCTCGGAGAGCGTGGAGTTCACAGGCATCGTGATCGAGATCGGAAACGTGGGGCTGGAGGATTGGTCGAGGAGATTCACCCGTAAGAGCGGAATCAGGGCCATCGAAGCTACGAAGAAAGCGGCCGCCGCGCCAAGCGTCAGCAGACGATGGCCCGTTGCCCACTGGATCACTGGCACGTAAACACGCTGCGTCCAGTTCCAGCGCAGCCGGCGCTCGACTCCCTCAGCCCGAACAGGTGGGAGCAATCGTGATGCAAGCAGCGGTACCACGGTCACGGCCACCACCAGCGAGGCGAGCAGCGCAACCACCACGGTAAGCGCGAAAGGCCGGAAGAAGCTGCCCGCGATGCCGGTCAGGAAGACGATCGGCAGAAAGACCGCCACCGTTGTGAGAGTGGATGAAGCGACCGCGGTCATGATCTCGCGCGCTCCCGTGTAAGCGGCGACGAGCGGGCGCTCGCCCTCACTGACGTGGCGGCTGATGTTCTCGAGCACGACGATGGAGTCGTCCACCACGCGACCGATCGCGACCATCATCCCGCCCAAGGTGAGGATGTTGAGTGTGATCCCCTGCGTCCAGAGCGCGATCAGGGCCACCAGCAGCGAGAGCGGGATCGAGATGGCGGCGACCACGGTCGCGCGGACGCTGCGCAGGAAGACGAATATCACGAGTATCGCGAAGACCGCGCCCAGCAACCCTTCGCGCAGGATGTTGCCAATGGCCTGAGTGATCGGCGTGGCCTGGTCCGCGATCGAGTCCACATGCACGCCGTGTCCGATCGACGATTCGATCCCGGGAAGCGCACTCCAGACCTCGTTGGCCACGGTCACCGTGTTGGTGTTCGGGCCTTTGACGATTTGCAAGCCGATGCTCTGTTTGCCGTTGGTTCGGGTGATCGTGTCGGCAGGTATGGACACGACCTGTACGGTGCCCAGCTGATTGATGCTGACGGGCGCCGCCGGCTTGCCGCCCGACGGCGCACCAAGGGGCGGATTGACCGTGACTTTGCCGATCTGGTCCAGGCTGGTCAGCGACCCGGAGACCTGGAGAGGAATGGTCGCGGACCCTTGCTTGAGGGAGCCTACCGACTGCACGATGCTCGCCTGCTGCAGCGCCGCGGCTACCTGCGTCACCGTCAAGCCGTGGGCCGCCAGCTTCGTGGGATCGACTGTGACGTCCACCTCGTCGGTCGGAGCGCCGGTCAGGACAACCGAGGCAACGCCAGCCAGGCCCTTCAGCTTGGGCAACGCCTGGGACCGCAGCTGGCCGGCGAGGTCGCCAAGCGGCTCGTCGGCGGAGATCGCGTACGCGAGGATCGGCAGGCTGTTGGTGGAGAAAGTCTGGACGCTCGACGACGTGGCCTGCGGAGGTAGCAGTTGCCGGATCCTCGCCAAGGCGCTGTTGACGTCCTGCTCGGCCGCCTTGACGTCGGTGCCGTCCCGAAACAGGACTATCAGCAGCGACGCGCCTTCTGACCTGCTGGTCGACGATCTCTGGGGACGCGCCCGGGTACGGGGTGATGACGAGTACGGCCGGCACCGAGATGTCCGGGAGTAGGTCCTGCTGAACCTGAGTGGCAGCAAAGATGCCGGCACCAAAGAGCAGCACCACGCCGAGGAGGACGACGACCCCGAGGCGAAGTGACAGGCGGGTGATGAACGCCACCTGAGTCAGCTCCCTCCTTGGTCGCTGCTGAGGTTGCGGACCACCAGCAGGCAAAGGTGGCGAAGTTGGACCAGCTGGTCGGCGGTGAACCCCTGAGTGACCGCGGCTTGCTTAGCCGTCGCATCAACGCGCATTGCATTGATGCGCTCGAGACCAGCCTTCGTAATGACGGCCTGGACCGAGCGGCGGTCCGCGGGATCGGGAACGCGCTTCACCAGGCCGTCCCTTTCCAAGACGTCGACGATGTCTGTCATCGTTCTGGGCGTCACGTCCATGCCCTCGGCCAACGCCCCAAGCGGCAGTTGGCCCCTCGGGCGGTGGCACAGGCGCGTGAGCACACGAAGGCGGCTCTCCGAGAGACCGTGGCCCTCCGCAAAACGCTCCATGGCATCGTGAATCCGTTTCGATGCCAGTCGTAGAGCGGCCAACGCCTCGAAACCGTCGACTGAGCCCTCGCCTGCAGTCTCCCTTACGGCCCGTCGCATAGCAGCGTCATACAGGTGTCCGGACGCGTCGACCCTCAGGTCACCGTGCGAGAGTTCAGCGTGAGGCCGCATATCAGGTTTCCCCATAGTGAGGTGACTCACTATAGTGATGGGCGTGCCAGTTGGCGCCTACAGAGTTGCCTGGGCACGGTCCCTTACGTTGGACGGCCCTAGATGAATATCGCGCTCTGGGTCCTTCAAGTCCTACTCGGCATCTTCTTCGTGTTCCATGCCACCGTGCTGCTTCGACCATCGCCCGAGAGGCTTCGGAGCGGGATGCGCTACGTGTTGGAGATGCCGGCCAACTTGCGAATCTTCGCCGGCGTCGTGGAGGCGCTGGCGTAGGCCTGGTTCTTCCGCCCCTCGTGCACGTGCTGGTGTGGCTCACGCCACTGGCGGCGGCGGGGCTGGTCGTGCTCATGCTGGGCGCGATTGTTTTTCACTTTCGCCGACACGAGTACCCGAACATCGGACTCAACGCCGTTCTCGGAGCTCTCGCCGCAGTCGTTGCGTGGGGCCGGTTCGGGCCCTACCACTTCTAGCCGGTAGTCGTACACGTAACAAGGCAATACTTGCGCCGTTTACAGAGATATGCGGTTGACAACGAGCGTGTTCGCCCTGCTCTTACTGGCCGCATGCGGCCAAGTGTTTGCAGGCGCCGGCCGGCCTAGCCCATCTCCTCGCAGCCCTAGCGTGTCGGGGGTCGCCGGCCCGACGCCGACTTCTGCAATATCCGGACTGCCGGTCACCGATCTGAGCTTTTCCTGCCGCCTGCCGTTCATCCGGAGCGTCGATCCTGGTCGCTGGCAGGGCGGGTTTATCGACTTTCCGTCTAGATCGTTCACTGCCGACCCGAGTGCTCCGCCCAACCCCGGTTACTACGATCGGGCGGTCTCACGCTTCTTGCCGGTCGGGCGAAACGCCGTATCGCCGGACGGCCGGAACTATGGCTACATGACGGGCGGAAACCCGTCGCTGACCCCTGGTCCTCCTCGCCTTCATATCGTGAACGCCGCGACGGGCGCGGAGACAGTCATCGCCCTCGCTCTCTCGGACCAGCAGCCATACGGGGTGGAGGACTATGCCGCCGACGGGATCTACGTAGGGAGTGGATGGGAGGGCGTGACCTTTGGACGCTGGCGAGTGGACCCGGCCAACGGAATCACCACGGATGTGAGTAACCAGGCCTATTTCGCTGATGACGGGACCGGCCACGCCTGGGTCACGGTGCTAGATAAGCGTGATCCCCACCCCGCCCCCAATGTCATGGGTGGCGATCCAATGCCCAATGAGGTGGTCAGGCGCGACCTCACGACGGGCGCGGTCGAGATCTGGTTCTACCACCCTGGCTTCAATGTTGCCCAGGCCGGTGCTTTCATCGGCGGCGGCCTCCTGGTCTGGGTCGAGCCGCCATTGGGCGGGAACCATGAGTATTGGCTCGTGACCGCTCCAGGCGTTTCGCGACTAATCGTTCACCTTGACGGCGGGGGAGGCAGCCTGGCTGACAGCCACGGCCTATGGATGGGAAGCAGCAGCGGCCTGTATCTCTTCACCGGCAACGGCGGCGTCGCCCGGGTTACAGATTTGCCTGGCGAACCCGCCAATGGATGCTTGTCCGCGTGATGGATGGGGGCAACCTGGTCCACCCCTGGGCCTCGTCCATCCCGAAGCGTCATAGATCGCAAAGGCAGGACTAACCTACCTTGTTGGGAGCAAGTCGGCGCCTGATCTCATCCTCCGAAAGGGGGCTATCGCTCTTGAATTTCCAGGTAATGCACAAGCGCAATCGATCGGGATCTTTGGTCGCATACGCAAGCAGGGAAACTGGATGACACTCGCCCTTGAGCGGATCAAGAATCTCGCCGGTATCGCCACCGAGTCTTTCGCGCCGGTCTCGGAGAGTCGGGTCGGCCCCGAGCTCGACATTGTTCGGCCTCGCCTGCCCCTCCCAATACGGAAGTAGCTCGACACTGCATGACCTGGCACATCGGCATAGGGAAACTTGCCTTTGCCCATACGGTGAGGTTACAGGTCGGCGCAGATTGATCAAGATCGAGCTTTTTCAGCGTTTGACAAACGTGATGGTCGGGCGGGTGAGATTTGAACTCGCGTTCTCCTGGTCCCAAACCGGAGGCTAAGGCCTACCGTATTCGGCTCGATCTTAGCGCGCGCCCTGAAAATCGGCGCAAGTCTCTTAACTCGAAATGAGCCTCTGCCCAATATCCTCTAAGCATGGGTGGAGTCGACTGCACTGCTCTGACGGCACTCTTGGTCGACGCTCTCAAGATGCTCGCAGCACCTGCCTCAGCCCAGATCGAATACCTAATCGAGCACCGCGTCGATGAAGACGAGCTTGCGCTTCAACTCGATGATGTGCTCCCAGCCGTAGTAAGTAACTCGATGTGCCTGACGATGCGCATGCAACGCTCTCAGCCCTCGACGCAAAGCTCGACAGCATGAGTGGCCAGCACAACGCGAGGCTCTGGACAGATGAAGCCCTGCACCATGCGGACGAATGGTCTACCGTTCGCCACCTTGCAGCAGAGGCCCTGGCGAAACTCGGAGGATCGCCTTAGCCCGGATTTCGCGTTGTGCGCCGGCAACCTTTACGTACAATCCTTTAACCGATCGCAAATCGTCCAGCCCACAAGTTGGATTAGGCTGGGCCCGTGCCTGAGGCCAAGCTATCGGCCCTCCTTCAATTTCTCGCCAAGCTTGAAAAGCGTCACATCCACTTCAAGCTGACATCGTCACGACCGGATGCACTCATGGTAGAGATCGCTGTGCCCGGCGAACGCTGGGAGGTCGAGTTCTTGGAGGATGGATCGGTGGACGTTGAGCGATTTCTGAGCGACGGCACAATTGCAGGCGCAGCGGCCATTCGCGACTTGTTCGAACGATTCTCCGACTAGCGCCCGCACAACTACGAGCGTTCAGAGAAAGCGATCACTGCCTCGAGCGATACCTCGAGCACTTGACAGATTGCGCGCAAGGTTCCAAACGTCGGCTTGCGGCGACCGAAGAAGAGATCGCAGAGCGTCCCCTCGTCGACGTGAGCATGCCGCGCCAGATCCCGACGCGTCCAGCCTCGGAGGATTCGGGCTCGATCGATCGCCGCCGCGTCGACCGCCCATTCCAACGTCGCTGGTGGAGTCACATCATTCGCTCGCACTTGGCCAGAACCTGAGGCTTTCTCTTCGGTCGCTCCGCCCTGGAAGGCACGGTGTTACGCGTTCCGTGCATTCCCTCTAGCCGGCGTCGTGGCTTTTGGCGGTCCTCTGTTAGGGGACTCGGACCACCGCTGTCGAGCTGCAGCCACGCTTCCGTCGGGCGTCTGCCGCCGTGCGGCGCGCGCTTCGCCAACGATGGGCTTGACCTCGCGCACATGCTCGCCGAGCCAATCGCGCTCCGCGTTGCGCGCCCGAGTACGCGCACGCGCTCAGGGCCGTCCGTCGAGATTTGCTCAGCCGGCGCCCGTGGTGAGGCTTCGCCGCACGCGGACATCGCGGCCGAGAAACCGGCGCGGCTGCTGAACAACGTCGGGTTTCCAGTCACGGCGGTCCAAGCCAAACACGCCGACCGGGACGTTTCAACAGCGTTTTGGGACGTTTCGAACGTCCCAAAACGTCCCAGACCGTCAGGTAGCCTTCGCGGTGCATTGCCGTACTTTCCAGACCGCCTGGCAGAGGTGCCCGGTCTTCAGCGCCGCTTCCATTTGCTCGATGCTGGATCCGCCCGAGAAATCAGCGCCCAACTTTGGCGGCGAGACATTCCTGAGCCTCAGGAATTCATGGATCTATCGGAAACCACGTCCGAGGACGGCAGCCGGCTCCTGGCCTCGATCGGTGTACCGCTACATTCCCCAGTTTGGCTCAGCTATGCGTCGGAGCCCAAGATCGTTCTGGCCATGGACTGGACCACCTTCGCTAAGCATTGGGACGACTTCTGGTACCCGAGTAGCGATGACGTCCGGGTTGCGACCAAGGAAAACCAGGGCTGGATCGTCGAGATTAGCCATGAGGAAGAGTTGAGAGTGATTCGCCGACCGGTCTGATCGCTATCACGACCATTCGGTCGCCGGGTTGCTCGCGATCAGCTCCAGCCAATCCGCGCGTGGACCCAGGTCTCGCTCGGTAGCCAGGCGCACGTAGCGCCGCAGCATCCCGTAGTCGGAGTGTCCCATCGCCGCGCGAAGGTGCTCGAAATTCCAGCCCAGCTTTGCCGCGACGGTCGCGAACGTGTGCTTGAACGCGTGGGCATGCATGCGGAATCCGCTCCGCAGCGTGAGGCGCACCCCTTCCCAAATAGCCAAGACAAGATCAAAATCGGGCTGATGAAGATCGCAGCGCGCTCCATGCTGGGCGTCATTTTCGCCTTCGCCCTATTGGCAGCGTCCGCATGCGGCGGTTCGACTTCGAGCAGCGGAACCGGCGGGAATCTTGACCCGCCGGCGTCAATGCCCAGCGGCTTCCCCTCCGACGTTCCGATCTATCCCGGCGCGCGCCTGACCGGGGCAGTCAAGGCAACAATCTGGATCATGCAGTGGGAGACCATTGACGACTCCGCCAAGGTCCAGGCGTTTTACTCCGCCAAGCTGAACCAGGGCGACTGGGAAATCAGAAACTCCCAGAGCACGACCGGCGGGTGGAGTGCCAGCTTTACCCGCAAGACCGACACAACCGTGTCAGGCACTCTCGCCCTCAGTGGCAAGACCGGCATCACCAAGATCGTGCTTTCGCTCTAACCAACGGCAACCCGCTAGGTCTATCGCACATCGTGGTCGGGCGGGCGAGATTCGAACTCGCGGTCTCCTGGTCCCAAACCAGGCGCTTTACCGAGCTAAGCTACCGCCCGACGTTTTGATCTTGCTAGTCGCGTCTGGTTCGAAAACTACGCGGCACTGTCTCGCCTAACTCGTGCGACCCATTTGGGGCGCTTTGCGACGTCCAGCCTGCGACCGCGACCAAGATTATGTCTGTACCACGGGATGAACTAGGGATGGCCCACATGAGCGTCCAACTAAATCGGGAACAGTTCCTACGACTTGCCGAACTGGCCGGTGTGCTTCGCGACGAAGCCGAAGCCTGCGCGCGGACAAGCGCTGGCGCGCGGCTACGCTGTTGATTGCCGAAAGCGTTGAAGCGGCATTGCTTGGAATGATCAGGTGCTGCGAAACCGAACTTCGGGCCGCAGGAGCGTGGCCGACTGACACGCGCCCACTGCATCACATGGCGCACTCCTTACGGTGGCACGGAATGCGGGTTGGCTGGTGCCCACCCAGCCCCATACAGCTCCACCGTCAGCCTTTCTTTGCCTCAGCCCAAACCAACGGCGGAAACCCTGCATGTTCAAGATAGATACCCACAGTCTCGTCGTAGAGCGTCAGGGTTCTATTCAGTACTCCAACCAACGTCGGCACATCGACCGCCGTGGGCACCATGACGATGCCCGGTTTGTCTGACGGCAGCGCGCGGCTTATGGGCAGTTGAATCCACGCCATTGAATGCGCGTGGCCGGACAGAAACTGCCAGAAGGTCTTACCCACTTCCGGGATGTATTTCTCGAACAGGTCGGCATCGGTGGGCCAATGCTCACCAAAGCCAATCACCGCGTCCTTCTTGTTTCGAAGGACGGTGATGCCATTTGCCTCAGCCCGCTTGGTCAGGTGATCTACACGATCCACGAAGAAGGGGCCCTGCACTTCCGGGTTTACCTTCTGCTGCTGCTCTAGGTTCTTCAGCCGGGCGCTAAGTGCGCGGCCGAGGCGCGTCGTTTCGGTAATCGACGGTTCAAGCAGGTGTCGGGCGTGAACCGTGGGCATGGCAGCACCGCGGACCAACGTGAACATGGAAAAGCTGGGCAACATGATGTCTGGCGCCAGCAGGCTGAGGATCGTGCGCAGGTGATCTTCGGCAGCAGCCAGCGCATGACCGGCCAGGTCGCAGGCGTCGCTTAGGTCTGCCTTCTGAGCTTTGTCAATCCGCGAATCAGGGGCGGGCTTGAACGTCGCGTCGTGGACAAGGTTGGTAGTGGGAATGGCGATCAAATGCCGCAGTCGGTCGGCTACCGGGTGCAATACGGCCTGTTCTTCCGCAGTCAATGGTTTCGGCCCCAAATCCATGGCGGCATGGTATCGCCGGTACGCGCCGGCATTTGAAGAAGGGAGCCCCTCGAAGACGCGGGGGCCAGATCCGGCCCGGAGCCGGGTGGGACCCGCGCTCGAGCTTTCGTGAGTTAGGCGGGGTGAAATCGATGTTGCCGACTAAAGGTATCCGCGGCGACGATCAGTCGTCCGAGCACGCGCCTCTCGGTGACGCCGGCAGGATCAATCCAGCTGACGGTGCGAATGTCGATGGCGCCTCAATGCACCGGTACCTCGCCGAGTATCACGTCGCCCTCCGCGCGTACTCGTCGTGCCGGCGCAGCCAGAAGGGCGAGTCGGCTTCGTCGCGTCCCTTGGGGGCACGGTCGAGGATTGGGTAATACCCCATCAGAAACTCCAGTCCACGGGCCGTGGTGGTGTAGGCGTGGAATACGGCACCCTCGTCGCGGACGAAGCTGCTAAAGCCCGGGCCCTCAGACAAGTAGCCGACCACGTCCGTTCCGGAGGCGGTCGCGAGGTGGTCTAGGATCGGCGGTATTCCCGCCTCGATCATGGGCTTGAACGCTTCGCGCGTCTGTTCCTCCGTTCGTGACATCCCGAAGTCGAAGTTGAAGTCGCTGTCGGCCGATGAGACCCACGGAAAGGTCCAGCCCATCCGGCGCTCATATGCCCGCAGCTTCTCCAGTGGCGCGCGTGAGACGTAAACCATCGTCACGTCCCGGGCGTTGAGATGAGGAAGAACGCCATTGACGGCATCGGCGCTCGAGGAGCAGGTCGGGCAGCCCGCCTCATAGCTGGGGCCGAACATGAAGTGATAGATGAGGAGCTGCGACCTGCCGTCGAACAGCTCGGCTAGGGTCCTGATGCCGTCGTCGGTCTCGAAGCTGTACTCCTTCTCGACCCGGACCCACGGCAGCTCGCGCCGTTGCCGCGCCAGGTCGTCGCCCATCCGCGTGTGCTCCTTTTCGCTCGCGAGGAGCGCCTCGCGAGCGGCCAACCACTCCTCCCGGCTTGCCACCTTGTGGTCGGTCATGCTTTCCTCTGCTGAATAACCTCACCATCGTTCGACGTGGGCCCAATCCCAAACCAGGTGCTTTGCCGAGCTAAGCTACCACCCGCCTGTCGATCTCAGTCACGTCGCGTCCCAAGGGCTGCGACTCGCTGAGTGTCTTCTCCGGCGCGACCCTAGCCATCAATTCTAGTGACCCCAGGCGTCACGACCGACGGCTGAGGCGTGAGTCTCTAGGTGCCGACCCAGAACGTGATGATCGCGTACGACTCGTAGCTGCTCGACGACCCGCTCGACCGCGCCCACACGCCGATGCGATATGGACCCGGGGCAAGGCCGGTGGTGTCCCAGGTCAAGGTGTTCCCGGCGCTGTACGGCTGCG
>WNFC01010920.1_pt1 | contig 13588 bp, 17 predicted proteins | sample 5400541 | NCBI WGS metagenome assembly WNFC01 (sample SAMN13153342, study PRJNA577476) | soil metagenome | isolation source: 120 cm saprolite under Douglas fir tree site 2 hole 2 replicate 1 | place: USA:California | collected 2015-04-18
GATCCCGAAAGCGTCGTTAACCGGGCAAAGCACCGAACGGACCGACACGCGGGTGTTGCAGGTCATTTACAGTTTCGATCGCGCGGCACTGCCTGTCTATGTCGGCCAGCAGATGGATGCATACATCGAGGCTCCCCCTATTGCCGGGCCAAACGCTCCAGCGCAACATTCATCGGGGAATATTCCCTACAACCGCACGAGAGAATCTTCAAACCTCCAGACAAGCACGGGGAGACTCTAGATGCTCCGCGTAGCCTTAAAAATGCTGATCGGCGATCGGGCCAAGTACGTGGGGCTGTTGTTCGGGATCACGTTCATGTCGTTCCTTGTCACCTTCGCTGCGTCATACTTTTGCGGCTTTATGACGCGCGGATTTGCTCTCATCTCAGAGAACCCGGCAGCGGACGTGTGGGTCATGGACCCTGCGGTCAATTCGACCGAGCACACGACGAATTTGCCGGCATCGGCGTTGGACCGCGTCCGCAGTGTTGAGGGCGTTCGGTCAGCCGTCCCGCTCGCATTGGGCGTCGCCGATATACATTTCCCGAACGGGCGATTTCAGTCGTTTCAGATCATCGGGATCGACGATGCGACGCTCTCCAGTTTGCCTCCGCTGAAGGACAACACGTCACGTGCTGTTCTCAGAACTCCTGACGCAGCATTTGTCGATCCAGGCGGAACCGAGGGCAAGCTCCAGACACCCCTTCTGCTAAATGATCAATGGCCTCGCTCACCGCATCTCAACGTGCCGACCCGCACGCTGGCCGTGGGTGATGAGCTTTTGGTGAATGACCATCGTATTAGGATTGCCGGCCTGTCGAATGCGTTGCCTCGGTATCCGCCTCGGCCGCTACTCTATACAACCTTCTCGAACGCCCTTCGCATCCTACTTCCCGAACGGCACCGGTTAACTTTCGTGCTTGTGGCCACCGCGCCCGGCGTCACCTCAAGCGAATTAGCTACACGCATCAACGTGCAAACGGGCTTACGAGCACGTTCCGCGCAGGACTTCAAAGCCGACACAGTTTGGTGGTTCATGGCCAATTCGGAAGATGTGGGCGATATCGCCGCCATGCTCTCTCTGGCCATGTCGGTCGGCTTCGGGGTTACCGGCGTGATGCTCTACATGTTCACAGCAGAGAACCTTAAGCAGTACGCCGTGCTGAAAACGATGGGAGCCACCTCTGGGTTGCTGCTGACCATGATTTTTGTGCAGGTCGGTCTCTGCGCAATTCTCGGCACCGCGTTCGGGCTCGGACTCTGCGGCCTGGTTGGTCAGATTGCGGCCGACACCGCCGGCTATCCTTTTCGCATGATGTGGTTCACGCCCCCGATAACCGGCGTGATGGTTTTGCTGGTCAGCATTGTGGCTGCGGCAATTAGTGCTCGTCCGGTTCTGAAACTGTCACCGGGGGTGGTCTTCGCCGGACGTTAGGAGGCAACATCTTTCTTCGGGTCATGTTGGCTTCATCTATTGGACAGGTAATCAGAGACTCGAGAACCATTTCCGCCCTCAACATAGTTCGCTTCAATCTCAGTTGCTTCCTTCTCAGCTTTTCGGTGTTGAAGCGAAGCCGACGCTGGTCGTCGCATTCGTCAGGTCCTTGACCTCTGCCCGCGCATCATCGAACACAACGACTGCCGTTTTTTCCTTGAACGAAACCGTAACTTTTGAGACGCCAGAAACCTTCTCGATCGTCTTTTTAACCATGTAAGGACACGCTTCGCAGTACATGTTGTCTACCGCCAAGGTGACGGTTCGCTGCTCCGCCATTGCATCTCCGGAGGAAACGATAAGCAAACCGAGCGCCAGCGAAGTGGGGAACTTTGTCATCGATCTCTCCATCATGAGTTCAGCAAGGGCGCAAGGAAGTTGAACGCGATTGCGGCGACGACCAATATCGTCGCCACGACGACCGTGGAATTTACGAATTTGTTCGCTGGTCGAGTTGAGCAAGCTGTAGCGCATTTCAGCTTCGACGACCGAGACATGAGCCAGTACCCACACCCGAGGCACGCAACAGCGACGGCAATGAAGTACGGCTGATAAGGCGCGAGCCGAACCAGCGTGCCTATCCACGGTCCACTTGCTCCCAGGGTAAAAAGAAGCAGCGGCAGCATGCAGCACGACGACGCCGCGATTGCGCCTAGGACGCCACCGGCCGCGGCGGCATTTTGCAAGCGCGTCACGTCGCGAGGACTATCGGCTTCTGTCGTCATGATGCCAGCCTGTCAGACCGCCAGTTCAGGAATCCAAATGTACACGGCGTTCAGCATGTAGAAACCCATCGCGATCAGGAGCACGCCGCCGGCAATCTCGAATCCGCGCCTGTATCGGGCAAAGTGGTTGAGGTTTTCAAGCCAACCGACTGCGAAGGCCCCGATAGCGACGGGAACGGCGCGGCCAAGAGCGAACGCAAGAAGCAGAACCACTCCGAGCCAAACCGATCCGATTCCCGCTGTGACGCCGAGCAACACCACCAAGGTCGGCGTGCAGATCGGACACACCGCGATTGCGAACGGAATCCCGAGCAGGAATGCGCCCCACGCGGCGGCTGGACGGCTCGCCCGGAAGCCGAACGACGGCAGCGGTATCCGAAGCCAACCGGCCCACGTCAGGCCCAGGATGATCAACAGCGGACCAAGAAAGAGTCCCCAGCCTCTTCCCGCGATATCCGCGGCCCATTTCCCGCCCAATCCTGCAATCAGACCGAGAACGACATGGGCGAGAATCATGCCGGCGATGAACATCGCGCCGAAGAGCAGCGCCTGGCCCTTGTCGCGCCCTCTGGTGACGTAGGCGAGCGAAACCGGGATCGAAGCAAGGGCAACCGGATTGAAGCTGAAAACAAACCCGGTCAGAAACGCAATGCCCGCGGCGGCGAGCCCGGCGTGTTCCACCGCTTGGCGAAGCGCATCCGCGTCCATTACGTGTTCGCTCCACTTCGCTTCATCAAGGCTTCGCGCAGTTGCACAACCGTCGGCATCGACGTGAAAACGAGCTCGCCGTCGACGGCAATGGACGGCAGCGTGAGGACGCCGAGTCCGACCGCATAGTCGAGATCATCGAGCACGTTCAGTTCGCGCCATTCCAGATCGTTCACCGACTCCTGCGCGACTTCCCGGAGCTTGGCGTGCGCGGCAACGCATTCGGAGCAGCCTGGGGTATAGAAAATCTCGATCTTCATGGATCACTGCACCTTTGTCGAAACGGCCGCCCGTTCCAGGGCGGCGATAATGGTGCACTCGTTCACGGGCTGCATCTCATTTGCACACTCCGCGATCAACTGGTCGAGCGCTTTGGACATCGCCTTCATTGCGCGAATCTTGCCTTCGATTTGCAGCTTCTTCTCGACCGCGCGGGTGCGAACGTCGCCGCAACGCGCCTTATCGCGCCCCCGCAAAGCCAGCAGCTCGCGTATCTCGGCGAGCGTGAAACCGCAATTCTGCGCATGTCTGATGAAGCGGATGCGCCGCGCCGAATCCGCGTCGTACAACCGGTAGCCGGCAGGGCTTTTGCCCGCAGGCTCAATGAGACCCTCCTGCTCATAATAGCGCAGCGTGTCGTTGCTGACGCTGGTGAGGGAGGCCAGTTTGCCGATGGTGAACATTAAGTCGTCTCCCAGCGTGCGTTCTAACCCCTGGAGTATACCCGAGGGTCAAGCGGATCGTGAGGAATGAGCCGCCTGCAGCCGCCACCGCGCGAGGCCCTCCGAACAAGACTTCGTTACCCACGGCCGGTATTCGCTGGGGCGGGAACCTCCGAACGAAACAACCACAAGGACAGCAGCGCCAGGATCAATTCGACCCCCGCGAACAGGACCAAGGCGATCCCGAAGCTGAGGCGAAGCAGTTCGCCGAAGAGGAGGCTTCCAAGTCCAAAGCCAACGAAGAGCGTGAACACGTTCAACCCCATTGCCTGTCCGGCACGCTTTCCGCCCAAGGAGGTCACGATTCCGGCAAAAAGCGGCTGGGTCATATCGTAACCCAACGACAAGACCATCGCGACGACGGGGGCGAGGACCATTGGGAAGTCCAGCAGCAGGGCCGCCGCCGCCAGAGCGCCGAGTAGAAGCCCGAGGGGTATCAGTTTCGCTCGGCCCCAGCGATCCGCAGCCTTTCCGATTACTGGTCCGAACGCAAAGCCCGGCACGCCGTAACCAAGAAGCGCCAGACCGATGCCGACCGCTCCCAAGTGGTATTTCTGCTCGAAGTACACACCGAGCCAAGTAAACACTCCCGAATGAAACATCGAATTCACGAGGACAAAGCCGTATGTGCGCTGTCCGCGCGACGTGCCGAGCAGGTCCGCATAGCCACGGAGCAAAGCCCGAAGTGTTCCGGTCACAGACTGAACCGTGGCGGCAATGAAGGAGCGATAAGGCAAAAGGGCAAGCAGGAGTGCCGCGCCGGCGCCACCGACGACAACGAAAAGGCCTTGCCATCCAATGAGGGGAACGAGCATTGCACCCAATGGCGAACCGAAGGCCATACCCCCAGCCATCGCGCCGAACAGCCAGCCAAGCGGTCGGCCCCGCTGTTCGTACGGTGCTTGCCGCGCCTCTCGACCTCGGACCGCCCGTCCGAACGCTTCCGGCGTCCTCTAAAAGCGTCGCCACCCTCACGCCAGTCCATTCGGCGCAAGACAAGAGGCCATGGATAGGTTGGACGCCGAGCGGGGCTGGTTCCTTTTGATAGAGCAGGGCGCTGTTGCCGGCGCACTCGATGAATGCGATGCGGGACTCCATCGGGTAGCGCATCAGCGCGTCGAGCGTGTAGACGAGCGGGCGCTTGACCAGACCGTGGATCAGCAGCCGGTGCGCCTCAGGATTGATGTCTGGAATGCCGCTGTGGTGGCGCTCGAAATGAAGTCCGTTCGGCGTAATCATGCCGTCGAGCAGGTGATGCGGCGTGCGCGAGGCGCCGGTGCCGGTCGTCCCGGGCACGCTCGCGAAGATCCGCGCAACCTTGCTGGCATATCTCGACGGCTGTCCGTAAGGCACAAAGGGCGAGCCGGGCGTTTTCATCCACGGCTCGACCGGCAGCGCCTCCGTCGCGAGTACATTGTCCGGCAGTGCGGCGCTTCCGATCGCCGCCGCCGCACCGCCAGTCAGAAAGAGACGGCGGTCAAGAAGTCCGTTTCCGGCCGCCTGTTCCGGCTCGCTTGGCATCGGCCGCTTATTCTTACGCATCGTCTCCTCCGAATTGGCAAAAGGTGAGTGCCGCTACTCCGGTCCAAGTCGTGTGCGGATGGCGTCGGCGATTGCATCGGGCGCGAGACCAGGCGGCAGGAAGCCGAGATACCGCCCGTCCTTGCCGACCAGATAGATGAATCCGGTGTGGTCGACCGAATAGTTGCCCGGCGTGGCAATGCTGTGTTTGGCGAAGAACGTCTTGTAGGCGATCGCCGTTTTCCGGATCTCAGCAAGCGAACCGGTCAAGCCGATCAATCGCGGGTGAAACGATGAGACGAAATCGGCAAGCCGTGCCGGCGTGTCGCGCTCCGGATCGACTGTGATGAACAAGGGCTGCGCCGCCTCGGCCGCTGCGCCAAGCTTGTCGAGCGCGAGCGAGATCGATTGAAGCTCGGTTGGGCATACGTCGAGGCAATAAGTATAGCCGAAATAAAGCACGACGAGCTTGCCTCGAAATTCCGCGTCGGTGCGGCGATGGCCCGTCTGATCGGTGAGTTCGAACGGACCACCGACTGGCACGCGGCCCGACAGCAAGCCTTCGATCAATTCCGTTGCTGAGGGTTCGGCAGCATCGTTCGCGGCAATGGGCGCGGAGAAAAGAACGCACGCAAGCGCAAGCCAGATGCGCAATACGCTTGGCCTGCGCGCCAGTGTGACGCCGGAACGCGCTTCTCCACCGGACAACGCCACTTTTCCGTTCCCGGATAAGGGGCGCCTTCTCGCGGTTCCCGCGAGAAGGCGTGTTGGTTGCATTCAGCTTCGGCGGGCGATCACTCGACGATCACCTGCCCATACATCCACGGATGCGGCGTGCAGATGTAGTAGTAGACGCCCGGCTTGTTGAACGTGACGGTTTTCGTCTCGCCCTTGGCCAGCGTGCCAGTGCTCCAGCCTTCCTGCTGCAATGCGCTCGCGTCGTGCGGAATGTCGCCGACATTGGTGAAGCTCACCGACGTGCCGCTCTTGATCCGGGCGCGGGCCGGAGCAAAGCTATACTCGGTATTACCGGCGCCGATCTTGATCGCATCGACACCCACCGCGATCGGCCCGATCGGGCCGGCAACCGTCTGCGGCGGCGGCGGCGGCCACAGCGGGCTGAGCTGACCTTTAAGCGAAAAGGTCCAGACGGCATCGCCGTAGGAACCGCCCTGCAACTGATTGCCGCCGGTCGCGATCGCGATGAACTGCTCTCCATCCACCTCGTAGACCACCGGCGGAGCGTCCGCGCCAAATCCGGTCTGGAAGCGGAACAGTTCCTGGCCGGTCTTGGCATCGAGCGCGAGGAAATTGCCGTCCGGTTCGCCGCGCAGGACCAGCCCGCCCGCCGTAACGGTCGAGCCGCCGCCGCCGCCGATGCGGTAGGGCGTCTTGTGCTGCCAGGCGATCTTGTTGGTCTTGGCGTCGATGGCGGTGAACGTGCCGCTCATGGTTGAGCCGATCGGCGCTGCCTGTCCACCGCCGATGTAGCGCAGCCCATTGACATACTTATTGCCATAGCGCGTGAACGCGCTGGTGCGCACCGTACCGGGTACGTAGAAATAGCCCGTATCCGGACTGTACGGCATTGGCGACCAGTTAGTGCCGCCGACACCGGAAGGCTGAATCAGGACCGGGGATTCCCAGAACGGGGTGTAGATGCAACCGGCCTGGTCGTAGCCCGGAATTTTCTCTGCGCACTGCGGCACGGTCGCATCGCCGACTGGAATCGGCTGCGTCGCCGCCGTCTTCTGCCGCGGGTCCTGCGGCACCGGCTTCTCCTCGATGCCGAGCAGCGGTTTTCCATTGATACGGTCGAGGATGTAGACCCAGCCCGTGCGACCGGCCTCGGCGATCCCCTTTCGCGGTTCGCCGTTGATCACGGTGTCGAACAGGACAACTGGGCTCGCTGCATCGTAGTCCCAGATGTCGTGGTGCACCTGCTGGAAGTGCCAGGCGTACTCCCCGCTCTTGGCCTTTAGGGCCACGATGGACGTGCAGAACAGGTTGTCACCTTCACGCATCGAGCCATCGTAATCCGGCCCGCAATTGCCGACCGCGAAGTAAACGAGGCCGAGCTCAGGATCGAGCGCCGGCGTATTCCAGATCGCGGCGCCACCGCGCATCGCATGGTCGGTGCCGGGCGGCCAGGTCTCGCTGCCTTTCTCGCCAGGACCAGGCAGCGTAAACCAGCGCCACATGATCTCGCCCGTTTTGGCATTGAGCGCGGTCAGCCGGCCCCGGACGCCAAACTCGCCGCCCGTGATCCCGCTGTAGATCATGCGGTCATAATAGAGCGGCGCGCTCGTGATGCCGTAGCCGTTCTGCCACTTTTCGATCGGCGTCTTCCAGGCGACCTTGCCGGTCTTCATGTCCAGCGCGACGACGTTCGCGTCGAGCTGGCCGAGGTAGATTTGTCCTTCTCCCATCGCAAGACCGCGATTGGCCCAGCCGCAGCAGACCGTCGAGATGGTCTGATCGATGCCGGACCAGTATTCCCAGATGATCTCGCCGGTCTTGGCGTTGAGTGCGAAGACATCATCGTTGCCGGTGACGACATACATGATGCCGTCCTTCACGAGCGGAGACGCCTCGAAAGAATATTTGCCGCCGACGCCTGAGCCCTTCAGGCGCGTCATCCACGCACCCTTAAGCTTCCCGACATTCGCGATGTCGATCTGCTTCAATGTAGAATAGCGATTATTGGTGAGATTGCCGCCATTCGTAACCCAGTCTTTGCCGACCGGGCCTCGAAGTAATCTGTCGATCTCGGCATCGGTGGCCCGGGCGGGCGCGTGCGCGATGATCAACAGGCCGAAAACGATCAACGTGGAAACCGTCCACCATGCCTGACGAAGCATTACCACCTCCCCGTTTTTTCATGCTGGCGTTCGGCCAGTCAATGTCAGCGTACAGCCGACCAACGGATTTAGCTAGGCCGTTTGAAGGAGTCCGAACTGAAGAAGGTTCTGTTCAGGGTTTTCGCTCAAAGACTGTCGCCGGTTGACCCGATCACAATGGCGATGGCCTGCTCCCTTCGCTCCACGGGCATTACCCCGCTTCATCACTACTACGAAGCAGTCCGCCCCTAGCCGGCGCAACGGTTGTGTGTACCGAAAACCTTATCCGAGTTGATGACGTGAAGAAATCGCCTAAGCTGGCGGAATGATCGGGCTGCTCTGTTTCGCTCTGGCCGTCCTGGCCTCGCCATTCAAGTCGAAGTTGCGGCTTGAAGCCGAGAACGCGGTGCTTCGACATCAATTGAATGTTTTGAGGCGCAGGCTGCGAGGTCGCGTCCGGCTCACAAACAGTGATCGCTGGTTCTTTATCCAGCTGTATCGCTGGTTTCCAGCAATCCTGAAGGTTCTCACAATCATCCGGCCCGAGACCCTCGTGCGTTGGCACAGAGCCGGCTTTCGCTACTACTGGCGTTGGAAGTCGCGCCCACGGGGAGGGCGACCGCAGATCGACACGGAGATGCGCGCGTTGATCCGGCGGATGAGCGTCGAAAATCCGCTTTGGGGCGCGCCACGCATCCACGGCGAACTGCTCAAGCTCGGGTTTGAGGTCGCGCCGGCTTGCTGAGTTTCCTCTATTTCGGGGGTCCGTAACCCCGTGTTGGTCGTCACATACGCCAGATGCTCAACCATTCTTGCCGCCGTTTCGTTGCGCGACAAACGGGCCTGGCGCAGGACCTGCAGGGGGTAATTGGCCTTCGGAAGATCCGGGTCGTCGCTCATGGACTCCTCCGCCGCTAACCTCTTCAAAGCCGGGCGATCGATAAGGTTACTGGAGTCATGTGGGGCCTCATCCGGATGATGAGAGGTGGGCGGGCTACTTTGGCTGCTGCTGCTCAGTCTTCGGCCTCGCGGCTTCCTGAGCGCGCTTCGTCATCATCTCATCGTATTCCGGCGTGCCGCGGCGCGGCGGTGCATCTGCTGGCAGGCCGCCCATCCAATGCGGCATGTCCGCGATCCGCTCGCCGGCCGTCCGATCCCCCGCGCACGATGACAGGGAAAAGCATGCAAGACACATGAGAGCGGATTTGATCGTCGTCATGGCGCGTCCATCTCGGATTCTCGCCCCGGTCTTTCGAAAGGATATGCAGGATCGTCTCCATCATCGCCCGTATTGCCCCAGGGCGAGTCAGGGATGCGCCTCAAGGGCAAGCCGAGGGGAAGTGTCGAGGCTTCCGCCCCGGCTCTAAGCTAGGGGCGTAGGAGGTCCGAACGACCGAGGCCTACATCGATAATGGCGCACTAGCGCCTATGTTCCAGCTGTCCCCGAAGTCTGTCCTTCGACCTCATATTCAAAAGCAACGCCTTCACGCGTTTCAATTGGCGGTCTTGTTGAGCGATGCTATTGTGTAATTGAGGGTTGGTCTAACCCTAGGGCCTGGACGATCCTTGATGCACGGGGTCGCTCCCCAATGTGCGATCGAGTAGCCAGCCCATTGTTAGGCCGAGGAGCCGGGGGTCGCTCCTCCGGCTACCTCTAACCGCCTCAGTGGCCCCACCGAAGTCTCCGCTGAATAGACATCGAGAGTCCGACCCACAGGCGACATTGCAGCCATGGAACTCGCCGTGGTGCCCATCGTCAAGCCGGAGGCCGCCAACTTCATCTGGGATATTTCATCCCTCGCGTGGTCTGGTGTTTGGCAATCGCCTTGTTCATTGCCGTATGGATCTACGTGGCCCTTCAAACGGAAGGCTGATCCGGTATGGCCTTTTCCCGAGTCTAGGAAGCCCGCCGGTGAGTCCGGGTTTTGCAGGGCTGTCGAGTGCGGCTGGTCGCCACTATCGCACGGCTCGCGGGTTTGTGTCCGGCTGGTGCCGCCTTGCGCTGGATCAAAAGCAGTCTGCTCGAAGTTAAAGCTTGGCGGGTCTCCGGACTCCTAGGCACACCGGGGACCCGTCCTCGAGGCTTAAGCTCGCAGATGAATGCGATCAGGGACTCCTGTGCACCGCTGAATGGCGTTCGGCCCGACTACCTCGCAGAAACGAGCCGCTGCCAAAAGCAGGAGACGCGAGGTTGCGGTTTGAGGGGGAACCATACGATAGTTGAATCCTGTTCCAAACCGGGCCGCCTGGCGTTGAAGCGAGGCGGCGCCGCTCCCCCGCTTCCCGGGCCGCAGAAGCCCGCCGGTGAGTCCGGGCCGGTGTGGGCTGTCAGGTGCCGGTCAGTCTGCGCCAGCGCTGCGCTGGCCCAGCGTGACTCCACCAATCGATGATCGGCTAGAGACGATTAGCCGTCGCGATTCCGCGATGAGCATTTTCCAGCCTGGACCGTCGCGCACCAGGAGGTGGGCAACTTCCTGTATCGCGTTTTCGAACAGGTCGTCCTGCACACCGGGCTCGCAATCGGAAAGGTGCCAATCGGACGGCGACATCATTTGCAGTTCGGTCCAATAATCCGGGTCGACAAACTCACCTCTCCAGCAAAGTTCTGCCACAGCTCCCGCACATCCGACCATCCGGCGGGCGAGGTCGTCGGCGCTGCGCACGTTCGCAATCTGGACGCGGCCCACCCAAGTCCGCTCAGTATCGTCGCCAGGCGCCGAACGGTAAACGCTGGCGCCCGGGTCGTCACGTTGCTTTTCCGGCAAGGAATTAATTGCCGGCCGACTCGATCTTAAACCCGGCATCGTTCAGCCGCTGAATGACGATCTCGGCCGCGTGTTCGGGGTCCAAGATTTCGGCCGGAAAGTCGGCGCTGCCGAAAAGGTCGGCTAGGACATGCTGCGGGGTGAGCTCCTTCGCTGCCTTAGTCATTGGTCTGCGTCTTCAAATACTTGACGATGGCCCGTCTTCCGGCGCTGTCGAGCTTGCCGAACGCCGTTAGCAAATCATTGTACGGCTCGGAAACCGCCGGGGCCGGCACCAAAGAATTCTTCCAACGAGGAAGAATACTCTCCGCTGGCGCTTCATCTTTGGCCGCAACGATCGCCGCGGCCAGTTTGGACTCCGCCGCTGAGAGCAGCCCAATTTGGGCCGCCGATTGTTCCCGTATTCCTTGCAAGCGTTGCCTGACCTTCTTGAGTTTGACCTCGGCCTTGTGGATGTCCAGGCAGACATCACGGATCAGGTCGGCCTCATCCGATTTCACTATCAAGTCGTAGCTGCGGAACAGGAACGTCTGCATGTTCGCTCTATCGTGGACGCGATCGCGCGAACGCCAGGCAAGCTTCGCCGGGGCTTCTTCTTCCTGCATGTCGGAGCCGCCCACCAATCTCAATGTCGGTTTTTTCGCGGTCATGACTGCACCGCCTTCCCGGCAAGCAAGGCCTCGATCGCCGCCGCTATGGTCGCCCGTAGCTGGTAATGCCAGCCGTCCGGCCCGATCGCGTCAGTATTGGGCCACTCCATGCCGCCGTCCTCGATTTCGTTGGCAAACCGGAGCACCGCGGCGACGCCGGCCAGCGATGTCGGTAGCGTGGTCGCCAGCTTCCAGTCGATCGCGTTGACCACGTGATAAGCAGCCAACGAACGGTCGGACGCTTCATCCAAGCCGATGCCGTGTTCCTCAGCTTCCTCTGCGTCGATTGCTTCGCCATGGGCGATGTCCGCCGCCCGTTTGTCGGCGATCAGCACGAACGCCGGATCTGGCTTGCTGGGCACCGGGGTGGTGACGGCCTGGGGGACGCCCGAGGCCATGGCGGCCGCGGCGAGGCTACCTGCCCCGACGAAGCTGGCGCCGGCGGCGACTGCGAGGAAACGGCGCCGGGTTGGATCTCGTGGCGGGAACATTATGGGGTGGTCGATTGCAGACGTGTTTGTGGGTGGCGTGCTAAGCACGCAGTCAGCCTGGGTCATGGGTTTTGACTCTCCGATGGTTCGGGTTAGAGCCGGGGCGGAAGTTAGCGCTTCCCCTCGGCTTGCATTTTCTGTAAACTGAAAATATGAAGAAATCAATTCTCGTAAACAAGAAATCACGTGGTCGCCCAAAGAAGAAAGGGGGCGTGCACCCCGTGAGCGCCGTTAGACTGCCACCTGAAATTTCGGCTGCAGTCGACGACTGGGCCTCGAAACAATCCGATGGCCCTGGCCGCTCCGAAGCCATCCGCCGCCTCGTGGAGCTCGGGCTGAAGGTGAAGAAATGAGCGCTCCGGAGTTTCCGTGGACACCTGAAAAAGACGGGCTGCTGCGATCGATGGGGGCGGCTGGCGAAAGCACCGCCGCGATTGCAACTCTGCTCAAGCGCAGGCGGGCTCGCTTACTCAAGATCAAGTTAGCCCGTTCGCCGCCAGGGCTGAAGGCGAAGGGGAAATGACGATTCTACGGCCTCAGGAATGGACCAAAGCCGAGGTGCATCAGTTGAGGATGTTGGCCAAGAGGAAAGCAAGCGCGGATAGTATCGCAAAATTGCTTGGCCGCTACGTAGGGTCAGTGAGAACAAAAGCACTCGAATTGCCTACCCGAAGGATCGATACCTGACTGAGGTCGAATACTGGCGCTATCTGCGGTCGGCAAATATCGAATTCACGATGAAGCGGCTACGGGAGCCGATTGAGGGCTGAAGGCGAAGGGAAAATAACCCCTCAACCGCGATCTGTGCCCTTGCGCGGTCGCATGGGTATCACTCGCGCCGGTCCCATACGCCTTGGCGGGGGATCAGGCAGTGGATCTTGCGGCGCTTCCGGATCAAACGCTGTCCATGTCTCGTCCGTGAAGCCATAAACGACGTTCCACCACATTTCGGACAGCTCAGCCTTCGCCCACGGTATCTTTTCGATCTCCACATCTTCATCGTCACCGACGTCCACCGGGACAGGTATTGCAGGACTTGTCCACATGATACCGCCCGGAGGCATCTCGACGTATTCGCAGGCGGCTACATCGGTGCATTCGTCAACTGCAACCACCAAGTCATCGAGATCTTCGGCTGCAAAAAATCCGACTCGCGGTTTTTGATAAGACGAACGAGGTAAGCGGGCACTGGAGGCTCTCCGAGATTACCTCCAGCCTGCCGTTTCCGCTGCGATCTGCCAAGCCATTTCGCCCCTGAAGCATTGCTTTCGACCGCAGGTTGCGCTTGGATGCTGGCGGGTCGGGGGACAACCAAAATGCGAATTCTGGGAATCGTGGTGCTTGGCGCCGCGCTGGGCGGCTGTGCGTCGAGTTCAGCAGACATTACGCCGGCCTACGTCTCGCCGGTCATGTACCAAGCCTACACCTGTCCACAGCTCGCGCAGGAAGCGCAGGCGGTGTCGACGCGCGCGGCGTCGCTGTCGGGCGTCCAGGATCAGAAGCGCACCAATGACGGCCTGGCGACGGCCGCTGCTGTCGTCATCTTCTGGCCAGCCGCCTTCTTTGTCGGCGGCGACAAGCAGACCGCCGCCGAGCTCGCCCAAATGAAGGGGCAGATGGTTGCGATCGAACAAGAAGCAAACATGAAGCGATGCGGGATCCAGTTTCAGG
>WNFC01034223.1_pt1 | contig 13588 bp, 14 predicted proteins | sample 5400541 | NCBI WGS metagenome assembly WNFC01 (sample SAMN13153342, study PRJNA577476) | soil metagenome | isolation source: 120 cm saprolite under Douglas fir tree site 2 hole 2 replicate 1 | place: USA:California | collected 2015-04-18
ACGACCCCTGGGAAACTTGTCATCTCGATGGTCGAGCTGTCGCCCCCAGTAATACAAAACAAGAGCATCTGTTGGAGTTCACGTCCTATGAGGACATCAAAGTTTATATGCCAAGGACAAAGGTGGAGTTAGATCTGTTGTCGATGGTGATGATCGGATGAAGAGAGGGGGGCCGTACAGAGACGTAGATCTGCGCTAAAATAGTTAGAAATACTGTCACGGTATGTGACGGTGGTTGCTCACCTACTGGTGAAGATGACCTATTGTGTCAATACCAGAACCCCAATAATGTTGGCAACCACGTCCAAGGTACAGCGTAGTCGCGTACGTCGTACATCCGCAATGGAACCATTCCCGTATCGCCGGCACCGGGACATCCACCGCGAGAATATACGATTAACAGCCCCCCAAGGGAGAGATGGCCAGGAGATATTGAAAGTAGTTTGCTTGGCCTATTGTTCTAGGTAAAGTATTCGTGGCGCCGCATCTAGCGTTTAAGCTCATCATGAGTGGGCGAGGGCGTACATCCAGAATGGCCAAGTGAGAGGCCTTTTATAATTGAGATACGTGGCTATTAATAGTAACGGCCTGTCACCTATTAATAGCACTTTGTCAGCCCCTCGCCGGGCGCTTGCTTCGATCATACAATACGTGCCTCTTCCATTGCTATCAGCCTGGCATATATGCCGCTGCTATTTTAACGACTTGCTGTATCTTCTATTAAATGCGCCTACACCAGTCAATTATAAGGAAAACATCGGAATTAATATACCACACCACGGCTAGAGCTCGAACTATCCCTCAGCCACGCTCGTGGAATCACGCAATGCGAAGGATTCGCGTCGGCAGACCATCTATGTCTCGCAACCATCAATTTGACCCGAGTGGCCACGAGTGCGCTGTCATGGTCTGTAAAGAGATAACAAGATAAGGGAATCCAGTGGGGTGTTTTGACAGCTTTGGATTGATTCCTAGCGGCGAAAGATTTGCGCAGTCATCCCTGGGAAGGAAGCAGAACAGCGGCCTGCAGCAACATGATGACGTCAGTGACACTACACGGTTAGCATATACTAAATCACAACTGGGAACCCACACAACAGTAGAGGTGCCACAGCCAGTGAAAACCACGATTCTTCGGGAGCGGGCTTATCCAGGATGAACGCCCTGTCAATCCCGGCTGTCGCCTCTGCTAACTCTATCGTTCGTGGGATCACGTTTTTCGAAGTCTCAGAGAGGCCTACTGTGAAGGGAGGGACAGATAATATGAGCATTATCATGGAACTATCAGGAATAGTACGGACATGGTGGCGCTCGTTTTCAATTTGCGGAACCTCTTCGGAATCGGGTTCTACAAGAGCACAGGAACCATGACGTTAGAGCACGCCGCCACCGTCTTCTGGGTATAAGGCGAGGGAGCCGCAGCAGGACACCCCGAAAAGGAGACTGAATAATGACGGGCTGCCGTGATGTCAAAGGCTCTTCAAGTATTTCAGAGTCTAATTTGCTAGCCTACTGTGGTTGATGAGGAATCAAGTGTCAACCAATGTCGATTCCTCCGTATCCAGGACTTTCCTTGTAGCACCTACACAATGCCGTTCTGGATTCTGGGATACATCGTGAACTCGGAGGGGAGACAACGATTTTGGGGTCAGTGACAGTGACTCGTGACTCGTGATGCTGAATTACGGGATGCCCTTATGTAATCAATGACAGGCGTATTGCGCCCACTTGTAGGGGTTCCAGTTGTCTTGTCTTGGCGGCTGTGAACGATTAATTCCCACGTAATCGCTTTCCTCGTGTCTGCCGCGCGCAATGTGACAATACACCGAGGCGCTGGCTTCCAAACCCTAATAAAGATGAATGGGAGGGGACGGGGCGGAAAGACCCTTTACCAGTCTTTCTTTCCTGCCCCATCGAAGTCTCCATGGACTTCAGCGTATTTCGTTCCCTTAATATCTTCACATGGCGTTCCTCGTCTTCGCACACCGATAATACCCGGCGTGCAGACGAACAAACTCAGAATACGAGTACGAATACTCAAACCGCGACTCAGACAAGCGATGAGAGCACAATACGTAGTATGGCAAGGTGCTGCTGTTATATTCGCTAATCCCTTACTCTCCGCGCAGAAGAGCAAGCTGAGGCTACAAACTTACAAGCGCATGCCAGGGGTGCGTAGTCTCTAATCCCCCCGGGCCTAAATGCGCTCTGACCCCTAACAATGTAACACAGATTCGCTTTTTGGCTCCCCTGGGTCCGACGAGCATTCGGGAAGGCTAGATATCCTTCAAAGAGACAGAGGTATTTAGCTGAGGATCTTTGACTGAAACGGCAATTTCATGGTTTCCTCGTTATTTCAGACCAATTCAATTGGCCTCCCAAAGACTTTGAAAACGTCGACCAGCTGACCTTACCATGTCACAGACACCCCTCTGTCACCATAGACAGCATTGAGAAAGTAGAAGGCATGTACCGTCTCCTAGATCTCATAGGTGAATCTGGGAGCAACGGATACGGTATGTCACTCACTCCTTTCAGAGCCAGATCCTCGGTGACTGATCTAGCCGATCAACAGTCGATAAGGTGATCATCGCCCAGGACTCCATCCAACGCTTCATCAATTCGGTGTCTCCTGGAGCATATGCGTCTATTACCAGGGTCGATTTCAGGGCTTTGGACCGATTCTTGATCAAACCTCTCGGCGTTTACGGATCTAAAGACGAGATCGTACGACTCCTACGATCCATAGCCGTGATCGACGACAACACGTACGTGCCGATTGGTGCTAATTGTCTCGTATCATGAAAGTCTTCTCTCAGGGCCCGTTCGTTACTCGCCCCAACTGGCTCCGGTGACTCTCACCAGACGCTCTCATCTGGTCTCTACATAGTGAGGGCGAATACACTGGATGTTGCTGATGAACGCCACTACGTGATATATTGGCCCGAAGACACCACCTGGGACGACTCGGCAACTTCTTCGGTACGCCGCAATAGGGTCACTTTCATGAGGTGTGTAATCCTGGCCATTTGTCTCTCCCCACTTTTATACGTGTGAGACAGATACCTCACGAAGATCTGCGACCAGGTGGTCGCTCTACTATCCCTCGAACACTCAGCAGCCATAGTGTGGAGTGATCAAGACAGTGATGCGGAATCCGTGGACGTGGAGACAGGCGACTCTGACAGACTCTTCACATTTGAGGTCGCTGAAACGAACGAACAAGAAGAGAATGCGGTTGCACGCCCCGGTTTTCAGGTACTGCCTTACTCGTCTTCTCAAGTGTCTTGTTTTTAATCCATCACAGATGAATTCACGCAACATTGTGCCCCACGAATGTCCCCCTGACTGTCCTGTTGATCCTGCGATCCTTGCTCCTCGCCTTCTGCCTGGGGAAGCCACGCAAGGATTTTGGACAGTATCTTACATTCCGCGTCAAACTCGGTCCGAGGCTTTCGACGAACTCACTTTGAGCAGGGTGTCCCTCAAGCAAATATTGTAGGTGCACCAAAACTTCCAGGTCCTTACGTTCATCTTCTTCACAGAATGGATAATGCCCTCATTCTGGCGGAAGATCTTGATGAGAACGCCGTGCAATCCTTGATCCCCGTTGCCCTTGAGGATCTTTTCCCAGAGCCTTGCGAGAAGTTGCGTATCTCAAACGAGGATATTCGTGCTAGGTATACGCAAGAATTCATGAAGAGGAAAGATACGATTTTTCAAGAAATCGCCAAGGGGGAGGATCATTTGCGGCGCATTCTTCGTGAGGTTGTTGTAGAGGACGTTATCAAACTCTTTCCGTATGTCCATCGATGGTATCACAGACGGAATAATGATAACATGTCTGCCTGTTGCAGGTCGTTGGGACGTGACGATCTCTCCGCTAGCGTGGAGGACAGTGCTGACCAGAATGGAAGCCAGGAAGCTGCTGGTAGAGCATTTCTGTATCTAGTTCGCAACCTATCTCATGGCTTTTACAGGCGCGATGCGGATCTCCGATCTCGAATCACTGTACCCTGGCTTTCGGGCTATCTATCAGAAACATTTCGATAACGCCAGATTCGACACTGCATTGAGGCTTGACCCACGTTTTGAGTCTCAGAAGTTGCGCTTGGTCTCCGTTCGATATCTCTTTGAGAAAAATCAACAGCTGGATACCGAAGCCCGTGCAGATCTTATCAGAACTGTGCTCTCTGAAGGCAACTTTCGCCGTGCACAACAAGCCTTTCCCAAGACGAATGAGAAGAAGCGGTCCGGCCCGAGCGCTTGGGCGGGACACACCTTTTTTTCTACATCTGGCGGTTATGAGGGCTACCTGGAGAAGGAAATGAAGGCCTTGGCCGCCAAGGTCCCCGACGCACACTTTTTGAATGAAGGCCTTGGCCGCCAAGGTCCCCGACGCACACTTTTTGCTCATGATGAAAAGCGAGGGAGACGAAGAATTGAGGCCCGCGATCGAGGAGGTTGAGGAGGTTGCGTATAGCCAACTCGAAGTTTCAATTGATACAGTAGTGAAGACGATGACCCGCGCCGTATCAGCTATGCAGCAGGAGCACTGCGAACGGGCCGTACAACACGAGACGGAGAGCGAGGAAAGGAAGGCGCGGGACAAAGTACTCCTCAAGTTTATTCGAGACATCAACGAACAGGCGGCTGGCCGGCAAGATTCGTATGTTTCCTTGTTCTCGTGGAGATGAAACTCTGATAGCACCTAGTGTCGTGTACCTTGACGGCATCATCGCCACTCAATCAGTCGGGTCGCGAAACTCGTGAGTTATAATGACTTTGTTCCCGGTTCTGGCCCTAATTGCACTCGGACCGCTGCACTATGGTCGCTTCAATTCCGGAAGGGCGAAGTACTCATCTTCTTATCAAGGCTTCTCCCACCGGTATGGCCAAGGTACGTCCGAACTGGATTTATGAACTCATAACCTTTACAAGCTAACGTTTATGGGGATCAGAATATGTAATCACTGGTCACCGTCAGGCCCTCCAGGAATCCAAACTTGAGATTTTGGTTCATCTTATGGACTTAACAAGTGACGACAAACACAAGATGCAGCTAGAACCCGACTACATACCAAGTCCCGCCGTGAACGACCGGCTTTCGTCAAGGTTTTACATACCAATTACCATGAATATTGCGTATGTGTCTGATCCTGCCACGTCGCTCAGTACCTCACGGAAAATTTGCAGCTTCTATCAGCTCCTTGAAAATGGAAAGCTCCTCCTCGTTCTGCTTGACAGAGACAGAGTCGCCATCTATCTTGACCGTCTTCATGCGATGAATACAGCAATACAACGGGACCGATTCATCAAGAGTCTTAGCCGGGAGAAGCTGGGCGAAGAGGTTCTCTTTGCCTTTGATGAAACCCAGCGATCCTTGGCCGTATGCGGATCGTCGAAGGTATCCCTATAATGTTCGATAAAAGTGCTAGTCCTGATTTACTGTTCCCGACCAGCTACAACTTCACTTGTTCGTTTTCGATGAGAACTACAGGACGCTCCAGGCGCAAGGAAGCACGATTAATCTCGCTCCGTGGTATATACGAGCAGAGATCTCCATCATACATGCAGCTTTCGTATGCGGGAACGAAGAAATCGTCTTGGTGGACTCCAGTGCACAAGCCCGGATCTTTTCCTTCGTCACGCTGCAATTCAGGTGAGATTTCTTCTCTCCCGTATTATCACCTCGCTCACTATTTACTCATGCTTCGGAAGACCGGCTTCCTTACAACTTCCGTCGGTTCCCTGCTCAATATTCTCCTCCCCAGATGGATCCTGCCTTCTGGTTCACACTCAAGGCTCGACGCCGCTTCTCACCGCGTATCATTGGGAAACATTTGGATCGTCTGCGGGAATCCGTCTAGTACACGTTCCAGAGTTTCCTCTTCAGGGCGCCGTTTTGACGTCTATGGTCAACCGAGGGCGTGTCTTTCTCATGGGCCTCGACGTCAATTCGGGATCTGTTCAGTCCATCGCCATCGATATCACGAAGAAGCTCACAGAGTTCATGTTTAAGGAGCACGGCAACAAAAATGCCTCGAATAATAGAACGCGTCAAACTCTGCACAACAGTTTACTCGACTGTCACGCTGACGTTTGGTCCCGCTTCCCAGTTGTCCCGGCTGTGAAACGCCGAACAGTCACGTCCTCGAGCGAGCGGCGGCAGAAGAGCATCACTTTCATCACCGAAAATCATTCCCAGCCTTTCGACGCGTACTTCTCGGGTCTCATTCAAACATTCGAAAGGACGGCGAGGAAGCCTACTGGGGATGAACTCCGTCGTATCAGGGTGTCCGCAAAAGATTTTTCGTCATTCTGGAATGAGATAATCATGGACTCTGACTGGGATGTGTCGCGCTACCGTGTTGGAGAGTGGCTTGTTGATCTCCTCTGCCTTATCCCCATTCATATTGCTGTTTGCCGCGAGAACAGATTCGTTCCCTTGGCAGATGGGGTGCTCTCCTCGGACTTAGAACGGTCCTTGCTTGGCGCTGAGGTCAGCACGATCGTAGACAAACTGTCATTCGGTTGGTATGAGTCGATCTTCCAGTCGTATCTGGCAACAAAGGTATGCTCTCGGATCAAAATATGAAGTCTGGACTGCACTCATCTGATTAATTACAGCCTGTAAAGGTCGTGTCATCAATGGGTCAACAATCTGTGGGAAAGAGCTACGCGCTGAATCACCTTCTGGATACGTCTTTTGCGGGGAGTGCCATGCGGACAACCGGTATGATGGCTATTTTGATGATCATTGTGGTTGTACTAAGGTGAACAGAGGGTGTATGGATGTCTGTGACCCCCACAGACGACGCATTAATCGTGGCACTTGACTTTGAAGGTCAGTTCGACTGACTTCAGTCCTATTAGGGTTGCTTGATTATGTATATTGTAGGCGTTGACAGCGTTGAACGGTCTCTACAAGAGGATACGCTCCTGGTTTTATTCAATACCGCAATATCGAATCTCGTATGTCAAGTATGTCGTGGCCGTGGCTCCCTTCTAAAAACCAATAGGTCCTGTTCCGCAATAACTTTGCATTCAGCCGGGACATCAGCGGACTATTCCAATCGTTCCAATCTAGTGCGTCCGTATTAGATCCGGCGGCCAACCCAACTCTCTTCCAATCCACCCTCGTTATTATTATCAAGGGAAGTCGCTGGTGATAACGTTCTCTCAACGCCATTTGACTTTGCCATTAGGATGTCGTAGAGGCTGACAAGGTGGAAATAACTCGCGAGTAAGATTTCGGGCTATAGTTGTTCGATTGCTCGGCCAACTTTGTGCTTCGCAGGTTTTCTCTCAAGTTTCAGAAGATCGTACAACAAGAGCAACAGGCAAATTTTATCTCGCGTCTTCACCGTGGGAAGCTAGACATCATACCTTGGCCCGTGATTGAATCGAAGGAGTTCTACAAGCTATTCTCCACACTCAAGAGGCGCCTGGATTCACAGAAGACCTCACATACGACAGCAGGTGAATTCCTTCATACCATTAAGACCCTGATGGCAAAGTTGAAGGTATGTTTTACTCCTCCGTCTGCTGAAACCTGTGACTCAAGTTTACGTCTCCTCATAGGCCAATGACTGGGGAGCGCTCTCCCGTCCGTCGTTTCACCCCTTTCTGTGTGAATTGTGTTTCTGATGCCTTCCTGACAGAAACCATGATCGAGCATCGTGCCAGGACCCTCTTCTCCTTGCTCCCGATTGCTTTAGCTACAGGGTATTCCGAAATCGAGCCTGATCTCGAGCCCCTAAAGGTTCTTATGGTTCATTTATCCAGATTGTGGGCATGCCTCTAACTATGCGCTCAGAACTTGGATACCGACGCCATCATAGAAGGAGGCGACGACACCCCGACGCATTTCGCTATCTCTGGACGTGGACAAGTCTCACCAACCGATATTGAGATGCATCTTGCTATCTTACGAGAATCCTGGAATAAACAGACGCCGCGTCAGTCTATGAGCGACTCAGAATGGACATCAAAGTTTGCGTCCTACATCGGAGATTCGATAACATGGTCATCGAAATGAGAACCAATGCGCAACTTTGCAAGGCTCAATGCGCATCATGTCACCTTTTCTGCATCCACAGTCGTTTGCATGAGGGCGACCACAGCTGCGAGACTACTCACAAGTGTGAACATAACTGCGCATTCTGTCAAGATCAGCTTAAGCCTTGTGGCATACCGTGCGTCGTCTTCCCTTCGTTTATAACCGTCGGCTGAATCGACGAGTCGACGACAGTGCTGGACATCCTGGAGAACATGTGTACGTGAGGCAGATAGCTTGACAATATCGTTTTCTCATCGGCACACAGTTGTGTTGTCAACGCCCACCTGTGTGGCGGGCCTTGCAAGCTGTCAGGAAAGCGAGGTTGCTTACAAGATTGTACGAAGGTCAGCCCACGCTCGCTGCTGACTCATTCGAGTCACGAGATTAAGATTAAGTATTTCTAGGTGGCTGGACATGCAGAAGATGAGCATATGTGTTCAGCGCTAGTACATATGTGTGGCCAAGTAAGGGTTAATTTAAGGAATATTGAGGTTCCTCGTTCATGGACACGCGATATTTCTAGCCATGCGCTCTCCAAGAGATGATGTTACCAGGTGGGAGGATGCATTCTTGCCAAGAAAGCTGCAGTATGCCCAGGCACGTTCATCCCAGAATGACTCCATCCTTCCACTAAAGTGACACTGCAGTGACAAACCTCACGATGTCCATTCTTGCGATATGAGGTTGTGCCCCGTGACGTGCGACCTTTGTAGACGCCTTTGCACTCAACCTCACCTTCACGGACTTACAACCGGTTCATCTCATTTATGCGGGTTCGTACTTGTCTCGATTGAAGGAGTTTTTCAAACTGAACGATTGAGATAGAGAAGCACATCCATGTTCTGCCCTGTGCTCAGCGCCAGGCATATGCCAGATTGACACAACCCCCCTTTCAATAGAGGCCACCTTTACGGGAAGACACGAGACGTTCCAGTACACCAAGGTGATGACAATCATGACTTTAGTCTTCGTGATTCATTTCTGATCTTGTCGCAATATTTCACAGTACTCACAAGGTTTGTTCTGAACGCCATCCTATAGGCGTTGCATTGACCTTCGGCCAGTTGCAAAACGGCTGCAGTGTGTGAGGAATATTGAACCAGGGCAAACGTCACATCCAGGTGTCCATATTCATACCAAGGAAGACCTACCATTCCACTTCTGTGAAACTCGGTATGTCACTTCCCGGTTTACTCATCCCAAGTTTAAGGGACTGAATCAACGTAGTTGCCAAAACTGCGGTTACTTCTGCACGTTACCTCTTGGTGAGAAGTTAACCATAAATAGTTGCATCCGCTTACACCGATTTCTTCAAGGCCACACCCAGCAAGAGCACGAAACCAGCCACGGCTCTATGACTCAGACTCGATGGGCTATTGACGGACCTGAGGAAGCTGGTATTGAGTTGGGAGGTCGCAAGTTCTCCGCTAATGACGAGGGGGCGCCCATGATGTGCAACCTCGTTTGCTCGTCGATGGGTAGACACGTTCATGTTGATTACTGCCGTACTGGGAAGAACGCACCTTGTGAGGGGGCCGATATTCAGCATATCAACGCAAGGATGATTCCCAGCCCCGACAAGCCCAAAGATGCTGTTACTCACAACCTCTACTGGCGCAGGATGGGTGAGTTGAATACACCTTTTCCCTGTCTTTCCAGACTCAAACATCATTTGTAGGCTTCAAAGGTCACCCCACTTGCTTCCTCTAATGAGACGCGTACTGAAACGAAAATTTAGACCCGTACACTCGTGACGAACAGGCCATCTTTGCGAAGTGGTGAGTCGTCGTTATGTCGAGTGGATGAGTCGTTAACATTTACGTCAAAGTGACGCCATGTGCTCCGGTATGACGACGCCATACTACGTCTCGTTTGTGGCTAAAACCACACATCCGCAGGGCCTGAACACTCGGCAACAACATCTAGCTCGGGGCAGCCATCTTACTGCACACTCCCCATGTTTCATCGCCCTCGACGCCTTAAAGAACCTGTCAATGGTCCCGGTTATATATCCAATGATGGACACAGATTTGAGTGCGGGAATCCTTCGATGTCACAGCAAGCATACCACGTGTGCGTAGGCTGAGTGGTGCTCGCTGTTGAAGGTACTAACATTTCGAACCCCCGTAGGATATTTGTCATCGACAGGTTGGGTGATTCCTATTTTCAGGCACTGTCCCTTATGTTTCCGCTTCAGATCTGGTTCCATGTGTTCCACTGACCGTCTGCCTTTGGCTGACGGACCCTGGACCGTGGTAGAACGAATTCGGCAGCGCAGTCCTAATAGACTCGGTGCCGTATATTCAGCTTTATATAGCTTCTGGAATGCCCGCCATGCTGCTCAAGCTACTGCGGCACAACAATTGAACACTCGACGCAGTCTCGATACGGTCTACTCAACTCTGTACAACCTCTTGTCTGCCGGCTCTGTCGCCGCTATGGCGGATCAATCTCCAGAGAGTGGACGGCGCGATGCATACAGCGTTGTTCTCTTCAGTGACTCAACAAAGACCGTGCTAACCAACGACTTTACGAGCGACCCGGACCAACTCTTGGATATCGTCCTAGGGGAAGAGGCTAGTGGCGGAACGAACTTCACAGCGGCTCTCCGTGCCAGTCAATCCGTCATGCTACAAAACTGGAGCACAGAAAGGCTCGTCGCCTGAAACTAAACTTCTTCTGTTCCGTTTCTTTGTTAACCCTCCTGACACCACAGGGTACCAGTCATGATTTTCCTCTCCGACGGGGAGTGCGCTGTATCCGACAGGACAGTCCAAGAGGTTTGTCGAGCAGCGCTTCAGCATGGGTAGGCCGCTTCTACTTGTACCAACCGTGTCTGACAGCTTCGGTAGGAAACCTCTGTCCTTCCATGCCGTCTCTTTTGGCGAAGACGCTTCGACTACTACCCTCCGCAGGATGGCTGATCTCGCTCTGGAAGTACAGAATAGTGTCCCGCGTGATACTTTACTTCCCGCCGCAGTGAACGTTCCTTCGTCCTTTGCCACTGCCCTCGACACTGTGAGTACTCATACCTCTGGTCAGATATGGTTCAAAACGAAACTAATTTATCTCAGGTACGGCTTACGGAAACATTCTTAGGCATTGCGGAGTCACTGAGGAAGCCACGTGGTTCATTGATGCATTGAGTAGAAACGTCGCAACCGCCATTGGCACTTCGTAATAGGACAGTGTACTGGATGCTCTAAATGATATGAAATATTTTTTAAGTGAACTGAAAACAAAAATCGTGACAAATGTGCCAGGTTGGTGACAGTTTTTTGAGAATCGCGTGCGGATTCTTAGTCATCAGAGTGGTCTTTTAAACCGGTCTTTCAAACCTTGTCTTAAGTAAATGTGTTCCATAGTCTCGGGAAAGTCCAAAATAACGAAAATAAATAACTTATTAATTCTGTGAGATTGTGGCAAATTGTGGTGGCCACAATGTGAGGGAGGGAACATGATGTGTCATTGCCCTCTCCCTTGAGGGCCTACCAGGCCCCACTACTGACTGCAATGGCATCGTGTTGCCATGCCCCTCACAGCTGCACACACTGCATTCATCAGGAAAAGTTGAAAATACTTTTTTGTACTTTTTTATACTTTTTTGTACTTTTTTATACTTTTTTGTACTTTTTAAATACTTTTTTAACTTTTTTTAACTTTTTTAACTTTTTTACAAAAAAGTTAAAAAAAGTAAGGTTTTTTGCCTTTTTTTTATAACTTTTTATAACTTTTTGTAAAAAAAGTAAAAAAAAGTAAAAAAAGTATTTTCAACTTTTCCTGATGCTTGGCCTGCTTATATGTTTTCTTTTTTCTTTTTTCTACTAACTTCCTCTTTTATGGTCCACCCAAAAGCAAGCTAATGGCCTATCTAGGTTATACTAAGGGTATTAAGGCATTCAAATTTATGTGCCTTTCAAATAATACTATCTACCATAGCACTACCATGCTATTTGATGAGACCCTCTTCTCTAAATGGCGCATCAGCAAAAACCAACTATACTTACAATAACAATGACAGATTGATTAGATGGGGAGGCAGCAGTGGAGGACAAGGATGAGTATAAAGGGGTGTACGAGGATGAGGGGTAGGAAAAAGTTAGAGGGATATATCAGCAAAGAAAAACCTGCTTACAACTGCCTTACAATGCCTTGTTATGCCTTACTGAGCCAGTAAGGCATAATAAGGCATTGTAAGGCAGTTGTAAGCAGGTTTTTTTTGCTAATAACTACTAGGCTCAGATTGTAACAACCCTGTTTCATCTGTACTCCCTAAATAGAGTCTCTTATACAATCTAGTGCTTGATACTCTCACTCCTAAGGGCCTTGCATGTGCATCACTCAAAGGCAGACACCTCTAGAAGTCTCTTCTATATCTCCTGCTTCACTTCTATATGATTCTACTTGTGCACCAAGTAGCTTACAGAGTCATCACTATCAGGTTGCTATCTTGGCAGTAACAGTGGTGCAACCACACACACATGCCCATCAATTTAGCTAAAGCAGGGAGAAAGCAGTATAGTTACTACCTATAGTCACATTTATTACACACCAGGCATGTATTCAATCATAAAGTGCTATGTGGGGTTCTATACCCCAAGGTGCACAATAATAGGTTCCAAAAAAAAAAAAACTCTAGCACTTAGTGCTCAGCACCTTCAACAAATAAATCCCCTTCTCAGCCTACACTCTTACCCTTGGCTATGCTAGGTTTCACAAGGCTAGGCATGGAAGGTTGTGTATTAGCCTAGAGAATAGACCGGAAGGCTTACCTTCTTATATAAGAAACTGGGGTGGCCAAGAGCTCAAACCCTTTAGAGGTAAGGGGGGTCATAGCAGCATCTGAGACAAGCGGATGGTTAAAGGCTAGGCTAGCAAGCTGGGTAACCTGCTTACATTCCCAAAAGATGAGGTCTGAAAAACTCCTCCATCTACCTTGGTTTCTATCATAGAATAACTAGAGTCTGGTGTAAAATCTACCTCTATCCTAGGACTAAAGCTCACTTGGGATCCAGTGGTAGGCTGGCCAATGTAGGTGGTTCTTCTAGTCATTAAGGATAGCAAACATCTGCAACAGCTGAGGTCATGCCACAATCTAATAGCTCAGTAGTGGCCCACATACCATCATCATAGCATTATCTAAGAGCCCTATAGGGTAGCCATTGAAGGGAGGATGCTCTAATATTCCTAGCCCAGCACCACCAGTGGCCACCCTGCAGATAGATGTAGCAGCCTCAATAAGGATGAGATCTAGCTCCTGCTGCTCAGCATTAAAGCTATAGCAGAATGGTAGGCTGTTCTGGATCTCTTTAATGGCCAACTGCAGCTCCAGCTCACCCTTCCCAGACAGTTAATACTACTGCTAAACCTAAGTCCACACCTGTTCATATATAAGCTAGAAAACCTGGGGCTGAAAGTTATGATGCTGCCAAATGCAACCCTGTCCTAGCAATGTTTGTTTTAGGTAGCCCCTATCTGGCCCTGCAAACCCAAAATATTCATGAAGCCCTTTGCTCAGCTTAAGCT
>WNFC01011375.1_pt1 | contig 13585 bp, 13 predicted proteins | sample 5400541 | NCBI WGS metagenome assembly WNFC01 (sample SAMN13153342, study PRJNA577476) | soil metagenome | isolation source: 120 cm saprolite under Douglas fir tree site 2 hole 2 replicate 1 | place: USA:California | collected 2015-04-18
CCTCGCGATCGCGTACACGCGGCTGGCGGACGGCGACCGGACCGATACCGGTCATCACCTCGCGCTCCGGCAGGTGACCGTGGCGGACGACGCGCTGGTGGCCGTCCCGGGTCTTCAAATCGGCATGCTGGCCGAGAAAGTCCGCGACCTCGGCCTCGACCGCCTTGGCGAGAAGGGCACGGGCCCCGTTGCGCAAGACTTCTGTGAGTTGATCGTCGAAGATTCCTGGCTGAATCAGTCGGATGACGTTATCGTTGGACACGGCATATCGCTCCTTTGGTGGAGAAGTGGAGGCGTCAAGCACCCCCACGATATGCCGCCTTCCCGATTCCCGCCGTCACCAACTTTCGGCGATAGCTCAGATCGGCGTATCTTTATCCAATAATCGATGCGTTCGGACCTCTGTGGCCCGTGATCACCGCCGATGCTGCGAAGGCGGCATGCTCGCAGCGGCCAAGCGCTCGCGCCCGTGCGGCGCGGTGAAATTAAGAACAGGCCCAACGGGGACGATTCCGGTCGGATTGATTGAGCGGTGGATCTCGTAATAGTGCCGCCGGATATGTTCGAAATTCACCGTCGCGGCGATGCCAAACCATTGGTAGATGTCACGCGTATAGGCCGACAGATTGGGATAGTCGGCGATGCGGCGGATGTTGCACTTGAAATGCCCGGCATAGACCGCGTCGAATCGGATCAGCGTCGTGAACAGGCGGATGTCGGCTTCGGTCAGGCTGTCGCCAAACAGAAACCGGCGGTCGGCAAGCTGCTTCTCGAGCCAATCGAGCGTATCGAACAGCGGGATGACCGCTTGCTCATACGCTGCCTGCGTCGTCGCGAAGCCGGCCTTGTAGACGCCGTTGTTCAGCGTGTCGTAGATCCGGGCATTTACTGCGTCAATGTCGCCGCGCAGCGCTTCCGGGAAATAGTCGCCGGCCTTCGCGCCGGTCGCATCGAAGGCCGAGTTCAGCATGCGAATGATCTCGGACGATTCGTTACTGACGATCGTGCGCATGCGCTTGTCCCAAAGTACGGGAACGGTGACGCGGCCAGTGTAGTGCGGATCGGCCGCAGTGTAGATCTGATGCATGAAATGAGAATGGTTGACGGTGTCCGGAACCACGCCCGGACCGTCGGCGAAGGTCCAGCCGTTTTCGAGCATCAACCAATGCACCACCGAGACAGAGATCATATCCTCAAGCCCTTTCAGCGAGCGCATGATCAGCGTACGGTGAGCCCACGGGCAGGCGAGACTGACGTAGAGATGGTAGCGCCCCGCTTCGACCTTGAAACCGCCTATGCCGCTCGGGCCGGCGCTACCGTCGGCAGTAATCCAGTTGCGGAAGGACGCATCCTTGCGCACGAAGCGGCCACGGGTCGACTTGGTGTCGTACCAGACGTCGCGCCATTGACCTTCGACCAGCAGTCCCATATCAGCCTCCTCGATGTCCTGTTCGGCCGTGTCTGGCCGGTCCAACGTTTGATACCTGCGGATCTTCAGCGGGACAGCGATAGCAGCGACTGCCGCGGGCAACGCCAAAACGCCCATAATGAGTTGGAAGCCCCCAGCCCAAACTGAGCAGAACGCCTCCCATGAAGGTCCCAAGGATGTTTCCGAAGCGAGCCACGTCGAGCATCCACCTCACTCGGCCGACAGTTGGATAGAAGCTCGCTGCGAGCAGCGACACAGACGTTTGAGATCTGCTCATGAAGAAGCCGGCGATGAAGACCACGGCGCCCAATGCAGTTAAGTTCGCCGGAGCTTGACTCTCAAGCAGTTTGGGGGCGCCTGGATAAGGGAATACCCAGGTCGCGCTCGATGTAGATCTCGAGAAAGCCGGGAAGCCATCCTTCGCGTGTCATCTGGCGAAACGGCTCCTTGAATCTGTCGTCCTCGTGCTCGGTTAGGACAACGATGCGCCATAGATTGAGTGGATCTTCCTCTGTGCCCCCCGCCGCGTGCTCAACATGGAATAGGGGCTGATTGGAGCCGGATATGTGCTCCACCCCCTCGCAATCCATTCGGCCTCGGCCCAAGAATAGTATCCTTCTGCGCGAGTGGTCGATAAAGACGTCCTCCAAGACCCGGCCCGTGCTGTTGCTAAGCCATCCAACTTGCATGGAAGATCTCGAAAAACGCTCGACTCCATCTTCCAGGTAGTGGCGTCCCCACGAATAGCCCTCCGAGACGACATAGGGTATGTAACTCAACGGATCCCATGCCTTCTTCAGCTCCATATCCCAAACCATGCTTCTACTCACGTGAACTCGGTTTTTCGTGAGATACCTGTCGCGCAAGACCCGGTTTACCGCGAGCCGGGGTAACTCGAAGCGAGTGAACGCTGGATTGGACCAAGCCTCCTCGAATTCTCCAACCGCATCAGCGAACGAGATCGGCATTTCTGATTTCTTTTCCACTCCCATCTCCTTTTTTGGCCGGACAATAGCTGCTCCCTGAAGCATCGCGGCTTGGAAAGCAGGCCGGAAAGCCTAGCCCCGGCGATTATCCGATCCTCCTCAACCCGGCCTTAAAGCGCCGGCCGTTCTCGACATAGCGGTCGGCTCCTCCGAGCATCGTGGCCAACTGTTCGGGGACAAGCGTGCGAATGGCCTTGGCTGGCACGCCGACCACAAGCGAATGGTCATCAAAGCTCTTTCCCTCGGCAATCACTGCGCCAGCGCCGATCACGCATCGGTTACCGATGCGCGCGCCATTCATAACAATCGCTCCCATGCCGATCAGGGTACCGTCACCGATAGTGCAGCCGCGCAGGACAACGCCGTGGCCGATGGTGCAGTTTTTTCCGATGCTCAGCGGAAACCCGGGATCGGTGTGAAACGTACAGTTGTCCTGCACATTGGAATTGGCGCCGATATCGATCAGCTCGTTGTCGCCGCGCAACACTGAGCCGAACCAGATGCTCGTATTCGAGCCGAGCCGAACGTTGCCGATCACCTCAGCGCTGCCGGCGATGTAGTATTGTCCGTCTGCAGGAAAGTGTGGCGAACGCCCGCGCAGTTCATAAATTGCCATGCTTCGCTCTCTTCCGACTTCAGCGGGGCCAGAACGATGTCGGCGCGGGCATTTACCCGGCCAGTGAACGTGGAACACCGAACAAAGATCCCGACCGAAAAGCCGGCCAGGACATCAGCGAGAAATGCCGCGTTACCACCAGTCCGGCGGGCGCCGAACGGGCCCTCCGCAACGACACCTGAGCGACCGGCCTCCCGGTCACCTGCCATAGGCATGTGCGATCTGTCCCACCAGCTTGGCCCAGGGCATGTCGATGGCCCCGTAGACAGCTCCGGCCTCCGGTCGCGCATTGTCCTTCAGGATTTCCACCATCAGCGTGGCGTAGTCCGAGAGAATGACCCCGGCCTGCATCATCCGCAGGAGGCCAACTTCGCGCTTCGTCTCGCTAAATGTCCCCGAAGCGTCGACGGCCACATAGGCGTCCAAGCCCTTGCCGATGGCGGTGATGGCCGGAAATGCGGCGCAGACTTCGAGGGAGATGCCGGCAAATATCAGCTTTTTGCGACCGGTCGCCTCGATGGCACGGGCTACTCGAGCATCGTCAAACGCGTTCACCGAGGAACGATCGATGATCTCGACGCCCGGCAGCGCCTCCACGAGTTCGGGGAACGTCGGCCCCCACATGCTGTCGCGCGCCGTCGTCGTGACGACGATCGGCAGCTTGAGTGTCTGCGCTGCCTTGGCGAGAGCCACCACGTTGTGCTTCAGTTCGCCGGTCGAATAATCACGGACACCGGTCATGAGGCCGACTTGATGATCGACGAGGACCAGCGCCGCATTGTCGGACGTGAGAGGCTCGTAGGGACGGACTTGAGCGGTCATTGTATTCTCCTGGGTTGGTAGTGTTTGAGATGTCGCGGACAGCCAGGGCGCCACATTAATTATTGTGGCGGCCGCCCCGAGCACCGACGTTTGAAGAAATTGACGCCGCTCCATGGCTATGCCGTCGCCACGCTCAGCTTTTGGACCCGCGTCTCAGTGCCCAAAGCTACGACGACAACACACATAGCGAGCAGTGCACTGCTCATTGCAGCGAGCACGCCTGCAATTCCGAGATTTGTGAAGAGCGGCCCAATCAACAGGGGCACGATTATGCTCGCACTACGGCCGACTGCGTTGCAGATGCCGACGCCCCTGAGCCGCAGAGCCGTCGGAAACAATTCCGGAATGTAGACCGCGAAAAGAATCGCCACGAGCAAGTAGATCGGTATCGTCAAGAGGAGCCCGATGATCGGCATCACCGGAGATGTGCCGGAAAGCACGAACGCAAGGCTCAGGACTATGGCAAGACAGGACGCGGCTACGATTGTCAGCTTCCGACCCAGATAGTCTGCAGCCAGCGCTCCGAGCGCCGAACCGATTGGTCCGCCAAGAGACATCAGCAGTGCGAAACCGGTACTCCGCGCGATTGAATCCCCTTGGCCAACGAAGAAGGTTGGCAACCAGACCACAAATCCCTGAATAAGGGTGTTCGCTACCATGAGCGACACGCAGCCTACGATCAGGCTCGCAAGGAAGGGACGCCGGAACAGGTCGCCCGCAGCGTGCGGCACGGTGGTCTCGGGAGTCGGAGGCAGGCTGCTGGTGGAAGCGAAACCGGCTTCCCGCTCAAACCTCGAAACGAGGGCGTCTGCTTCGGCATCGCGCCCCATGACGACCAGCCATCTCGGCGACTCCGGTAATTCGCGCCTGAGAAACCATGCAACGAAGGACCCGACGGCGCCCAGCAGGAACATGACGCGCCACCCGAAATTCGGCACCAACAACCAGGCCAGAAAGGCGGAAACCGGCAGTCCTGCGGTGACGAGCGTACACATCATGCCCGACCACCTACCGCGGATTTTCGCCGGAAAGAATTCCGCCATCATCGAGTATCCAACTACGACCTCTGCTCCCAGCCCCAGGCCCATGAGAAATCGCAGGGCGATGAGTGTCGTCATGTTGGGCGCGACTGCCGAGGCGAGAGAGGCCGCGCCGAACACGATGAGATTCAGCTGGTATGTGAATTGCCGGCCGTACCGATCGCCGAGGAAACCGGTGAGGAGCGCGCCCAACGTCATTCCGACGAACGTGATCGAAATGAAAAGGCCGTTCTGCTCCAGAGTCGAGAAGCCGGTCTTGTACGTCGCGCCGAGCACGCTCGCCGCGATGTAGATGTCGAACCCCTCAAAAAACATTCCAACGCCAATAAGGTTGAACACCTTTCGGTGTAATCGGGTCACTGGAAGACGATCGAGTCGCGCTTCGACGCTGATTGCAGACACCCTTTGTTTCCTTCCTTTTTTGCGGCTTGCGTCAGCCGACGACCGCGATGCCCTGGATTTCGATCAGCATGCTCGGATCGGCAAAGCCGGTGACCGTGATCGCCGCGCTGGCCGGGAAATCTTCACCGAATATTTCGGTTCGGATCTCAGTCATCCGTGTCGTGTAGCGGGAGTCGGCGAGGAAGACGGTCACCGTCACGATGTCCTTCAAGGACGCCCCGGCCTCCTTCAGCGTCGCCTCGATGTTCTTGAAGGTCTGCCGCATCTGCTTCTCGAAGTCGCCGGCGAGCGAATTGCCAGCCGAGTCCTTCTGACCCGTATGGCCGGCGATCCAGACGACCTTGCCTCCCTCGGTGATCACCGCCGGGGAGAACGCTCGCGACTTCTGCCAAGTCCCGCGTATGAATGATTTTTTCATGAACCTCTCCTTTATTCAGATTGTCTGCAATCGATTGCAGAGTTTGGACGACTAGTCAAGCGGCCCGTTCTCAACAGACCAAGCCGAAGCTCACTGTCCCCGGAGGAAAAGATTCTGGTGTTCTATCCGCGCCGGGCCGGAGGCATTCCAGGCTGTACCAAGCATGAAAAGGTCATAATCCATTGATCAAGCGGGCATTTCTTGCGGTCATAAAACGCTAGCGCCGGGGACATCTTCGTGGTGCCGCGCCTCTCAAAACCGATGCCGAGCCCCGGAAAAGCTCATGCGGTAACGATTTTCTTACAAACGATTGCAACTCTTGGCATTTGTGTGCGAAATAAGGTCTCTTCTGCAGGAACCGAGAAAAGGGAGGGCTCCTGTCGCTATGGAACGCCGATCCAACGGAGCACGACGACAGCCGACGATGAAGCAGGTTGCCGAGGCGGCCGGGGTGCATGTCTCGACCGTGTCCCGCGCCCTCAATCCGGCGACACGCTCGATGGTGGTCCGGTCCGTCGCCAGCCGGGTATTGAAGGCGGCAAAGACGCTTGGATATCGCGTCGATCCTGTCGCTGCGAGCCTGCGGACTGGTCGCTCCCATTTGGTAGGCATGCTCATCCCCGACATTTCCACCAACGTGTTTGCGCCTATCTTGAGCGGCGCCATCGAGCGCCTTTCGAACTCTGGCTACTCGGTGTTGGTGGCATACGTTCCTTCGGATCCCGAGCAACAGCTGGATCTGGTTCAGGGGCTCGTGGCGCGGCGCGTAGATGGATTGATCCTTGCCACCGTCACTCGGCAGGACCCCCTGGTAAGCTTCTGTTTGGAGCAAGGCATCCCGGCCGTTCTGGTCAATCGCTCGGAGCAGGTTGCCCGCTTGTCCGCTGTTGTATCAGATGACGCCGCGGGAATGCGGCTCGCAGTCGATCATCTGGTCGAACTCGGGCATCGGCGTATCGCCCACATCGCGGGTCCGCTCGAACATTCGACCGGTTTCCTGAGAAAAGCCGGATTTATGCAGGCGTTGTGGGCTCACGGCATCGACGCCGCGGCTGCGCCGTGCGAAGTCGCCGGCACGTATACTCGTGAACAAGGCCGTGCGGCTGCCGAGCGGCTGCTACAGCGACACCGCGAGGTCACCGCGATCGTGGCAGCCAACGATCTTCTCGCGCTGGGCGTCTACGACGCGCTACGGGAGACGGGGCGCGAGTGTCCAAAGGACGTTTCAGTGGTCGGGCACAACGACATGCCTCTCGTGGATCTCGTGCAGCCCGGGCTTACAACGGTTCGGATCAGCCACTTCGAGATGGGCAGACAGACAGCCGATCTGTTGGAACAGGCGATCCAAGATCCCGGCGGCGCGGTCCGCAACGTCGTCCTTCAGCCCGTCCTGATAGTAAGGAGTTCGACTGCCAGGCCGCGGCACGCGACGTCGAGGAAAAATGAGGCCAGGATGTCCGGAGTTGTACCCCGCGTTCGTCAGCAGAAGACAGCGCGCCAGTAATCGTCATCTATATAGTCTTCGGCCAATCCGGGCTTTTGTCCGCGCGCGCCATACCTCTCTCGCAATCTTACGACCGCATCTACCGCCTGAGGACGCAATCGAAGAGTGCGATCGAGACCGCGCTCGGTGATCAGGACACGGTAGGCGCCGTCCGCGACCGATCGGAGCGAAGGTAGGCGTTCGACCAGGAGGGAGCGGGCTTCATCCGCATTAGCGGGATCGCACAACCAACGAAGGCTCGCGTCATAGCCCCGCATGAAACCATGGATTACTGCAGTGTTGTCAGAGGCCCACCTTCTGCGTGCCGCAGCCACTACGCCCTGATAGGGTCCCATCACAGTCGAGGCTCGGACGAGTCGGATCTTTCCGACCGATTCGGCTGCCAGACAGAGTGGCGCGTTCAGCAGTGTTGCCGCACATCGGCCCTCCTTGAGCGCGGCGTATCGTTCCGCGCCCGTTCCTACCGACACGTAGTGCACGTCGGACTCCGCCAGCCCATGGCGAGCGAGAATTTCCTTGAGGACGAGCGCATATCCGGTCGTCAACGCGTCGACCGCAAGCGTCTGTCTGCGCAGGCACGAAACGGCGTCATGTTCTGGCTGGGCCATCAAGCTGAGTAGCCCGTCGTCCACGCTCATGACGGCGAAGAAGTCCGCGGGCTCGCCAAGGGAGACCTCGCCCTCCCCGCGCCCATACGCCACGACGTTGTCCATCGAAGTGAGCGCCACGTGTGCGCCGCCAGTATAGAGCTCGCGGGCCATGTGAACCGAGTTTGGTGTGATGCTTAGCGAAATTTTGAGCCCTTGCCCGGCAAAGAAGCCCTTCTGCTGCCCTACCCAAAGCGGCCAATTGGATGCACCGGGAAATGCGATCACGCTCAAGCTGATGGCTTGAACGTCGCCGGGTTCCGAAAATCTGGCTCCCGCCATTTCTACCTCCTGCAAAAAAGTTCTTGCAATCGATTGCAGAGCGAGGCAGAAGTCAAGCCCTTCGAAAGAGGCCGGAAGATTTTTCTGGCCCCCGTCCACACGAAACGGTTCGCCGCTCGCAGGAGGAAACCGAGCATGGGAGTCAGGCTGACAGTCAATGGAGCGCCGGTTGAAGTGCGCGCGGACGGATCGACGCCGTTGATCTTGGCTCTGCGCAACGAACTTGAATTGAAGGGAACACGGTTCGGCTGCGGCGGTGAGGACTGCGGCGCTTGTATGGTCCTGGTGGATTCCGCGCCGAGGTATTCCTGCACGCTTCAACTGGATGATGTCGCTCGGCATCAAGTCACCACGATCGAGGGCTTGAACGACAGCCTCGCTCACGTGCTTCGAGAGGCCATTTTGGCTGAGAGTGCTGGTCAGTGCGGCTACTGCCTGAGCGGGATATTCGTCACCCTGCATCACTGCCTCGCCACCTCCGCGCAACCAAAATACGCCGAAGTCGCCAAAGCGCTTGGGCGCCACCTCTGTCGCTGCGGGGCGAACGCCGCGATTTTGCGCGCGGTCAAGAGAGCACTCGAACGCATCGAAGCGGGAGTAAGCCATGCCTGAATTCGGTTCCGGCAGCGAGCGGAATACGCCCCTCACCGAACGTTTCGACCTGTCGAGGCCGGGTCTTGTTGTGCTGAAGACGGGCAAAGTCGAGTTCGGACAAGGGATATTGCTCGCCTTGCGTCAAATCGCGGCGGAAGAGCTGGACTTGTCAGCGGACGCCATCGTGACCGTCTCGGGCGACACCTCGTCATCACCGTTCGAAGGAGGAACGGTTGGAAGCATGTCGGTCGAAACGTCGGGGCACGAGGTTCGCGACGCGGCGGCGGTGCTGAGGTCTGAGCTCTTTGATGCAGCCGCGCGCAAGCTTGACGTTTCCCTATCTGAAATCACGGCCGAAGGCGGCGAGTTCTTCGTGGCCGGCAGCCGATCGAAGGAGACCTTTTGGAGCTTGGCGGCAGAAATCGATTTCGACCGGCCGCTCGGGCGTTCCGCTGTGCCAAAGTCTCCGAAGCACTACAAGTCGGTGGGGGCGAGCCTACCACCGACACACCTGCTCGAGCGTCTTGGCGGCGGTGCTTTCATTCACGATCTTTCGTTTGATGGCATGCTGCACGGGCGCGTTCTGAGAAAGCCGCACCCGGATGCGCGACTCGAAAGCGTCGATGCCGATGCGATCAGTGGGCCCGGCGTTCTGCGAGTTGTGCGCGAACGCGATTTCATCGGAGTGATTGCGGAAACCGAGCAGGCGCTGGCGACGTCGATGGCGCGTTTGGAGCGTCGCTGCAGGTGGAATGGAATACCAGATGACGGTCCACGGACACCGCTCGACATTCTCGCGAACGCAGAAGTGACGGAACGGGTGCTTCGGGCTGATCAAGGCTCATCCGGTCCGAACCCGGCAGAAGACGGACAGACGCTCTCGGCCGTCTACAGCAAGCCGCTGACCGGCCACGGATCGATCGGCCCGTCTTGCGGGATTGCGACCGTGTCGGAATCCGGAGCGGAAATTTGGTCACATTCCCAGAACGTCTTTGCACTACGCGATCAGATCGCGCGCGTACTCGACAGACCGGCACAAGACGTGATCGTGCGACATCGGCTTGGGGCGGGATGTTATGGCCACAACGGAGCCGATGACGCAGCCATGGACGCGGCCTTGCTGGCGCGTGCAGTGCCCGGTCGCCCCGTACGGGTCCAATCCGGCTGGGGCGAGCAGGTCAATTTGCTTGGTCCGGCCGCGGCTAGCGTGGAATTCGCCACGACCGTTCAGATGGACCTGCCTGATCACAATGGTGGCTCGAAGAATGCGGTCGCGCTTTACGACTTTCCGCAACACGTGAGTTACGAATTCGCCGCCGACCTGCCCTTCCGGCTTTCGGCCCTTCGGTCGCTCGGCGCATTTGGCAATGTCTTCGCCATCGAAAGTTTCATCGACGAACTGGCCGAGCTTGCCGGATGCGATCCGGTCGAGTTCCGGTTGAGACATCTCGCCGACCCTCGCGCGCGGCGGGTGGTGAGTCGAGTCGCAGAAATCTCCGACTACTCCAAGCCGTGCGGGTCCGGTTTCGGGCGAGGGCTCGGCTTTGCGCGGTTCAAGAACACTGGAAGCTATTGCGCGGTGGTGGCCTTGGTTTCGGTGGATGAGACCGTCGAGGTGCAGAAGTTGTGGGCTGCGGTGGACGCGGGTCTCGTAATCAACCCCGCAGGCGTCATCTCACAGATCGAGGGGGGCATGCTGCAGGCTGCGAGCTGGGTTTTGAAGGAAGCCGTTCCAACCGACGGTACGCGGCTGATCGCCGAGTCGTGGAAAGATTATCCGATTCTTAGCTTCGCCGAGACACCCGAGGCTAACGTGGAAATCATTGCGGATCCAGAGTTTCCGTCGAGCGGCGTCGGCGAGGTGTCGCTCGGGCCAACCGCCGGCGCTATCGCGAACGCCATCACAAATGCTTTCGGCATGCGCGTTCGAGAGCTCCCACTCACGCGAGAACGCCTGATGAAGGCAGCGTTCGAGGCAGAATGATTACCTCGGCACAACAGCTCCTTACTAACCGACCCACCGGAGGATTTCCCTATGGAAGCGTCAATAGCTACTAAGTTCACGGGCAGAATTATTGAAAGTTCTGACGATGTGACGCCTGCAGTCCTCGATGCGATGGCGCAGGCCGACAATGAGCGTCTTCGCGAGATCGCGGCCTCCTTCGTGCGTCACATGCACGCATTCGCGCGCGAAGTCATACTGACCGAGGCCGAGTACGATATCGGCATCGATTTTCTCAATCGAATCGGAAAGGCCACTCACGACAGCCATAACGAAGGAATCCTCTTCGCCGACGCGATTGGCTTCTCGACACTGGTTTGTCTCTTGAACAACGGAAAGTCCGGGGCGACCGAGACCGCTGCGGCGCTGCTAGGCCCGTTTTGGCGAGCCAATTCGCCCAGGACGGAGAACGGAGGATCCATCGTTCGCTCCCCGACCCCTGGGCCCGAACTGTTCGTCGCGTGCGAGATCGTTGACGCCGCGGGCAAGCCGCTAGCAAACGTCGAGGTCGACGTCTGGCAATCCTCTCCGGTCGGTCTCTACGAAAACCAGGACGACACGCAGGCGGACATGAACCTGCGGGGGAAGTTCACGACCGACGCCGCGGGACGTTTCTCCTTCAGATCAGTCAAGCCCGCCGGCTATCCGGTGCCCACGGACGGTCCGGTTGGCGAGATGCTTCGCGCCCAGAACAGGCATCCCTATCGTCCGGCACACATCCACTTCCTGGGCTTCAAGCCCGGGCACAAAACGCTGATCACGCAAGTCTTCGTCGATGACGACGAGCACCTCGAAAGCGACGTGGTGTTCGGAGTGACGCGCGCGCTTGTCGGAGACTACCGCCGCCAAGACCACGGCGTGCCGCCGGCGGCGGGCGTCCACGCGCCCTGGTACACGCTGAACTATCGATTCGTCATGCAAACGGGCGAAGCGATCCTTCCCAAACCACCCATCAAGTGAGTCCAACCACATGAGCAAATCCATGGACGGCAAGGTTGTCCTCGTCGTCGGCGGGGCCGGCAGCATCGGCGCCGTTTCCGCCAGGCGCTTCGCCGAGCTCGGCGCGCGCGTTGCGATCAGTCATCGGGATGTCCCGGAAGAGGCCGCATCGGCAGCGAAAGTCGTGCAATCCCTACCCGGAGAGGGCCACGCTGCGCTGGTCGCCGACGTGTCCCGCACAGACACACTGAAGGCGTTGCGCGACGAGATCGAGTGGCGCTTCGCCCGCCTGGACGTCCTGGTTAATGCGGCAGGCTTCACCAAGCCCGTGCCTCATGCCGATCTCGACGCACTGGACGATGACCTGATCGACAAGATGTTCGCCGTCAACTGGCGCGGGCAGTTCGCAACCATCCGCACCTTCGCGCCACTCCTGAAGGCCTCCGGAGACGGCTTGATTGTGTCGATATCGTCCATCGCGGGCACGAACGGGATCGGCTCGTCGATCGCCTACTGCGCGGCCAAGGCCGGCATCGACGTCATGACCAAATCGCTGGCCCGCGTGCTGGCCCCGGAAGTGCGGGTGCTCGCGGTCGCACCCGGTGTGGTCGACACCAATTTCGTTCCAGGTCGCGGCGTCGACTTCAACGCAAAGACGGCGGCGACGACGCCCCTGAAGCGGATCGCAACCCCTGAAGATATCGCCTCTGCGATCCTAGCCTGTGCCACGCAACTCGCCTTCGCCACCGGCACCACCTTCGTGGTCGATGGCGGCCGCTCACTCTGAAGGAAAAACCCCATGCGATTTCCACGTGACAAGGTCATCATCACTTGCGCGGTGACTGGCAATCTCACAACGCCCGAGCAAACGCCCTATCTGCCGATCACACCGCAACAGATCGCCGACGCCTGCCTGGGCGCTGCGGATGCCGGCGCTGCGATCGTCCATATCCATGTGCGCGATCCGCTCACCGGGCGCCCGTCGATGCTGGTCGACCACTATGTCGACGTCGTGCAACGCATCCGCGCTCGCAATTCCGAACTGATCCTCAACATCACGACCGGCCCGGGTGGTCGGTTCGTGCCTTCCAGGGACGATCCGAAGGTCGCCGCGGAAGGCACGACCTTGATGCTGCCGGAGAAGAGGGTCGAGCATATCGCTGTGCTGCGCCCTGACATCTGTACCCTCGATCTCAACACCATGAACTCCGGTCGGGAGGTGGTGATCAATACCCCGGGAAATGTCCGCCGGATGGCGAAGGTAATCGCCGAGGTGGGCGTCAAGCCGGAGATCGAGTTGTTCGATTCAGGCGACATCGCGCTGATGCGCGATCTGCTCGCCGACGGCACCCTGCAGGGGCCTGTCCTTTGCTCCTTCGTGATGGGCGTTCGCTACGGCTTCCAGCCTGCCCCGGAAACAGTCCTGTACGCGCGCGAACTGCTTCCCAAAGACGCGGAGTTCACCGCGATCGGGATCGGCAAGGCGGCGTTCACGACCGTCGCGCAGTCCTACCTTGCCGGCGGTCACGTACGGGTCGGCCTGGAGGATTCGGTCTATCTCTCCCGAGGACAGCTCGCGACGTCAAACGCCGAAATGGTCGCCAAGGCGCGCCGCATCGTCGAGGATCTCGGAGGCGTGATTGCGACGACCGAAGAGGCGCGCCGAATCGTTGGACTCCCCCCGCATTCGGCGAAGAACGTAGCCTAGGAGCGAGCGATGAACATCACAAACAGAGTAGCCGACTCTGAATCGAACGACATCGTCGAGGCGATCTGCGTACGACTTAACGCCAAGGCGGCCGATGCGGCATCGATAAAGCCGGTGATCGAACGGCGCTCTCTTTCTCGGAGCTCGGATGAGGTCGTGGTCGCGATCGAAGTCGCCGGCGTCAACCCTTCAGACG
>WNFC01005771.1_pt1 | contig 13584 bp, 10 predicted proteins | sample 5400541 | NCBI WGS metagenome assembly WNFC01 (sample SAMN13153342, study PRJNA577476) | soil metagenome | isolation source: 120 cm saprolite under Douglas fir tree site 2 hole 2 replicate 1 | place: USA:California | collected 2015-04-18
GCACCGGCCACCAGCCGCACCGTCGCGGTGCCCCGCAGGTCGCGGCGCAGGAGCCCGGACCGGCGGGGTTGCCGGAGCGCGAACGCCTCCCCGCCGAGCTTGACGGCGACCACCGCGACGAGGGCGAGCTCCAGGACGTGCGCCACAGACGCGGGATTGCCGGTGGCGACCGACGACATCACGGTCGCCCACGTCACCGCGCTCAGGCCGCACGCCGACGCCGTCAGCCCGAAGCTGGTCGAGACGGCGAGCGGCCGCCACGACGAGCGGTGCGTGGTCGTGTAGATCAGGACCGAGCAGGCCACGCCGACGAGCCCGGCGACAAGGGCGAGGGCGGCCAGGACCGAGGCCGCGGTCGTGCCGAAAGGGCGGCCGAGGGTGACGGCCAGGGCGTAGGCACCAGCCAGAGCGGTGAAGGCGCCGAAGCCGATCACCTCCCTGCTCAACCACGAGTGCCGCCATCCGATCACGGCCCGGTAGAAGTAGCGCGGCCGCCCCAGGTGCAGCACGCTGGCGCCCGCGGCGAGCATCCCGGCGGCCAGGGCGAGGGCAACGTCGAGGGCACGCGGCGGCCCGGCGTGGCGGCCACCGCCGAGGAGCCGCACGACCAGGTCGGTGCCGAAGGCGCCCACAGAGAGCTGGGTGAGCACGAGCATGGCGGCCAGGGGCGGGTGCGCCTGGGCCGGGCCGGTCGGGACCCGGGCGCGGGCGGTCAGCGCGATGAGGTCGTCTTTCTCCGTCCGGTACGCCGTCGTCGGGACGGTGATGGACGAGGGCGGCCCGGCCGGCAGCGCGGTCCGTTCCGCTCCACGCCGGGCCCAGGCGGTGTCGACGACGGCGATGGCGATGGCGCCGTTGGGGCAGGCCTGCACGCACGCCGGGGCCTCGCCCACAGCCAGCCGGTCCCGGCACATGTCGCACTTCCGGACGATGCCGCGCTCGTGGTTGAAGACCGGGACCTCGTACGGGCAGGTCAAGGTGCAGTAACCGCACCCGATGCACTGGTCGTCGAGATGGACGACGATCCCGGTCACCGGATCCTTCTCGTAGGCGTCGACCGGGCATCCCTCCAGGCACGCCGGCTCGACGCAGTGGTGGCATGCGGCCGTGACGGTCTGCTGGAGCGGGCGCCGTGATGTGCCGCCTGTGAGAAGGGTGACCGAGCGCCACGACTCCCCGTCGTCGAGGCCGTTCAAGCGGTGGCAGGCAGCGACGCATGCCTTGCAACCGGTGCACGCGTCGAGGTCGACCTCGAAGGCGTACTGCTGCCCGGGGCGAGGCGCTCCGACCGGGAGCAGGTCGCGGTAGTACCTGGCCTGGAGGGGAACGACCTCCGAATCGTGGCGCTGGGCGAAGCGCTCGGCGGCGGTGAGCTCGCTCTGTTGGGCCAGGAACACGTCCACCGGTGATGCCTCGACGGCGGCGACCGCCGACAGCAATGTCATGGCCGGCCGACCACCACCCGCCCGGCGACGACGCGGACCGGGAAGGTGCGCACGGCGACGGCCGGGTCGTCCAGGCACTCGCCGGTGCGCAGATCGAAGGCCTGCTTGTAGACGGGGGATGCCACCTTGGGCACCTCGCCCTTGGTGCCGACGATGCCGCGCGACATCACGTAGGCGCGGCTGAACGGGTCGTAGTTGGAGAGCGCGTACAGCGCATCGCCGGGCGACGGGCGGAACAGGGCCACCTGATAGGTGTCGACAAGGACGCAGGCCCCCCGGTCCACGGCCAGGTCTTCCAGGGCGCAGACGTCCACCCAGGTCGTGGTGTCGTCGACGATCGTCATGACATGACCTCCACGGGGACGGGCTTCTCGTGCGGGTAGGCGGGCCGGCGCTGGCCCCGCTCGGCCACGTGCACCACGCTCGGGTCCGGGCGGTCGTCGTTGAGGAACGAGCGGAAGCGGCGCACCCGGGCGGGATCCTCCAGCGTCGCCCGCCACTCACACTGGTAGGTGGACACGTGGCGCTCCATCTCCGCCTCCAGCTCGTGGGCGATGCCGAGGCAGTCGTCGACCACGACCCGGTGCAGGTAGTCGATCCCCCCGTCCAGCTTGTTGAGCCACGTAGCGGTCCGCTCCAGCCGGTCGGCGGTGCGGATGTAGAAGATGAGGAAGCGGTCGACGAGGGAGATCAGGGCGTCGTCGTCGACGTCGGAGGCCAGCAGCTGGGCGTGCTGGGGGCGCATGCCGCCGTTGCCGCAGACGTAGAGGTTCCAGCCCCGCTCGGTGGCGATCACCCCGAAGTCCTTGCTCTGGGCCTCGGCGCACTCGCGGGCGCAGCCGGACACGGCCGACTTGACCTTGTGCGGTGCCCGCAGCCCCCGGTAGCGCAGCTCGAGCCGGATGGCCATGGCCGTGGAGTCCTGCACGCCGTACCGGCACCAGGTCCGCCCTACGCACGACTTCACGGTACGCAGCGCCTTGCCGTAGGCATGGCCGGACTCCATGCCCGCGGCGATGAGCCGCGACCAGATGGCGGGGAGCTGCTCGACCCTCGCGCCAAACAGGTCGATGCGCTGGCCCCCGGTGATCTTGGTGTAGAGCCCGAACTCCTTGGCCACCTCGCCCACGGCAATGAGCTGGTCGGGGGTGATCTCCCCGCCCGGCACCCGGGGGACCACCGAGTAGGTCCCGTCGCGCTGGAGGTTGGCGAGGAAGTGGTCGTTGGTGTCCTGGAGTGTGGCCTGCTCACCGTCGAGGATGTAGCCGTGGCCCGTCGAGGCGAGCATCGACGCCACCGCCGGCTTGCAGATCTCGCACCCCCTCCCGGTGCCGTGGCTGGCGAGCAGCTCCGAGAAGGAGACGACGCGGTGCACGCGGACGATGTCGAAGAGCTCTTGGCGGCTGTAGGCGAAGTGCTCGCACAGGTGGTTCCGCGCCTCCACGCCCGCCTTGCGCAGCTCGTCCCGGAGCAGCTCGGTGACCAGTGGCAAGCACCCGCCGCAGGTGGTGCCGGCCCGGGTTGCTCCCTTGACCGCGCCGACGTCGGTGAGAGACCGGCTCGTGACCGCCGCGCAGATGGCTCCCTTGGTCACGTTGTTACACGAGCACACCGTGGCCGTATCGGGCAGGGCGGCCACGCCTCCTCCGCCGGCCCCCCCGACCGGTCCGGCCGCCGGGACGATGAGGCGCTCCGGGTGCTCGGGGGTCGGCATGTCGCCGCGGGCCATCTGGGCGAGCAGGTGATAGGCCGAGGCGTCCCCGACCAGGATCCCGCCCAGGACCCGGGCCCCGGCCGCGTCCACCACGAGCCGCTTGTAGACCCGGCTGACCGGGTCGTCGAACGTGACGGCCTGCGCCCCGGGCAACGCCCCGAAGGCGTCGCCGAAGCTGGCCACGTCGACCCCCATCAGCTTGAGCTTGGTCGACACGTCGGCCCCGGCGAAGGTCGCGCTCCCGCCCAGCAGCCGGTCCGCCACCACGCGGGCCATCTCGTAACCCGGGGCAACCAGGCCCCACACCCGGCCGGCCGCGACCGCGCACTCCCCCACGGCGAACACCCGCGGGTCCGACGTCCGGCAGGCTTCGTCGACGACGACGCCGCCTCGCTCGCCGACGACCAGCCCGCACGCCCGGGCCAGCTCGTCGCGAGGGCGGATGCCGGCCGAGAACACCACCAGGTCCACGTCCAGCTCGCCGCCGCCGGCGAAGCTCATGGTCCCCACGCGGCCGTCGCCATCCGCGACCAGCTCCGCGGTCTGGGCGTCGGTGTGGACGACGACGCCGAGCTCCTCGACCCGGCCGCGGAGAGCGCTGCCCCCGGCGGCGTCGACCTGCACGGGCATCAGGCGGGGCGCGAACTCCACCACGTGGGTCTCCAGGCCCAGGTGGCGCAGCGCATTGGCGGCTTCGAGGCCGAGCAACCCCCCACCGACGACGGCACCCACCGCGCTCGTCCCCCGGGTGGCGGCATAGGCCCGGATGGCCTCGAGATCGTCGAGGGTGCGGTAGACGAAGCACCCCGCCAGGTCGTGGCCGGGCACCGGCGGCACGAACGGGTAGGAGCCCGTCGCCAGCACGAGCGCGTCGTAGGCGGCTACCGCGCCGGAGGCCGACACGACCGTCCGGCCGGCCCGGTCGACCGCCACGAGGGCGTCGCCCAGCCGGACGTCCACACCGTTGTAGGCGCCCGGCCGGACGAGGCACAGCTCCTCGGCCGTGGTTCCGTCGAGGAACGAGCTCAGCCCCACCCGGTCGTAGGCCAGGCGCCGCTCCTCGGCGAACACGACGATGTCCCATTCGGCCGCGGCGTCGCGCTCCAGCAGGGTCTCGACCACCTTGTGGCCGACCATGCCGTTGCCGGCGACCACCAGCCTCCTCCGCCGCCTGCGCGTCATGTCGACGCGGGCCCCGCTCGCGACGCTCACACCGACACGTCGGCCAGGGCCACGTCGGCGACGGCCGCGCTGCGGACCATGGCGTTCCGCGGTCGGAGGTACACGGCCCACGTGACCCCCGCCAACACCACGTAGGAGCCGAGGAAGACCCAGAGAGCGGGTACCGACCAGTCCGAATGGGCCGCGGCGACCGCGACCTTGGCGGCCGGCGTCTTGGCCACCTTCACCAGGTTGGACACGTGGAGGCTGGCCTGCCGCAGCACCACCTGGATGAGGACGCCCCCGAAGGCGCCGATGGCGCCGGCGATGCCGATCACGGCCGCGGCCCGCCGCTTGAACTCGACCGCCGCTTCCTTGACGTCGACGCCAGTCTCGAACGCCTCCCTGCGGCCCAGAAGGGCGAAGATGGCCGGGATCATCTTGTACGTCGACCCGTTGCCGATGCCGGCGAGCAGGAAGATCACCATGTAGGAGGCGAAGAACACCGCGAAGCTGCGCCGGTGGACACCGTCGATGGCGGCCGCCGTGAAGGCCGTCATGCCGACGAACACGGCCAGGGTGACCCGGGCGCCGCCGATCCTGTCCGACAGCCACCCGCCCACCGGCCGGGACAGCGAGCCGATGAGCGCGCCGACGAACCCCAGCCCCGCCAGGTAGTTGGCGATGAAGGGATGGCCGGTGAGGAACTCGGGGAACGTCGTCTTGATGACCAGGGGGAGGGCGAACGAGAACCCGATGAAGGACCCGAAGGTGCCGATGTAGAGCAGCGACATGACCCAGGTCTGGGTGTAGCGCAACGACGCCACGTAGGACCTGGTGTCGGCCTTGGCCTGGGTGAGGCTGTCCATGTAGCGCCACGCGCCGAGCACGGCGACGGCGATCAGTGGGAGCCACATGACGCCCGCGTAGGCCATGTGCACGTGGTGCTTCGACAGCTTCACCGCCGCGGCGGGGACACCGATGATGACGGCGAGCGGTACCAGCAGCTGCGCCGAGGCGACCCCCAGGTTGCCGCCGGCGGCGTTCAGGCCGAGGGCCCAGCCCTTCTTCCGCTCCGGATAGAAGAACGAGATGTTGGCCATGGACGACGAGAAGTTGCCGCCGCCCACGCCCGCGCTGGCCGCGCACAGGAGCAGCACCCACAGCTGGGTGCCGTGGGTCTGGTGCAGCAGCCAGCCGCTAGGCACGAGGAACGCGAGCAGAGCGGTCGGGATGAACAGCAGGGCCGCGCTGACCGTGGTCCAAGCCCGCCCGCCGAAGCGCGGCACGGCGAAAGTGTAGGGGATGCGCAGCACCGAGCCGACCAGGTTCGGGACCAGGGTGAGCAGGAACAGCTCGGACACGGACAGGTTGACGCCGATGTTGGCCAGGTTGAGCACCACGATCGTCCACAGCACCCACACGCTGAAGCCGATGTGCTCGGCGAACATCGACCACAGCAGGTTCCGGCGGGCGATCGTCTCCCCGCCCCCGGCCCAGAACGACTCGTCGTCGGGGTCCCAGCGCTCGATCCACCGGGCGCGGGGCGGGGCCTTGGTCGGGACGCCGGGCTCGGACGGAGCGGCTGGCGCCGACACCGGTGCGACAGGGAGGGCGGTCATGACCTCCACTCAAGCCGCCTCGTGTTTCCGCCGGGTTACGCGCCGTTTGAGGCCGCGCGTCTACTCGCTCCCGGCAGCAGATCGCCCCCGGAGAGCAAACGGAAACGCGGCCGTAACGTGCGCGGGTCACCCACCCAAAGGCGGACGGCTATCCTGACGCGCTCCATCCTGCTCGAACAGGAGGCAGATCGATGGACCACGGCAGGCACGCGATCGACAGGGCACGTCGGCCACCGGCTGCTCCGGGGCCCGGGAATGCCCGGTGAGCGCATGGCGCGGATCGCAGCGGAGCTCGCCGCCTGGGGAGGCGACCCGGCCTCCTCGGCGCGGCTCTGCGAGCTGAGCGCGGAGGTGGTGGGCGTCACCGGCGGCGGGGTGATCCTGATCTCGGACGACGTGCCTCGGGGATCGCTGTGCACCACCGACGAGGTGAGCAGCGTGATGGAGGATCTGCAGTTCACGCTGGGCGAGGGGCCGAGCATCCAGGCCCACCACCAGGGCCGGGTCGTGGTCGAACCGGAGCTGGCTGACCCCGCCGTGCCCCGGTGGCCCGCCTTCGCGGCGCGGGCGGTGGAGGCCGGGGCCCGGGCCGTGTTCGCCTTCCCGGTGCGGATGGGCGCCGTCCGCCTCGGCGCCCTCGACCTGTACCGGGATCGGGCCGGCTCGTTGAGCGACGACGAGCACTCCTGCGGGTTGGTCATGGCCGACGTCGTGGCCCGCTGGGTGCTGGACGCGCAGGCCGGCGCGCCAACGGGCGCGGTGGCCGAGGCGCTGACCCGGGGGGCCAACTTCCATTTCGCCTTGCACAACGCAGCCGGCATGGTCTCGGTGCAGCTCGGGGTCAGCGTCACCGAGGCCCTGGTGCGTTTGCGGGCCTACGCCTTCAGCCACGCCCGCCCGGTTGGCGATGTGGCCAACGACGTGGTCGGCCGGCTCCTCCGCTTCGAATGACCCTCACCTCTGCCCGGCGTGTGCTCCCCGGCAGGCAGGGGTACAATGCAACCACAGGCGGCCTCGACCGGTGCCCCCAGACACCAGAGCCGCCCGGTCCCATTCAGAGGGGAGCTGACCATGCCCCGAGAGGCTGATGTTGTCCAGACGCTGGTGGAGATGGCCGACACGCTGGTGGACGACTACGACGTCATCGACGTGCTCACCGCGCTCGCCGACCAGTGCGTGAAGCTGCTCGACGTCTCCGCGGCCGGCGTTATGCTCGCCTCCTCGGACGGCGAGCTCCGCCTGGCCGCGTCTTCGTCCGAGGCCATGCGGGTCCTCGAGCTGTTCGAGCTCCAGGCCGAGGAGGGCCCCTGCCTGGACGCCTTCCGCACAGGCAAACGGGTCGAGCACGAGAACCTGCGCGCCGGGGCCGGCTCGTGGCCGCGGTTCTCGCACGAGGCCCTCGAGGCCGGGTTCCGCTCGGTGAGCGCGCTGCCCCTGCGCCTGCGGGAGATGACGATCGGCGGCTTGAACCTGTTCAGCAAGGAGGAGACACCGCTCGGCGGGCGCGACGTCGTCGTCGCCCAGGCATTTGCCGACCTGGCTACCATCAGCGTCCTGCAACATCGGGCCGCCTCGGAGTCACAACGCCTCAACGAGCAGCTCTCCCGGGCCCTGACCAGCCGGACGGTGATCGAGCAGGCCAAGGGCGTCATCACCGAGCGGGCCGGCCTCGACCTGGCCGACGCCTTCGCACGGTTGCGGGAGTACGCCCGCAACCACAACCTCCGCCTCACCGACGTCGCCCAAGCCACCGTCGACGGCACCCTCGACCTGTCGGCATGGGCACCGCCGCGCCGGCCGAGGCGAGCCTGAGCGGCCACGCCCCCGGCTCGGCTCGGCAGGGCTTCAGAACGGCAGGGCTTCAGAACGGCAGGGCCGTGCGCTTCAGGCTCTCGGGTGGCTCGTAGGCGGCGAAGTGCTCCCAGTGCCGGCGCAGGGCGGCCGCGCCCAGCTCGGGGCACTTGAACTGCCAGAAATGCTCCGCCGGGAGCGTGACCAGGTCGGCCCCGATCCGCGCCGCCATGCGGCGGCCGAAGGTGACCGGGACGATCATGTCCTGCTGGCCCCACAGGATGAGGCTGGGCGCCACGATGCGAGGAAGGTCGGGGGCCCACTCCCTGCCGACGTTCACCGCAGATCGATAGAGCTTGAGCCCGATCTCGCGGTTGCCGGGCGTGAAGAGGGACACGACGTCCTCGATACGATCGGCCGGGACGCCCAGCATGGGTCCCATCGTGGCGCGGACCATCTCGTCGTTGAACGCGTCCATCATGCGCTCGCCGATGCCCGGCTGGGCCCACTGCCTCCAGGCGTTGTGCAACGGGTAGTGCTCGTCGATCGGGCCGTTCCCCGCGGTGATCGTGCGGAGCAGATCGGGGCGGAGCATCGCCACCCGCAGGGTCAGCAGGCATCCCCAGTCATGACCCACCAGGTGAACCGGGCCGCTAGCGTCGGCGATCGCCGTAACCTCCCCGAGCAGCCAGTCGACGTAGCTCTCCTTGGTCCCGGGCCAACCGGGTGGGGCGGGGCTGGCGAAGCCAGGGAGATCGAGGGCCACGATCTCCTCACCGATGTCACCGAGGGCCTCGACGACGGGATCCCACAGATGGTGGGTCGTGGGGAACCCGTGCACCATGACGACGGTCATTGCTGGCCGCCCGGTCCTGACCCCGCCATGCGAGCGAGCGGGCCGAGCCACCCGGACAGCTCGGGGTCGTCGACCCGTCCCGGCAGGGCGCGCAGGATGTCCACGGCGTGGATGGGATCGTGCCAGGCCAGGCCCTGGAGATAGAGGCCCACGTTGACGTCGGCCGGCGCCCTGTCCCGGTCGCCGGGGAAGTACAGCAACCCGTCGAGGATCTCGGGGGTGAGCCGCTCTGCGACCGCCTCGAGGTTGGACCTGTTGCCGTGCATCTCGTCGAGGATTCGATCGAGGGCCCAGTCGTCACGTTCCGCGACATGGGCCTCGTTCCACTCGTCGACGTCGAAGCCGGTATGAGCGGCGGCACCGGCGACATGAAGCGCGACGCCCGATCCCTCGGCCTCCAGCAGCGTCTCGAGCCACCGCTGCACAATGAGGTCGATCGTGGCCAGGTGGGCGATGTAACCCTTGACCGTCCAGATGCTCCGCGGGACGGACTGGGCGAGCTCCCTGTCGTCGAGTGAGCCGCACAGGCGCTCGAACGCCTGGCGGTGCCGGCGGGCCTCCGCGAGGAAGTCGCTGACGCGCTTGTCCATTTTCCCCTTCCCCTTTGCTCGTGGAGTCCGCCGTCGAGCGAAGCCTAGATCCGAGTGGATCAAGCCAACCAGTTCGACCGCAACCGTCCCTTGGCCACGCCGAGCTTTTGCCCATTGACATCTATGTCGGAACGTAGCTACACTTACTTTTGGCTAAATGGCGAGCCGGCTAATGAACACCAATCACCACGCAGACATCCGTCCAAATAACTGATTGGGAGACCAAATGCCGCAGAGGTGAGTGATCCCAACAGCCAACAGACCTTCGTCATGTCGCTGATCCAGCTGCCCTCGGCAAACGCATCCGACTTCTGGTACGACAAGAACGGCAACAAGAGCAACCAACTGACCTCCCTATCGTCGTTCACGTCGAGCTCGACCTATCCGCCGAACGTGCAGACCTCGGCCGGCAGCCTGGTCTACGACACCACCAAGAGCGCCTATCACCTGCAGTACAACAACACCAGCAACGGCAAGTCCGCCGACATCTGGTTCCACGACGCGCTCCCCGGCGTGACCGTCGGGCCGAACTTCGTCAGCGGGAACCAGACCATGTACTGGACCAACCCCGTGCTGAACAGCTCGGTGTCGAGCTCCATCACCATCCCCACCTACGGGACCATCAGCGTCAGCGGCTGGCGCGGCTACCACGACCACAACTGGGGCAACTTCAACCTGGCCAACCATCAATGGCGAGGCTGGGAGTGGGGCGTCTCCCACAACCCGGACGAGGCGGGGTTCGTGATGGCCTCGACGATCAACGCCGACGGCACCTATACCGGTGAGGCCATCCACGCCAGCACGAGCGGAACGACGTTCTGCAACGCCAATTACACCGCCTCCAACTGGACCCAGAGCAACGGGGAGTGGTTCCCATTAACAGTGGTGCAGAACTGTCCAGGGGCTCCTTATTACAACGACACCTGGACCGTCACGGGGCCCTTCGTGCTCAACGCGTACAACATCTTGCTGGTGGACGAGGGCTACGGCCACAGCCAGATACCGGGATCGGTCGGACTCGTCGAGCACGGACGCACCGGGACGTACAACTACCAGGGCTCGTGATCATCGGGCCCTCCGGTCGGCGGCGGCGGCGTCGACTAGCGAAGCGGCGAGGCCGAATTGGCCTCGCCGAGCGCACCGGTTAGCCCTGCCCGGCCGGTGATGTCGAGCTTCTCGTAGACGTGGGTCAGGTGCAGAGCGACGGCTTTGATGGTCACGAACAGCGTCTGGGCGATCTCGCGGTTGGTCATCCCCGACGCCGCCATGTGAGCCACGCGCCGCTCGCTGGCGGTGAGCGCCTCGACCCCGCTCAGACGCTGGCGGCGTGGCCGCGCGCCGGCGGCTACGAGCTCTTGCCGGGCGCGGTCGGCGAGCCTCTGGGCGCCACAGCCGGCCGCCAGGTCGAGCCCGCGGGCCAAGAGCTGGCGGGCCTCGCCGCGCCGGCTGGTTCGTCGAAGCGCGGCGCCGAGGTCCGTCAGCGCGTACGCGAGCTCAAGGGGCGATGGGCAAGCCTCGAGCGTGGCGATCGCCTCCGAGAGCATGGAGATCTGCGCCTCCCCTGAGCAGAGCAGTCCGCCGGCGCGCAACGCAACGCCGATGGCGCGGGGCTGGCCGATCGTGCGCGCCAGCTCGAGCTCGATGGCGAGGAGCGCCAGAGCCTCCTCGCGCGAGCTCGTGGGTAGCGCCAGCGCCAGTGTCGAGCGCCAGGCCAGCATGTTCGGGTTTCGAAACCCGAACGACTCCTGAGTCTGGCAAGCACGGAGGTCCGCTATCCCGCCCTGGCTGTCGCCGCGGGCGAGACGGGCCCGGGCCCGGGTGTGCCAGAACCGAGCTTCGGGCCGGGTGCCCTGCATCGGCCCCAGCTCGGCGCCCTCGAGCAGCGTCGTGGCCTGCTCGAGCTCGCCCTGCTCGATCAGCGCCTCGCCAAGGAAGCTGTGCGCGTGGGGGGCAATGAAATACAGCCCGTGCGCGTTGATGAGATCTACCGCCGAGCGCGCCTCGGCCTCGGCCACGGCGATCTGGCCGCGACGCAGTGCGGTCGCCGCTCCCCAAGCTCTGGCCGTCGCGTAGCCCATCACCGAGCCGCGCTTGCGCGCGTCGGCGACCATCTCGTCGATCAGGCGGTCGGCCCGGTCGAGCTCGTCGACGAAGGTCAGGGCCCGTGCCGCCCAGGTGATCTCGATGGCCTCGGCCGACTCGGACTCGATCAGTCGTCCGTGATCGAGCCCCCGCTCCACCAGCCCGACGATCTCCTCATGCGGTCCGCCCTCGAAAGCGGAACGGAAGGCGAGCAACAGCAGCAAGGAGCGGCCGGCGTCCCCGCCGTGCTCGGCCAAGGAGCGAAGCCGCGGCAGGTCGCGCTCCAGCTCGGCCGCGAAGCGGGGGTCCCAAACCCCGGCGACCGACCGGTACGCCTCCAGCCGGGCGGCCAGCTCCGACACGGTTGCTCCCTCACGCCCGATGACCGTCCCGAGCAGCTCCCGGGCGTCAGCGAGGCGTCCCGTGCTGACGGCCGCTCGGCCGAGCAGCAGCGCGATCTCGCCCCGCATCCCGGGATCGTCGGTGGTCTCGAGCGCCTGGGCGAGATGGTCGGTCGTGACCGGGTCGCGAGCCAGGAGCTCGGCAGCTCCGAGCTGGTGCAGCACCGGCCCACGATCACGGCCAGCGGGCGGCTCGCGCATGGCCCGGCGCAGGTACCCCGCGGCCTGCTCGGGCGCACCCCTGGCGCTGGCTTCGGTCGCCGCCGCCCGCAGAGCCTCCACAACCCACCCCTGGCCAGCAGGCTCGGCGTTGAGCAGATGCAGCGCCACATGGTCGGGACTCGCCGACTCCGCGGCCAGCAACCGGGCCGCGGCGCTGTGCATCAACGAACGCCGGCCCGGGGGAATGGCCCCGTACACGGCGGCGTGGACCAGCGGGTGCACGAACTTCAGCGGCCGCGTCGCACGGAGCACACCGATGCCCACGAGTGTGTCCGAAACGAGCGCTGCCGCCTCTTGGTCGAGTCCAGCGAGCGCGGCGGCATGACGAAGCTCGCCGCGACCGCCGAGCACGGCTACGGCCTCGGTCACGGCTCCCGCCTCGCCGCCGATGAGTGACACCCGGGCGAGCACGGCACGCGAGACGGTCTCCGGGCCGATCTGCCCGACACGGTGGGCATTGCCTGCCGTCGCAGCGATGCGATCGCTCGACAGCGCCGCGATCAGCTCGCCGACCAGGAACGGGTTGCCGCCTGTAGCCGCATGACACGCCTCGACGAACTCTGGCGCCGCCGCTCCGAACCGCTCGGCCACCATGCGACCGACCGCCGCCTCGCTCAGCGGCGCGGGCGCCAGCACGCCGCCCGAGCGGTCCGCGGTCAGCGAGGAGACGATCTGCGCCTGACCGCCCGGCTGGTCGGGGCGTAATGCCACGACCAACAGAACGGCCAGGCCGCTCATCCGGCGCGCCAGGTAGGCCAAGAACCGCAGTGACGGGCCATCGGCCCAGTGGGCGTCGTCGACGACGAGCATCAGCGGACCGCCCTCGGCGAGATTCGAGATCAGCCAGAACAGTCCGTGCAACACCGCCGCCGGTTCGGCGGGCACGCCCGGGTGGCCGCCACCCGAGGGCGACAGCACGGGTTCCGCCAGGCCCGCGGCGCCTGACAACAGCGACCGTCGCCGCGCCGCACTCGCTTGGGCCAACGCGCCTTCGAGCAGAGATCGCACCACCCCGAAGCCGAGCTGTGTCTCGAGCTCGCTGCCGCTGGCCTCGAGCACCCGCATCCCGCGCGCCTGTCCGGCGACCGCGGCCGCCTCCAGCAAGCGCGTCTTGCCCACCCCTGCCGCACCCTCCACGACCAACAGCGCGCCCGTCCCCGAACAAGCCTGCTCCGACAGCCGACCGATCTCGGTCAGCTCGGCGTCGCGCTCCAGGAGCCCCGACGCACCGCCCACCCCACGAGTCACCACCCCATTCGGCAAGTCAGACCTTCCGTCCTGTCGTCCTCAAGCGTACGCGGCGGACACATGCCTCGCCGCCGTCGCAAAAGACTGGAGGGGGGCATCCAGTGTGAAGCGCCCCCTATCGGGCGCACAATCACGGCATGTCGAGCCACAGCAACCCGCGCGTCACCCTTGAGCTCGAGGCAGGCGCCGACCCGATCCGCGGGACCATCGATCACGGAGGCGGAACCCGCGTGCGCTTCTGGGGTTGGCTCGAGCTGATCGAAGAGCTAGGCCGCGTCGCCACCGGCGGTTCGCAGCGGCCCTCCCCGCCAACACAGACAGGCACCGGGCAATCACCCGGGCCGGCTTAGAAGCTCCTCGACCCCGCGGCGCGCCCAGGCCGCCTCACAAGAAAGGACCAGCATGCGCAAGCCCAGAATCACCCTCGTCCTCACCCTGGTCGTCGTGCTCGG
>WNFC01005772.1_pt1 | contig 13583 bp, 10 predicted proteins | sample 5400541 | NCBI WGS metagenome assembly WNFC01 (sample SAMN13153342, study PRJNA577476) | soil metagenome | isolation source: 120 cm saprolite under Douglas fir tree site 2 hole 2 replicate 1 | place: USA:California | collected 2015-04-18
CTTGTCAACCTCGGCCTTGCCGTGAAGAATGAGAAGTTGACCGGGCTTCAAGCGGCCTTCGAGATAGGCGCCATGAAAAAACTTACAGGGCAGCAAGCCGCCCGCTTCGTCCTGCACCAGCAGATGATAAATAGCGTCGCGACCACGCATGCTGCGCACCGCCTGGCCGCTCATTACGCGAGCCCGAATGGTATACACGCCGTTGGGCTGGATGTCCTTCACCTTGGAGAAATGGATGCGATCTTCGTAACGAAACGGCAGATAGCCCAGCAAATCTTCGAGCGTGTAGATGCCGCGCTGCGCGAGCAATTCTGCGCGCTGCGGGCCCACGCCTTTGATCATGCGTACTTCGGTGCTGAGGTTCATCGCCATTGGCAAGTACAATCGCAAAGCGGCCTATTGTAAGCGCGACCGCAAAGGAGTCCATCGTGAGTGCGCCCGCAAAGCGGGCAACGGCATCAACTTTATATCATTCCTGCCGCGACCACTTTCTGGCGCGGCCGCAAAGTGGCCAATTGTAAGCGCAGCCGCATAGCGGCCGACAGGCTGCGGCGAAACTTGCGTCCCTACCATCCGTATCGATAGAGTGAGTGTTCCGCGCCTCAAGCGGGGAGGTTCATGTGACCGGAGACCGTTTGACGGGTTCCGACAAGCGCGCGCTGTTGCTCTGGGTGGCGGCGGGAATCCTTGGCGCGCTGTTTGCCTACAAGTATTTTTTTCGCGCTTTCCCCGAAGCGTCCGTTAATTTTCAAGTCTCCCGCGAAGAAGCACTGGCGCGCGCGCGGAGATTCGTTACCGGCCTGGGTGAGAATGTCAGCGGCTACGAATCCACGATTGTTTTCGATGTAGACGACAATGCCAAGGTCTATCTCGAGCGCCAACTCGGCTTGCAGCAGGCGAACAAACTCATGTCCTCCGAGCTCAATATCTGGTATTGGCACGTACGATTTTTCCGTCCGCAGCAGGAAGAGGAATTCAGTCTGAGCGTCAGTCCAGCGGGAAACATCGTGGGTTACGACCACAAAGTTCCCGAGGCGCGCGCAGGCCCATCACTTGGCCAGAGCGACGCTCAAGCCATGGCGCAAAGCTTTCTGAGCGGGAAGCTGGGTCTTGATCTCAAGGCCTGGAACTACCTGCCCGAAGAAGCAAATTCGAAAAAGAAACCTAACCGCCTTGATTGGGATTTTACTTGGGAAAAGCACGGCTTCCGCGCGAAAGACGCGCCCTACCGGCTGCAAGTCACTTTGCACGGCGACAAAGTCGACGGCAGCGAAGAGTTTTTGAAAGTCCCGGAAGCGTGGGAACGCAGCTACGAGCAACTCCGTTCTTCGAATATTCTTTACAACCAGATCGCCATCATCCCGTACATTCTGTTTCTCGGCAGCGCGCTCTGGCTGGGGATCACGCTTACGAAGCACGGGCAAACAAGCTGGGGCGGGGCCATCAAGCTGGGCGTGATCGTTGCGGCGCTCTTTTTCTTGATGGAGCTGAATCAGTGGCCATTCGAGCGCGCTGGTTACGACACGCACCATTCCTACAGCAGTTTCGTCCTGGAACGTCTGGGCATAGCCCTGGCCTCTGCATTGGGTACGGCGTTGATGGTAACGCTGGTGCTCCCTGGCGGCGAACCGCTCTATCGTTCCTGTCAGCCGGATCGCATGCAGCTTTCGAAAGCCTTCACGTTGCGCGGGCTCCGTTCTAAAGAATTCTTCTCATCGGCGGTGGTCGGGCTGGCGCTGGCGGCGGCTCACATCGGCTTCATCGTTGCCTTCTACATGGTGGGCAGCCGTTATGGAGTTTGGGCGCCCCAGGATCTGAACTACTCGGATGCGGTCAACACGTCGTTCCCTTGGATCGCCGGAGTGGCCATCGGGCTCATGGCCTCCACCAGCGAAGAGTTCCTGTTTCGCTTGTTTGCGATACCATTTGTCGAACGCGTGACCAAGTCCCGGGTCCTGGCCATCCTCTTGCCGGCGTTTTCCTGGAGTTTTCTGCACAGCGCCTATCCGCAGGAACCCGGTTACATTCGCGGGATCGAGGTCGGCATTATCGGCGTCGTCGCTGGCATCGTGATGTTGCGCTGGGGCATCGTCGCGACGCTCGTCTGGCACTACACCGTAGATGCTTCGCTCGTCGGGTTGCTGCTCATTCGTTCGAACAGCCTTTATTTCAAGATATCCGGCGTGGTGGTGGGCGCTGCCGCGCTTGCGCCCCTGGCCTTTGCTTGCATTTCCTATTTGACACGCGGCGGGTTCGAAACCACTGAAGATCTTCTCAATCGTGCGGCGCCCATCCCGGAAGGCGTTCTCGCCAGCGAACCCGAAGGCGCATCTTCAGAGTTCAAGTCCAGCAGCTACAGCGCGCTAGCGCCGGGCATGATCGCCTTCCTCGCTGTCTGTCTGCTTGCCGGAGGTGTGCTGGCGTGGCGCCTGAAGCCGCAGTCCATCGGCGAATACCTGAAACTATCCGTGAATGCGCGTACGGCTCGCGCGCGAGCGGACCAAATCATGCGCCAGCGTGGCTTCGATCCAAATTCGTATTACCACGCCACCGTTTTCGTCGACATTGCCGATCCAGCTGTGAATGAATATCTGCGGCAGCGCGTCGGGCTTGAGGGAGTCAATGCCATCTACTCGGAGCGCGTTCCGGCTGCGCTCTGGCGCGCGCGATATTTTCGCGAAAGTCAGGCGGAAGAGTTTGCCGTCATCCTGAAGCCCGATGGGTCACTTCACTCGGTCCGGCACACGCTTGCGGAAGAGACGCCTGGCGCGTCGCTCGCAAAAGAAGAAGCTGTTGCGCGGGCGGAGAAATTCCTCCGCGACGAAAAGAAACTCGACTTGAAAAACTGGGCCCTGGTCGAATCCAATTCGGATAAGCGGCCACACCGCATTGATCACACTTTGACCTGGCAGCAGAACGAACCACTCGATACCGCTGCATCCTCTCCCGCCAGCGCGGGAGATCACGCGCATGCGCGCATCGACGTGCAAGTGCTGGGCGATGAGGTCACAAATTATCGCGCGTACATCAAGATTCCCGACGACTGGCGCCGCAAACAAGAGGAACTCTCTCTCTTTCGAACGGTTTTCAGTTACGCGATTCCCATCCTGTTCTTCACAGGCCTCGGCCTCACCGCTCTCATTGTTTTTCTGAAGAACCTGAAATCTGATGCGGCCCGCTCGATTCCCTGGAGGCGCATCGCCCTCTGGTCGGTGTGGGGGCTGTTCGGTTATCTGGTGGTCTTCCTCCTCGGCAACCGCATCCCTAGCTTTTTGAATGCTTATAACACCGCCATTCCGCTTAAGGTCATGTATGGCGGGATTGCCATTGGCGTGCTTCTGGGCGCGCCTCTCTATTTCGGCGGTATCGCGGTGCTCTTTGGCATCACGTGGTATTACGCGAACCGGGCGTTCGGAGAAGATCGTCTACCTGGCTGGGCCGAAATGCCCGGCAGTTACTACCGCGACGCTCTCTGGATTGGTTTAGGGGGAGGGGCAGGTCTCCTTGGACTCGAGCGTCTGCTCGCAGTTGCATCAAGTCACTGGCCGACCATGCATCGTTCGCTGGAGGCTTCGTTCGGGCTGGACTTTGACGCCTTGCTCCCCGCTGCATCGATTGTTGGAGGAACTGTACTTCGTGGCCTCCTTTTCACTGGACTCGTCACGGCAACCGCCACCTTCGTTGCGTCGCAGGTGCGCCAACCTGGTTTGCGCCTCTTCCTTTTGCTCGTTGGAGCGCTCGCACTCTCGGGTGGGAATTGGGGTAGCCCCGCGGACCTTGCAAAACAGGTTTTGGCACGGTTAATCCTGCTCATTGTTCTCGTTTTTGGCGTGCGCCGGGTGATGCGCTTTAACGTTCTCGGCTGCTTCCTGGTCGTCGCTGCCACTTCCCTGCTCGGCGGCGCCGCGGAACTGCTCTCTCAGCCGGATCCGTTTTATCGTGCGAACGGCTACGCTGTTCTTCTCGGGCTGGTTCTGCTATTCGCTTGGCCACTTGTTGCCTGGCGTATGGGTGATTCAGCAAGCGTCGTCGGCACTACGGGTTCCGCCCGCTAACTTGACCAACCGAGGACTCAAACCCGGTCTTGCGAAGCTAATAGTTTGATAGCTATTCTTGAAACAAATTCCACACGCACATCGTTGTTATAGTGGGAAGTGGTGCTCACCCAAGGGCCTAGACGTGCGTCCAAATTGGGTGGTCGCGTGGTGCGCAGCGTTTAGCCGAAGTGCTAGAATTTGAGCTAAGGTGTTGCTTTACAAGCGGCAACGTCAGCGCACGCGAAAAGAAAGCGAAGCATGCCGCTTCCCAGATGGGCTTTGGCTTTGGCCGATGACAACGGTCGCTCGGGTAGCACAGACGCCGCCCTGGCCTCGGTGATCTCTTTGTCCCACCTCGACGAGCGAGCCCTGGTCGCGGAAGCGCAAGCGGGCAGCCGTGCGGCTTTCGAGGAATTGGTGCGCCGCTTCGACCGGGACGTCCTGCGCCTGGCATTGAATCTCATGAAGCGCCCTGAGGACGCCCGAGACGTCTATCAGGAAGCTTTCCTCAAGGTCTACCGCAACCTCCACCGTTTCCGCTTCGAGTGCAGCTTTTACACTTGGCTCTACCGCATCGTCACCAATGTTTGCCTGGACCACCTGCGGCGCCGCCAAGCGCGTCCCGAAGACCAGTCACCCGAGCTGAATTCCGGCGTCCACGAGGAAGGCATCACCGATTTCTTCGAGCGCCAGCGTGAACATCGCCCGACGCTGGACCCCGAGCGCACTTTCATCGGCAAGGAAATCAAAGCGCGCATCGCTACGGCGATGGAGCGCCTGTCGCCGCGTGAACGCATCGTGTTTGAGATGAAGCACTATCAGGGCCTGAAGCTTCGGGCGATTGGTGACGCCCTTGGCACCACCGAAGAAACCGTGAAGAATTCGCTTTTCCGCGCCACGCGCAAACTCCGCCACGAATTGGGGAGCTTGCGATGAGCGTTTTCGAAAAGAGTGTGAGCTGCAAAGACGTTGCTCCACTTCTGGTTTTCTATGCGTGCGACGAAGTCAGCGAGAAGGAACGGCAACAGATTGAGGCGCACGTCAAGAATTGCCAAGCGTGCGCCGCCCAGCTTGCGGAAGAGAACCATCTCCAGCAAGCCATGCTTGCCGGCCCGCAACCCGCCGATGAACTCGACTCTTCCGGCATTCTTCTCTCGCAGTGCCGTAGCGAGCTTGCCGAAGTCCTCGACGATCTTTCCGCGCCTCCGGTCCACGAACATTGGCGTCCCTTCGGCTGGCTGCGCCGCTGGATGGCGCTGCGGCCGGCATGGAGCGGCGCCGTGCTGGTCCTCTTCGGAATCGTGGTGGGAACTCAGGTTGTTCCGTGGGTGCAGAACGGCAACCACGGCGACGCCAGCGGTCTGGCCATGAACGTTACGGCCAAGCTGTCGCTCACGAAAGATCAACTGGATAACATGGCGATCGCCGGCCTCAATTTTTCTCCGTCATCGGATGCCGGGTCTCCGAACGTGCAGCTCCGTCTCAGTGCCGAGCAGCCCATGATTCTCACCGGCCGCGCCGATGATAGCGATATGCGCAGCGTCTTGACCTACGTAGTGGAAAATGGCGAGCGCTTCGACGCCGGCGTCCGCCTCGACTGCCTCGAAGCACTAAAGGCGGCTGCGCGGGATCAGCAAGTGCGCCAGGCTCTGATCACTGCGGCACGCAAGGATCAGAACGCCGCTGTGCGCATGAAGGCTTTGGAGTCGCTCCGGGATGCGGCATCGAATGAGGCCGTGCGGCAGGCTTTACTCGATGCGCTGGAGCATGACGCCAATCCTGGCGTGCGCGTTGAAGCCGTAAATGTGCTGGTTGGATCTTTGCAGCATGGCGACGCGGAGGACACGGCGCCACATGCGCCCGATGTGACTCCGTACGTGAACCCTGGGCGCCCGGAAGACGACCAGTCCCTGGAACGCGTGGTTCGTGTTCTCCAACAATTGCAACGCCGTGATCCCAGCCGCTACGTGCGGTTGCGCAGCGCCGCCGCCTTGCGGCAGATTGGCCCGCGCGAAGTGCAGTAGCCGGTCAGAAATTTCGTTCGATGATGAACATACATCTCCATCACCAGTTTTTTTCCATCGCGCGGCGTGTAGCGCTATTTCACGTGTTGGCTATCCTTTTTTCTGTAGGGTGGCTCGTACCGCAGGTTTCTGCAGCCGAAGCTGAAGCCAAAGATTCTGCGGCCATCGAACACACCCAACCCGCAGACCCGGGTTCGCAGCATGCCTCAGCAGTTCGCACCGGCGCGTTGAGCACCAAAGATGGTCTGACGCTGCGACTGACGACGGATCTCGGGTCCGTCAGCATCTCTCAGCTTGACGCCGGCGCCGCTCCCGTCGTGCGCTATACCGTGCGCATCGAAACCGATGCGCGCGGCACCGCCGCCCAACAACTCCTTGATTCTTACTCTCTCAAGGCCAAGTCGATGCCCTCGGGAGTGGAAATCGCGGGCATGCTTCCGCCACAAGCCACGCGCTCCGCGGATGCCCAGTTCTGGGTACAGTTTGAGGTCGCTGTGCCACGTGGCTATAGCATCGAGGTGAACACTGAGGCGGGCGACATCACGACAGGGGACGTTGGCGGCACCGCCGCACTTCACACCCAAGGCGGTAACATCAAGACGGGGCGCATCGGTACGTCGGGACCTCGGGACGCTTCATGGGTACGCTCCGCTGCCAAGCTGGACACGGAAGGCGGGCACATTCAGGTCCTCGATGTCGCGGGTGACATCACGGCGTTCACCGGAGGCGGACACATCAACGTGGGCAACATCGCGGGCGACGCTTCGCTGCGCACCGGAGGCGGCCATATCCGCGCAGGCCAAATCGGTGGGCGCGCCGAAATGGAAACGGTTGGAGGCAACATCACCGTCGCTCATGCTGGGAGTTATGTCAGCGTGCGCACCGGTGGCGGGCAAATCGATTTCGGCGAAGTGCGCGGTTCGGTGCACGCCCAAACCGGCGGGGGCGGCATTCGCGTTATGTACGTTTCCGGTCCGATGGAATTGGAGTCAAGCAGCGGCAGCATTTGCCTGACTCGAGTTGCCGGTGCCTTGCAGGCGGCGACTTCCGGGGGCACGATTACGGCCTGGATTAATCCGGATCCGCCCTCGGGAGGCGGAAACGTGCGTCTCGCAGGCGCATCCCAGCTTGCTTCCGGCAACGGAGACATCATCGTGTTTCTGCCGCGGAATCTGGCAGCGAACATCGACGCCACCGTGGCAAACGGAGACCAGCGCCGCATCGAGGCGGACCCAGCATTGCACTTGACGATGCAGGTGTCTGCCAATGGTTCCGGTCCCGTGCATGCTATGGCTGTCTTGAATGGCGGCGGCGCCCCGCTCAAATTGAGAACAACGGCCGGAAAAATTCGCCTGCAGTTTCTGGATTCGGATATTGCTCTTCACCAAATGCTTGTCAGCGAGCAGGTGGACCGCCTCAACAGAAGACTCACGGAAAATGGGTTCCCTGCGGTATCCTTTTCCGTCGGTGCAGAGCCAACAACCTCGCCCTTACGTGAAGCGCCGACTCCCCCCGAAGCCAAGACGGATTGGCTGGAAAATTGGCTAACCAGTTTGGAAATCAAATTCAGGGGAGGCATGACCGAGGATCCTGACGATTTCCAAAAGCGGCTCGTCAATTTTCCCAAACCGTCGTACCCGGCGCTCGCACAACGCGCCGGCTTGCAAGGCATCGTAAAACTCCAGGTACGGGTGAAGAAAGACGGCCGCGTCGAAGTGCAGAAGCTTCTTGAGGGCGACCCCGCGCTTGCCGATGCCGCCATCGCCGCGGTAAAGCAGTGGCGAGCAAAACCGGCTTCCATTAACGGCAAGCAGATCGAGGTTATTTCGACGGTAACATTTAATTTTCAATTGCACTGAACGATAGTCGCCTCGGCGCATACGAGTTTAGTTCGGGTCCTCGGTTTTCGTTGGTAGCATGTACTCGAAGGGGGTAGAACATTATGCTTCGTCCAGCTCTCCGCGCGACTGCTCTAGGTGTATTGCTTCTAGCCGTTATTGGGGCCGTTCCCAGCTTTGCCATCAGCAAGGAGTTCAATCAAACCTATCCTCTGCAAGCCGGCGGTTCCCTGGAATTGCAGAATGTCAACGGTACTGTGGACGTGCAAGGCTGGGATCGTAATGAGATCGAAGTCCACGCCGTAAAGACCGCCAAACACAAGGAGTCCGATCTTGAGCGTGTTTCCATCGAGGTTGACGCCAAGCCGGACGCCATTTCTATCGCGACTCGCTATCCGCAAAACGAAGGCGTGGAAGTGGCTGTGGATTACACCATCCATGTTCCGCACGGCGCGCGCGTCGAACACATCGGCACGGTGAACGGCGCGCTGCGCGTCGCCGGCGTTGAGACCGTGGAAGACCTGCACACCGTAAACGGCAATATCGAAGTCTTCGAGGCCGGCGGGAGCGTTCATGCGCACACCACCAACGGCAACGTCCACCTGGAGCTGGCGCATCTTCCCGACAAAACCGGCGCCTCCGCCGAAACGACGAATGGTTCTCTCGTTCTCGCTGTTCCCTCCGACATGCAGGCGGACGTCGAAGCTCGCTGCCTGAATGGAAACTTCTTTTCCGAAATCCCCATAACCATGGAGAGTAACCAGCGTCCCCGGGAAATGCATGGTAAGTTAGGCCGCGGCGGCGCTCCCATTCATTTGCGCACCGTGAATGGCCAGATTCGCGTGGTCATTCTGCGGTCGACCGTCTGACGCTTTTCCTTTTGCTGCGTCTAACTGCTAAGGAGGATGGGACGACAATGAACAAACGAAATTTGCTTGCAATTGGCGGAATTGCGGCCCTCGCGCTCGCGCTGGTCGCTCTGCCCGCCAGTTCCGCGCGACCGCAAAAGCCCGACGCATCCACGATCGCGCGCTTGCAGCAGAGGATCGACGAGCTGGAGGCAAAATTGCAGGCGCAGGCCGAGCACCAACAGGATCAACAGACGGTACTTGGTGACGCTGATGTTCTTGAGGAATCCGAGGGGGCTGTCACGCTGGAGAATCAAGAACCACCGCAGTTCGAAGTCATGCCGAACATCGAAACGGACGACATGAATATCGTGATCGGCGATGACGGTTCGAGTTGGCTCGGCGTCGAGACGCACGAAGTGACGGCGGACAAAGCGAAGGAGTTGAAGCTCTCCACAGAGCGCGGCGTAGTCCTGGGAAAGATTGTTCCTGACAGCCCCGCGGCGAAGGCCGGCCTGAAGGAAAACGACGTGGTGACGGAAACTAACGGTCAGCGCGTCGAAGGCACGGCGCAGTTTCGTCGTATGATCCATGAGATTCCCGCGGGCCGCAGCATCCAGCTCACAGTGTGGCGCGATGGGCGCGCACAAACCATTAGTGCGACTCTCGGCAAATCTGAAGAGCGCCGTCACGCCATGAAGATGGCGTCGCCGATGCCTGGGACCTTCTCATTCAGGATGCCGGAGATTCCAGAAATCCCTTCGATGGAGTGGAACGGCAGCATGTTCCTCGGCGGTCAGCCCCGGCTCGGAATTGATGCTGAAGATCTCAGCGGGCAGCTCGGCGCATTTTTCGGCGCTCCTGATGGCGAAGGAATACTCGTTCGCGAGGTCAATTCCGGTTCGCCTGCGGAAAAGGCTGGCGTGAAAGCAGGTGACGTGATCACCTCGCTTAACGGCGATCGCATTCGCACCGTCGGCGAGCTTCGCGAGAAGCTCTCGGCAAAGCACGATGATAAGGACCGAACGGTGAAGCTGGGCGTTCTGCGCAACAAGAGTGAGATCTCGCTCACCGTTGAGTTGCCCGCCCCCGCCGGGCGTACCAAGCGTTTCATCTCTCGCCGCACCAGCATCTGAACGAGAACAATTTCGCGAAGGCCCTCGGCGCACTCGGGAGCCTTTTTCATTCCCTTTCCTCTCTTGTGTTTGTCCCACGTGACATCCCACAATTTCGCGGCCAGCTCATCGCCCTTCTGGCGGCAGCTTGGAGAACGCCGCATCGAACGCCGCATAGTGATGGTGGTGTTCGTCCGGTTCGTTTAGCGCAATTCCGTCGCGTTCCACCCAGGCATGCGCTTCAAACTTTTCGCCTTCTTTGCAAATGCCAATCCGCAGGTGCGCCGAAATCCCCTGCCGCGCGAGCATCCACCAGAGAGTCAGGGATTTTGCCAAGCAGGAATGGTGAACCAGCCCGTGACGGTCGGCGGCATTGACCATGTGCGCGGTCACCGCGGCATCTTTGTTCACAATTGTAGGGTCACGTTTTGGGTACGCATTCGAAAGGAGACGCTGCAGCGTCGCCTGCGTGGCGCCGAAACCACGCCATCGCAAACTCAGAGCCACCAGCGGCAGCAGAGCGATCGCGCGCAGAAAAAGGTTCCGCGCCAGGCGCTCCAGCGCGCTAAATCGCCGGAGCCGTTCCCACATCAGCAGGGAGCACTTGGAGCAACCCGCTATCCACGAGCCGGCTCAGAAGTTCCATCAGGTTGGAGCGCAGCAATTCCGGTTCGACGTCAAATTCCGCAAGCAGTTCCTGGTAGGCCGCGTCGATGTTCGGTGAAGCCGTCACAAGCTGCCACATCCGCGTGCCGGTTTCGTCCAATCCGAAGTACTGCTCTGTTTCCAGATTCAGCAGGACTGATTCGCGATCCAGAAAGCGGACCAAAACGTGGGCCGGCGTGGCGGCTCGATCCGTGAAAGAAACCATCAGCGCGGCTCCTCCGGGGATTCCCGGCCCGGCATTTCCAGCGCGCAGGGGACGGGCCCAAACTTGCTTAAGACTTCTTTTTCCTCACGTTGACTTTCGTCTCGATGCCGGCACCGAGCGCCTTCAAGTCCGTCAGGCCCTGCTTTGCCTGTTGACCCCACTGCCCGTTTGGATCGAGTTCTTCCGCCTTTTGATACGCCTCCACCGTGCCCGGTGCAAGCTGAACTTCCTCTTTGTCGCCGACCTTCTTCGTCGTCATCTTCATTAAGAGGGAGGCGCCCAGCAGATACCAGGCTTGCGCGCTTTTCGGATCAAGTTCGGTGGCCTTCTGCAGCGGCTCGATCGCGTCTGCCAGCCGATTGGCGTTGTACAAGCTGATGCCAAAGTTGCGCCACGCGGTTGCGGCGTTCGGCGGGTCAAGTTCCGCGCTCTTCGTATACGCCGCCTTCGCTTCGTCGATCTTGCCCGCGCGCGCCAGCACGTTGCCCATGTTGTTGTAATACCCCGGCACGTCGGGCTTGGCGGTGATGGCCTGCTGGTACGCTTGAGCAGCGTCGTCATTGCGGCCCGCGGTGTCGTATGCTTCTCCCAGCTTGAACCACACCAGATGCGCATTGGGATCCTTCTCCCCAAGGCTCTTCGCCGCCTCCTGGAATTCCTTGACCGCTTGATCCGAAAGGTCCGCCAGCTTCTGCTTGAGCGCATTGCGCTGGTCTGGAGGCGCCTTCTGTAAATCGGCTTTCGCCTGCTTCTCCTGATCGATCAGGGCGTTGCCCGCATTGAAATGCGTCTTAAGCCCCTCCATTTTGCCCTTAGCTTCTTCCGCTTTCTTCACCTGTTCCTGAGCCGCGGCCCCCTGCTTGGCGACGATCTCTTGGAAATTGAGATCGATTTTTGCATCCTCGCCGCTTTGCACTCGAGTTTTGACCTCGTAAGGTGCTTGTTTGTCGTTCGGCGGCGGGAACACAACGAATACGGTGTAAATGCCCGCGCGCAAGTTAGGCACGCTAAATTTGCCTCCGCTATCCGTCTTGGTCTCCTGCTTTGCGCCCTGGTCGCTTACAGATCGAATGACAACCTCTGCCCACGGCTTCCCGTTTACATCCAGGATCGAGCCGCTAATCGATCCTGTCTGGGCCGCAGCGCGAGGCGCAAGTATGCTCGCCAATGCGGCCATCAGGATTGCGGCGAGCGCCCACGACTTATGAAAACGCTTCATGCTCCATTCTCCTTTTTTTGACGAGGGAGCCCCGCCCGGAGTCTCCGGGCTATGTGCGCCCCATTATCTCTCTCACGCGGGCCGATTCCAAGCTCAGCGTCCTGCAGAAACAGTTCGGCGATAGGGGATGGGATCAGGCACGCCGGCTTCCGCGAAGGCCCGGAGCCTCAGCAGGCAGCTATCGCAAGCGCCGCAGGCAGTATCTTCGTTCTGGTAGCACGACCAGGTTAGATGCAGCGGCGCACCAAGTTCGATGCCCCGCCGGATGATCTCTCTCTTCTTCAACCTGATCACCGGCGTCACGATTTCGATCCGCGTTTCCGGCCGCGTTCCCACGCGGATCAATTCCTGGAACACCCGGTAATATTCCGGCCGGCAGTCCGGATAGCCGGAGCTGTCTTCCGCCACCGCTCCGACGTAGATCGCTCCCGCGCCGATCGCTTCTGCCCAGCTCACCGCTACGGAAAGAAAATGGGCATTGCGAAACGGCACGTACGTTACCGGAATCGCACCGCCATGCGGGCCCGGCGTACCCAGTTCATTTTCCGGAACCGAAATGCTCCTGTCAGTGAGCGCGGACCCGCCAATCGTGCAAAAGTGGTCGAGCTGCACAACAAGCCGTTCGTGCACCTCATAGAATTTCGCAATGTCGTCGAAAGCGCGCCGTTCGCGCTCCAGAGTGCGCTGGCCGTAGCTGGCGTGCAGCACGGCGATGTTTGAGGCGCCGTGGCGTTCGCGCGCCATCGCCGTGCTCACGCAGGAGTCCATCCCGCCGCTCAAAAGCACAACTGCTTTCCTTGAATCGCTCATCAAATCCTTCATCAATTCCGAAGCTGCTGAATTTCCACTCTGTTCTCCGTGAAATCTCTGTTTTCTCCGCGTCTCTGCATTTATCTTTTCCTTTTCCCTTTTCCTGCGACACCTCAAACTCCCTTAGTCGCCGGATCCCAAATGAACTTGTGAAGCTGCAACCCTAACCGCACGGGCAGTCCGTCAGCCAGAATCCATTCCACAACGGCACGCGGCTTGAGGCCCCGCCACTTCCCTTGCGGATCCTCGAAAACCGGCGAGAACAACACCTGTTTTACGCGCCGCGTCAGGCCATGTTCCAGCGTAAAATCTCTTGCAAATTCGTAATCGCGCCGCGTCGAAAGCACAAACTTTAGTTCGTCGTTTTCGGACAGCGCCTCTAGGTTGCGCATCTCAAACGTATCCGCCTCCCCCGAATCCGGACACTTCACGTCCACAATCTTGATGACTTCCCGCGGCAGCTCTCCGATGAATCGCTCCCCGCTAGTCTCGATCATGACGGAATACTTCGCAGCGAGCAGCTTCTCTGCGAGCCGATAAATTTCTTCCTGCAACAAAGGTTCCCCACCCGTCAATTCGACGAGCGGGACAGAAGCCTGCGCGCCGGGCATTCCCTCACAGCGCCCCGCCAATTCATCCACGCGCGCCAGGACTTCCTCGACGCTCATCTTCTTCCCGCCATGAAAAGCATACGCCGTATCGCACCAGGTACAGCGCAGATTGCAGCCGGTCAGCCGCACGAAAATGCATGGCAGGCCGGCGCGTGTGCCCTCGCCCTGGATCGATTTGAAGATTTCCGTGATAACCATATTTTGGAGCGC
>WNFC01006135.1_pt1 | contig 13583 bp, 13 predicted proteins | sample 5400541 | NCBI WGS metagenome assembly WNFC01 (sample SAMN13153342, study PRJNA577476) | soil metagenome | isolation source: 120 cm saprolite under Douglas fir tree site 2 hole 2 replicate 1 | place: USA:California | collected 2015-04-18
GGTGATCGGGTTTTCGAACGGTCAGAGCGCCTCCGGTGGCGCTTCCTATCATTGCGTGGCGCAGTACGGCGGGATCGATGGGCGCACGCGCTACGTCGAAGGGTCCGTCGGCTCGTCCTCCCCGCTCGGCTCCGTCGGCGATGCGGTCACCGTCCTGGTCCGGCCCGACGACCCCGAACGGGCGACGATCAAGTCTTTGCTGACGTCGGTCGTGGGCGCCGTGCTCGCGCTGATGGGCCTGGCGTCTTGCATCGTGTTCTTCGCGGTCTTTCGGCTCAGCACCATCTCGATCGCCGGGGCCATCGCCGTGGTGGGCGTCGCGGCCTACAAGCTCGGAACCTCCGTGCGTGAGAAGCCCATGTCCCTCCAGGCGTGGCGGGACTACAAGAAGGCAGTCCTCCGCCCGCGAGTCTTCAGCGAGGAAACCAAGCAAGAGATCCGCTGGGCCGATCCGGCAGCGCTGCAGACCGCCGTCCTCAATCAGCAGAAGGCCAACCGGTTCGCCGTTCCTCTCCTGCTGCTCGGCGGCGCGGGGCTTCTCGTCCTCGGGGTTCACCTCCACAGGAGAACCGAGCTGTTCCTTGCGACGGCGGCTCGCGCTCCCGGCGTGGTGGTCGAGATGGCCGCGAACCGCTCGAGCGACGGCAATGCCTATGCGCCGGTGGTGGAGTTCGAGCACGAAGGGTCGAAGTACAGGTTCAAGGATTCGATCAGCTCGAATCCGCCCGCCTATCGGCGGGGCCAGGCCGTCGACGTTCTGTACGACCCCGTTCATCCACGCGACGCGCGAATCGACCGCGGCCGGTGGAACAAGGCGGTGCCGATCCTCATCGGGGGCGCCGGCGCGCTCCTCTGCTTGCTCGGCCTCTGGAGCATGAAGCGGCGGGCGCTCGGCAAGGCATGGTGACGGGAGAGCCCGATCGCGCTGGTCCTGCTCGTCGGAGGCGGAGGTCATCTCGACCTCGACGATAAGGGCTGCCCTCGCGCGCTGAAGGGCAATTCGCTCGTGCGCTCGCTCCCCGACTTCCATGCCGCGGGATTCGCCACCGCTCTGGTGGATGCGCCGTCCGATCACCCCGGCGACGACGGGCTGGCCGGGTTCCGGATCGCCGAGCAGCACGCGGACGATCTGGGCAAGGTGATCGCCGACGTGCGCACGCGCACCAAGGGCCCCGTGTGGGTCGTCGGCACGAGCCGAGGCACGATCTCCGCCGTCAACGCTGCCTCGCGGCTGACCGGCACGTCTGCGGCCGACGGCCTGGTGCTCACGTCCGCGGTGACGTCCGGAGGCACCAGCCGGTACAGGCCGTGGGTGACCCAGACCGTCTTCGATCTGCCGCTGGAAGCGATCCGGATGCCCGTCCTCGTCGTCGGCCACGCCGACGACAAGTGCGCCCGCACGCCCCCCGCCCACATGGGCGAGATCACGGAGCGCACGAACGGCTCGCGCGAGCAGGTCGTCACCGTCACCGGCGGCCCCGGCAGCGCCGCCCCGGGCGCCGATGTCTGCGAGGGCCGCGCGCCACACGGCTTCATCGAGCAAGAAACCGCCGTCGCCGCCGGCATCGCGCGCTTCATCCGCGGCGGAAGCTACTGAGCCGCGAGCCCCGCGCGCCGCAGCTCCGGGCCCAGGCGGCCGCGGAACGCAAGCGCCCACATCTTCCAGTCGGCCGCGAAGCTCCACAGCGGGTACTTGAACGTCGCCGGCTTGTTGTGCTCGACGAAGAAGTGCCCCACCCAGGCGAACGCGTACCCGCACACCAGCGCGGCCAGGACCAGCGCCGGCCTGCGCAGCGCGATGGCGGAAAAGACGAGCAGGAGCGAGAGCGTGGTCCCGACGAAGTGCAGCGCGCGCGTCGCCGGCCGCGAATGCTCGCGCAGGTAGTAGGGCCAGAACTCGGCGAAGGTCTGCACGCCGTGCATCCTACTCCGAAGCGCCGGCGGTGCGAGAGGCGTCGGCCCTGGCTGTCATCCGGTCCGATCCTGCTCGCTCACCTCGCGCTCGCGGGTCGATTCTGGACGGACAGGATGTTGCCGGCCGGGTCCTTGAACCACGCGACTCTCAGATTGCCCGCGCGATGGATGTCGCCCTGCTGGGTGAGGCCCGGCAGGTCATACTTCTCGAAGGTCACCCCGCGAGCCTTCAGCTCCTTCGCCGTTCCTTCCACGTCATCCACTTCCCACAGCGCGGCTGTTCCCTGGTTCGTCCCGGCGAACTGCGAACGATAGACACACAGCGTCGTGCTGCCGCTCCGATACACCATTGCGACGCCGGGCTCTCCGCCCACTCTCTCGAGTCCCAGCGTCTCTTCGTAGAACCTCGCTGCCGCCTGCAGATCCTTGACCGGCAGCATGGGCTGTACGCTTGCATCTCTCAGCATGCTGGCGCTCCTTTGCCGCCCTCCCCCGACCACTCCATGCTACAGGAAACCGAGGACGCTTTGCCGTGACGGCTTCCGATACCCATCGCGCGATCGAGGCGGTCTTCAGGATCGAGTCGGCCAGGCTGATCGCCGGTCTCGCGCGGTTCGTGCACGACGTCGGTCTCGCCGAGGAGCTCGCGCAGGACGCACTCGTCGCCGCGCTCCAGCAGTGGCCGGAGTCGGGCGTCCCGGACAACCCGGGCGCCTGGCTCATGGCGAGCGCGAAGAATCGTGCCATCGACCTGCAACGCCGGAGCAAGCGGCTGGAGCGCAAGCACGAGGAGCTCGGTCTCGAGATCGAGCAGCGACAGGCCGCCGTACCCGATCTCGACGCCGCGATCGACGATGACGTGGGCGACGACCTTCTCCGCCTGGTGCTCATCTCCTGCCATCCGGTGCTCTCGACCGAGGCGCGCGTTGCGCTCACGCTCCGCTTGCTCGGAGGCCTGACCACCGAGGAGATCGCGCGCGCGTTCCTCGTGCCGGAGCCGACCGTCGCCCAGCGAATCGTCCGAGCCAAGCGGACCCTCGCCGAGAAGCGCGTTCCTTTCGAGGTCCCCCGCGGGCCCGAGCTCGCCGTCCGTCTGTCGTCGGTGCTCGAGGTCCTCTATCTCGTCTTCAACGAGGGCTACTCGGCGACCGCCGGTGACGACTGGATGCGACCCGGGCTCTGCGATGACGCGCTCCGCCTCGGCCGCATCCTGGCCGAGCTCGTCCCGCAGGAGGCCGAGGTCCACGGCCTGGTCGCCCTGATGGAGATCCAGGCGTCGCGCGTGGGGGCGCGGACCGGCCCGGCTGGAGAGCCCATCTTGCTCCTCGATCAGAACCGCGCGCTCTGGGACCGCCTCCTCATCCGTCGTGGCCTCGCGGCGCTCGAACGGGCCGAGGCGCTCGGCGGCGCGCCGGGCCCGTACGCGTTGCAGGCCGCCATCGCAGCCTGTCACGCACGAGCCCGCGCCCCGGCGGAGACGGACTGGGCGCGCATCGCGGCGCTCTACCAGGAGCTCGCCCGCGTCGCGCCATCGCCGGTCGTCGAGCTGAATCGGGCGGTCGCTATCGCGATGGCTGAAGGGCCTGCAGCGGGCCTCGAGCTGGTCGATGCGCTGACGTCGGAGCCGTCGCTCGAGCGCTACCACCTCTTGCCGAGCGTCCGCGGCGACCTGCTCGCAAAGCTAGACCGCTTCGACGAGGCGCGTGCGGAGTTCGAGCGCGCGGCATCGCTCGCGCGAAACGGACGCGAGCGCACCCTGCTCCTCGAGCGCGCCGCCGCGTGCGCCCGCGGCTCGGCGCCTCCGCAGCCGCCCTGAATCGGCACCGGCGGAGACTGATCGCGGGTGCAATGATCTACGCGCGAAGCGCTTAGCGTTGCGGGCCCGACGCCCAGAGGCTAGTCACCGCGGCGCGTGGAGTAGCACGCGAAGCGGCTTGTACGTCGAGTAGCACGCGAAGCGGCTTTTACGTCCTCACAACCAGAGCCGAGGAAACACGCCATGGGCGCGATCACGACCAGGGACGGCGCGGAGATCTATTACAAGGACTGGGGAAGCGGGCAGGCGATCGTCTTCAGCCATGGCTGGCCGCTGAGCGCGGACGCCTGGGAAGATCAGATGCTGTTCCTGGGCGCCCGCGGATACCGCTGCATCGCTCATGACCGCCGCGGCCACGGGAGATCGAGCCAGCCCTGGAACGGCAACGAGATGGACACGTACGCCGAAGACCTCGCGACTCTCGTCGAGGCGCTCGAGTTGAAGGACGCGATCCACGTCGGCCACTCCACGGGCGGCGGCGAAGTCGCCCGCTACATCGGCCGCCACGGCACGGAACGGGTGACGAAGACGGTGCTGATCAGCGCGGTGCCGCCGCTGATGCTGAAGACGGCCGCCAATCCCGGCGGCTCGCCGCTCGCCGCATTCGACGGCATCCGCGCCGGCGTCCTCGCCGACCGCTCGCAGTTCTTCAAGGATCTCAGCGGCCCGTTCTACGGAGCCAACAGGCCGGGCGCCAAGGTCTCGGAAGGCCTGCGGGACTCTTTCTGGCTGCAAGGGATGCAAGCCGGTCTCAAAGGCGTCGTCGATTGCATCAAGGCGTTCTCCGAGACGGACTTCACGCAGGACCTGAAGAAGTTCGACGTGCCGACCCTGATCCTCCACGGCGACGACGACCAGATCGTGCCCATCGGCGCGTCGGCCATGCTCTCGTCGAAGATCGTCAAGGGCTCCACGCTGAAGGTCTATCCTGGCGCGCCGCACGGCATGCCCTCGACGCACAAGGACCAGGTCAACGCGGATCTGCTGGCGTTCTTCAAGGCGGGCGACTGAAGAGTCGTACAGGCAAGTCGGTTCGCGCTGCCTCGGGAACGAGTCCCTAGGCAGCGCGTGCCGTGGTCGTCACCGAAGCAGTCACGGCGAGCGTCAGCGCGGCGGCGATGACGGCGAGCGATACCCAGGTAGGGATCTCCACGACGCCACTGAAGAGCAGCTTCACGCCGACGAAGGCGAGGATGGCCGCGAGGCCGGCACGGAGAAAGCGGAAGCGATCCACGACGCCCGCGAGCAGGAAGTAGAGCGAGCGCAGCCCGAGCATGGCGAAGACGTTGGACGTGTACACCAGAAACAGATCCTGGGTGAGGGCAAACACAGCGGGGATCGAGTCCAGGGCAAAGATGACGTCCGTGGTCTCGACGACGACGAGCGCGATGAAGAGCGGTGTGGCCACGAGCCGCCCACGCTCGCGGGCCCAGAAGGAACCTCCGCGGAGCACGGGCGTGATCGGGATGATGCGCGCGACCCAGCTGCCGCAAACCGCGCAGGCGGTGGCGACCAGCTCGCGCTCCTTCTCGCGCCCCCAGAGGATGCGCACGGCAGCGAAGATGACCAGCGCCGCGAACGGGTAGACGACCCAGTGGAAACGCCTGAGCAGAAACACGCCTCCGGCGATCAACACCGCGCGCACGACGAGGGCGCCAAGTACGCCCCAGTAGAGGACCCGACGCTGCTGCTGGGGTGGGATCCGGAGCTCGGAGAAGATCAGGACGAACACGAAGACGTTGTCTACCGAGAGCGATTTCTCCAGCAGGTAGGCCGTGAGGTAGGTGAGCGCCGGTGCCGAGCCGTAGAGCACCAGGATGACGAGTCCGAAGACCAGGCTGAGCCCGATCCAGGCGGCGCTCCACCAAGCGGCGGAGCGGAGGGCCACCTCTTGCGGAGCCCGACGCGAGGCACGAAAGAGGCCGAGGTCGACGGCGAGCAGCGCCAGGACCATCAGCGCGAAGAGCACCCAGACCCACGACCTCACCTGCATCGCCGCTCACACCGGCAGCGGGTCCAACGAGTCGTCGTCGACATAGCAGAAGCCCCACTGCTCTCCAGGCTCGAGCGATCGGATGACTGGGTGACGAGTCGTCTTGAAATGCTTGGTCGCGTGCTTGTTCTTGGACGAGTCGCAGCAGCCGACGTGACCGCAGCCCATGCACAGGCGCAGGTGTACCCAGCTGTCGCCGATCTTCAGGCATTCCTCGCATCCGTCCGAGCGAGACGCGATGGGCTTCACATCCTTCAGGTGTTTGCACGCCATGGGCAGCTCCGTTTGGTGCCAGATTGGCTCATTCGGCGAGGACGCGGTGCACGAGTTGCACGCAGATGGAGCCTTCACCGACCGCCGCTGCGACGCGCTTCACGCTGCCGGCGCGAACATCGCCGACTGCGAAGATTCCCGGGACGCTCGTCTCGAGAAGAAATGGCGGGCGTGACAAGGGCCAGCCGACGAGATCGTCGTGGCCCAGGTCGGGCCCCGTCTTGACGAAGCCCTTGCCATCGAGCGCCACGGCGCCCTTCAGCCATTCCGTGTTCGGAATCGCGCCGGTCATCGAGAAGACGTGGCGGATGGGCAGCGTTTCGGTCTCGTTCGTCCGGGCATCGCGGACCTGCACGCGTTCGAGGTGCCCATCTCCCTCGAGCCCCACGATCTGCTTGAACGCGCGCACAGTGATGTTCCGGCTCTCCTCGATGCGGCGGATGAGGTACCGCGACATCGTCTCGGCAAGCCCGGGCCCGCGCACGAGAATCTGAACGGTACGCGCCGTGGCGCCGAGAAACACGGCCGCCTGGCCAGCCGAATTGGCGCCGCCGACGATGATCACGTCATCCGCCTGGCAAAGCTGTGCCTCCATGTGAGTCGCGCCGTAATACACGCCCAGCCCTTCGAAGCGCGGCAGGTCGGCCAGCGGCAGCTTGCGGTACTGCACGCCGGTGGCGATCACGAGGCTGCGCGCCCTGACCGACCCTCCGGCTGACATCTCCACGGTGTGGAGGGGACGCTCGCAACGCAGCTTCACCGCGGAACGCGCGATGGCGACCTCCGCGCCGAACTTCTGCGCCTGCGTATAGGCGCGTCCCGCCAGCGCCTGCCCGGAGATGCCGGTGGGAAATCCGAGATAGTTCTCGATTTTCGAGCTGGAGCCCGCTTGTCCGCCTGGCGCTTCCGACTCGAGCACGAGCACATCGAGGCCTTCGGACGCGCCGTAGACTGCGGCCCCAAGGCCGGCCGGGCCGGCGCCCACGACGACGAGATCGCGGACCGCTGACGGGTCGAGAACCTTGTTGAAGCCCAGGCACTCCGCGATCTCCTCGTTGCTCGGGTTCTTCAAGACGCGCGTGTAGCCGCAGATGACCACCGGCACGTCGTTCACATGCAGATCGAAGCGATCGAGCAGTGCCTGCACGGCGGGATCCTTGTCGATGTCGATGTAGGCGTGCGGCTGCCCGTTCCGGGTGAGGAACTCGCGGATCCGCAGCGTCGCCGCCGAGTGGGTCGACCCGATCAGCACCGTGTCCCCGAGCGAGTTCGCGATCAGGCCCACCCGGCGGAGGATGAACGCGCGCATGAGGAGCTCGCTCAGCTCCGAGTCGGATTGGACCACCTTGCGCAACGCTTCAGGCGTGATCACGAGCAATTCGCCCGACTCGGTGACGCGCGCTCGGACCAGGCTGGGCCGGGCGGAGAGCATGTTGACCTCTCCGGTGAACTCACCTTCGCGGAGGATGGTGATGGGCAGCTCCTCGGCGGCCCCGGGGTGGACGATGGCCAGCGCTCCGGAAATGACGACCAAGAAGCTGGGCGTGGCGTCGCCCTGCTCGGCGACGACCTCGCCGCTTTCAACCTGGCGCCGGTGACCCACCTGCGCAAGCCGCGCCACCTGAGCCGTCGAGAGGCGCGGGAACATCTGTTCCCGGCGTCCGCCGTACATGTCCGCCACGGGGAGCTCCTCTCTCGGATAAGGACCTCTAGAACGCGTTCTCGCACAAGCCCTCAAAGCAGGCGAGGGCGTGGCCCCCGTCTGAGCAGCGACGAGAGCGGCCGTTGCTTGGATTCCTGGCGCTCAGTCCACAAGGTGATGCCGTCCAATACTGAGACAGGAGCACATGATGGCGATGTACGATCCCGTTCTGGCAGGTTCAACCCAGTTCCAGGGGCACTCCGATGTCCGCTTCGATCGCGGCCTGCGGATCAGCTGGAGCGGCATCATCGCAGGCACCGCCCTCGGCTGGGCCGTGTTCTCGCTGATCGGCCTGCTCGGCGCCGCGATCGGCCTCGCGAAATTCGACCCATACTCCGCCAACCCGGCGAACGGCCTGGGCGCCGGCTCCGGAATCTTCGGCGTCATCGCCCTCCTCGTGAGCTCGTTCTTGGGCGCGTACCTGGCGGTCCGCATCGCCGGCGACCGCCGGCGCAGCGAGGCGCTGCTGCACGGCGCGCTCTGCTGGGCGTTCTCGCTGTTCATCGGCGCGATGCTCGCGCTCGGCGCGGCGCGTACCGCGGCGCAGAGCGCGGCGACCGTCGCCTCCGGCCCCCGGGCGCAGGCGAGGGCCGAGCGCGAGACCAACGCCCGGCGAAACACGGGCCCCACCCAGGCGGATCGCGACCGCGCTGCCGAGGCCACCGACACGGCGGCAAAGACCACCGGCGCAGCAGCCGGCGGCGCATTCCTCGGGCTCGTCGGTTCGATGATCGGAGCGCTCGCAGCCGCACGCCGCAGGACCAACAAGAGCACTGCGGACGGGATGGAGAAGCGCAAGCGGGATGACGCGCGTCAACCGCCGCCCGTGCCCACCCGACGGGAGGAGACGATCATCGTCCCGCCCGAGGCCTAAGCACCCAGGCATGACCGCTGACGGCGCCGGTCCCCTCGAAGGATCGGCGCCGTTCGCATTGACAGCCCCTTCTCAGCGCTTGATTCGTTGCAGGATCTGCGCGGCGTGATCGTCGTCGATGGGGCGGAAGCGGCCGAGACCCGGGTCCCAAGCGTGCACTTCGGCGGTCGCTATCTCGAACCACCAGGGATGCAGGCCGGGCGCGCGCCGCCGCACTGGCTCGTAGCTGCGGAGGTGCTCGAGCTGGAGCAGCACGTTGAGCTGCGAAAGCCGGTCCTGGGGCGTTCGTTCCGGATCTCCTTCGCCTTGCCGCAGGCGCTCCGCGGCGGGCTCGCCGTGGCGCAGCCACGAGCGAAGGTGCGGCCATCGGACGTTCTCGCGACCCGCGGCGAGAGCGGCCATTGCGCCGCAGCCCGAGTGCCCACAGACGATGATGTCGCGCACTTCCAGGGCGTCGAGCGCGAACTCGATGGCCGCGGCCTCCGACTCGTCGGAGAGCGACTTCCCATCCGCGCCCGCGGGGGACACGAGGTTCCCGGGATTGCGGACCACGAACAGATCGCCGGGCTCGGTGGAGGCGAAGACGTTGGCCTGCACGCGGCTGTCGGAGCAGGCGATGTACAGCGCGTCCGGCTTCTGGCGAAGGGCGAGGCGCGAGAACGTCTCGGCGTAGTCCGGCCGCCGGCTCCTCCGGAATTCCACGATCCCCTGGACGAGCTTGCGCATCCCGTCTGGCTTCTATTAGACCGCCGCCCGCCCTCGCAAGAGGGCCACCCATGCACCCTGCCTGCCAAGCTAGAGGACAGATAGTCGCGGCTATGTCCACTCCCGCCCGCCTCCCGCGTCCGCCGGCAGCGTGGCAGACCCCCACGCGGCTGTGCTACGCACCAGCCGCGCAGGAGAGGACACCGATGGTTGTCCAAAATGCGTTCGCCTTTCCCATTGGCTATCACGACCTGCACCCAGACGTGTCTCTCAATTTCCAACTGAACAGGTTCTGGAATTGGGTGGGCGAGGCCAAGATGCTTGAGGAGATGCGCTCCGTCGCTCCACGGATCAAATCCTATGCGGATTGGACGCGAGAGCTTCTCGGGCTCGCTGACAGCGCGCTGTCTCAAGGACGAGCGATTCCCGCTGCGTACTTCACGCGGATGGCGGAGTTCTTCATGTGGGCGGACGATCCCAGGCGCCGTCCGGCGCGCGAGCGTTTTCTCGAAATCGTGCTGCGCGAACACCGAATCCACGAAAGTGCCCGGCACAGCATCCCTTACGGAGGCGGTCGCCTTTCTGCGTACCGCTTCACGCCGGATTCACCACGAGGCCAGCTCGTCATTTTTGGCGGATTCGACAGCTACATCGAGGAGTGGTTTCCCATCCTGTTCGCTCTGCAGGCCGAAGGTCTCGATGTTGTATCTTTTGACGGGCCCGGACAGGGCGCCGCGTTGGAAGCAGGCGTGCCAATGACTTCGGAATGGCACAAGCCGGTGGGCGCGGTGCTGGATCACTTTGGTCTCACGGACGTCTCTCTGCTCGGGTTTTCGCTTGGCGGATGTCTTGCCATTCGCGCGGCGGCACGCGAACCTCGCGTTCGCCGAGTGATAGCGGATGACGTCCTCACGGACTTCCGGGCCGTCATCAAACGTCAGCTATCTCCTGCGGGCCGATGGGTGCTCGGACAATCCCGCTGGCTTCCGGCCCCGATCGTGAACGCGGCAGTCGGAGGGGCAAGACGCGGAGACCTTGTCGTCGACTGGGGAGTGGCCCAAGGGATGAGAGTCCTGGGCGTGAAAGGCCCCGCCGAACTGTTTGCGGCGATTGACTCACTTCGCACCGATGATGTCTCACCGGACGTGAAGCAGGACGTCCTGCTCATGGCTGGATGTGCGGACCACTACGTCCCCGTCAGTCAGCTTGGGGATCAGCTCCTGTCCCTCACCCACGCCCGGTCCCTCGCGGCGCGACTCTTCACGGAAGCCGAGCACGCGCAGAATCACTGCCAGATCGGCAACCTGGGTCTCTCCTTGCGCGTCATCGTCAACTGGCTGGACGCCGTCGGCGGCCGTACACCCACTTGAAGCTGGAAGCGTTCGTCTCCTCCTGTCAGCTGGCCGTGCCGTGGCCGCGATCGGCGTCGGTGCCCTTCCAGTTCAGCCACTCCATGTGCCAGATCTCGGCTGGCGTGCTGTACGAAGAAAACCCCAATTTCTGCGAGTGCGTCGCGAGCCACATGCCCGCTCCGGCGAGGCGGGCGTCGGCATTGTATTCGGTGGTGATCTGGTGGAACCGGGCACCCACGTTCTGGTTCTCGTCGACCACGGCGTAGGGGAAGTCGATGTCGACCACCAGCCCAGACTCATGAGGCGACAGGCCGGCGGGCGCCTTGAACTGCTTGGACATCTCATAGAGCTTCTGTGCAAGCGCTGGAGTCCACCCCCCCGGCTGCGCCCCGAGCTGGGCGATGAAGTTCTTGCGCGCGGAGTCCGCGTACAGATTGCTTTGCGCGTCCTCCTCCAGCGCAGCGGGAAACGTCAGGCTGCCGAAGATCTTCGGGTTCAGCCTGAGTCGCTTCTTCAGCTGCCTGAGGAAACCCGCGCCGTCCTCCGCGAACGTACGCCAGGCGCTCCCGATCGTCGCCCGCTTCATGCTCTCGTCGTCGATCCGCTCGCCCTCCGCGATCAGCTCCTTCATCAACCTGGTCAGCGGTTCGACCAGCACCGGGTGGATGAGGCGATTGTGGCGGCCGTACTTCGTCTTGGAGCCGGCGGCAACAGGGTCCCAACCCGGACCCTTGTACTCGACCATGATGTTTTCGGGGTGCCAGAACGCCGGACGGTTGTCCTGGTTCTTGACCTCCGGGGCCTCGACAAAGCGATAGATGTTGCCGTACTTCGTTGCGAGGCGCTGGGCCTGGGCGGTATCGAGCGGGTACTGACCCGGCTTGGACGGCGGCTGCTGCGGTGCTTGCTGAGCCGGAGTGGACGGCGTCGGCTGTGCTGCCGCGGCGCCAGCCGATGGATTGACGAGGGCCTCGTCGAGCGCGAGCAGCGTATGCGCCCCGAGCCGCCCATCGGTGTCGAGGCGGGGCTGCCGGCCCTGGTCGTTGCAGCGCGTCTGGAAGTCGTGCACCGCCTTCCCGGTGTCCGAATCGTACTTCCCGCTTTGCTCGAGCTTGGTGCCGATGGCCTTGTTGAGCGCCTTCTGGATGGCCTTGACCGCCTCCTGCCGCGTGGTACCCGACTTGAGGACGAGGTGGTGCAGCGCGGCCATCTGCGCCAGGTCCGGCACGTCCTTGAGCTCGCTCCGGAGCGGGTGCTCGACCACGTGGTGCGTTTCATCCTCGCCGTCGCCGCTCCCGGCCTCGAATACCGCCGCCGCGGGTTTCTTCCCGGCCTGCGGCTCGGGCACGGGCTTGCCAGCCGCGCGCAGGAACGCCGCCTCGACGCGCCTGAGCAGCGCGGGGATCAGAGGGGCTTCCTTGCCATTGACCTTGCCCATGCCGTTGACGAGCGTCATGTGATGGTAAGGAGCCTTCATCCACAGGATCTTCGCCTGCAGGGCCCCCGCGGACTTGAACGCCGGCGGCGTCGTGTCTTCGACGACCTCGCCGGCGTGTTTGTCCACCACCCCTGTCTGGCAGTTCTTCCGCACCGAATCGCCGGCCCCGATCAGATCGACGCTGTGCCCTTCCCCGTTCACCCAGTCCGCGTACTTGCCCACGAAGCCATACAGCGAGTCGATGAGGCTGATGTGCACGAGATTGCCGTGCCCGGTCAGCCAGTTCTGGACGGTAAAGTAGCCTTCGCTATGGCTCAGCACCGCGACCGGGCCCTTCTTGGCGCCCGCCGCGTCGAGCAGCGCTTGAAGGTCGCGCCACACCACTTCCTCCCCCCGGGACGACGTGATCTCCGCCTCGGGGACGATGAAGAGCGCCTTCAGCCCGCTGGCCGCGAACTGCTCCTTCAGCGGCTTGCCTGGCTCGTGATAGCCGGAATCGAAGTGACCGAAGTCGCCGCTCCAGGAGGTTTCGACATTGTCGTATTTACCGTGGACGAAGATGACGGTACCGAGCAGGTCGCCCTCCGGCTGCCAGGTATAGATTCCTTCCTTTCCCTGCCAGACATATTCCTCGTGGAACTTCTCCTGATGGTTTCTGGCAAACTTCTCGATCTCGGCCGTTGCAGGTTTCCGTCCCGGGGTCGGGATGAAGCGGTCGCTCATGACTCGCCCCCGCTCTCCTTTGCGATCAGCTCTACGAAATACCTTCCCTCGGCGAGTTTGGTGAACCGGTATTTGCCGTCGTCGCCGGTGACCCAGTGGTCGCCGGCCCAGCGCAGCTCGGTCTTGCCGCCGGCGAGGCTCTCCGACGTGACCAGCGGCCCGTCGCCGCTGTCCTTGTGCAGGCGGAAGGTGGCCGCCTTCATGATGTGATCGCCGACGCGGAAGGTGCCCCGGATGACCTTCTTGCCGCGGACCCTCCGTCGAGTCGCGTGGATGTCGGTGATGATGACCACCACAGGGTGCCCCGCGCGAAACTGCAGGCCCCGCTTCGCGTCGGCGAAGGTGACGGCGCGCCGCTCTGTATCGGCATCTTTGTCCGGCACCGATGCCTCCCCGGCATGCTGTCGGCCCTTCAGGACCTCAGACTCCCGACTGTCACCGCTGACTGTCGTGGTCGGGGCAAACGGCACTGGCAAGACGAACCTGTACCAGGCGCTGCAGCTCCTCGCCTCCGCCGCGCAGGGGTCGCTGGCGCAGTCCCTGGCCGCGCAGGGTGGGCTGCCTTCGGCGATGTGGGCCGGCCCGCGGCGCAAGCAGGAAAGCCATCGTATCGAATTGTGGATCGATCTGGAGGACCTGGCGTTCGAGCTGCAACTTGGCGTCATCCCGCCACCGCAGGGCGCGTTCGCGCTCGACCCGGATGTCAAGGAGGAGCGTGTCCTCGTGCAGGACGGCGACAAACGGCATGGGGTCGCCGAGAGGCGGGGGAACAGCGCCTGGTCGCGCGACGCTG
>WNFC01009276.1_pt1 | contig 13583 bp, 10 predicted proteins | sample 5400541 | NCBI WGS metagenome assembly WNFC01 (sample SAMN13153342, study PRJNA577476) | soil metagenome | isolation source: 120 cm saprolite under Douglas fir tree site 2 hole 2 replicate 1 | place: USA:California | collected 2015-04-18
CTCAAGCCCGACAGCATGCGCGGCGGCACCTTCAGCATCTCCAGCCTTGGCGGCATCGGCGGTACGGCGTTCACGCCCATCATCAACGCACCCGAAGTAGCGATTCTCGGCGTGGCGAGATCGCAGATGCGGCCGGTCTACAAGGACGGCGCCTTTGCTCCGCGGCTGATGCTGCCGCTGTCGCTCGCCTACGACCACCGCGTCATCGACGGCGCGGCCGGCGCCCGCTTCACGACCTATCTGGCCTCGGTGCTCTCCGACATCCGCCGCACCCTTCTGTGAGCACGGCGTGGCGCAGATGATCGAAGTAAAAGTACCTGACATCGGCGATTTCAAGGACATCGACGTCATTGAGGTTCTGGTGAAACCCGGTGACCGGGTCGCCAAGGAAGCCTCCCTCATCACGCTGGAGTCCGACAAGGCGACGATGGAAATTCCTTCCTCGGACGCCGGCGTCGTCAAGGAGTTGCGGGTCAAGGTCGGGGACAAGGTCTCTCAGGGGTCGGTCATCGCCTTGCTCGAGGCTGAGAGTGCCGTGGCGGCGCCGTCCGCGCCGCGTCCGGCCGCCCCTGCGGCGCCGGCGCCCACGGCGCCGAAGATTTCCGCAGCTGCCGAAGCCAAGGCCTACGGTGGCGCAGCCGACATGACTTGCGACGTGCTGGTGCTGGGCTCCGGTCCCGGCGGTTATTCGGCGGCCTTCCGCGCCGCCGACCTCGGCTTGAACAGCATACTGGTCGAGCGGTATCCGACGCTCGGCGGCGTCTGTCTGAATGTGGGCTGCATCCCGTCGAAAGCGCTTCTGCACATCGCTGCGGTCATGGACGAGGCAAAGCATCTTTCCGAGCACGGCGTCGGTTTCGGGGAGCCCAAGGTGGATCTCGATGCGTTGCGCGCGTGGAAGAACAAGGTGGTCGGCAAGCTGACCGGAGGGCTCACGGGCATGGCGCGCTCGCGCAAAGTGACGGTGCTCCAGGGTACCGGAGCTTTCGTAGGACCGAACCATCTCGCCGTGGAAGCGAAGGACGGGCGCAAGGTCGTCGCATTCAGGAACGCGATCATCGCAGCCGGATCGCAGTCGGCGAAGCTCCCCTTCATTCCTGAGGACCCGCGAATCGTCGACTCGACGGCGGCGCTTGAGCTGCGGCAACGGCCGAAACACATGCTCGTGATCGGCGGCGGCATCATCGGCTTGGAAATGGGCACGGTGTATTCCACCCTCGGCGCCCGGTTGGATGTGGTCGAGGTGCTCGATGGCCTGATGTCCGGGGTAGACCGGGACCTGGTCAAGGTATGGCAGACGTTCAACGCGCGCCGCTTCGACAACGTGATGCTGAAGACCAGGACCGCCAAGGTGGAAGCCGTGAAGGAAGGACTGAGGGTGTCTTTCGAAGGCGAGAATGCTCCGGCTAAGGCGCAGCTCTACGACATCATCCTTGTTTCCGTGGGCCGGACTCCCAACGGCAGGAAGATCGGCGCCGACGCCGCCGGCGTGGCGGTGAACGAGCGTGGATTCATCCCTGTGGACGCGCAAATGCGCACCAACATTCCGCACATCTACGCGATTGGCGATATCGCCAAGCTGCCCATGCTGGCGCATAAGGCGGTGCACGAAGGTCACGTCGCAGCGGAAGCCGCTGCGGGGCAGAAATCCTACTTCGACGCGCGCGTGATCCCCTCGGTGGCGTACACCGATCCTGAGATCGCCTGGGCGGGACTAACCGAGGAGGAAGCGAAAAACCAGGGAGTCAAGTTCGGGGTTGCCAAATTTCCCTGGGCAGCCTCGGGACGCGCCATCGCCAACGGCCGCGACGAGGGCTTCACCAAGCTGATCTTCTCCGAGGAGTCGCACCGCCTGATTGGCGGCGCCATCGTCGGAGCTGGAGCGGGCGATCTCATCAGCGAGATTGCGCTCGCCATCGAAATGGGCGCCGACGCGGTCGATATCGGCAAGACCATCCATCCGCATCCGACGACGAGCGAATCGGTTGGAATGGCAGCGGAGCTGTATGAAGGCGTGTGCACGGATCTGCCACCGTCGAAACGGCGATGACCCAGGACGAACTCAAGCAGGCGGTCGCCCGCGAGGCGATCAAGCACGTGGTGGAGGACGCCGTGATCGGCGTCGGCACCGGATCCACCGCCAATTTCTTCATCGACGAGCTGGCCAAGATGAAGAATCGCATCGCTGGCGCAGTGGCGAGTTCGGAGAGATCCGCCGAGCGGCTGAAGCGTCACGGCATTCGCGTCTTGGATCTCAACAGCGTCAACGAGCTGCCGGTCTACATCGACGGCGCGGACGAGATCACCGAGCATCTCGCAATGATCAAGGGCGGGGGCGGCGCGCTCACGCGGGAGAAAATCGTCGCCGCGGTGGCGAAAGAGTTCGTTTGCATTGCGGACGAATCGAAGCTCGTGCCGGTGCTTGGAAAATTTCCGCTGCCGGTTGAAGTGATTCCAATGGCGCGTGCCTATGTGGCGCGCCAGATGGTTAAGCTCGGCGGCCAGCCCAAGCTGCGCGAGGGCTTTGCCACGGACAACGGCAACATCGTCCTCGACGTGTGGGGCCTGTCCATCCTCAACCCGGTCGAGCTAGAAACGGCGGTCAACAATATCACTGGCGTCGTTACCAACGGATTGTTCGCCCGGCGCGGAGCGGATCTGCTCTTACTCGGAACCAAGACGGGCGTGAGAACGATCGCCCGGAAGTAGAGCGCCTACTTGTCCGGCGGCACATAACCGGAAGCCACGTCGGCTCCGGGTCCGAAAAAATGCTTCTCCATCTGCTCGGCGAGATATTTCCGCGCGCGCGGGTCGGCGAGGTTCAGCTTGTTCTCGTTGATGAGCATGGTCTGGTGCTTGATCCAGGCCTGCCAGGCTTCCTTGGAGACGTTCTCGTAGATGCGCTTGCCATTTTCGCCACCTCGATTCTGGTATCAGGTCGATTTTAAGTCTGCTTTACTAAAATCTTCGAACGCCGCTGATAGTTGTACAGCGCTTTCTTTTCCCTCGGCAGCACGGTGATATTCGCCTCGGCGAACCCGCGCTCTATGAACCAATGGGTTGCACGCGTAGTGAGTACGAACAGCTTTTTCAGCTTTCGGGCGCGCGCCTGTGTCTCGATATGGCGCAGTAAGCGTTCTCCGTAACCTGCGTCGCGGTAATCGGGCCGCACCGCGAGGCAGGCAAGCTCGCCGGCGCGGGCGTCGGGGAAGGGGTAGAGCGCGGCGCAGCCGACTATCACCCCGTCGTGCTCAATCAACGAAAAGCGCCCGATCTCGCGTTCGAGCAGTTCACGCCCACGGCGCACGAGCGTCCCGTCTTCCTCGAGCGGCTCGATCAGCTTGAGAACGCCCCCCGCGTCGTCAATCTTGGCCGGACGCAGCTTCACCACCTTGTCGGCGGTGATCATGGTGCCCGAGCCTTCATGGGTGAACAATTCGATCAGCAGAGCGCCGGGGACTGTCCGGCTGATGATGTGGGCGCGTTGCATCCCTCCGCGCACGGCCTCGACGGCGTGTGCGAGATAGAGCCGCGTATCGTCCGACAGGCGGTTGCTGCGCGCGAGCAGCCCGGCTGCCTCCTCCGCCGTGAGCTCCTGGAGCAACTCGCCCTCCCTGTCCTGCACGGGCGCGTCGGAGAAGAAGATGAGTTTCTCGGCGTGGAGCGCCGTCGCCGTTGCTACCGCCACATCTTCCATGGCGAGGTTGAAGACCTCGCCTGTGGGCGAATAACCGACTGGCGATACGATCGCTATGTTGCCTGCGTCCAGACACCCCGCGATCGCCTGCGCATCGACCTTGCGCACGGAGCCGGTGTACTGGAAGTCGATGCCGTCGTGCACGCCTATCGGCTGCGCCGTGATGAAATTTCCTGAGACGCTATTGATCGCGGCGCCCGCCATGGGCGAGCTGGGAAGGCCCAGGGACAGCAACGCATCGATCTCCACGCGCAACAGCCCGACGGCCTCCTTCACGCATTCGAGCGCAACGGGATCCGTGATGCGCAGGCCCTTCGCGTAGCGAGAGCGGAGCTTGCGGCGCTTGAGCTGCGCCTCGATCTGCGGGCGTGAGCCGTGTACCAGCACCACTCGGATGCCGGTGCTATGAAGTAGGCTGATGTCATGTGCGAGGTCGACGAACCTGCGCTCGGCGAATATCTCTCCACCAAATGCAAGTACGAACGTCTTCCCGCGGAACGCGTGGAAATACGGGGCAACAGAGCGAACCCAGCTTACGAACTGGGTAGGATGGGACGGCATGGTGGTATTGTTCTTAAGGAACCCCGATTTTAGCCAGTTGCTCCCGGCAGATACAGCGCACCCGGCGTGCAGAGGCTAACAGTCGCCCCACATCGCTTGCATCGCGGCGATCGCTGCGAGGGGCGCGGTCTCCGTGCGAAGCACCCGCGGCCCGAAGCGGACCGGAATGAACCCCCTCCTTTCCGCGCGCTGCCGCTCCTCGGGCGCGAGCCCTCCCTCCGGTCCGACCAGCAAGGTCACCTTGCCGTGCGGTTCAAGCTGTTTCAAGCCTCGATCCGCATCCGGCGCCAGAAGCAGCCGTAGCCCGTCGGTGGCTGCCTGGCCAAGAAATCCATCGAAGCCGATGATCGCCGCGACCTCGGGTATGTGGTTGCGCCCGCATTGCTCGCAGGCGGCGATCACCACGTTGCGCCAGTGTGCGACGCGCTTGTCGGCGCGATCGCTCGAGAGTTTCACTATAGAGCGCTCGCTCGCGATCGGCACTATCTTGGAGACGCCAAGCTCGGTGGATTTCTGCAAGGTAGCGTCCATCCGGTCTCCGCTCGATAGGCACTGAGCGAGCGCGATGGCAAGAGGTGACTCGCGTTCCGGCGCCTGCCTCGATATCAGGTAGGCACGCGCAGCGCCACGGGTAATCCGGGTCAGCTCGGCCGAGAATTCCCCGCCCTCTCCGTTGAACAGGACGACCGCGGCGCCGCGGCGCAGGCGCAGCACCGCACAATGACGCGCCGCGCGCTCCGGCAAATCGATCTCGGCACCGAGGGAGAGCTGCCCCGGTGCAAAAAACCGCGGGACAACGCGGGATGGAAGGCCCTTCATGCCGCGATTTTATCCAACGCCGACCCTGGCCTTGACTCCCCCCTGTAACCCACTGATTCTAAGGAAACTACGGATTTTTTCGGCGCGGCGCTGCTATAATCCGGCCAATAAGAATAGTTTCTGGGGAGAACGGCTTACGTAGGAGACCGGTAGCACCAATTGCTCTCGTTGCGCTGCCGCCCAGGCAAGGAAATGGGCGGCTCAAGACTGCGACGATATCGAGCTACCTTGCTTGCACCCGGCTTGCGCCTGCTCCAAGAGTTGCGATTTGCTTAAGCGGCCGCACGATGATCTGGAAAGGAAACCAAAAATGAAGCTTTGTCGTTACGGCAGGAACGGGTTCGAGAAACCGGGCGTCATCGACGCGCAAGGCCAGTTGCGCGATTTGTCAGGAGTCCTCTCCAACATCGACCAGGATACGATTTCCTCCAAAGGGCTGACGAAGCTCCGCAAGATTCGTCCGGAGTCGTTGCCCCTAGTGCGCGGTAACCCGCGTTTCGGCGTGCCTTATACGGGCATCTCCAAGTTCGTCGCCATCGGCCTGAATTACGTCGATCACGCGCACGAAGCGGGTCTGCAAATACCCGCCGAGCCGGTAGTGTTCATGAAGGCGACGACGTGCATCAGCGGCCCGAATGATGACGTGCAGCAGCCGCGCAACTCGACCAAGCTCGATTACGAGGTCGAGATCGCGATCGTCATCGGGGCACGCGCCGAATATGTGTCGGAGGACGAGGCCCTGGACCACGTTGCCGGCTACACGATCGTGAATGACGTATCCGAGCGCGCTTTCCAGCTGCAGTCCTCTCAGTGGGACAAAGGCAAGGGCTGTGACACCTTTGGACCGATCGGACCATGGCTCGTCACGACCGACGAGATCACCAATCCCCAGGTGCTTGACGTCTGGCTTGACGTCAACGGCGAACGCAGGCAATCCTCCAATACCAGGAACATGATTTTCCCCTGCGCAAAGCTTGTCTCATACGTGAGCAACTACATGACACTGCTCCCAGGTGACATCATTACCACGGGAACACCGGCTGGGGTGGCGCTGGGGATGAAACCGACCCAGGCGTGGCTGAAGCCAGGTGACGTGGTCACCCTTGGCATCAAGGGCTTGGGTGAGCAGCGGCAAAAAGTGATTCCTTACACGGGAAAATAGACAACGCTTGCCGTCCGAGCGCGGTGGAAGAGCTCGCTTGCCGTGCGAAGGTCAAAAGTGTAGATTCGCTCCAGAGCAAGAGTGTGCCGTACCGACGCCGGGGTAACGGGCGAATGGCTGCTGAAGAATCAGCTTTCGGGCAAGGACTGGGGGGATAAAGCGCAAGCTTTCCCCCTTTTGCTTTTTATCGGAGGCGGGCATGAGAGTGGTCGTTCTCGGGGCCGGTGTGATCGGCACGACCAGCGCGTGGTATCTCGCGCAGAGCGGCCACGAGGTCATGGTGGTGGACCGTCAGCCCGAACCTGCGCTCGAGACGAGTTTTGCAAATGGCGGGCAGATTTCGGTCAGCCACTCCGAGCCCTGGGCGAACCCGACCGCTCCTTTGACGATCCTGAAGTGGTTCGGGCGCGAGGACGCCCCGCTGCTCTTCCGGCCGCGCGCCGACCTCGCCCAATGGCTTTGGGGTTTGCGCTTCCTCTTTGAATGTTTGCCGAGCCGGACACGTCGCAACACCGATTCCGCTTTCGCGCTTGCGCTGTATAGCCACGAGCAGCTGCGCCAACTGCGGCGCGATACGGGCATCCACTACGATTTTGATACGCGAGGCATCCTGCACCTGTACGAAAACGGCGGCGAATTCGACCACGCGAAGAGACAGGCCGAGCGGCTCAGAGCGCGCGGCCTGGACATCGAAATCAAGACGCCCGAAAGCTGCTTGATGATCGAGCCGGCGCTCAAGCATTCAATAGCCCGGGTCGCGGGGGGGGCCTACGCGGCTTCCGACGAGTGCGGTGATGCGCAGCTTTTCACCCGGGCCCTGGCCGATCTCTGCGGTGCCCGAGGCGTGAGCTTCCGGTTCAACGTTAGCGTGAAGCGCCTCGAAGCCGCGCGGGGAGCGATCGAGCGCGTGGTCATAGACGACGAAAAAGGAATCGAGGAATCGTTGCGCGCCGAAGCCTACGTTATTGCGCTGGGGAGCTATAGCCCGCTCCTACTCGCGCCGATCGGCGTTTCGGTACCGGTGTACCCGGTCAAGGGCTATTCGGTTACTTTGCCCCTCGAGCCCGGTGACGAAGCCCCACGGACGAGCCTGACCGATCACGCGCGCAAGATCGTGATTTCGCGGCTGGGCGATCGCTTGCGCGTGGCAGGCACCGCCGAGTTGAACGGCTACGACACCGAGATGAACGAGCCCCGCTGCGCGGCCCTCGTCAAGCGCTGCTTCGAATGGTTTCCGAAGGCGGGGCGTCCGGAGCGCGCACAGTTCTGGACGGGACTGCGACCGGCCACACCCAGCAATCTGCCGCTCATTGGACGTTCGAAGTACTCCAACCTTTTTCTCAACACCGGGCACGGCACGCTCGGGTGGACGCTTGCATGCGGCTCGGGTCGGGCCCTTGCCGATCTCGTGAGCGGCCGAAAACCGGAGCCCGAGTTCGGTTTCCTCGGGTTCGAGGCCAAAACGAAAAGGGCAACCCTCTCGGTCACCCCGCGCCCAACCGGCTGACCCTCCGCGTCTACTTCACGCCACCCGCGGCGCGCTTTTTCGTTGCTACGAGCCTGGGCTTGGGTACGGCGTCCACGGTGAGTTCGCGCACGAAATTCGGCAACGCGAACAGCGCCTGATGGGCGGCGCCGTTGTAGTACTGCAGATGGCTGAGACCGCGGTTGCCGATTCGAATATCGATCTCCCCGCTATTGACGGCCGCGACGTCGGTCGAATCCGAGCAGACGCACATCGACCACAGGCAGCCGTACAAGGGGATGAACATCGTGTAGGGCCGAGCGATCTTGAACATCTTTGCCAGCCGCCCATAGAGCATCTTGACCCGGTCGGGGCGCGACCAGGGCGAGCCCATGTGCAGGGTGAGCACGCCGCCTGCAGCGAGCGCGCGCTTGCAATCCCGGAAAAATGTCTCCTCGTAGAGCGCGGTTGCAGGGCCGATGGGGTCAGGCAAATCCAGCGCGATGTAATCGAACTTTTCCTTGGTCTCCGCGAGGTACTTCAGCCCGTCCTCGATCAGCAGCTTCAGTTTCGGATTGTCGAATACGCCGCGGTGAATCGCGCCGAAGTGCTCCTTCGCGATCTCGACCACCCTGCCGTCCAGCTCGACCATGACGAGATGCTCGATCGAGGGATGCTTGAGCGCTTCTTCCGCCGCGCCGCCGTCTCCGCCGCCGATCACGAGGGCCCGCTTTGGCGAGGGGTGGGCGGTGAGTGCAGGGTGGATCAGGGTCTCGTGGTAGACGAATTCTTCGCGCTCGGAGGTCATGAAGCAGCCGTCCAAGCGAAACAGCTTTCCAAACTGAGGCGTCTCGTGGATTTCGAGGTCCTGGAAGCGCGTCTTCGAGGACTCGATGAGCTTGGAGGAGCGCAGGAAAAACCCGTAGTCCCCGTTCAGCGCCTCGTACATGAGGCGCTTGTCGCGCGGCACATCGTGCTGCACGTGCTCCTCAGGGCGATAAAGCTCCATCAGGTCGGCCACGACCTGGCGCGCCTTGGCGCTATTGTCCTGGGTGTAGTTGCACACGTAGACGTCGAGGGTGACGCTCTGGAGCTCAGGCCACGTATGGACGGCGAGATGGGACTCTGCCAGCACCACCGTGCCCGTGACTCCGCCACCGTCGAACTCGTGGAACAGGTCCCCGAGAATCGTGAGACCGGCCCTGTTGATGGAGTCGTGACAAAAACGACGCAGCTCGGCTGCGTCAGTCAAGTACCGTGCATCCCCCCCGCAACGGTACAGATTCGCAACAATGTGCAGTCCGTCCAATTTGCATAAATCCCCACGCCCGTTGATAACCGAGATGCCGAACTATGATGCGAGCATCTCCCCTTTTGCCGCATCGATCAGCCTGCGAGCGATGCTGATTCTAGCAGGCAATCGCGGCAAATTTTCAAGATTTCTCACGTCGAACCACTGCGCGTCTTCGATTTCCGTTCCGTCGACGCGAATTTCGCCGCTGCAATACTCCGCGAAGAACGCGATCATGAGCGAATGCGGGAACGGCCAAGGCTGGCTGGCGAAATAGCGCACATTTCGTACCTTGATCCCGACCTCTTCATAGACCTCGCGCTCCAAGCACTGCTCCAGGGTCTCACCCGGTTCGACGAAACCAGCCAAGGCGCTGTACATATCCTTGGGGAACCGCGGCGCGCGCGCCAAGAGCAACATCTTTTCGCGCCGCACCAGCCCCATTACCGCAGGCGCGAGCCGGGGATACACGACCAGCCCGCAGCCCGGGCATTCCCGGCTACGCTCGCTTGTCCGCGCCGCCGTCGTCCTTCCGCACACACCGCAGTACTGGTGCGAGCGATCCCAATCGACGATCTGCAGCGCCCGCCCGGCGAGCGCAAACTGCGCTTCATCGAGCGCCCCGAATAGCGCCCGCAGCCCTTGCCAGATCCATCCTTGCGGTGCTACGGCATCCGTCGCAAGCTCGGCCGAGAAACAATGCTGCCCGCCGAGAACCCCAAGATATTGTATTCGTTGGGGCATCATACCCAAAGTATTGGGGTGATTGCAATGGGGAAGGGCGGTCGCGCCAGGCGCAGCAGCGACTAGAAGCTCAGCGCCGCGGAAAACGAACCAGAGCGAGCGTTCCGGCGGGTTCACCGGAGGCTGGATGGCCGGCGCGTAGTCTGCCGGCCATTGGAAAGGCATGCTCATGGAGGGGCTCGCGCGAAAAGAGCCCCCGGCGCGGATCAGGCCCGGCGCAGCCGCCGGATCAGACTGGAGGTATCCCAGCGGCCGCCGCCCATCCTCGATACCTCGTCGTAGAATCCGGCGACCATCTGGGTAACGGGAAGCTGAGCGCCGATCTCCCGTGCCGTTTCGGAGCAGATACGCAAATCCTTTCTCATCCAGTCCACTGCGAAGCCAAAGTCGAACTTGTCCTCGACCATGGTCTTGCCGCGGTTCTCCATTTGCCAGGACTGCGCAGCACCTTTAGAGATCACGTCTAGAACGAGCTTGGCGTCAAGCCCCGCTTTGATGGCGAAATTGAGACCTTCCGCCAGGCCCTCAACGAGGCCCGCTATGCAGATCTGGTTGACCATCTTGGTGAGTTGGCCGGCGCCCGAGCCCCCCATCAGCGTCACCGCCTTGGCGAAATGTGCGATGACTGGTTTCGCCCGCTCGAAAGCAGCGGCGTCGCCTCCCACCATGACGGTGAGCTGTCCGTTCTCGGCACCCGCCTGACCTCCCGATACCGGCGCATCGAGGAAATCGAAACCGCGCTTTTTTGCCTCGGAGGAGAGCTCCCGCGCCACTTTCGCCGAGGCTGTCGTATGGTCGACGAAGATCGCGCCCTTGGCCATCTTCTGAAAGGCGCCGTTCGGCCCCAGCGTGATTTCGCGCAAGTCCGGATCGTCGCCGACGCAGGAGAACACGATGTCTGACCCTTCCGCCGCCTTCGCCGGAGTGTCCGCGAAGCGCCCCTTGTACCTGCCTGCCCAAGCGTCGGCCTTGGCGCGGCTGCGGTTGTACACGGTAAGCTCGTGGCCGCCCTTCGTCACGAGATGTCCGGCCATGGGGAAACCCATCACACCGAGCCCGATGAATGCGAGTTTGCTCACTGCTCCTCCGTTGCGGTTTTTCTCGCCAAGCGAGCGAGATTCACCGATAATTATAAGGTTTCCACCTACCCTCCCGAATTTTCCGAGTAAATGAGCCAGGACCTGACCAACGCGATTCGTGCGTTGGCCATGGACGCCGTGCAGGCGGCAAATTCCGGTCACCCTGGAATGCCCATGGGAATGGCCGAAATCGCGCTGGCGCTGTGGGGACGGCACCTGCGGCACAACCCGGCAAACCCGAAGTGGCCAGACCGCGATCGTTTCGTCCTCTCCAACGGCCACGGCTCGATGCTGCTGTACGCGCTCCTGCATCTCACCGGCTACGACCTGCCGATGGATGAGCTCAAGCGCTTCCGGCAGCTGCATTCGAAGACGCCAGGTCACCCCGAACTCGGGGTGACTCCGGGCGTTGAGACGACCACGGGTCCCCTGGGGCAGGGACTGGCAAACGCGGTCGGCATGGCGATCGCCGAACGCATCCTCGCCGCCGAGTTCAACCGCCCGGGCCTCGACATCGTCGACCACCGTACCTACGTGTCGGTCGGTGACGGGTGCCTGATGGAGGGAATCTCGCACGAGGCCTGTTCGCTCGCCGGAGCACTCGCTTTGGGCAAATTGATCGCCCTTTACGACGACAACAAGATCTCCATTGACGGCGAGGTAAAGGGTTGGTTCCGAGACGACACGCCCAAGCGCTTCGAAGCCTATGGCTGGCACGTAATCTCCAACGTCGACGGCCACGACGTCGAATCGGTTGACCGCGCGATCCGAGCCGCGAAGGCCGTAGCGGACAAACCCAGCCTCGTCTGCTGCAACACCGTAATCGGCAAGGGAGCCCCCAAGCGCGCTGGGACGGCCAAGGCGCACGGGGAGGCGCTTGGAGCCGAGGAGGTTGCGGCGACACGCGCGGCGATCGGCTGGCGCTACCCGCCGTTCGAGGTTCCCCAGCACATTTACGACGGCTGGGACGCGAAAAAGGGCGGCGCGGCGCTCGAGCGAGCCTGGAATAACAAGTTTGCCGAGTACGAGAAAGCACACCCGCAACTTGCGCGCGAATTCCGCCGCCGCGTCGCCGGCGAGCTGCCGGCGAACTGGAGCGCCCACTGCCAGATGCTGCTTGAAAAAATCATCGCCAAGACGGAATCCATCGCCACTCGCAAGGCCTCGCAGAACACGATAGAAGGCGTCGCCCCGGTCCTGCCCGAGCTGGTCGGCGGATCGGCCGATCTGACTGGCTCCAACCTCACGCTGTGGTCGGGCTCAAAACCCCTCGGGCGGGAGGGAGGCGGCAACTACATCTACTACGGCGTGCGCGAATTCGGGATGAGCGCCGTCATGAACGGCTTGGCGCTGCACGGCGGAATCATTCCTTACGGCGGCACTTTCCTCACGTTCTCGGACTACTCCAGAAACGCGCTGCGCATGGCGGCGCTGATGAAGATCCGCTCGATCTTCGTCTTCACCCACGACTCGATCGGTCTGGGCGAGGACGGCCCCACGCACCAGTCGATCGAGCACGCCGCAGCCCTGCGGCTGATCCCCGGCATGGACGTCTGGCGACCTTGCGATCCCGTCGAAGCGGCGCTGGCCTGGATGGCTGCGATCGAGCGAAAGGATGGGCCGACTTCGCTATTGTTTACGCGGCAGAACGTACCGTTTCAAAAACGCGACGCTCATACGGTCTCGGCGATCCGCCGCGGCGGCTACGTTCTTGCGGACGCGCAGGAACCCAAGGCGGTCGTCCTCGCCACCGGGTCGGAAGTCCAGCTCGCTCTGGGCGCGAAGCAAAAGCTGGCCGAGGAAGGCGTTTCGGTTCGGGTCGTGTCGATGCCCTGCACCTCGGCGTTCGACCGCCAGCCGCCGATGTACAGGGACGTGGTCCTGATCCCGACTTTGCCCAAGGTCGCAGTCGAAGCCGGTGTCAGCGACTACTGGCGCAAGTATGTCGGGCTCGAGGGCACCGTGGTCGGCATCGATCGCTACGGTGAATCGGCGCCCGGGACGAAGCTGTTCGAATACTTCGGCTTTACCGTCGAGAAGGTGGTGAACGCCGTTAGAAGCGTATTGAAGTAGGGAAAACCCGGAAGGAGTCTGAATGAGCATTCGAGTCGCCATCAACGGCTATGGCCGCATCGGCCGCAACATTCTCCGCGCGCACTACGAAAGCGGGAAGAAGCACGGCCTTCAGTTCGTCGCGATCAACGACCTCGGCAATGCGCAGACCAACGCGCATCTGACGCGCCACGACACCACGCACGGAAAATTCCCCGGAACGATCGCCGTGGAAGGCGAATCGATGATTGTGAACGGCGATCGCATCCAGGTCTGCGCGAAGCGCAATCCGGCCGAGTTGCCGTGGAACGACCTCAAGGTCGACGTGGTTCTCGAGTGCACGGGGCTCTTTACGAGCAAGGAGAAGGCCTCCGCGCATCTCGCTGCGGGCGCAAAGAAAGTGGTTCTCTCGGCGCCGGGCGAGAAGGATGTGGATCGTACCGTAGTCATCGGCGTCAACGACAAGACGCTGAAGGCCTCCGATACGGTGATTTCGAACGGCTCGTGCACTACCAATTGTCTCGCCACGCTGGTTAAGGCGGTTGACGATCGCATCGGCGTAGTCTCCGGCCTCATGACTACGGTCCACGCCTACACCAACGACCAGGTGCTGACCGACGTCTACCACAAGGACCTGCGCCGCGCGCGGTCGGCGACACACAACATGATCCCGGCGAGCTCCGGCGCCGCGGCGGCGATCGGTTTGGTATTGC
>WNFC01021465.1_pt1 | contig 13580 bp, 14 predicted proteins | sample 5400541 | NCBI WGS metagenome assembly WNFC01 (sample SAMN13153342, study PRJNA577476) | soil metagenome | isolation source: 120 cm saprolite under Douglas fir tree site 2 hole 2 replicate 1 | place: USA:California | collected 2015-04-18
GACCGGCCGCCGGTGCCAGTCGAGCGCGCCCGCACCGCGGTATTTTACTCGATCTCCAACACCCAGCGCGGCCTCGGCGGAATTTCCTTCGGCAATTTCCTGATCAAGCAGGTGGTCGAGGAATTGCGCCGCGAACTGCCGAAGCTCGACACCTTCGTGACGCTGTCGCCGGTGCCGGGCTTCATGCCGTGGCTGAAGCAGACCAGAGACGTCACCGAAGAGGATCGCGAGATCCTCAAAGCTCTCGACGAGCCCCAATGGTACGAGAATGCCGAGACGACCGCGCTGCTCCGCGCCGTGATCGAGCCGCTCGCCGCGTATTATTTCCTCAAGGCGCGGACATCGAAGGGACGCCTGATCGATCCGGTCGCGCGCTTCCATCTCGGCAATGGCGCGCGGCTGGAGCGGATCAACTGGCTCGGCGACCTCTCGCCGAAGGGCCTGCGCGAATCCGCCGGAATCATGGTCAACTACCTCTACCGCCTCGAGGACATCGAGAAGAACCACGAGACCTACGCCAATGACGACGAGGTCGTTGCCTCGAGCGCGGTGAAGAAGCTATTGAAGACCGAGGGCCGAAGGCTGTTGGATATGCGGCTGTCCTGAAGTCCCCCGTCATTCCGGGGCGATGCCACCGGGTCCGCGCGAAGCGCGGCCCGATGACAGGCTCCGCATCGAACCCGGAATCTCGAGATTCCGGGTTCAACGCTTCACGCTTCCACTCCCAATAATTGATCATCAGACACGGCCATCGGGCCGCAATCGCAACACGGCTTGGGGCAAGTTTGCCGAAAGCCAGGCGGCGATTGCTCGCGAGCTACGATGATAAAGTAGCCCGGCCGCGACGACCGCGATCCCGATCATCGACAATGCGAAGGGAAACAACAGCGAGTCCTTGAATACGACGTTGGCGAGATGTCCGAGATAGAGGGTGATGCCGAACGCACCAAACACCGCGTAGGCTCGCCGCATCAAGATCACCGCCACAAACAGCAAGCCGACATTGAACAGGCAATAGACGGCTCGTCCCACGTCTGCCCCTGCCGTAGCACTGATGCCGCCCCAGAAAGCCATCAATCCAAAAAGGTGCAACCAGAAAGCAAAGTCGCCGCTGCGGCTACGATAGTCGACGGCCCAGGCGACCATGAGAATGGCAAGTCCGAACCACACGGACACCTTGCGCCGCATCTCGAAATCGAACTGATCGACGCCGAACACCCACGGCGTCAGATCCATCGACATGAACCACAGCGCGACCGCGATGATCGAGACGATGAAGGGAGCGCGGAAGAAGCGGAGCGCAACGACCCCGGCAATGATGGCGGCGATGTCCATGAAGATCCAGCTACCCTTGATCCAGACATAGAAGTCATGAACGGTGCCGGGCCGCCCGAAGCTGCCCCACCAGCCAAGCTCTGCCTGGATGCCATAGACCGCGAGCGGCGCCATCGACACCGCGATGGCGATCAGCAACCCTCCCGGAACGCGCAGATTTTTGCGGTACCAGAGGTGATGACCGGCCAAGGTGAAGGCAACTGCGTAAATGATGGCGCAAGCGGTGAGCGCCCGACCGCCGATCTGAGAAAATGCAACGGTCGAAAAAATGCCCATGGCGCCGATCACGATCAGCGCGCCCGCGTACCAAAACAGATGGGCAACGTCGAACTTCGCGGCCGGCGCCGCCGCGTTTAACGGAGACCTCTTGGACAGGAATGCGAGAAGCCGCTCCAGGTCCGTGGCGCCGATCACTCCGGCGCTTGCGGCAATTCGAAGATCGCCCTCCGAATAGGTCATCGCTGTATCCTCCGTTTTTCACGCGCGGCCATGCGCGCCCGTTCCCGAAAGCGGTGCGCGCGCCCGACCCGGTTATCGCTGTGCGACAGCTTTCAGTGTAGAAGAAATTGAACTTTGTTCAATATATATTTGAACATTGTTCACCCATTTCTGTGAAAGGCTCGTCGGCCGAGAGCCGCTGTGGCCTGCGACCGCAGGCGGTCAAACTTTGTGATCGGACCTGTCCTTACGCCGCCAGCGCCTTCATCTCCGCATAGAGATCGGATTTGCCTTCGAAGCCGATGCCCGGCAAGTCAGGCATCGTGATGTGGCCGTTCTCCACGCGCACGCCGTCGGGAAAACCGCCATAGGGCTGGAACAGGTCGGGATAGCTCTCGTTGCCGCCGAGGCCGAGACCGGCTGCGATGTTGAGCGACATCTGGTGGCCGCCATGCGGGATGCAGCGGCTTGGCGACCAGCCATGGGTGTGCAACACGGACAATGTGCGCTGATATTCGCACAGCCCGTAGGACAGTGCGCAATCGAACTGCAGCCAGTCGCGATCCGGCCGCATACCGCCATAGCGGATCAGATTCCGCGCGTCCTGATGGCTGAACAGGTTTTCCCCGGTCGCCATCGGCGCGGGATAGAATTCCGCGAGCGCGGCCTGCAGCGCGAAATCGAGGGGATCGCCGGCTTCCTCGTACCAGAACAGCGGATAGTCACGCAGCATCTTGGCATAGGCGATCGCGGTCTGAAGGTCGAAGCGGCCGTTGGCATCGACCGCAAGCTGCGCGTCCTTGCCGATCTCCTTCAGCACCGCTTCGATGCGCGTGCGGTCTTCCTCGATCGGCGCGCCGCCGATCTTCATCTTCACGACGTTGTAGCCGCGAGCGAGATAGCCGCGCATCTCGCCGCGCAGCATCGACAGGTCCTTGCCGGGATAATAATAGCCGCCGGCGGCATAGACGAACACGCGCGGATTGGCGGTGCGCTGGTGGCGTTCGGCGAGCAGGCGAAACAGCGGCTTGCCCGCGATCTTCGCGACCGCGTCCCAGACCGCCATGTCGATGGTGCCGACCGCGACCGAGCGCTCGCCATGGCCGCCCGGCTTCTCGTTCGACATCATGGTCGACCACACCTTGTCGGGGTCGAGATTGTCGCCGGCCGCGTTCAACAGCGACTTGGGATCGGCCTCCTTGAGCCGCGGCGCGAAACGCTCGTGGATCAAGCCGCCCTGCCCGTAGCGGCCGTTGGAATTGAAGCCGTAGCCGACCACCCGCCTGCCGTCGCGCTTGGCGTCGGTGACGACGGCGACAAGGCTCGTCGTCATCTTGGTGAAATCGATATAGGCGTTGCGGATCGGCGAAGCGATCGGTTTTGTCACTTCGCCGACGTCGACAATGCGGACGGACATGGCGTTTGGCTTTCGAAGATATCCTTGGGGACGGACGACGTCTCTACGCCGTCATTGCGAGCGAAGCGAAGCAATCCAGAAATCGAGCCTCGCGGAAACAGCCTGGATTGCTTCGTCGCTTCGCTCCTCGCAATGACGGGGTTAGGAATGCGCCTTATCGCGGAAATACGGCTCCACGGGGCCGTGCACCTTGATGGTCAGCGGGTTGCCGTAGCGGTCCTTGGCGTTGCCGGCGGTCACGCGGACCCAGCCTTCGCTGACGCAATATTCCTCGACATTGGTTTTTTCCACGCCCTTGAAGCGGATGCCGACGTCGCGCGCCAGGATCTCGGCGTTGTAATAGGGACTGTTCGGATCGACCGACAGACGATCCGGCAGCCGGTCATTCGTGGTTTCGTTCTCTTCGCTCACAACAGGGCCTCGATCTCTTGTCGCAGTCCTTCGGGTCTCGCCGTCGGCGCGTGGCGCGCAACCACCCTGCCGGCGCGGTCGGCCAGAAACTTGGTGAAATTCCATTTGATCGCGGAGCCGAGCAGGCCCGACTTCTCGTCCTTCAGATAGCGATAGAGCGGATGGGCGTTGGCGCCGTTGACGTCGATCTTGTCGAACATCGGAAAGCTGACGTGATAGTTGCTCGAGCAGAACGCCGCGATCTCCTTGGCGTCGCCCGGCTCCTGTCCGCCGAACTGGTTGCAGGGAAAGCCGAGCACCGCAAAGCCGCGCGGGGCCAGCTCGCGATGCAGCGCTTCGAGCCCCTGATATTGCGGCGTGAACCCGCAGGCGCTCGCGGTGTTGACGATCAGCAGCACCTGGCCCTCGAACCGCTGCAGCGGCACATCCTCGCCACCGAGCGACCTGGCGGTGAAATCGTAGACACCCGGCATTGCCATCCTTCGAAAAATCAACCCGCCGGATCGACCGGCGACGGCGGCACACCGCCCGCCTCGATCGCCTCGCCCGCGAGCAGGCACAAATCCTCGCGGTAGCGCCCGGAGACGAGTTGCACGCCGACCGGAATGCGGCCGATCAGTCCGGTGGAGACCGTTAGCCCAGGCAGCCCCATGAAGGGAATAGCGATCTGCGGCAATTGCGCATGCCAGACCCGGGCGAACGACGCCTCGTCCTTGCGGTCGAGTTGATCGGGAAACGGCAATTCGCCGGAGACCGGGATCAGCAGCACGGCATAGGTTTCGAAAAATTCCAGCCATTGCCGCGTCAGCGTCGCGCGCCGGGTCAGAGCCTTGGAGAGCGCGGGCCCGTCGAAGGAAGCGACCTTGGAGCGGTTGCCGTGCAGACAGGCGAGCGCGCCGGGGTCGCCTTCCCGCTCGGCCATCTCTAATTGCGCCTGATAGCCGTCGCCGAGCCACAGCTTGGTCTGCAGGTCCGCGGGCTCGCGCATCGGCGGGGTGTCTGCGATCTCCTCGACGATCCAGCCGGCGCGCTCCAGCCGCTTGCCGGCGTCCGCGACCGCGGCCATCACCTCGGCCACCGGATCGAGCCCGTCCGGATTGAGGCACATCGCGACCCGCTTCGGCATCGCCGGCCCCTCAAGCGGCGCTGGCACCCACCAGGGATCGCGAAAATCCTTCCCCGACATCGCCGCCAGCGCGATGCGGACATCGCCGATGGTACGCGCCAGCGGGCCGGACACCGCGCTGATCTGCGGGCCGATCGGACGTTCCGGCAGCGCCGCATTGAAGGCCGCGACCCGGCCGACCGTCGGCCGCAAGCCGTGCACGCCGCAAGCATAGGCCGGATAGCGGATCGAGCCCGCAATATCGGTGCCATGCGCGATATGGCCGATGCCGGCCGCGACCGCGGCCCCCGCGCCGCCGGACGAGCCGCCCGGCGTCACGCCCGGATCGCGCGGGTTCCTGGTGTCGCCATGGATCAGGTTGGTGGTGAACCAGCGGTAGGAGAACGCCGGGCAGTTGGTGCGGCCGAGAATGACGGCGCCGGCCTTGCGCAGATTATCGATCACCGGGCTGTTGCTCCTGGCGATCGCGTCGCGCTGCAGCTTCAAGCCGTTGGTGGTGGCAAACCCCTCCTGGTCGATATTGACCTTCACGGTGACCGGAACGCCCGCCAGCGCGCCGACGTGCTCGCCGCGCACGATCGCCGCGTCGACGGCAGCGGCCTCCTTGAGCACCTCCTCGGGCCGGTGATCGATCACCGCGTTGATCTTGGGGTTGACCGCGTCAAGCCGCGCCAGCGCCGCCGTCGCGGCCTCCTTCGCGGACACCTTCTTCGATGCGATGAGGGTCGCCAAGTCCTTCGCCGGCAGGCGCCAAAGATCGTCCATTCCAAAACTCCGTTTGCCGCCGTCTTTTAGCGTTGGCAGGACGGCATGGAAACGGGGGACCTAGCGCACCCGGGCGATATAATAGGCAAGGTCGGCGATCTGCTCCAGCGTGATCGGCCCCATCACGTCGGCCATGGTGCCGTCATAGCCGTGCCGGCTGTTGTCCTTGTAGGCGGCGAGCGTCTTGGCGAGATAGTCCTCGCGCTGATCGGCGATGCGCGGGACATTGTCGCCACCGGAGAAATCCGGCTTGTGGCAGGAGTTGCAATGGTTCTGGGCCGCCAATGCCTGCGTGCGCTGCATCCGTGCCGGCTCGCCGGTATCCTCCGGCGCCGGCGGCTTCGGCAAGCTGGCGATGAAATCGGAAAATTCGCGCAGGTCGGCATCGCTCAACGGCTTCGCCACCTCGTTCATCGGCTCGAAACTGCGCAACTTCTCCCGAAACATGAAGAGCTGGATCAGTGCGTAAGGCGCCTGCTGGCCGCCGAGCGAGGGCGTATTCTCGGTTTGCGATTGCCCATGCTCGCCATGACAGGCGAAGCAGGCGGCGGCCCGCTGTTCGATGGTTTCGGCGTCTGCGGAGGATACGGCCCAAGCCAATGCTAACGCCGCCATGACTTTGCGCATCGGGCCTCCCCCTGCCGTCTCGTCGCGACCGGCAAACCAGAGACGAAGCAATCCAGCGCCTGACGACCCGATTGCCTCGCCGCGTTGCCCGTCATCGGGCGCGCATGTCGCGCGACCCGTTGGTGCCTCGCAATGGCGAACTTATTGTGTCGCCACCTTCTGCTTGCCGTAGGTGATGCGGTAGACGGCACCGTTCCAGTCGTCCGAGACCAGCATCGAGCCGTCCTTGAGTTGCAGCACATCCACCGGACGGCCGATGTAGCTGTTATTCTCCAGGAAGCCGGTGATCAAGGGCTCGGTCGACTTGACCTTGCCGTCCTTGTCCAGCTTGACGACGACGACGTCGCCGCCGAACTTCTTGCTCCTGTTCCACGATCCGTGCCGCGCCACAATGATCGCGCTCTTATAGGCCTTCGGGACCTTGGTGACGCGGTTGAGTTCATCCTCAGGAACATCTTCCGACAGCCAGTCACGGCCGTTGTCGGTGAAGTACAGATGTTTCGTCTCGGGATTCCAGTCGAAGCCCACCGTGTTGCGAACGCCCAGCGCGACCACCTCCGCGCCCGAGCCGTCGAGATTGATCCTTCGGATCTGGCCATGGGCATCGTCATGCAGCACGTTGTTGCCGGGCTGTCCGACCGGAACATAGAGCTTGTTGTCCGGCCCAATGGCGATGAACTTCCAGCCATGGGCTTCGTCCTTGGGCAGGTTGTCATAGATCACGGTCGGCTTCGGCGGGTTGTCGAGCACATCCTCGACGTGGTCGATCTTGGAGATCTTGGACAGCTCGGCGATGTAGAGCGTGCCGTTGTGGAAGGCGACGCCGTTCGGCCGGTAGAGACCGGACGCCAGCACCTTGACCTCGCGCTTGCCGTCCTTGTTGACGATGGCATAGACCTTGTCGACCAGCCGGCTGCCGACGAACACGGTGCCCTTGTCGCCCAGCGCCATTTCGCGGGCGTTGGTCATGCCGGCAGCGTAGACCTCGAGGTTGAACCCGGCCGCGGCTTTAAGCTTTCCGACCGGCAGCTTGTCCGGGGCGGCCGCGAGCGGCGGGGGCGCCACCGGCGCGAGCTTCGCTGCGGCCTCGTTGTCGGGCCGGCCGATCATCGGCGAACCCGGCGGAAGCGGTTGCGCCGCGGCAGGCGGATTGGACTGCTGCGCAGCGGCGGAAAAGCTGAATGCACTAAGAAAAGCGCCGGCGAGCAAAAGACCCCGCGGCGACGAACAAGTGGTCATGTCGTCCTCCCTGAATGGCGGCCGTTGTCCTGGCGCGGGCAGACGATGCCGGTGCAGGTGTGGCCGTACCAGGTGGCAATCTTCGATATTCCCGCCTCACGCGCAATTGGAAACATCGTGACGGCCGATGCGCGGCGCGCAGATCAGTGCCTCGTCACCGACTCATCAGGCAAATCGAGGATCGCTTCCGTAAACGGAAACTCCAGCACGATCTCGCCTTCCTCGTCGGTCACCTCGACGACCGCGTTGACGAGGCCGGCATGCGCGCCTTCGACCTTGAGAATTTCCCAGATCATGGCGCGCGCGACTTCCCACGCGCGGTCGGGGTTCCGCAGGACTTCTCCGTCGGGATCAACGACCAGCTCGTCGCCGATCCGTGTATTGAAAAAGTATCGGGGCATGATTGGATTCAGTGGGGCAGAGCGCGCGGAATTGGAAGCCTGACAAATTTCACAAGTTCTTTATTCGCTGTTCCCGGAGGACGTCTAGATGACAATGGGCTAAATCGTCTGCGGCCAAATTGCTTGAGCCAAGTTGCTCGATCAAGTCGCTTGATATGGGCAATGGTGAACCCCTCGATACCGTTCTGGTTGATGCTTCAGGCCAAGACAATTCCACAAGGCACTATCGCGCTGCAACAAAATAACACGCGGGGGTTTATAGCAAAAGATTTCGCTGGCGAACTTTTCTTTGCACGGTAGTTTAATAGCCAGGGCGGAAGTTCGTCCGGTTTGTAAGGAGAGCCAAAAATGGCCTGGAAAGCACCGAAAATCGTCGAAGTGCCGGTTGGCATGGAAATCAACATGTATGCCTGCGCCGCCCGCAAGTAATTGGCGGACGCCATCTTCATGTATTGACGCAGGTGGACCTCCGGACGCGGCATGTCCCCGATCTTGCGGGGCGCGAGCGGGTTGGAGTCCACCTTCGCAGTGTTTGGCTTGACAAATCGGCTTTGTAAATCGGATTGGCAAATCGGTTTGCCAACATCGGCTTGCCATAGTCGGGTTTTGTAAAGTCGGGTTTTCCAGGAGACGGATCATGCTTCGCGTCGTCGTCCTGGGCGCCGCGGCGGGCGGAGGAGTTCCGCAATGGAACTGCGGATGCACGGTATGCCGGGCCGCGCGCGACGATCATCCCGAGCTCAGGAGCACCCAGGCCTCGGTCGCGGTCAGTGCCGACGGCGATCACTGGTTCCTGATCAACGCCTCTCCCGACCTGCGCCAGCAAGTGCTGGCCGCGCCGCAACTCCACCCCAAGGCCGGCCTGCTCCGCCATTCGCCGATCGCGGGCGTGATCCTGACCAATGGCGAGATCGATGCGGTCGCGGGACTGCTCTCGATGCGCGAGGGCTCGCCTTTCACCATCTATGCCCACGCCAAGGTGCTGGCGATCCTGAAAGCCAACAGCATCTTCAACGTCCTGAGCGAGAAGAACGTGCGGCGCGAGCCGATCGAAATGGACCGGCCATTCGAGCCCACGCTGCCTGACGGCGCGCCGTCCGGCATCGAGGTCGAGCCGTTCACCGTGCCGGGCAAGGCCGCCTGGTATCTGGAAGGCGGGGTTCACCCCGGCGGCAGCGACGGCCAAGGCGACACGCTGGGGCTTCGCATCCGCGACAAGGCGACCGGCAAATATCTCTATTTCCTCGCCGCCTGCGCCGAGGTGACCGACGAACTGAAGACACGGCTTGCCGGCGCGCCGCTGGTCCTGTTCGACGGCACGGTGTGGCGCGACGACGAGCTGATCGCGGCCGGCCTCGGCAACAAGACCGGGCAAGGCATGGGACATATCGCGATGTCGGGCGAGCGTGGCGCGATCGAACAACTCACCGGCCTCGATATCGGCCAAAAGCTGTTCCTGCATATCAATAATTCCAACCCGGCCTTGTTGCGCGGATCGGCGGAGCGCAAGATCGCGGAAGGCGCGGGCTGGCAAATCCCCTCCGACGGAACGGAGATCGTGCTGTGAACGTGGTGCCTACCAACGGAATGACCGCCTTGTCGATCGGCAAGGGCATATCGCTGAACAGCGCCGGCGAGCTGGAAGCAACGCTGCGCCAGATCGGCGCGACGCGCTACCACAGCCTGCATCCGTTTCACCGGTTGCTGCATGGCGGCAAGCTGAACAAGGGCCAGGTGCAGGCCTGGGCGCTGAACCGCTATTATTATCAGAGCACGATCCCGCTCAAGGACGCGGTGGTGATCTCGCGCTTCCGCGACCGCGCCATCAGGATGGAATGGCGGCACCGGATCGAGGACCATGACGGCGACGTCGGCGCCGAGGGCGGCATCGAGCGCTGGCTGAAACTCACCGAAGGCCTCGGGCTCGACAGCGCCTATGTGGAATCGACCGAAGGCATTTTGCCCGCGACGCGCTTCGCGGTCGAAGCCTATGTGCATTTCTGCCGCGACAAGACGCCGCTGGAGGCCATCGCCTCCTCGCTCACCGAGCTGTTCGCGCCAAACCTGCACGAGGAGCGCATCTCAGGCATGCTGCAGCACTATGATTTCGTCAATCCGGACATCATGAGCTATTTCAGCCGCCGCCTGCAGCAGGCGCCGCGCGACGCCGGCTTCGCGCTGGCCTATGTCAAGGAGCATGCGACAACGCCGGAACAGCGCGCGGCGGTCTGCAACGCGCTGATCTTCAAGACCAATGTGCTCTGGGTGCAGCTCGACGCGCTGTACCACGCCTATGTCGAGGGTCATATTCCGCCGGGCGCATTCGTACCCAAGGCGTTCGTACCTAAGACAAGCGGTTGAACCGATGGCTGGCCCACGCCATATCAGTGTCAGCGAAGAAAGCCGGCCGGTGCTGCCGCGCCATGCGAAACTGAAATTCGACGAGACGCGGCAGGTCTGGGTGATTCTTGCGCCGGAGCGCGTGCTGGCGCCGGACGAGATCGCGGTCGAAGTGCTGAAACTCTGCGACGGCGTCGTCAGCGTGGGACAAATCGTTGATCAGCTCGCGGCCAAATACGCCGCCCCGCGCGAGGCCATCTCGACCGACGTCGTCGCCATGCTGCAGGATCTGGCCGACAAGGGTTTTTTGACGGAAGCGCGCGAGAAGACATCATGACTGAGGCGCTCACCGACACCAAGACGACGACCGGCGCTCCCGACGACGGGCTGGCGGTTCTGGAGGCACGCAAGTCGGCGGCCGAGACATTTGGCATTCCGCTCGCCGTGCTTGCCGAACTCACCCATCGCTGCCCGCTGCAATGCCCCTATTGCTCAAACCCGGTCGAGCTCGACCGCGCCAGCGGCGAATTGACCACGGAGGAATGGAAGAAGGTTCTGACCGAGCTCGCCGAGATCGGCGTGCTGCAGATTCATTTTTCCGGCGGCGAGCCGACCGCGCGCAAGGACCTGGTCGACCTCGTCCAGCATGCGAGCGATGTCGGGCTCTACACCAATCTGATCACGTCCGCGGTGCTGCTGACCAAGGACAGGCTTTCCGCGCTGGCCGATGCCGGGCTTTGCCACGTCCAGATCAGCTTTCAAGGCAACGAACCCGTCATCGCCGACCGCGTCGCGGGCCTGAAAGACTCGCACCGCAAGAAGATCGAGGTCGCGAAATGGACGCGCGAGCTTGACCTGCCGCTGACGGTGAATGCGGTGATGCACCGCCAAAACCTGCATCAGCTCTCCGACATCATCCAGATGGCGGTCGATCTCGACGCCGACCGCCTGGAGGTCGCCAACGTGCAGTATTACGGCTGGGCGCTGAAGAACCGCGCGGCGCTGATGCCGACCCTCGAACAGATCGAGGAGACCACAGGGATCGTCGAAGACGCGCAGGCGCGATTGAAGGGCGTGCTCACCATCGACTATGTGGTGCCGGATTATTATGCGCTGCGGCCGAAGAAGTGCATGGGCGGCTGGGGCCGGCAGTTCTTCAACATCTCGCCGACCGGCAAGATCCTGCCGTGCCACGCCGCCGAAAGCATCACCGGGCTCGAATTCGAGTCGGTGCGCTCAAATCATTCGATCGCCTGGATCTGGCAGAACTCGGAAGCCTTCAACCGCTATCGCGGCACCGGCTGGATGCCTGAGCCGTGCAGGAGCTGCGAGTTCAAGGACGTGGATTTCGGCGGCTGCCGCTGCCAGGCCTTCGCGCTGACGGGCGATGCCGGCAACACCGATCCGGCCTGCGCGCTGTCGCCGATGCATGAGGCGATCTTCAAGCAGGCCGAGCTTGAGGCGGCCGGCGAGAGCAACCGTTTCCTCTATCGCAATTTCGCGGGCGGCACGCTGGAGACGGGCAACGATGGCGCCTGACGCCGACGCAGGCAGAGCCAACCGCGCCGATCCCTTCGCGCCTTTGACCTCCGAGCAGCTCGCCGTCGGCGACGGCCATGAGATCTATGTCGAGAGCGTCGGCCGCACGGACGGCATTCCCGCCGTCTATCTGCATGGCGGGCCCGGCAGCGGCTGCCAGCCGGATCATCGGCGATTGTTCGACCCCGAGCGTTTCCACGCAATCCTGTTCGACCAGCGCGGCGCCGGCCGCAGCCACCCCAAGGGCGGCCGCGAGCACAATACGCTGCCGCATCTGATCGCGGACCTGGAGATGATCCGCACAAAATTCGGCTTTGAACGCTGGATCGTGGCCGGTGGCTCCTGGGGTGCGACCTTGGCGCTGGCCTATGCCGAGACGCATCCGCAGCGCGTCTCGGGCCTCGTGCTGCGCGCGACCTTTCTCGGGATGCGCTCCGAGATCGAGACCGCGTTCAACGGCGCGCTGCCGCGCTTCTTTCCGGGGCTGAGCGAGGATTTTCTCGGGCAACTGCCGGCGGAAGAACGCAGCCGGCCGCTCGACGCCTATTGGCGGCGCATTCTCGATGCTGATCCCGCCGTGCACGGTCCTGCCGCGCGCGCCTGGCACGACACCGAGCGCATCCTGTCCGAGCACACGCCCGGGCGCACGCGGCTCGACCCGGAATCATTGAAATCGAACAGCGCCCTGCCCGGTTCGCCATTCATGGAAGCGCACTATTTTGCCAATGACTGCTTCATGAAGCCGAACCAGCTTCTCGACGAGGCGGCAAGGCTCAAGGACATTCCCGGCATCATCGTGCAGGGACGCTTCGATCTCTTGTGTCCGCCGTCGACCTCGCATGCGCTCGCCGCGCGCTGGAGCGATGCGGACATTCGCATTGTCGAGGACGCCGGCCATTCGCTCTATGATCCCGGCGTCAGGAACGCAGTGATGAAGGCGATCGCGGACATGGCTTCGAAGAACATGGCTTCGAAGGACATGGCTTCGAAAGTGACGAGATAAGAGGACATCAAACAATGCCGCTCGCCGGAAAGGGCATGTTGCTGACGTCGATGGACATCGACGCCGCCGATGACGAGGATTTCAACCGCTGGTACGATCGCGAGCATCTCGAAGAGCGCGTCGCGATCGAGGGCTTCATCGAAGCCCGCCGCTATGTCGCACATAGCGGCAGTCCGAAATATCTCTGCCTCTACTCGACCGAAACAATCGAAGTGCTGGATAGCCCGGCCTATCGCGCCAGGCTTGCCAATTCGACCGACTGGTCGAAAAAATCCATGGCGCGGTTCAAGAACATGATCCGCGCCGTGGCGCGCATCACCATCAGCCGCGGCCAGGGCCGTGGCGCCGTGCTCGGCATCGTTCGGCTACGCCCGGACGTCGGCAGCGGAGAGGCCTTGCGCAGGGTGCTGAGCGAAAGACTAGATCCGATGGCTCTCGATGGAATCATCTCCATGCATCTGATCGAGAGCGATGCAAAACTATCCGGACCGACAGCGGAAATCCCTTCCGCAAGTGCCGACGCCGGCGACTGGTACGTGCTGATCGACGGCACAAATGTGAACGCCGTCTCCACACTCCTGGCGGCGAGCTTCACCGGCACAGCTACGCCAGCGCCGGCGAAGCAGATATCGTCCGGAATTTACAGCCTGATGTGGGACCTCGCGAAGCGCGACCTGCCCAAACCGTAGACCAGCCACCGATCCGCTCGACGGGCACGCAACCATCGCGTGTTGGAAATCACGACAATATGTGAAGTTGACCTTTGTAGTTTACCTTCTTATCTGCTATGGTGCGGCCATGAGCAGGCAGCCGACCGACCCCCGAGCCGCAAAAACCTTGGCACTGGAACTTCACGCGCTCAGCGGCAAGCTGAAGCGGCGGCTGCGCGAACAGGCTTCGGCGGGAGATTTGACGCCCTCCCAGACCTCGGTGCTGGGG
>WNFC01005778.1_pt1 | contig 13576 bp, 12 predicted proteins | sample 5400541 | NCBI WGS metagenome assembly WNFC01 (sample SAMN13153342, study PRJNA577476) | soil metagenome | isolation source: 120 cm saprolite under Douglas fir tree site 2 hole 2 replicate 1 | place: USA:California | collected 2015-04-18
CCACCTCGTGCCATGTCATGGCACGGAAGTGTACTTCCCAAGCGCGCAGCCGCTGAGTAGTGTGATGAGTGAGCAGTTCTGGGGGAGGGCTGTTCGGGCGTCCCGCGACTCGCAAGAGTCCGGGGCGCTTCTTAATTTTGTGGCCAACCAGGTTGCCCCTATCCCACGGCTTGACCTCAAGATTACAGACTGCCTTGCTGAACCAGAAAAAATCATGCCCAGGCCCACACCTCGGACGCGCTGTAGAGCGAACCGGGGTAAATGTGATCAACCGCCCAGACCTTTCGCAATCACGTCTCTCAGACGACGGGACAAGCTGGTCGCCAATGAACGGTAGAAGCGCGAACCGAGGTGCGGGAAAAGCTCAAACAAGCCTTGAAGAGTAGGGTGATCGACATGATAGGCTTCTACCGGTTCGTCGGCGACTACGTTCGCGCTTGCTGGCGCATCCTCTAAGAACGACATCTCCCCGCAGATTTCTCCTGGACCCACGGCACGGAACGTATTCTGCGAGGGAATTTGTACTGTGGCGGTTCCCTTGAGCAGCAAGTAGACACCATTCGGCCGTTTGCCCATCTGGATGATGCTTTGGCCTTTGTCGAAGCGCACTCGAATAGCTTTGTCTACAATCAACGCCCAATCGTTGGGCGTGAGATACGCCAGGCCGTGCTTAGCTGAAGATAGAGTGGAGAGATCTTCTTCGATAGGTTTCGACATGGTGCGGAAGCTCAGCCCCGATCCGAAACGGAGCACCCACGGTCACCAGAAGACCGACAACAGGGCTGGACAGAGACTACCAGAAGACGAGTCGGCCGTGCGTTGACCAAGTAGCGTCATCAAGAGTTTGTTAATTCACGAAGGGACGCCAACTTTTTCCAAGCACCCGCGCAACGAATGGCGAATTAGGTCCCCGGAAATGATACGAAGCCTATTTTAAATTCCCGGAGGGATATGCCTCATAAGGGTTATCCCGCAGCATGGGTGCGTCCCCGCAGAGCCCGCTTCTGTTGCACCTGGCAAGGTCATTCGCTCCGCCTCGTGGCCTATTGAAGTGTGAGCGTCATCGCCTTGAAATCAAAAGCCGTCTTGTGTGCCTGCTGCAAGAGATCTATGCCGAGATTGCCGTGGAAGAATTTGCTGGTTTCGGTAGTGTGTGTCAGCAGGACTGCAGCGGGGCTGAGGACTACCAGGAATCCCCCGATGCTGAAATGCAATGACGAAAGAGTAGCCGCATCCATGTTCTTGGCACCGCCCACTCCCTCCGTCTTGTACGAATCCGTCTTTGCCGCGGTGCGGATGAGGTCGGGAAACGCCGCTGCAAAAGGCGGGTAGAGATCGGTGTTGGTTGCACCGGTATCTAATGTGAGCGCGAGCCTGCGATTTTCGAACTGCATCTGCGCGACCGGATGGTGTCCGTCGAAGCATAGATCTGCATGAGGCGCACTTTGGATCGATGACTTTGAGCCGATCTCAAATTTCCTGTCCGCGCCCCAGACAAACCTCTGCAAAGCCAACAGCACCGGGATTCCGAGGAGTCCGCGCGAGCCCGGCGGCGATTGATTAAAGGGAGGCTGGTCGTCAGAAAACACCAGGAACGCGACATGTCTCAGTCGGATCGAGCCAATAGAAAGGTCATCCGCGACGGCGACCCGGGAATCGGCCTTCGCGCCGGTCACGCCGCCTACTTTAATGGGAACCGCCAGGACCCGCAGTCCGAAGTGTTTGGCTTCCGATTCGCTCAAAACTGACACGTCCGCTCCCGTATCAAACCAATACGTTGCCTGCACGCCATTGATCGAGATCGGCAATCCGGCGTCTTGGAGTCGCAGTGTAGTCGAACCTCTGCGCACCGTCTCTTGATCAGGAAACTCGCGGAGGGCCGCGAGCAGTGGAAGGTCGTCCCGGGCATCGGAGTCCCCTGGCCTGAGCGCAAGCAGGGCTGTGACTTGTGCGAGCGCCTCTCGGTACTTTCCCTGCCGCATATAGGCGGAAGCGAGAAGCCTATGGGCTTCAATCGCGTCATCGGACTGCGGGAAAGACTTAATGACAAGTGCCAGTTTCTTCTCACACCGGTGCAGATCATTGAATGCACACGCCACAGCACCCTGATAGAAGACGGGGGCGGTGGATTTGGCGAGGGAATCGCGAAGCTCGAACCATCGATGGGAGTCGTACAGGGATTTTAGATCTGGCGTGTCATTATCAGTGGCAGAACACGTCTGGGTTAGAGCGAGCAAGACGAGGCCCGCAACCAGGATGCGCATACCGCAGAATGTAGCAACTCTTTAGCCGAGGAGCAATCCGAGTATGCGCTGAGGCTGTCCGGGCAGCGACCGCTCTCCAAGCGCACGCGGCTGGCAAGTCGATAAGTGCGCTAACAACGACTACGCCCTACGAACTTGGAGGCGCTGCTCAGACCGTGAATTTCCTTCTTTATCCCATTTACGTCCGGGGCGAGGCGTTTCTCACAGCGCATCAAGGCACCGCTGCTGCCACCGAGTTCCAGAAGATTCTCGACCATCCCGGCCTCGTGTTGAACCAACCCATTGGCGCACCGGCTCACTTGGAATTAGGCAGGGCTTACGCTCTGTCTGGCGACATGAATAAGGCAACCAAGGCTTCCTCGCTCTCTCGAAAAACGCCCACCCAGACATCCCCATCCTGAAGCACAAAGCGGAGTACGAGAAGCTGAAATAGTGGCGAGATTTCATTGCTGGAAAGAAGTTGCAGCAGCAACGGATGAGCCGGATACGGAAGCGCTGGCTTGAGTGGCTTGATCTGAGCCCATGCATCGAACATCAATCGCACGATTCCGAAAGGTGTTTCAGGCTCGCTCGTCTCTTCCTGTCAGGCCGACTGCTCACCAGATTCCCTTGGTTTTCTTAAGATTATTTGTGCCATTGTTCGCCGCAGCGCAGCACTTTGAATGGCTGTCCCAACGTCTGGCATTGGTGAATGAATTCGTCCGGTGAGGCGGTATTGAATTCGAACATCTCGAAATGACACGGTATCACCAGCTTCGCCTCGATGTCCCTTGCCAACTGGGCGGCTTCGTGCCCGAATAGGTTACCTGGAACACGCCGTTCCGGCGCCCGGCCATTGATGGGAAGAAGCGCAACATCTATTCTGAAAGGCCGCAGTTTCTCTATCATCCCTTGGTACCGGACTGTGTCCCCGCTGTGGTAAAGCGTCCAACCGCCGAATTGGAGAATATATCCCAGGTATTTCGCCCGACCGTGCTCATCGCGTTCTAAGGTTTCGTGCGCTGCTGCGATGCCGGAAAATCTGATCCCCGAAATTTCGACAGAGGTTCCGTCGTCAAGGCCGATCGCAACACCGGCATCAATCTTCAGACGATCCGCCACAACGGCTCGATTGGCTTCCGCGATTACAAGTTTCAGACGTGGGTTCAGGGCAAGAATCGGACAGAGCGTTTCCGGGTCGAGATGATCGGTGTGGTTATGGGTAGAAGTGACGATATTCGCCCTGGCAAGCCTGGCAGGACCGATCACTAACTCTGTCATGCGCACGTGCGGGGTCTCAGTTTGGCTGTACTTTTTGGTCAGTGAGTCGGATAGATAGGGATCGAGCAATACGTGGATACCCTGCCACTGCAGCAGGAAGCCGCTTTGTCCTAGCCACCACAGACGAAAGCCTCCGTCGCGCCGGTCGGAGGCGTGAATGTCCGCCAGCAGCGAGTCATGAGATTGGAGCGGCCGGATCACGCGAGTCCAAGTTCTTTCCGCACGATGGTTACACCGCTCACCAGGTTGGCCAATTTCTGTCTTGCTGCCCAACGAGCCGTCTGACTGAGTCCGCAGTCGGGAGCCAAGGATAGTTTTTCTGCCGGCGCGTATTTCAAGCACAGGCGCACGCGTTCGGCGACCTCGCTGGGGGACTCGATGTAGTAGCTCTTCACGTCGACAATCCCGACAGCCACGTCAATTCCGCGGCCTGCGATCTCGCGAATCTTTTCGATTTCCGAGAACTCGCGGCTGGCCATCTCCAGGTGGATTTCATCTACCGGCAGATCGAAGAATGCTGGAAACAGCGGTTCATACCGTCGTGGACCAACGGCGCGGCCTTTGTAATTGCCAAAACAAAGATGCGTGGAAAGGCGGCAGCGTCCGAGGATCGGTTTGATCGTCTCGGCGAAAATCTGCACGAAGCGGCGAGGATCTTCGCGATGAGCATAGCAGCTCATCGAGGGCTCATCCAGAGTGATCTCGTGGCAGCCGCATTCCACCAACTGGATGAGTTCCTCCCGCACAATTGGAATCAAGGCCTCGGTTACGTCCCACCGGTCCTTGTAAATATTGCCGGGGTTAATTCGGCCGCTCAACGTGTAGGGACCCGGCACACTGGCCTTCAGGACAGGTCCCGAGGGCGCGATCTTTTGCAGACGCTTGAACTCCGCTACTGCTCCGAGGCCATGTTGGGAACGCAGCCGGCCGGTGACTTCATATTTCCCGCGTTGATCATGGGCGGGCGGACCGAAATGGCGCGCTTGCACGGGCTTTGGATCAAGACCCTGAAGCCGGCCATAGAAGGAGAGATTGAAGTCATAGCGAGTCTGCTCGCCGTCAGTAATGACGTCTAATCCTGCGGCGAGCTGATCGTGAACCACGGCGATCACGGCGTCGGAGCGAAGTTCCTCGATATCAGCCTCGCCGAATTGTTCCCGGTGGGCCGATGCGAACTCGAGCCATCCGGGAAAGGGATAGCTTCCAATTACCGTGGTTTGCAAAGGATGACGCGGCCGCTTTTGATACCGGGGCATGGAAGCGGATTTCTTGGCAGTGGTCGCTGGCTTTTTCGTGTCTCTCATTCGCTCACCGTCCAGCCGCCGTCCACGGTGACAACTTGGCCGGTCATCGGGCTTGAATCTCTGCGCAGAAGGAAGCAAGCCGTCTTGGCCACGTCGTCCGCGCTCAGCATGCCTCTGCTCAGCGGCTGTTTGTGGATCATATATTCGATGATGCGCGGATCTGCTTGCGCCCGGGCACTCATCGCAGTCCGCACCAAGCCCGGAGCGATGACATTGATGCGAATGCCGGCATGAGCGTAGTAAGCTGCTCCCGACCTGCTCATGGCTTCGATCGCTCCTTTACTGGCCGCGTAGCCCACAGTTGCGAAGTGGTCGTGTTGCGGCCGTCGCGCTAACACACTTCCACAATTGAGAATAACGCCGGCTTGCGCGTTTCTGGTCCAGACGCCAAGGACCTCACGGCACATCAGGAATGTGCCTTTGGCATTCACGTCCATGACAAGGTCCCAGGCCGCAGGCTTACATTCATGAAGCGGACCGTCACCGGCATCGCGCGCGCTGATACCGGCAACATTGAAGAGGGCGTCAATTCTCCCGAATCGATCCAGGCAGGCCACCACGGCATTCCGCACGGCAAGCTCGTCACGGACATCCGCGGTGGCAAAATCTGACTCACCAAGGGCTGCTGCCGTAGCTTTGCATTCTTCTGTGTTGATGCCGACGACAAACACTGGATTCTCGGCTCCCCAAAGGCGCGCCGTAGCGGCCGCGATTCCCGATGAGCCGGTGACCAGGAGGACTTCCTTCACGGTGCCCTATTCAAACAAGTGTTTCAGACTCTGCCGGTATGCCTCGTAAAAAGCGTCCAGTTGCTCCGCGGCGCTTGTGTTGTCAAGGAATTGATGGCTGGGTAAAATGACCGGCTTCATTCCCTTTGCCAGCAGCGCTTCGGCGGTCCCGCAGCGGATCATGTTGATGATCATAGCGCCCGTGATTGTCGATACTGGCCCCGTCCTCCACTCCAAGCCATCCAACTCGAGGACGCAATCTCCTGGCGGGCAAAGATTATCGATCACGACGTCGGCGCAGTCCACCAGCTTCTTTGCTGACGTGTGCACCGCTTTCGCCTCGTTCGAATGAGCCCTGGAAACGATCGCGATCACGGGCAGTCCCCGTGATCGAGCTCCCATTGCCATTTCGACAATGACAGGGCGAATGCCGCTTGTCGAAATGATGATAAAGGCGTCATGCCGGCCAAAACGGAAGCTGCTCAGAATATGCTCGGCGTAGCCCTCATAATTTTCCAGATAGAGTGAGGAGCGCAAGCCATTCGCGCCAATAATTGCCGCATGGTTTGAGAGTGCTGCCTCCACTAGGGCTACAAAGCCGGGGAAGCCGCCCTGGCGAGGTGTCATTTCCTCGCACATCATGCGGGAGTGGCCGTTGCCGAAAAGAAAGACAAGCCCGCCCTTGGCGATGCGTTCCGCGCAAAGCTCAGCCGCTTTCTGTATTACGTCTGATTGTGTGTTTTTCAACTCGTTCAGCAGGTTCATGGCGTGGTCATAGAAGGCCAAACCCGCTGGCTTGCTGACAGTCGTGTTAAGGATACGATCACTCACGGATGGTCCCTTGCTCCTTCGCCGGGAAAAGTACGAAGACGCCGTCTTGCCCGCGCCGCCGGTCTTTGGCGATTGTCATATTGCCCAGTAGAATTGCACAAGCTGGGTATAATGCACAAACCATTGTGAGCGAAAACAATGCCAGCGCCGATGCGGTTGAGCCTCTGGCGATTGGCGTTGACATTGGCGGAACCGGAATCAAGGCGGCAATTGTAGGCCTAAGCGGAGAACTGCTCGAGAGCTTTCATGAGCCCTCGCCGCGCACCATCTCCGCCTTGCGTGACTTCGTTTGTTCGGTTGTGAAACGCGTCAAGGCTCCAGTGCGGGGAATCGGCGTCGGCTGCAAAGGGATCATCGACGCCAATTCAACCCGCGTGAAGTGCTCGCCGGGCGACCTGTGCTTCCTCGAAGGGCAGCTCTTGAGCGAAGTGATCGGCGCTGGTGATGTCCCCGTCTGCGCCGAAAATGACGCACGCGTCGCGCTGATTGCCGAAGTGCTTTGGGGCGCTGCCCGTGGACGGCGAAATGTGGTGATGCTGACGCTAGGCACCGGTGTCGGCGGAGCTGTGTTGGTTGATGGGGTAATCCTGCATGGAGCGGACGGCGCCGCCGGCCATTTGGGTCACACGACCATTGATCCCCGGGGTGGGCTGTGTATCTGTGGCAACTACGGTTGTCTGGAGACGTACTTTTCGTCGCGTGCCATCGAATCCGACTATTGGGCACACATGCACCGAGCCGCGCCGGCGAGGTTGTCGATAACTAGCACCGGCGAGGTGCCGAATCCGGAGGCGATCTTCCGTGCGGCCGTCGATGGAGATGAATGCGCACGCTATGTCGTTGATCGAGCGCTGGAGCATCTGGGAGCCGCCTTAGTGAGCTTTCTGCATACGTTCGATCCCGAGATTTTCATCCTGGGAGGCAACATCGTGGCTGCCGGGCCGCAGCTCATCGCTCCGATTCAGGACAAAATCGCCCGCCGGACAAAGACCTTGCTGGGACGGGAAGTTCCGATTGTATTTCAAAAACTTGTCGGCTACGGCGGGGTGGCCGGAGCGGCGGGTCTGGTCTTTCTGAAGGAGAATTTGTTGGCAATATGAAACGAAGGTGTGGTGCGGCTCTTGCGGAGTCAAATCACCGGTAGTCAGCATCACGAAATGAATCCAATCCCAAACACGGGGTTAGGGGAAGGCTCAGCTCGCTTCGTTTACCTGCCGGCCATGGTAGCGGCCATCGGTGGTTTGCTGTTCGGTTTTGACACGGCGGTGATTAACGGTGCGATCGTCTTCATCAAGCAGCAGTTCGGACTGAGCGATTCGCAAACCGAAATTGCCGCCAGCAGTCTTCTGCTGGGATGCGTCGTCGGCGCCAGCGTGGCTGCCTTCACCAGTGACCGCTTTGGACGAAAGCGGGTTTTGCTGGCTGCGGCAACTTTATTCACCCTGTCTTCCATAGGCGCGGCCTTGCCTCGCAATTTGAATGAGTTTGCGGTCGCCCGCCTGGTGGGCGGGGTCGCCATCGGAATCGCATCAACCCTATCGCCACTGTACATCGCTGAAATTTCACCGGCACAAAAACGCGGTCTGCTCGTGTCTCTGAATCAATTGGCGATTGTGACGGGGATTCTGCTGTCCTACAGCGTGAACTATCTGCTCACTGGTGCGGGACCGGCAAACTGGAGATGGATGTTCGCCTCGGCCGCTGTGCCCTCGATTGCTTTCCTGTTGACGCTGTTCTTCATTCCGGAGAGCCCGCGATGGCTGATGCAGAAAGGGCGAGAGCAGGAAGCGAAACACTTTCTGGCGCGGATGGTTGGGCCGCAAGCGGCCTCCGGAGAGATTGAGGCCATCCGGGCAGCGATCTCAGAAGAGAGCGGAGACTTGCTGGATCCCACATTCCGAAAAGCCTTGGTCGTGGCCATCCTGATCGCTCTCTTCAGCCAGTTCACTGGCATTAACACCATCATCTATTACGGCTCGCTCGTTTTCCTGGAACATGTACCGCATCAAACCGCGAGCACGGCGCTGTGGGCAAACGTGCTTATTGGAGCGATCAATTTCGTGGCCACGGTTGCGGGAATGCTGCTCATCGACCGTTCCGGACGAAAGTCACTGTTGATGACAGCCTTCGGAGGAATGGCTGTCTCCCTGGTTGCTGTTTCAGCCGCCATTCATTTTCAAGCCTCGGGCCTCATCGTTCTGATTTTTGTCCTTACCTACGTAGCATGTTTTGCGGTCGGCGTGGGCACAGGCACGTGGGTACTGATGTCTGAAATCTGTCCGACCAGAGTGAGGGGACGGGCGATGTCGATCGCCACCGTCTTCCTCTGGTGCGGAACGCTATTGGTTACTCTGACGTTCCTTTCCCTGGTGAACTTATTTACCGCGGCTGGAGTTTTTCTGCTCTACGCAATCATCTCGATCGCTGCATTTCTCTTTGTCTGGCGGGGAGTTCCCGAGACCAAGGGCAGGACTTTGGAGGAGATCGAAAAGTTCTGGTTGAGTCAGAGGTCTTCACTAGGATAGGCCGACATGAACGCACCTTTTCTTTTTAAGCCGTTCGTCATTCTCGCCGCCGTTGCAGCTCCGACCCTTTCCTTGTGGGCAACCGAGAGAACAACGATCTCGCTCAACGGCACATGGCAAATCGAGGACTCGAAGGAAGCAGAGGCAATCCCTGTCGCATGGAACCACAAAGTTCCGGTACCGGGACTCGCGCATTCCGCCGAACCCGCATTTCCGCAGGTGGATCAGTTCGATAGCAGGATGTTCATTCAGAACAGGATCAGCCAGGACAAGCTTCCCAAAAGCGCCCTTGTCTACAACGCAGGAGTGTCGCGCCAAGAGCGCAACTGGTTCTGGTATCGGCGCGCGTTCGAAGTCTCCGATACCAAGAGTCTGGCGATTCTGCGCATTAACAAAGCCCAGTTCGGGGCAGCTGTCTGGCTCAACGGCGTTAAAATTGGCCACCACCTACCTTGTTTCACTGCGGCCACATTTAACGTCAGCAACGCGATTCGGCTGGGAGAGAACGAATTGATCGTACGGGTCGGGGCTCACCCCGGTGTCCTGCCGCCCTTCGTTTCGGGCGGGACCGATTTCGAGAAGATTCGCTGGTCTCCCGGCATTTATGACAATGTTTCTCTCGCGCTCAGCGACAATCCGGCGATTGACAGCGTTCAGGTAGCGCCGAAGATTGCCGACAGCTCCATCGTCGTGCAAACAGCCCTGCGCAATTTCGGGAACCATCCTTTGTCGTTCAGCCTTATGCAGCAAATACACGGCTGGAAAGCAACCGCAATCGTCGCCACTTTAGAGCCGCAGCGCATCGTGCTCGCGCCGGGCGAGCGCAGGGTGGTTCTCCAGAAGATAAAGATGACAGGGGCGCGATTGTGGTCTCCGGAATCGCCGAACCTGTATGTGCTTGAGACTGCCACGGGAGGCGACACGGCCTCGACTCGCTTCGGCATGCGGGAGTTCCGCTTCGATACCGCCTCCAAGCGCGCATACCTCAACGACCGCGTCTACTTTATGCGCGGTTCGAATATCACGCTCCATAGGTTTTTTGAAGATCCTCAATCCGGCACGTTGCCGTGGGATGAGGCGTGGGTCCGTAAACTGCTCGTAGAGATTCCGCACCAGATGCATTGGAACAGTTTTCGGTTCTGCATCGGTCCGGTACCGGATCAATGGCTCGACATCGCGGATGAGGCTGGCCTGCTGATTCAGAACGAATATTTTGTCTGGACCGGTCACGATTGGCACGGCCCCGAGAATCAGGTGCATTTTGATACCGACGAGATGATTCGCGAATACACGGAATGGATGCGGGACAATTGGAACCATCCCAGCGTCGTCATCTGGGACGCTAACAACGAAACCTGGGATCCGGCATTCGGCGAGAAAATCATTCCCGCGGTTCGTGGTTTCGATCTTTCAAACCGGCCCTGGGAGAACAGCTACAACCCTCCGGTGGGTCCGGACGATCCCGTCGAAGATCATCCCTATGAACATCAAGTTATGGCAGATGGTGGTCCACCGTTCAGCATGACCACCCTGGAGAGTCCGGGCGCGAAGGCTCCGGGTGCTGCGAGCGGTCACGCTCTCATTCTGAATGAGTATGGCTGGCTGTGGTTGAATCGAGACGGAAATCCCACCGAACTCACTAAGAACCTCTACCCAGTCCTGCTCGGCAAGAATTCGACTCCGGAAGAACGACTTGTGCTCAATGCCTATTTGCTGGCCGGCCTCACCGAGTACTGGCGAGCGTACCGCCAGTATGCCGGTGTGCTCCATTTTGTGTATCTGACCAGCAGCGATCCCGCAGGCTACACCTCAGACCACTTTCGTGACGTGAGAAAACTCGAACTCCATCAGGAGTTTCGCGACTACATGAGCAATGCGTTTGCCCCAGTGGGTGTTTATCTCAGCTTTTGGCAGCCATCCATCGAGGCTGCAAGTCTTCAGTCGCTGTCGATCATGCTGGTGAATGACGAAGACCGTCAGGTCGAGGGCACGCTTACCCTTGCGCTCGAAAATTCAAGGGGAGAACGAGTAGCCAATCAAACTAAAAAGTTCACGATTGCTTCGCTGGGTCAGAACACCACGTACGACGATTTCAAGTTCCCCAGCACGACTGGAGATTTCCTATTGCGGGCTATCATTGAATACCATGCGAACGGAGACAGCGTGTCCACGCAAAGCCGCCGCTACGTCAAGGTCATTGCAGCGAAAGGAAAGGAAAACTGAGTGTCGTGATTAGCCAATTCCATGATTCGGCAGTTGAGCAGGAGTCATGAAGCCTAGGCCGTCCAACTACGACAAATTTCCTTCCATTCGAGTACCGGTTGGCGGGGAGTCAGTGTGGCAGGGTTGGCGGGAGATTGTCACTCGAATCAGTGGCGACATCGCACGTGGCGCTAAGAAAATTTCCGTGGAAATTTACCCCGGGGTCTTCGAGGAACAAGTGTTGGCAGCTTTCGTCGAGATTTTGCATCCCGCACACGTGTTCCGTACCAGCGATTGCTGGAAAACTCCGCCGGAAATCGATGCGATCGTCGGCAGCGATTTGACCGATGATCCGGTATTTGGCCGCATCAGCCGACTTACCATCGAGGACTTCGCGGACCCGCAGCGTACCGCGCAGCTTCAAGAGGCTTGCCGATCGCCGGAGGGCGTAACCCTCATCCTTGGCACGGGAACCGCACTCCTGGCTCCTGAACCCGATGTGCTGATTCTGGCAGATCTCGCGCGCTGGGAGATCCAGCGGCGCCAGCGCGCCAACCAGATCGCAAGCTTCCCAGCCGGAGACATCCAGGAATCCGCTGCGATGAGATACAAGCGCGCATTCTTTGTTGACTGGCGTGTGGCGGATCGGATTAAGCGGGACCTGCTTGACCGGATCGACTATCTGTTAGATACCAATGATCGAGCCGCACCCAAGATGAGCACTGGCGAAGCTTTTCGCGCGGGCCTGCGATGCGCGCTGAACCGGCCCTTTCGCGTGGTCCCGTTTTTCGACCCCGGCCCTTGGGGCGGACAGTGGATGCGCGAGGTGTGTGACTTGCCCGATGGCCCGCCGAACTACGCATGGTGCTTTGATTGTGTTCCGGAAGAAAACAGCCTCTTGCTAGACATGGCCGGCGTGAAGGTCGAGATTCCTGCTATGGATTTGGTGCTCCACGGTCCCCGTGAACTTCTGGGCGATGCCGCATATGCCAGGTTCGGTGCAGAGTTTCCAATTCGCTTCGATTTCCTCGATACCATGCAGGGTGGCAATCTGTCGCTGCAGGTACATCCGCTCAAGCAGTACATCATCGACAATTTTGGGATGGCCTACACGCAAGACGAGAGTTACTACTTGCTCGATGCGGCACCGGATGCATGCGTGTATCTCGGAGTGAAGACGGGAGTCGACCGAAAGGCCATGATCAGAGAGCTGCATCTCGCGCAAGAGGATGGCGTAGCGTTTGAGGCGTTGAACTATGTAAATAAGTGGCCGGCTCACAAGCATGACCACTTCCTCATCCCAGCCGGTACCATCCATTGTTCTGGAGCCAACAGCATGGTTTTGGAAATCAGCGCGACGCCATACATCTTTACCTTCAAGTTGTGGGATTGGGGACGGCCGGGACTCGATGGGCGCCCGCGCCCTATTCACCTGGAACACGGCGCCGCCAACATCCAATGGGATCGGGACACAGAATGGGTTCGGAAGAATCTGTTGAATCGTATCGAAAAGATAGGCAATGGCAGAGGCTGGATAGAAGAAAGAACTGGATTGCACGAACTGGAATTCATCGAGACCAGAAGGCACTGGTTCACTTCTCCGGTGGAACACGACGCGTCGGATGGTGTGCACGTCCTGAACCTCGTCGAAGGAGAAGAGGCAATCGTCGAGAGCCCGTCTGCGGCTTTCGAGCCGTTTCCCGTTCACTATGCCGAAACCTTTATTGTGCCGGCGCAGACGGGAAGGTACAGCATCAGGCCGGCAGACGGAGTGCGTGAGTGCGCAACTATGTGCGCAGCCGTGAGGACCGAAGCGTGAGATTCGATCCCGGCATTGGGGTTGTGCCTGTCCGCGAGCCTCTGGGATTTCGCTATGGACCTGGAGTGTTTGGTCCGCAACCAGAAACACGCTCACTCGATGCAATTCGGCCAAGTCTGCGCGACCCCGCCTGCACCGGGCCTGATCCGGTCTATGCCATCGTGATGGACGTGGGGCGTGAGGACATTCGAGTCGAACTCGAAAGCAGAATGCTGCTGTTCGGCGCAGTGATCTACGCATCGGGAAAACTCGGGGAAGAACCGGTGCGCAGCCAGGGCCATGTGCACCGCGTCTCCTCGCAGAGCGGGTGGTCGCCGCCTGAAGTGTACGAGATTTGGGATGGAGCAGCCTACGTCTATATGCAGGAGCATGTGGCTGACGATCCGGGGCGTTGCTATGCGGTTATGGCCAGGCCTGGCGACGTCGTGGTGGTACCTCCGGCATGGGCCCACGCGGCAATTAGCGCGGACCCTTCAGATTTCATGGCTCTGGGCGCTCTTTGCGATCGAGAGTACGGCTTCGACTATGAGGGGATCAGGAAGCGCAAAGGCCTCGCTTGGTATCCAATCGTCACCCCGAAAGGCGGAATCGAATGGGTGCCCAATCTTAACTACCAGCGGACGAAGCTTGACGTACGGCGACC
>WNFC01005779.1_pt1 | contig 13576 bp, 17 predicted proteins | sample 5400541 | NCBI WGS metagenome assembly WNFC01 (sample SAMN13153342, study PRJNA577476) | soil metagenome | isolation source: 120 cm saprolite under Douglas fir tree site 2 hole 2 replicate 1 | place: USA:California | collected 2015-04-18
AAATCGGATGCCGCGGGTTCAAGTCCTGCCGCCCCTGCCACTCTAGGCAATGGCGTTGCGTAGAACGGATGTTCTGCTATGCTGCTCGCATGGGGAGAAGCAAGTTACCGCGGGGAGACTGTCTCAATTGCGGAACAGAGGTAGATCGTCCAGTCAAACGCTATTGCACTTTGACGTGTCAACAGGCGTACGCGCGCCGTCAGTACATTAGCGCTTGGCTCGCGGGCCGGGTATCGGGAATCGTAGCCTTGTGCCGTGTGTCAGGCCACGTCCGCCATTACCTGCTCGACAAGTACGGCGCCTGCGTGATGTGCGGCTGGGCCGAACGAAACCCTGTCACGGGAAAGATTCCATTGCACATCGACCATATCGATGGTAACTGGCGCAACAACCGGCCTGCGAATCTGCGGGTGCTCTGTCCGAATCACCACGCGTTGACGGCGAATTATGGAGCGCTGAACAGAGGCAATGGGCGGCCGTATCACGTGATCAAGGGGCCGCCCACAACATGAGACAAAATGAGTTTCGAAGGCTTTCGGCCCGAACTGCTCGAGTTCCTCAGCGGACTCAAGCCGAACAACAATCGCGAGTGGTTTCAGGAACACCGCGACGACTACGATCTGTGGTTCTGGCAGGGCGATGGGCCCAGCCGCGAGCGACCGGGGTATTTCTTTCGGCTGACGCCCGAAAGCTTGACACTTGGTGCAGGCATGCACGGGGTCTCAGACGCACTGTTGGCGCGCTACAGACAGGCGGTAGTCGAGCGACGGAAGCCGTTTTCACGGGCGACTTACCCAATATGTGCGTAAGGCAGTTCAAGCGCGTCGCTCCGCTGCAGCAGTGGCTCGTCGATCTGCTCGCCGACTAAGCGCGCCACCGCTCGAGCTGGTCGTCGTCGCCCGCCTCGTGGCGGCCACGGCCGCCTACCTGGCGGTCTTTCTCGCGGGCGCGGTGCTGCTCTATGCCGCCGGGCTGGTGCTCGTGCCCGCGCCAGCGCAGGGCATCTTTGCGCTCGTCAGCCTGGGTGTGGCCGAAGGCGCGGCGCTGGCGGTCGTGCTGCTCTTCTGGCGCCTTGTCGACGGCCGTCCGCTGCAAGCGCTTGGCCTCGGAACAGAAGGTGCACCAAGCAGGTGGCTCCGTGGCGCAGCCATCGCCACCGCCATGATGGGCTTCATCGTGCTGGTCTGGTACACGCTGCTCGACGGCGCCGTCTGGAGCACCAATCCCGATGCAGGCAGAGCAGCCCTGGCCCTACTTGGCGGCCTGCTCGGCTTCCTCATCCAGGGCCCCGCCGAAGAAGTTCTGTTCCGCGGCTACATCTTCGAAAACGTGCGCATGGTGTGGGGCCTGCGCTGGGCGGTCATCGTCTCGGCCATCGCTTTCGCCGTCTTCCACCTGCGCAACCCTGCCCTCGGGCCGATCCCCTTGCTCAACCTGCTCCTGTTCGGTGTGGCGACTGCGCTCTACAAAGTGCGTGTGGACAACAGTCAGCTGTGGGGCGTCTTCGCCCTGCACACCATCTGGAATTGGCTGCAGCAGGTCGTCTTCGGGCTGCCCAACAGCGGCATCGCCACCGTCCAGGACAACGCCCTGTTCACGATCGCGCCGAATACAGCACTGCCCGAACCGATCTGGGGCGGCGGCTTCGGACCCGAAGGCACGCTCGGCGCGACGCTGGTGTTGCTGGCGCTGATCGTTGGCTTGCTGCGGACCCGCAAAAAAACCTACGAGGTGGCGCTCACTTCCAGCTGAGCGGGATTCGGATTAAATTCTTCGGTGCGCAGCTGGGCCGCGATCCGCCGCGCAAACAGTAATCCGTCAATTGCTCGCTGGTCGGACGACAACATCTCGTGCGGGGCGCACGTGGACAGCCGCACGCCCTCCGCCGTGACGACACACGAGCAATTGCGACTGAGTGCCTGCAGCAGCTCCAGTGCTTCGGTTTGGGTGCCGTGCCACAACACGCTGGTTGCCATGGGAATGACTACCTCGACATTTCTGCCCGTCGCATACAGGCGGCGGGTACCTGCCCGTTCTCAACGCAGCCTGCGTGCCATGCGCGGCCGCTTTTGGCAAGTCAATAGTCATTCCCAATAGGTGTGATATAGTGACGTGCTGTCGCCCAAAGGCGGCAGTCGCCGGATCTCTTTGAGCCGGCTGTCGGCAACCGCCTCCTTCTCGAGGCGGCCATAGACGCAATCGAACACCATTTTCTGGGGTTGGCTAAACACCCGAACTGCCAAGGGCCGCGTTGCGGTTTTTGGTGGGGCCGCCTTGGGGTGGTGTTTTCTGTTGCCATCTGTCGGGCCCGCGGCCCTCATATCCACACGCTTCTCGTGTTGGGAGGTCTATGCGTTGCACACACCTTCGCTCCAAATACCGAATGCCATCTGGGCCTCCGCCGGTGCGGCGGAGGGCGATACCGAACTAAACGCGTTCGACAACGCGCTGCTCGCCGCCCGGGTAGGCAACCTCAACCTGATTCGCGTCAGTAGCGTGTTGCCCCAGGACGCCACCGTCCTGGACGAGGCGCCTCAGATCACACCCGGCTCTTTGGTGCCGACGGTGTATTCCGTACACGTATCAGCACGGCCTGGCGACACCGTCGCCGCCGCCGTCGGCATCGGGGTGGGCGAGGGATCCCATGGAATGATCTACGAGTCGCATGGCGCCTCGCTTACTGAGGTCGAAGCGACCGTCCGCCGGATGATTGACGAAGGCTTTGCTCGACGCGGGCTGCATCTGAAGGAAGTCATCGTTCGCTCGATCGAGCACAAGGTCGAACGAATTGGCTGCGCTGTCGCAGCCGTTGTGTTGTGGTGGAGGTGAACCTATGAAAGCCATTGGTCGCCACATCATCCTCGAGATGTGGGGCTGTCAAAATCTGGACTCGGTCGAAACCGCTGAACGCGCCTTGCGTGAGATGGTCGTGGCCCTGGACGTCAATCTGCTGGACCTGCGGGTGTACCCGTTCAGTCCGGTCGGCGTGACGGGAATCGCCATCGTTTCGGAAAGCCACCTGGTCATCCATACCTGGCCAGAGCATGGCTACGCCGCGGTGGACATCTTCACCTGTGGTTCGCCGCGCGATCCGCAGGACGCGGTGAACGTGCTGCGCCGTCTGTTCGAGCCCGAACGCATCGGCGTCATGGAGATCAACCGCGGTCAGCTCGATCTGCCCGAGTACAAGGTCAGCAAGCCGTCTGAATCAGGGCGTTCAACGCCAGAGCGGACGCGTACGCCCGCCTATTCGGCCTGAACGAGCCAGACTCGGTGGACGACTGGTTCGCCGAACCGCCGTACGCGGGTATTCAACAGCGCTATCGCGTCCTGGCGCGGCTGCACGCGCAGCAAACACCGTGGCAATCGCTCGAGGTGCTCGACCTCGAGGGGCCCGGCCGAGCCTTGATCCTGGCTGGCACGCTCCAGACCAGCCTGGGCGAGGAGTTCACCTACCACGAGCCGCTCGTTCACATCCCGATGTTTGCGCACCCGAATCCGCATCGGGTGCTGATCATCGGCGGCGGCGACGGCGGTGCGCTGCGTCACGCGCTGCTTCATCCGAGCGTCGATCGCGCCCTCGAAGTCGAAATCGACCAGGCCGTGGTCGAGGCCTCCTTGCGTTTTCTGCCCGAGATCAGTCGCGGCGCGTACTCGGACAAGCGCGCCGAACTGAAAATCGGCGATGGCGCCCAGTTTCTGGCCGAAACGAACGAGCGCTTTGACGTCATCCTGATCGATTCGACCGATCCCGTCGGCCCCGCGGCGGCGCTGATCTCCGACGAATTCCTGCAGCACGCCCGCGGCGCCCTCGCGCCTGGTGGCATATTGACCATGCAGTGCGGCTCACCCGTGTCGCAGCCACGCGAGTGGTTCGCTACGGTGCGCGCCTTCAAACGCGCCTTTCCGATCGTGAAACCGTATCTGGGGTACGTGCCGATCTACCCGGCGATGCAGTGGAGCTGGGTGGCGGGATCACAAGAGATCGATCCGGCCAGCATCGACGAGGTCACCACCCAGTTGCGTCTCGACGGTATGCGCCACGAGCTGCGCGTCTACAACACCGCCATGCACCGCGCCGCGTTTGCGCTGCCGACGTACGTCCATGCGCTGCTACAACTGACCGACCGTGACGAGCCTCCAACCCGTGCCGACCTTCGCGCCGCCGGCCATCCACTACCTGGCGTCATCGCCTGACCTTCGTTCGGGTGAGGCGACGGCCGCGGCGGCCATCTTCGGCGCGCCCCTCGACCTGACCGAGAGTTTTCGCAGCGGTACGCATGGCGGGCCGGCGGCGGTCCGCTACATGTCCGAGGGGCTGGAGAGCTACAGCCCGGTGCTCGATCGGGACCTCGAGGATCTTGCTGTCCGCGATCTCGGCGACGTCGAGCTCGCAGCCTTGGAAATGACCGACGCGTTGGACCGCATAACCGCCGCGATGGCTCTGGCCGCCAACCAGTCAAGAATCGCGATCATGATCGGCGGCGAGCACACCGCCAGCCTCGGGGGCTTCCGCGGCGTCAAGCGCGTCTATCCGGACGCGGTGATCCTGCAGCTCGATGCGCACCTCGACATGCGCCCCGACTACGAGGGCCTGGCGCTGACCCACGCGACGTGGCTGCACCATGTCGGCCAGGAGTTCGGCTTTGGCATCGTCCATCAGGCCGGGCTGAGGTCGGGCGACCGCCACGAGTGGGACACCGCGCGACGCAAGACGGCGTGGAGCAGCACCGAGCTGAGCTTGCCAGCGACCGTGCGTGAGCGCATCGGCCACCTGCCGCTCTACGTTTCGGTCGACATCGACGTGCTCGACCCGGCGCACGCCCCGGGCACGGGCTGTCCTGAGCCGGGCGGCGCGACCTTCCGCGAGCTGGCGTCGTTTCTCTACGGCCTGGAAGGTTTACGCGTGGTCGCACTTGACGTGATGGAGGTCTCGCCCAACCTGGACGCGGCCAATATCACGGCCGCGGCCGCCGCGAAAATCGTCCGCGAAGCGATCCTTCTCTTCGGTAACTGAGATCTAGCCGCCCGCGGCGGTGATTTTCTGGACGATCAGCTCGAGCGCTTTACCCAGCTGCGGGTCGCGATCGTTCTGCAGGTCCTCGTCGCTCATGTCGACGACGACGTCGGGTGTTACACCGACGCCGTCGATCTGCGCGCCCGAAGGTGACACAAAGCGCTGCTCAGTGACCTGCAGGACGGAGTCGTCGGGCAGGGTGAGCTGAGTCGCCACGCCGACGTTGCCGGCGGTTTTGCTGCCGACGAGCGTGCCCGCGCCAGCATCCTGCAGGGCGGCGGCGAAGATCTCCGCGCCCGAAGCGCTATCACGATCCACGAGGATCACCAGCGCGGCGCCGTTGAGCATGTTTTGCGGGGTGGTTTCCAGTGGCGTCTGGTGGCGCTGACGGTCGACCTGGTAGCCGATGACCGAGTGCGCGGGATCGAAGAAGCCAGCCGCGGCACCCAGAACCGCGCTCAACGAACCGCCCGGGTTGCCACGCAGATCAACGACCCAGCCGCGTATGCCGCGCTTTTGGCCCTGGTCCAGGATGCCAAGCACCTGGTCGACCATGGTCGAATCGCCGAAGCTGCGGATCTTCAGATAGCCAATCGGCGCGTTGGGCACCTGGCGACCCAGCACCTGATCAACCTGGACCACCGCCCGCTTCATCGTGTACTCGAGTGGCTGCGGCGAGTTGAGCCGCCGCACCTGGATGCGCACCTGCGTCCCCGGTGCGCCGCGAATCAGCGTGGCGATGTCGCCGACTGCCTGGCCGGTGACGTCCTGACCATCGACGGCGGTAATCCGATCGCCGCGCTTCAGACCACTGCCCGCCGCGGGACTATTGGGGAAGATCTCCGCGATCAACGGCGGTTGATTGTCCTGCGGCCGCGACATCAGCACGCCCACGCCCGCGAAGCTGGTTTCGTTGCGGCGACGCGCTTCGTCCGGGGTCATGAACGAGGTGTGCCCGTCGTGCAGACTCTCGGCCATGCTGCGCAGGACGAGCCAGTCGGGATGTGACTGTTGGGCCCAGTCGGGCAGCTTGCTGACCACCGAATCGTAGGCATCGCCGAAGGATTGCCAGTCTCGATCGACGTTGCCCGTGGCACCCGAGACCAGCTGCAGTGGCATGGTCACCATCGGCAAGCTGGCCTGCGCCTGGAGGCCCGGGCGCAGACTATCGGCCGCGGCTTTGATCAGGCGCGCATCGTCAACCGGATCGACGTACGTGTCGAGGATGGCGCGATAGGCGGTGTACAGCTCGGCCGAGGTCAGCCCCTGACCGCGCAGGCGTGGTGCGCTGCCGTTGACTGGCGTCGCCGTTGCCACTGTGGCGGGCGTGCTCGCTCCGCTCGGCGTCGGTTGGGCCGCACCTGGTTTGGCTGGCACCGGGGTGACGATACGATTGCCACCGCTGCCGCCTGCTCCGCCCGCGGGCGTGCATCCGACGAGTCCAGCCAGACACAGCAGGGCAAACAGACGGGCGAATCGGCGATCGACGAGCACAGCGGTAAAGGGAATCTTGGCAGTGGACTGCCGATCGAATGATAACGCTCAGTACGGTACTGGGCGCTACCATCTCGGCCGTGAAGATCAGGGCGGTCACGCTCGGACTGGATTTGCCAGCGCCTGAGGTGGTGGCCGCGCCGTTCGATGGGGCGGCGCGCTTTCTCAAGGCGGCGAAGCGGGCCTTTGAAGCGGTCGGCCTCGAAGTCCAGACGACGCGCGTCGCCGGTTCGGACCTATCGCAGACCTTGGGAAAACTCGGCGGAGATGGTCTGGCGAAATGGACCCGCCAGACCGAGGCCGCCGCACGCGCCGCCGGAATCGATTTCCTGTCTTTTGGCCGGCTGCCGGCCACTGCGCACGACGTGGTCGCCGAGCACCTCGCGCCGATCCTGGCGGCGGGCGAGGTCGGCTTCCTGTCGGCCGACCTCGTCGACGGCCGCCTGCCTTCGGTGGCCATGGCCGGCGCCTGCGCCAAGGCGGTCAAACAACTCGCGCAGTCCACTCCGCAAGGCTTCGGCAACTTGCGCTTCGCCGCTACGGCCAACTGTCCGCCAAACATCCCGTTCTTGCCGGCTGCGTATCACGTCGGTGGCGAACCAAAATTTGCGATCGCGGTCGAGGCCGCCGACGTCGTTGTCGACGCGCTCAGTGGACCTGGCGGCATGTCCGAGATCGAAGACCGCCTGGTCGGCGCGCTCGAGGCAGCCTGCGCGCCCGTCGAGCGAGTTGCCAAAGAGCTGGCGCAGCGGCACGGCTACGGCTTCGTGGGCATTGATCTCTCGCCCGCGCCGTTTCCGTCGGACAACGTCTCCATCGGCGGCGCCATCGAGCACGCCGGAGTCGATCGGTTCGGTGTGCCAGGCACGCTGTACGTCGCGGCGATGGTCACCCGCGCCATCCGCCGCACCAGGGTGTGCCGGTGCGGGTTCTCGGGGTTGATGCTGCCGGTGTTAGAGGATTCCGTCCTGGCCCGCCGCGCTGGTGAGCACCCGCCCAGCCTGCACGAGCTGCTGCTCTATTCGGCGGTATGCGGCACCGGGCTCGATACGGTTCCGCTGCCGCACGACATCTCGGAAGCTGAGCTGGCGGGCGCCTATCTCGACGTCGCTGCGCTGTCAGTCGCGCTGAACGGCAAGCCGCTGACCGCGCGGCTGCTGCCCGTCCCTGACGCTGTCGCGGGAGACCTGACCACGTATACGTTCGACTACTTCAGCAACTCGCGCGTGCTGCCCGCCGCCAATGGAGGTGCGACGGGCATCCTGGCCCGCGGCCAATGAAGCTGCTGACCGAGGTCCTCATCGCCTGCGCCGTCGCCCTGGCGGTCTACGCGGCGCGGCGCCGCATCGTCTTCGCGCTGAAGACGGGCGCGGTCGTCTACGTGGTGCTGATGTTTGGGCGGCTGCTGCTGTCGATGGACCGCTGGGAAGACCTGGTCGGACCCGTTGTGATCATGCTCGTCGCCTGGGCGGTGTTGTGGGTCGTCAGCACCAACTACGCCGAAAGGCGGGCCAAGAAAAGCCGCTAGCTCGTCTGTCAGCGGGTTTGAATCTGCGCCAGCAGCTCGGCGATGTCGGTGACGGTCTCGACCAGCAGCGCCTGCCCGTCGCAGACAGCTTCTGACTTGTGGAAGCGGTAGCCGTTGGCCAGCAGCTGACAGGCGCGCGCGCAGCCGACCACGGCGTTCTGGACATCGCGGTGCACGTTGGCCAGTGAGCGCGGCGGCTCGACGTCATTCGCGTCGCGGGCCATGCGCATCAGCTCCCAACGGTTGACCGCGGCAGCGTTCGCCAGGCGCGCGTAGTCGGGCTCAACCTCGCGCAGCGCGATCCACTCATCGAAGATCGCCCGCAGGCGGTCAGCCATGTGCTGGACCTGCACGCGATAGCCGCGGATAGCGCGTTGTTCTTGGAGCGTCTGGGGACGGAGAAGTTGCAGGAATGTGGCTAGTGCCACAGGCGAGCTCCCTTTTGTGCGGGGGATGGAGGCGCGTGCGGCGCTGGGGAAGCGTTTATGAAGCGGCCCCAGAGATGAATCGTACATCTCTGAGGCCGGATATGCGGAAACCTAAATTGTGGCAAACCGGATCGGTACCCTCAGGCTCAATGGGTCCGTTCTCACCGCAACCGATTGACCGAAGTCAGCGGGTGCATGGTCTCACTCGCAAGCAGCGGGGGTGCGATCCGGGGTCTGCGTCAGCGTCCTGTACCGCCACACTCGGCTACAGGACGCCTGACCAATCGATTTGCCGGACTCCGAAAAGGAGCTGGACCAAAGAGTTGTCCTCCTTCCGCTCCGTTCTCGACCGGACCCGTTAAACGTCCGATCCCTCACACCATAACACTCGCCGGCCAACTGTCAAGTTGCGTTGTCTCAACCAGGTCCGAGGCGTTGCTCGACGGCCTCGCGGACCCGTGCGTCGTGGGCGGCGTAGGCGCGCAGTAGACCAAAATTACCCGTCAGCATCATGTCGCCGTGGGGCACGGCCAGATGCGGCTGGGCTCCGCTGTCGACCAGTACCCGTCGGCGCGGACCCGTCACCGCCAGCAGGTCCGGGCGCGGTGCGGCGCGATCGAAGACCAGCGCCCCATGGCCCTTATCGGCGAAGACGGCCTCGTTGGTGATCGAGCCTTTGCCGAGCTGTTCCACATACGCCGCGAGCCGTGCCGGAGTCAGCTCGCCGGTATGGTGCTCGAACAGGCCCACCACTTGCCGTTCGACGAAGTGGAAGGCGAGGCTGTGGAAGTTGCCCACATTGGCGACCAGTGGGCCGGGCGCGGCGTTGACGCGCGGATCTTCGAACGCGCCCAGTACAGCCGCCGGCGCCGTGTCCATCAACAGCAATGGCAGATCGGCGGGCACCGTCGTCGCGACGGCCTGCAGGCGGGTCATGCTCGATGGGACGGCATGCCGCAGGAACGCGAATCCGTTCAAGCCGAGCCCCTGCTCGAGCCGCTCGCGCAGAAAATTGAAGCGGAAGACACGGTCGCTCACGCCGGGCGGGGCCGCGCCGTGGTCGAACACGGCGACGGCCAGACCGTCGAGGCGCACGTGCACGCCGAACGCAGCAAGGGTTTGCAGGATCTGGCTGAGCGCCAGGTCGCGCATGAAGACGCGCTCGGCGCCCGTATCGACGAGGCGCATGGCTTCGTCGTCGGACACCACCTGAATACCCATCTCGGCGACCGCATCCAGGTCGTCGTCGAAGGTCCGCGCCGCTTCAGGCGTCGCGAACGCCTGCAGCCCGGCGCGGAGGTGATCCATCGTCGCCCAGTGCGAGGGACCGCCGCCCATGGTCACGCCGTGCAGCACCAGGCGTTTGCGCGCGGCCGTCGCGGCGCGGATGCGATCGGCGATCACCACCGTCGGCGAGGGCAGCACGAGCTTGAAGCAGTTTTCGAGCTCGCGCTCCGAGTCGAAGAGCAGCACGTCCTGGGTGCCAGTGCCGATGTCGACGGTCAGGAGCTGCATGCCTGTGGTCAGTGGTCAGTGGTCAGTGGTCAGTCAAGGAAGCGTCGCTCGAGGGCCGCGAGCATGGTCACGAAGAGGCTACAGCTTCACTGACCACTGACCACGGGCCACTGACCACTCGTTACACTTGCCGTAGATGGCCGGTCTGTTGGTCGCGGCTCTGACCCTGGCGGCAGCCGGCGCGGCCTGGGGCGGTCTGGGTTGGCTGATGGCCAACGTTCCGCCGACGCGACCCCTGGCCGTGCTGGCCGCGTACGTGTTCGCCTTTGCCGCCATCACCAGCTCCGGTGCGCTGCTGGCCTGGGTGGCGTTGCGGCCGCGCATGGAGCAAGGCCGCTTGCGCTCGCCGGCCGGGTACCTGGCCCACTCGATGCTGCTGGCGATCATCATCCTCTTTGCCATCTGGCTGCAATCGCTACGGACGTTGACGCCGATCGTGGCGATGTTGTTGGTCGGGCTCTACGCGATCCTCGAGCTGGCGGTGCTGTTCGGCACGCGCGGCTCGGTCGAGCTGCCCGTTCGGCGGTGAGCCAGCCCCGCGAAACGTGAGCCAATCGAAGAACCCGTTCGATCGATTCGCCCGCCTCTACGACTGGGAGCACGACCAGTATGTAGCTGACGTCGACGTGCACGTCGGCTTCGCTCGCCGCTTCGGCGGACCCGTCCTCGAGCTGGCCTGCGGTACCGGGCGTCTGCTCGAACCGCTCGCGCGGGCCGGGTTTGTGTGCACCGGTGTGGACAGCTCGCCGGCGATGCTCGAACGGGCGCGGCGACGCCTGGCGAACGTGGCTGGCACCCAGCCGACGTTGGTCGAGCAGCGGCTCGAAGACCTCGATCTTGGCCGCCAGTTTCGCACGATCATCGTCGGTCTCGATAGCTTCGGCCTCTTGCTCAAGCGCGCTGATCAGGTCCGCGCGTTGAAGGCGGCCAAGGCGCAGGCAACTCATGACGGCCGGCTCATCCTCGACATGGCCAACGGCAACCTGCGCGGCGCGGTCGAGCCGCCTGAAGAGCTGATCCACGACCTGACCATGGCCGATCCCGAGTCCGCTCGGCCGATCACCAAATTCGTGCTGCGCCGCGCGCGGCCGGCCGACCAGCTCGACGAGCTGATGTTCTTCTACGACGAGCAAGACGAGCGCGGCTACCTGCGTCGATCGACGGTCGAGCTGCGCTTGCGCTGGTTCACCCGCTTCGAGCTGGAGCTGCTGCTGCAGTCAGCGGGCTGGCAGGTCGACGAGTTGTACGGCAACTACGACCTCGAGCCGTACGGGCCGACCAGCGATCGGCTGCTCGTCGTGGCCCGCTAGATCAGTCGGACCCGAATCGCCGAGCTGGCGTAGTCCATCGCCGTCACGGCGATAACGATCATCCACAAGACGGTGGCCGCTTGGTTGTACTGGAGCAGGTTCATGTACTGGATGAGCAGGAAGCCGATGCCGCCGCCGCCAACCAGGCCGATCACCGTCGACATGCGCAGGTTGTGGTCCCACCAGTAGATGGTCACGGCCAGAAACGCGGGGATGATCTGCGGAATCACGCCATACAGCACCGTCTGCACGCGATTCGCACCCGTGGCGGTGATGGCCTCGATCGGACCAGGCTCGATGTTCTCGATCACTTCCGAAAAGAGCTTGCCCAGCGACCCCACCGAGTGGACAACCAGCGCCAGGACGCCGGCGTACGAGCCAATGCCCACAATGACGACTGTGATCAGCCCGACAATCAGCACCTCGACTGAGCGAGTGATGGTGAAGACCATGCGCACTACGCCGTAGACCGCCAGGCCCACGGGCGAGCCGCCCATCAGATTGCGCGCGCCGAGAAAGCTCAGCGGCACGCTGAACAGCACGCCGAAAACTGTGCCCATCAGCGCCAAAAGGATTGTCTCACCCATGCGACCCAAGCTGGACACGAAGGTTTCGCTCGGGTGGAGGCTGCCGATCGGCGCGTTGACGATCACTTTGAACGTGTACGTGTCCGGCGGCAACGTGGCGAAATCGGGCCAGACCCGCTCTTCGTGAAAGCTGCCGGTGCGATCGGTGTGTACTCGCGTGAACAGCGCGTCGAGATCGTGCGTCGGATTCAACAGACGTAGCTGGCCGTCGGTGTCGGGTTCAAAACCGGTGCCGTCGAACGTGACCGTCTGTCCTGGCGAGGCCGAGCCGGGCGTGATACGCAGCGACTGACCCGTCGGGCTGCTGACGCTGGCTGGGCCCGTCGATCCCGCGCCGACGATGAACGGCTCTTGCAGCTCGATCGGCGTGACGTCGCGCGACGCAACGTCCGGCTGGACCAATGCTTTGAGGATCGGTGCGGCGTTTGGGGCATTCGACAATTTGCCGAGGTCGATCTCAGTGACCATCCAGCCGCGAACCAGCACCACGACGGCCGCAGCGAGCAGGGCCAGGCGAATGACGCGGGATCGGCGGCTTTCTGGTCGGGTCAGCGCCGCGCGCGCCGACCGCAGATTGTCATACGCGCCCGGGCTGGTCGGTGGCGGAGCAGGTGCCGGAGTACCGATCGTCGTGGCCATCGCCGCCGCTACTCGATCTCGACCTCGACGGCCTCGTCGCCATAGATCTCCTTGAAGCGGCGCTCGTCGATCTCGGCTGGCTTGCCGTCGAACATCAGCCGGCCTCCCTTCAGCGCGATCACCCGGGTCCCGTACGTGCGCGCCAGGCTGAGGAAATGCAGGCTACAAATGACCGTCATGCCCTCGCGATTGATCTGCTGCAGGTACTTGAGCACCGAGTGGGACGTCGCCGGGTCGAGGCTCGCCACGGGCTCGTCGGCCAGCATGATTTTGGGCTCTTGCATCAGGGCCCGGGCGATGGCAACACGCTGCTGCTGACCGCCCGAAAGTCGGTCGGCGCGCTGGTGGGCACGGTCGCGCAGGCCGACCCGATCGAGGCTAATTAGCGCCCGACGGTAATCGTCCTCGCCCCAGTGCGCGATCAGGCTCTGCCATTGCGAGACGTAGCCCAATCGACCGGTCAGCACGTTGGTCAGCACCGTCGAGCGCTTGACCAGGTTGAATTGCTGGAAGATCATGCCGACGCTGCGGCGGATCTTGCGCAGGTCGCCGCCGCGCGCCGCGGTGATGTCCAGGTCGTCGAGCAGGATCCGCCCGCCCGTCGGCTCGACCAGGCGGTTGATACAGCGCAGCAGCGTGCTTTTGCCCGACCCGCTCAGGCCGATGAGGACCACGAATTCGCCGTCGCGCACGGTCATCGAGACGTCCTCCAGCGCGCGCACGCTGCCGGGGTAGTCTTTGTTCAAGTGCTCGACGATTAGCACGGCTCGCTTCGCTCGCTGCTATCAGCCGTCAGCAGTCAGCAGTGTTGTTGTCGCGTGCTTGGTTTGCACCCGTAACTCCTGATGGCTGAAAGCTGATCGCTGACCGCTCGTCTCAGCCCGGCTTGGGCGGTGCGATCTGCTGCTCCAGATCGAGGTTGAGCGCTTTGGCCGCGGTGCGAACCGTGTCGTAGTCCTTGTCGGTCGCGGGCGCGAGCCCGTCGATGCCATAGAGGCTCTTCAGCGCAGCCTTGCCGTCGGTCGTGCTCTGAACGTACAGCAGCCCATCGGTAAGCA
>WNFC01031962.1_pt1 | contig 13576 bp, 20 predicted proteins | sample 5400541 | NCBI WGS metagenome assembly WNFC01 (sample SAMN13153342, study PRJNA577476) | soil metagenome | isolation source: 120 cm saprolite under Douglas fir tree site 2 hole 2 replicate 1 | place: USA:California | collected 2015-04-18
TCCGAAACCTGTCATGCCCATTATGGCCATCATGGCTTCATCGTCGTCGTTCACGGCCTCCATGGCTTCGCCCTCCTCGGGCTCGCCTGCGTCAGTTTGCGCATAGACTACTTTCTGGGAAGCGGGGGTTGACGATTGCGCTATGGAGGGCCGGGCATGATCGCATCGATGTCGGTCAGTTGATAAACCAAAAAGAATATATGAAAGAATATATGTGCACCTTGCGATTGCGAGGCTTTCCTCGTCTCCTGGGGCTCTGAATCCAACCGTGCTTTGCGCTCGCCACCCCTCTCGTCATCGCGCTCTGCATCCCGACCCTTGTCGCTTTCCCTCTTGTCCCTGTCATGCCTATCCCGATCTTTTTCTCCGTCCCTCCGACCTGTCTCTCGTCGGTCTCGCTCATCGCGACGACGGGACTCCCGCGGATCCCTGTCTCGCTTGTCCTCATTCCTATCCCTTCCATAGTCGCGTCTATCTGCATTAATAGTATTGTTATATCGTTGTATGCACGAGATAGAAACAAATAGATTGAGAGCACATGCCTGATCGTCTCGAGTCGGTGCCACTCCGTCTTGGGCTGCGGGAGCGGCTGCTCCTGCGGCGCGAATAACGGTCCCTGTCCCTGTCCTTGTCCCTGTCCCTATCTTTGTCTCGGTCGTCTCGTTCCCAGCTTCTATCACGCCGCCTGTAGTCGTGCCGGGAAGACATGGATGGAGGGTTGCGGTAAGAGGAACGCGTCAGATCACGTGTGCTGAGCAACGCGTCTGCTGCAGCCGTCGACTGCCTTGGTCTACCAAAGTCCGGCCACCCTCAATGTCTGCCATCAGTTCAGCCCTGCGTACTGCCAAGTCTTTGCCAAACGGTGAGTTTCTTGTCTGTGAAATACGTCACATCCCTCTCACAGCGCATTGACCAAGGTCACTCGAATGTCCACATCAAACTCGTTGGCCTTCCCCGCACCGCCACCCCGGCGGATATCACCCGTCTTCTCTCGAGGAATAAAGTGCACCACATAACCAAAGGTGAGCGCGCTATGTACCATCGATTTTTCTTCCGGTGACTTAGCGGACAATCCTGACGCAGTTGCGCTCGACTATGACCGATTCCAGCCCACGGGACACGCATACCTCACCCTCACCCAGCCGTCCGTGCTTCCAAGGGTCCTGGCTGCCCTCGATCAGCTGAGGTTTTTTGGGCATTCGTTGATGCCTCGGACTACTCCGGCACCCGCCGAACCTAGAATGCGCTCCCGCGGACTAAAAGGTCGCGAGGAGGCATCTGAGCGTTCCATCGTTTCCGGCAGCGGGAGTCAAGGCGGGATCACCGACGGAGGGAGGAGCGTGCTGCTCTCCGGGCTGCCCGGGAAGATCACTACGGAAGTCGTGCGACGGTTGTTGAGGAACTATAAGTTGATGGGCGGGCAAGCGGAGGTGGTCAAGTTGGAAAAGTGAGCTTTTCTTCCTTTATTGATCGCGCTTAGCTGCTCATTCACTGCGGTGGATTCCCCGTGACAGGGAATCGAAGCGCCAGATAACCTCCCGAGTACTTGTCCGACTCTCCTCGATGTCAGAAGCTTTCAGGCTCGTACGGAATCTGCACATGACTAACTATGAACCTGACATTTGGGAGGACAAGTATACCATTCGAGCGCAACTCGTTTATTGACCATGTATGCGCCATCCACTTCATTTATAACTTGCAGACGCACCTTGCAGCACATAGACGTAAGATCGAACATTGCACGACATGACGATAGAATACACAAATAAAGTAAGGTGCCCTGAAAGCTACATCCGTCCAGTATCTTCATCCACCCGGATGCGTTGTCGAGAGCCGTCATCGTCATCGTCGGGTGACCGGGCACGCTTAAGAGTTGATTCCACGGCGGGTGCGAGTGACTGCTTCCACTCTTCACCGCCGACCGCCACGGGGCCACCCTGCTCCACATCTGCGTAGCGTTCTTCGGCCTGGCGCTTCCTTTCAACTTCCATTTTTTGAGCCTGGGCACCCCATCCTCCCCTGCCAGCGTCATAATCTTGTCTATGCTCGTCTCGGACCTCGAGTATCGCGTCATTTCGTGCATGATAAGAAAGCAAGGTTTAGGAAAGCATACCTGGCCGCCACTTTTGCCGCGTCCAAACTGCCTGCCTTCCCGGTATCCAAGATCCAAGTCGCAGCGGATTATTCGCTCGTCCAGTTTGGTGCCCGATATGTATCGCATGCTCGCGAGTGCTTCTGCGTGCGTATAGTACTCTACAAAGCAGAACCCGCATGGTGTCCTGAAAGAGGGGGGGGGAAGAGTCCATGTCAGGGAGAACTGGGGGATAAGAAAGAGTAGCGTACCGAGTGTTACGGTCCAGTCCCATAATGATGCGTTTTACACCACCACCATCTTCAGGGTTGGCACATTTTGAGAACATGTCATGGATTTGCTCTTCTGTCGTGTAGAAACTCAGATTGCCGATCTGCAGTATACGAGGACAACAATGTGAGGCGCAAGGAATATGCGGATATGACTGTGGAGCTAACGTAAAGAGTGGTCGATTTTTGGAGGAAATCATGCTGCCTCTGACGGTCTACCCGTGCTTGGGAGTCTTTGTAATTCGATGCTTGGTCCAACGGTGTAACGACGGAGGCCATGGTAGTTGAGCGGTCAGTGGTCATTTGTGTACTTTCTCACGCGCAAGAGACGAGACGCGTCGCCCCGCCGCGTCAGCGTGCTTCACATTCACACATCATGGCCAAGGACGCAAGCATGGAGATTCAAAAAGAGGTGCGTCCCAGTACGACGACCAGTCCCTTTCTTTTGATCTCTAACAGTTGACCAGGAGCCCACTTTTGATTCCGTGGTCACGGAAAAAACAGCCCTCTTCCAAGAGCTCCAGGAAGAGGACTTGTACATCAAGTACAAGAAGCTATCCCGTCACCTGGAACTCCTTGAGATTCAAGAAAGTTACATCAAAGACGAGCAAGCTAGCCTCAAGCGGGAGCTCATTCGTGCGCAGGAGGAAGTCCGACGTATCCAGTCGGTTCCTCTCGTCATCGGTCAATTCCTCGAGCCTATTGACCAACACACCGGCATCGTTGGCTCAACAACTGGCTCCAACTACGTCGTTCGCATTCTCTCCACTCTCGATCGCGAGCTGCTCAAGCCGTCGTCGAGCGTTGCTCTGCACCGTCATTCCAATGCGCTGGTAGACATCTTACCTCCAGAAGCGGATAGCTCTATTGCCATGCTTGGGGCAGAAGAGAAGCCGGACGTGACCTACCAGGATGTTGGGGGAATGGACTCGCAGAAGCAGGAGATACGTGAGGCTGTCGAACTGCCCCTTACCCACTTTGACTTGTACAAGAAGATCGGCATCGACCCTCCCCGAGGAGTGTTACTTTATGGGCCTCCTGGTATGTGCGCTTTAGTCAACGTATGTTAAGCTCGCTCATCGGATTTTTCACAGGTACGGGAAAGACCATGCTCGTCAAAGCCGTCGCACATCACACCACAGCTTCGTTCATTCGCGTCGTTGGGTCCGAATTCGTGCAAAAGTACCTCGGAGAGGGACCGCGCATGGTGCGCGATGTGTTTCGGCTCGCGCGAGAAAACGCTCCTGCTATCATCTTCATCGACGAGATCGACGCCATCGCGACGAAACGATTCGACGCACAGACCGGTGCCGACCGTGAGGTCCAGCGGATTCTGCTCGAGCTATTGAACCAAATGGATGGCTTCGACCAGGGAAGCAATGTCAAGGTCGGCACTCTCCCCGCCCCGGATATCTCGAACGCTGATTGTTTCCGTAGGTGATCATGGCCACGAATCGTCACGATACTCTCGATCCTGCATTGCTTCGCCCCGGCCGTCTGGACCGAAAGATCGAGTTTCCAATGCCTTCCCGTCGGGAAAGGCGGTTGATTTTCCAAACGGCTACCAGCAAGATGAACCTTGGCCCGGACGTAGATTTGGAAGATTGTGAGAGACATGCTCATTTTTTCTTTCTGATTTTCAGACCCCCTCGTGATTTTGTTCAGACGTTTCACGGCCAGACCGTTTATCATCCGCCGAGATTGCGTCAGTCGTTCAAGCTGCCGGTTTACAGGGTACTCCACCACAGCTGTCCTCCTTTTTGCAACGATTGATCAAAACATTACAGCTGTTCGCAAAAATCGCTATGTCATCCTTCCTATCGACTTTGAGGAAGCATGGAAGGTGGGTAACTTTTTTCCTGCCTACATGAACGCGATTTCTAATACATCGTTTTCCTTACCACTAGCAAACAGTCAAGAGAAACGACGAGACACACGAGTTCTGTACGCAAGAAAATCCACTGTGTGTTATATGTAATGACACTGACACTACTTTGGTTTCCCCCCAGATCGATAGTATATGTAAACCGGCAGTGCGTTGTCTCCATCGTTTGATTGTTGTAATTCTGACGTCGTGTAGTTTGCCATGTACTTTAGACCTTATCACCATATACGCTCTTTTCTCCTCCCGTTGTGATGGCTATCCTCGGACTGCACGCTCCTTTCACTTTAGCATCTCTCTTGCTTCCCACATAGAGGTGCCCATTCTTGTGAGCAATATTACATGTGTTGACTGTGTCAACTCCCGACTTTTTGCCTCCTCTACTGCCCGAAAGGATGGGTATGCGCTCAGACGGTAAGGCGGTTCACACGCCGGATACATGTACTTACCAAGTTCAACACATTTTTGTACCGTAAGGTGCGCGTGTCATTTCGCCCTCATAGGCCTCATAGACGGAGCTGACTGTCACCAGAAGCCCTGGAAAATTCTAATTATACCACCAGTAGAAAATTCGTTAAATCTGCTTGTCTCTTCACCTCGCGTGTCACAGCTCCTCAACACTCTGGACTGCGCTGCAACTCACGCGCTTAGTTCTCATTTTACGGGAGCAAGATTAAAAAAAGTCTCAGGACTTCCGCTGCTCTTTGTGATCATCTCGTTGTAGTGGACGCACTAAGAGTGCCAATGCGGAGCACATTCGTTTCCTTGTCACATACTTTTCGAGATGCAATATCAAATCATTATCTACCCATTTCTGTGCGCTTGCGTCACATTTTTGACGTAACCCCGACGCGATGATCTGGCCTGAACGCTACTTCGTTGTCGGTTGCCCAAGTTCGCTAGCGCGCTCTGACGCAACCTGAATGGCACGAGCAATGGTGGATCTCACTCGTCCGTCCTCTAAGGTGAGCAGACCTGCGATGGTACAACCACCAGGAGCTGATCAAGACATGTGAGCGGGAGAAGAAACTTTGGGGTGAGTCATTATTCTAACTCACTTGCGACGGAGTCCTTGATCTGCGCCGGATGTGCACCGGGCTGCAACGCCATCCGAGCAGCACCTTGCAGTGCTAGGTGAAAGAACCGCAAATAAACGGGTCAGAGTTGAATGTCAACGACCAGCACACGCCGCGGCAAGCCCATCATAACACCGCCGTCCGCCATCGCCTCGAGAAATATGCAGGCAAAGGCGGGGCCGCATCCCGATAATGCCGTGCACGCATCGAATTGCCTCTCCTCGAGAAAACGACAACGCCCGATCGAAGAGAAAATTCGCAATATGATCAGCCTGTTCAGCCCCTCCGAGTCGGAAGGCGGGAGGGTCGAGACGACCGTCATGCCCTCGCGAATCTGTCAAAAAAAAAACTCGTAATGAGTCCGTGGCGGACGATGTACGCTTGCAAACGCACGCGACATGCTACGTTGGGCATCGCACGGATTACGGTTGTGCTGGGATGGACCCAGCTGGAGAGTTGCGCGATGGTGACGCCGGTGAGGATGCTTATGAGCAACTTTCCTGCCAAGGCCTCTTTGATTCCATCCTCGTTGAGAATGGGGTGCGCCACCTGTGGTTTGCAACTGAAAGAGGGGGGGGTGTGAGTTGGCCAAGTTACGCCACGCGGATGTACATGCATACCACAGCAAGACGACGTCGGACTGCTGCACCGCCGCAACGTTTTGCCCGACGGTGACTTCGATGGCCTCCCCTCCGACGAGGGCTCGAAATTTCTCGCGCAGGCGGCTCGCGCTTTCTTCGCGCTTTACGCACGCGATGAAGCTGGAAGGCAGCGTCGGGTCATCGTCTGCAACGTTGGTGGGGGTGGAGGTGCCCGGCGTGTGGGACTCCCACTTGGGCCGGCCGGAACCTAAGCCATGTAGAGGGCTCCGCGAGTCGAGGCTAGCGAGCACGCCCGCCGTTACCGCTACGCCCATTGTTCCACACCCTAGCGGGAGATCGTAATCGGCAATAGATAACGGAGATTGTGGACACACACACACCTAGCACACATAGCGTGTAACCCATTTATGTCTTCTCTTCTCGAGTTTTTTTTTCGAACGTATGATAGGAGATGAAGCTCGATGAAGGCCAAAGGAGAGCAGTCATCGCGTTGTCATCGTCAAGTGATCTTTTTTAGTATGCGCGTGCTCGTCACCGTCGGGTCAACCAAATTCGATGCACTCGTTGGGGCTGCGCTCTCTCAGCCCGTGCTCGACGCTCTCACCCATAAAGGATACACCAACCTCGTCGTCCAATGCGGTAACTCACAGGTGGATGGGTTCAGCCCAGAGGATGTAGAGCGGAACGTACACGGGCACGGGCTGAATATCGACGTGTGGAAGTTCAAACCGAATCTCGACGAGGAGTACGACGCCGCAGATCTGGTCATCGGGCACGCTGGTCTGTACTCTCGTTTTATTTTGCTGGTCACGATATACAACCCGTAACCTTGGGAATTGTCTAGGCTCAGGGACCATACTTGATGTACTCCGGAGGGGCAAGCCTCTCATAATCGTACCCAACCCAACTCTCCTCGACAATCATCAGGAAGACATGGCTCATGCTATGGGGTTATTGGGACATGCGAAGGTATCGACGGTCAAGTGAGTGCGGGCTGTGACCATGTAGCTTTGGTTGCGTTCAACAGGCAATCTGTTCCAGAGAACTGGCCCAAACCATCATGGATCTAGACACATCGAGCCTCGTGTCATTCCCGCCGTTTGACGGCAGCAAGTTTCGCAGCCTGATAGATCGAGAGATGGGGTTTGAACTGTAAGCTTGGGCCGTCTGGACCGTACCCGACCTTGTTTATTTCCTTTCTACTGTATCCACCATCTCACTTCACAAAGTATACGCATACGCACCTTCTGGGAGAGTAACACACATCGATGCCGTCGGAGGTCACTGCAACTGTCGTCGATGATAGTCCTGATGCATACGAGCAGAGACACGTACATACGGTGTATGACCAAATCGCGTCTCACTTCTCATCCACCCGTTACAAGGTAGTAATTATTACTCTACTCTTGCAGCAACTCTGAGCGACAGTAGCCCTGGCCTCTCATCTCAAAATTTCTGTCGAATATACCTACTGGTTGGGTGGGGCTTGATTCGGGAACCGGTAACGGGAAATATCTCGCTTTGCCCACGGACCCTCCAGGGAAATATTGGACAGTTGGGCTCGATAGAAGCCAAAATCTATTAAAACTTGCAAGGACTGCAGGTGGGACCGGTACAATTCGCGAAGTTGCAAGAGGGGACGTACTGGAGAGTGGATGGCGACAGGGTGCTTTCGTATGCTTCCTGTAGTCCTGCCGTGCCGGGCTAAGACTGATTCGTGTCACATACTCGAAGGACTATGCGATTTCAATCGCAACAATACATCATCTGGCGACAGTGGAGCGCCGTGTGGCAGCCGTGAAGGTTTACTCTGTCCGATATCACTCAGATACACCATTAACAAGCAGTGACAGAGACTGCTCGAGGTCGTCTCCCCGAGACATGGTCGTATTCTGATCTATGTCTGGGCCATTGAACAGGATGAACACTCGAAAAGAATGATTCCGGTACCAGGGAAAGCAAGAACATGTACAGACACAGGGGAAGGGTGCCCATGTGGTCAAGACGTCTTCGTACCATGGGTTCTTTCCCCTGGGGATGCGCGTGCCAAGGTACAGACGACGGAGCAGCCTCAAAATGTACCGAAGAATAAGCCGGATGCAATACGACGCTACTATCACATGTTCGCCAAAGACGAACTTCGCGGGTTAGTACAGCTTGCTGCTCAGGAAATAGGGTTGGAAGTCGACTCTCCGTCCTTGAATAAGGCTGAGATGGCGATGGCCACACAGGGAGTTGAGATTGTCGCGAACGGCTGGGAACGATCAAATTATTATATCGAGTTGCGGCGGTGGCAAAGATGAAACTTCAGGAGTGCGCAGGCATGCAGTTGCTGTATTGTTCGGAGAGACAAGCAAATCGCGGGAGAACGAGGTTGGGTACACTCATGAACCGTTTTTTGTTTACGACGACACAATACGAGACGGATGCATATATAATCACTCGCTGGCCGCCATAACTAAAGGGGAGAGCAAGAAATCAGAGGTGAGGCCACAGACGCAAATGAAAACAGACACACTCGCATTGATAAGATCGCCGCCGCTTTCCTTCAAAACTCTCACAGCCTTCGCTCGTGAGCAGTTGACTTGCGTCATTACAAGCTCAATATCCTTGGGGTCAACACCAGTCTCATCAACGGGGCCATCGTCCTCAGGTCCCTCGAGTTCAAGGACGTCCTCCTCGTTATCGCCACCTTTACTAACCTCCGAAGTCTCGAGTGCGGTTGCGCTTCCCGCCCCGCTCGTGGCCAACTGTTGCGCGGCACTCAGTTGGGCTTGAGCATTCATATCTTCCATCTACTCAAGACGCATACATGAGCGTTGTATTATGAACTGCGACTATAAACGAACCTTGGCTTCACCAAACACAATGTACGTGTCACTGTTCTGGGATTTGAACACATCGGGAGACGCAATCACGAACAAAAGCTGCCAGAAATTGATGACGCTTTGCCCAAAACATCGAGAAAATTGGACATACGTTCTTTGGCCGTCGAAGAGTGACGCGTGTAATACCAGGGACCTTCTTGAGACCCAATCCCAATAGTGCCTTTCTAGCCTTTCGCTCAGAACGTGACTGAATCTTATCAAGGGCAGCGGCGGAGGTAGGGTCCTCCTCATGATCATGGTCATGACCCTCGTGATCGGAGTGGTCAGAGGTAACCTCTTCGATGGTGGCAGACATCTACGCGATAGACAAGACGCGTCAGCATGGTTCATCGGAGCTACTGAGTACGCATCCACCCCATCCAGTGGACTTCTTTAGTATGTTCCTATCTGAAAAATAACCCCAACAGTGAAAAGCCCTTACCTTGCTCTCGTATTTTTGGTGTTGAGCGCTACCGTCGTCGTCGGCGACGTGGAGAGTGGGCAGTTGGCCAGACCAGGAAGGTGGATGACTAAGCAAGCACTTACGAAAGCCAGGCACAAACTGGCTCCTCCATTGATCATATCAGACTATTGAATGTTTGTAGCCGCTCAAGCTCAGGATTGCAGGCCACGTTGTGGTGAACCCTCAATATGAGACCGACTCTTCCACTCGACACAGACGAGCGACAACGTTAAACTTGCTGCTCTGTGATGGAGTAAGCCATCCAAGAGCAGCCTGGGATATCTCACGTGACACGATTGCACGCGATCACGAATCTTTGGGGATCGGGCGCTTAAAGTATCGAGCCTCCCTCACACCTAACACACACTCAAACCGCCATTCCTTAATGCCTGATGCGATGTCTGGTACTCACAAATTAGTCCGGTCCAGCCAGACTCAAGCTACTTCCAACCTTGCATACGATCTTGCCCTTCTTCTCTTTCGCGGTATCATCAATGTATTCTTCCGCGAAGTTCGCCCGCGAGGCTCATTCAATATCCCTCGCGAGGGTCCTGTAATTTTCGTCGGTGCTCCTCATAGTAACCAAGTGAGACTTTTTCCTTGATGGGATACGACGCGGTGCTAAACCCACGAGGTCTCTGTAGTTCCTTGATCTTCTCCTTGCATTGCAAGTCTACCGCGAGTCTGGACGACGCCCTTCTTTCCTAGTCGCTGCTAAGAGTATGACACGGAGGGTTGTGGGATTCCTCGCCAAGAGTCTGTCAAGCAGTGCGCATACACCTCATCTACCTATTTTCTCCTCGGGCTGACGCTGTATTATTAGTTCCTGTCGCGCGTGCCACAGACTCCGCTAAAGCGGGGACAGGGAAAGTGTGCCTGTCACCAGATGACCCTTATCTTGTCCTCGGGGAAGGCACCAAGTTCCTTGAGGAGTTGAGGCCAAAGATGCAAATCATGTTATCCAGGGCTGTCTCCTCTTCCACCGCAGAAGTGGCGGAGGTTATCTCGGATACACAGATCAGAATCAAAAGTGAATTTCATACCGAAACAGAAAAGAGCACGAAACTTGTTCGTGAAAAGGCGGAAGAGGCAAAGTCACAAGGTATAGATGGCCTGACTTTCAAAACGCTTCCGTACATCGATCAGAATGAAATGTATCAGCATGTCTACCAGCGATTGCGGGAGGGTGGTTGCGTAGCGATTTATCCGGAAGGTATGTCCCCGCTGCACGACGTTGCATATTGGAGGCTCAGTCGTAATGTAGGCGGTAGCCACGACCGAACGGATCTTCTTCCTTTGAAGGCCGGTTTTGCAATGATGGCCTTAGGTGCGATGGCGGGCCACCCCGATGTAAAAGTGAAAATTGTACCGGTTGGGTTGTCTTACTTTCATGCCCACCGCTTCCGGTCGCGTGCGGTTATCGAGTTCGGCCCTCCCTTAGATGTCCCATCTGAGCTAGTCGAAAAGTTCCAAAACGGGGGCTCAGATAAGCGAGAGGCCGTGTCCAAGCTTCTGGACCAGGTTTATGACGCTCTTAAGGCTGTGACAGTGCGCGCACCCGATTATGACACTCTCATGGTGCGTAATAACCTTGACAATGTTGCTTGTGCAAGTTGACTCTTCAGTAGCTCATCCAAGCCGCGCGACGACTTTACCAACCGCCAGGACAACATCTTACCCTTGGCCAGGTTGTCGAGCTGAACAAGCGTTTCCTACTTGCATACAGCTACTTCAAGGATGAACCCCGCATCCAGGCATTGCGTAAAAAGGTCCTGAAATACAATCGCTTGCTTCGAGACTTGGGTTTGCGAGACCATCAGGTCTGATTATGCCAATCATCATTCGTAACCCGTCAATGACTTTGGGCTTGGACCAGGTTCCCCGGGCACAGAAGGCCAGCTGGAAGACGTTTGGACTCTTGCTTTACCGCATCGGACTCCTGCTAGTTTGGACGGTGTTTTCGTTGCCAGGAGTGGTATTGCACGCGCCAATCTTTGTCACGGCATCGGTGGTCTCTGCCGTGCCTCAAGTGCTCATGTGTCTCCAGAGGCTCTCGCTGCGTCGGTCGTAAAGGTCGCGGGGCGAGACGTCCTCGCAACATGGAAAGTTTTGATTTCGCTCGTCATGACCCCGGCCCTCTATATGTTCTACGCAATAGTCGCGATCATAGTTGCTATCAAGGCAGATGCACCCTCGAATTGGATTCTCTGGACGCCTTTTCTCGCATTGCTTGCACTTCCGTCCATTGGCTATGCGGCCCTCAAGTTCGGTGAAGCGGGTGTGGACGTACTCAAGTTGGTCGCGATATTCACAGAAGCCCCATCAGCTAGCTTAGTTACTTCGTAGATCACTAGGTCCTCTTATCATTGCTCTCATTCCTGGAAAACATCGGTACTTGGAGCGCTTGAAGCGGGTTCGACAAGAATTGGCGAAAGAACTTGGCGATGCTATCGACGAGTTTGGACCCCAAATCTGGGAGGACTTTGACAAGGTATTGGTCCGATGGAGTCGGGTCCACCTAAAGTGCTAATTATTGTTTGATAGTACCGCATTCTTGTGCCGTCCGCAAGCGTGCCCCCATCCGCCGGTAAATATGGGTTATGGCGGAGAAAGAGTGGTGTAGGCGCCGTCGATGCGCAAGGCAACCTGTTATCGCACCCTATGGTACGTGCCAGTCAAGTATGTGCGATGGATGACGAGCCTCATTATCTGCGACAAGACTTGGCTTGATGAACGTCTCTTTGGTTGGAGTCGGAGTGCGGAGACGAGTCGTGAAGTCAGCAGAGCAGGGTCCCCGAGAGGTTCAGATGATGAAGATGCAGGAGATTACGACCGTTTATTGAAGGCTTCACAACACGAAGGAACAACTGGCGAAGTTCAGAATCGACGGGGTTCGTACGCTGATTTGCAGAAGTTACGAGCGGTTGGGATGAGCCATTGATTGAGTTGTGAAGGAGGGACTTGTTTACGATATTTTGTTATGAAAGTGCAAGCCAATTACGGACATGGATCATGTGCACAGCGAGTGTCTCAGAAGCTGCCTCTGCCTGTCGTCCGAGCGACGGACATTCCCTGATGTCATGACAGAGATCTCACGCCAACTACGCCTCTACCTCGAGGGCTCCTCTCAGGCTTTGTCTGCCCAAGAGGTTTATGCCCTCGTTGATAGCTTCGTGACTGACGTCAATGCATCAGACGATCCCGAGTCTCCAATCTGCAACCTCGAGAATGAACTACAAGTGATCCGAGATACGCTTGACCTCAGCGAATGCGCGCAGACGGAGGCTCTCCTTTCTGTGCTGCGTCGTCTCGAGCCAGTGCTCTCATCCACATCTCTCATTTCCACCTGGTTTGATCTCGTACTACGGCCGGCTTTGCGCGAGCCAAACCTGTCACACAAAGCGATTACCCAAGCGAAGGACCTTGTCATTGTGGCATTAGAAAAGCCGGATAATAGGCACCCCGAGATTCAGGGCGAATTTAGAAGACGGGTATTGGACCTTTACCTTTTGGACGCATCAAATGAAGCGTCTCCTGAAGATGTGCTGGAGTGGGCGGACCTGCCGAGGGAGCAGCGTGATCAGCGGAAGATATGGAAGGAAAACCTCGAGGATATTCTCGTCGGGTTCGGCATGAATCAGCCTGAGGTACGTTCTTGATTGCATCGCGCCAAGTTTTGAACGTGAAAATTGGTTGTGCCATGCAGGCATTCTTAATGCAGGTTTTTCACTGCTTTGCGTCGCCCTCCTCGCGCCTGCAACTGATTGGTCTACTCAATCGCTACACTACAGAACCGCTCTTTGAGCAGCATGCATGTGTCTTTGCCTCACACCCTCTTCTGTCGTCTATCCTCACCTCGCTCTTGGTCGACAATTCCACGATTGCGTGCACGATAGGCCTTACGACTCTTACTAAACTATTGCCCATTTTTGCAGCCAAGGACTGCACCACGCTAAAACATCTACTTCCTCAGCTCTTCGCAATCCTGGCGCGTATCCTTTGTTGGCCCGAAGACGCTTCCGCGACCTCGATTCACTCCTCGCTGCCGGAAAGCATTGCGTCTGATGAGGAACACGGCGCTCTTGGAGGAAGAGAATACCTCGAACAGGCAACAGAGGCCAGCCGAACTCTCGATGCGAACCTGGATCTACAATGGGAAAGCCTCGATTTGTCAGTCGATTCGTCGGCAGCGGCAGCACCCGCACCGTCCCCCCAGCGATATTTCACTTTCCTGTATTTTCTCTTTCCATGCAGCCTCATCGCGTTTCTGCGCGATCCTGTTGGGTACCTCACTGAGAGGAAGGTGGAAAGACCGTACGTAGTCG
>WNFC01005780.1_pt1 | contig 13574 bp, 10 predicted proteins | sample 5400541 | NCBI WGS metagenome assembly WNFC01 (sample SAMN13153342, study PRJNA577476) | soil metagenome | isolation source: 120 cm saprolite under Douglas fir tree site 2 hole 2 replicate 1 | place: USA:California | collected 2015-04-18
TCGACCATATCGGCGGACTCGTCGAACCTGGGAAGAAACTATAGATGAAATTTAGTCTATCAAGGCGGGTGGAACAGGCGCGAAAAGAGAAACTAGAAATCAGAAACTAGAAATTAGAAAAAGCGAGGCACGATCCGGGGCGCGCCCCTTTCCAGCACGCATTCCTATCAGCAGGAGGCAAACACTTTGACAGACCGCGAACCACCTTTTACACTGACGGCATGGAAGTAAAACTTTCGCCCGAATTGCAAGCCAAACTGGACAGTATTGCCGCCCAGCAGGGGCGCGATAGTGCCTCCCTGGTGCATGAAGCGGTGGAGCGACTGATTGGTTACGACGAGTGGTTTATCCGCCGAGTGGAAGAAGGCTTGGCGCAGCTCGACCGAGGGGAAGTGCTCGAGCACGACAAAGTCGCCGCTCGAATGGAAAAGCTCATCGCCGAAAAACAACGCCGCAGCTAATGCGAGTCCGCTGCAATATGCCTCGATGGAGCGGAATTGGACCGTTACAGAGATTAGCAAACAAGAGATGCCGGCCCTACTCGTCGCAGTTGACACGGCGCGTGCGACACGCCGCGCCGAAAAGCAAGCTGGGTTTTGCGTCTTTTTGGTCAATACTGACCATTAGGCCAGTAGATTCTTCGCAAGGGACCGCCTAGATTAGTCTGTGGCCGACTTTCTTTAGTTAAGGACCTCCATGAACATCGTTTCTGCCAACGAAAATCCCGGGGACACGGCTGAGCTCAATCCCATGAATGAGTTCAGGGAGGGTGTCGAATTACTGAAGAACGAATACCCCGAGAAAGCCCTGGTGAGATTGCGACGCGCGTTCGAAGGCGACAAGCACAATCCTTACTTCATGTCGTTTCTGGGATTGTCGATCGCGCGAGCACAACGGAAGTGGGATAAGGCTGCCGAACTCTGCGAAATGGCCGTCCAACTAAAGCCTAAAGAGGTCCAGTTTTACCTGAATCTAGGAGAAGTGTACGCAGCTTCAGGGAGGCGCGAGAGAGCTTTGGATAAGCTGGACGACGGCTTGAGATTATTCGGTGAAGATGCACGATTGAGGCAGGCCCGTAACAAAGTGCAGAACCGCCGCAATCCGATTTTGCCTTTCTTCGGGCGCGCGCATTTTTTGAATCGCGAACTCGGCAGGTTGCGGCACCGCGCATTAAAGTACCTGGTGAAAGACGGCAAATAAGACGCCTCGTTGGTCCAGACCAGGTATTCAAGCAGGTCCACGGCACCCGCTACAATTTGAGCTTACCCCTTTGAGTGGAAGGCCGGACGGTGGTGTCCGGCCTTCGCATCGAGTTGTTATTTTTAATGCTCAGGAGGCCGGCCGTTCTTAGGTTCTCTACTCTGCTGCTTCTGAACTTCCCGCTGCTGGCGCTCCTGCAGCTTTTGTGACTGTTGAGCGTGTTTCTGCTGCATTTGATCCAGTTGCTGTTGCTGGCGGCGCTGGAGCTGCTCCTGCCGCGGTTGATCGGGCCTTTGACGTTCCAGTTTTTGCTGCTCCTGGACGTGGCGCTGCTGCACCTTCTGGCGCTCCGCATCCTGGCGCTGGCTCATCTTTTCAAGTTCTCGCTGCTGCTTCTGGTCGAACCCAGGATTGACGCGAGGGGCGTTCGAGGGCCGCGAGGAGGGCGGACGGTCTTCGAAGGTACGTCCGTTATTCGCCGGCGGTTTCCCCGGACGATTCGTTTCCTTTCGACTTTCGGAAGTGCGGTTTTCGAACGTGCGTCCGTTATTCGCCGGTGGATTTCCGGGGCGAGTTGCTTCCCGCGGGTTTTCGAGGGTGCGGTTCGGAGAGCCGGGTCTGCCGGTGGTCACCGAGCCACGACCGTTGAATTGGCCAGGCCGCGGAGTGGCGGCAACGTCTGGACGACCGTGGTTCACCGAAGCCAGCAAAGTGCGGTTGCTGCCGGCGGCCTGTTGATGCTGCGTTTGCTCGGAGGTCATTGCGAAATGACGCTGGTGAGCGGCTGCCTGTTCCTGAGAGGTCGGACGAGCGGCTATTCCGCCGCGGCCACCGTTGAAACTGACCCGGTTGATCGTTGTGTTGTTGTTGATGACTGTCGTGTTGTAGGTGTTGCGAACGACGGTGACGTCCACGTTGGTGACGGCACGGTTGTAGTAGAACGTGTCGCCTCGCCAGTAGCCGCCGAAATAGCCGACGCCGGTGTAGCCGAAACCGTAGTTAATGCCGCCATAGAAGCCGACTCGGGGCCCCCAGTAGCCCGGATACCACGCGTAGAAGCCGTCTTCCCATCCCCAGTAGCCTGGAGTCCAGAGCAGACCGACTTCCGGCGGGAATACCCACGTGCCCGGAACCCAGAAGTAGCCGTCCGGACCATAAGCCCAATAGCCGGGAACCCAGATATAGCTCGGGCCCGGGCAGATGGGTTGCGCGTAAATTGGCAACACTGGAGGTCCGATCCGAACGGAGATCCCCACAGCAACTTGCGCTCGGGATTGAGCCGGGACTGCCAGGAGTCCAACGGCAAGCAAGAAGGAACAAATGAAGCGAGCGATACGCATAATTCACACCTTTCTGGCGTTCGCTGGGCGTGGCCGAATCTTACTCAGAGCGGCCGATTGCCACCACGACCGCTCCTATGAATAAGAACCCCTTTCGAGGACAAGGGTTGCGTGCTTGTTTGTTAAGTGGTTTAGAAAGAATAACTTAGATCTTGGTGAAGGTGATGGCAAAAGGGGGGCGACGCGCTTCGCTAGACTCTTGGCAAGCATGACGCCCCCACGCCTGCAAAGCAGCGCCGTAGATTCAAAGCCTTGTCAGGCGACGGTGACTTCGGGGCTGAGGTAAACGTCTTGAATGGCGTTCAGGAGCTGGACACCCTCTTTCATTGGACGCTGGAACGCTTTACGGCCGGAGATGAGGCCCGTGCCGCCAGCACGCTTGTTGATGACGGCAGTGGCCACTGCTTCTTCGAAGTCGTTTGCGCCGGAAGCGCCGCCGCTGTTAATTAAGCCCGCGCGACCCATGTAGCAGTTGGCGACCTGATAGCGGGTCAAATCGATGGGATGGTCGCTGCAAAGGTCGGTGTAGATGCGCTTATCGAATTTGCCGTAGCTGGAATCGCCCATGTTGAGAGCTTGATAGCCGCCGTTATTTTCCGGGAGCTTTTGCTTGATGATGTCGGCTTCGATGGTTACGCCGAGATGGTTGGCCTGGCCGGTGAGGTCGGCGGAGAGATGATAGTCCTTGTCCTTCTTGAAGGCGCTGTTGCGGAGGTAGCACCAGAGGACCGTGGCCATGCCGAGTTGATGGGCGTGCGCGAAGGCCTGGCTGATTTCGACGATCTGGCGAGTGCTTTGATCGGATCCGAAATAGATGGTGGCGCCAACGGCGGCAGCACCGAGGTCGTAGGCTTGCTGCACGGTGCCGAAGAGAATTTGATCGGCCTTGTTAGGAAACGTCAGCAGTTCGTTGTGATTCATCTTCACGATGAACGGGATTTTGTGAGCGTACTTGCGCGCGACAGAGCCGAGCACGCCGTAAGTGGAGGCCACTGCGTTGCAGCCACCTTCGATGGCGAGCTTGACGATGTTGCCGCCGTCGAAATAATCGGGATTTTTCGCGAAGCTCGCAGCGCCGGAATGCTCGATGCCTTGGTCCACGGGCAAAATGGAGAGATAGCCGGTGCCGCTGAGGCGGCCGTGGCCGAACATTCGCTGCAGATTTGTCAGCACACGAAGGTTGCGGTCGGTCGCGGCGTAGATGCGATCGACGAAGTCAGGGCCGGGAAGATGAAGCCGTTCCTTGGAGATTTTCGGCGATTTGAATCCCAGCAGGGAATCGGCTTTTGCGCCGAGATAGGTTTCAATTTTTCCCAGTATTGCAGTGGTGGCCATTTCTTTCTCCTCGTTTTCCTGCATGCCCGCAAAGCGGACAGCTATTCTCGAATTCCCTTTGAAAGCATTGCACCGGCGGCAGCGTCCACCAGCCAAAGCAGTTTTCCATTTTGCGGCTGGAGCAATTGCGCCGGCAATTGTTCCGGCTCAAAGGGACCTTCCAGCACCGCTTTCAGCGCCGGGGCCTTGTCCGCGCCGGTCACCATGAAAATGATTTCCGCGCTGTTACAAGCCACAGGCGCAGTAAGAGTGATGCGCTCCGCGCACAACTTGCCGATCCAGTTTCGCACAACCAGCCGCCCATCGGCATGCAGAGCTTTCGTTCCCGGGAAAAGTGAGAGCGTATGGCCCTCGCTGCCCATCCCGGCCAAGACGAGATCGAGGCGCGGATACTCTCCATTCTTCAGCTTGAAATATTCGCGCAGAGCTTTCTCGTATTCGCGCGCGGCTTGGTCCGCATCGGTGTACTCGCCTTTGATCCGCGTGACCTGCTCCGGTTTCAGCGGTGACTTGGAAATCATCGCTTCCGTGGCCATGCGGAAATTGCTGTCCGGATGATCGGGCGGAACATGGCGCTCGTCGCCGAAGAATAGATGTATTTTATCCCAAGGGACCTGCGAGCGCAGTCCCGGATCGTTTACCAGGAGGCTATAGAGCGCTTTCGGGGTCGATCCGCCTGACAGGGCCACATTGAAGGAGCCTTTCGCGCGTATCGCAGCGTCCGCGGCTTGAACGAACTCCTGCGCCGCGCGCTTGGCAATCGCGGCAGCGTCCGGCAGGATTCGAATCTCGCGGTCCACTCGCGCTCCTTTTAGGTGATGATGCCCGTGCGGTCCTGTGCGGCAATACGGCCGCGCTTATCCACTTCCTCTTCGCCGATGCGCCGCCAGGAGCGCCCATCGCGCTCCAGAAGATCGTCCGCTTCAACGGGCCCCCAGGAGCCGGCCGCGTAATTGGGGAATCCGCGCGCGGGCAAAGCGTGCCACACATCGAGGACGGGCTGAATCACACTCCAGCCCGCCTCGACCATGTCCGCGCGCTGGAAGAGCGTGGCATCGCCCGCCATGCAATCGCGGAGGAGCCGTTCGTAGCCGGTGCTGTGCTCCACGCCAAAATAAGTGCAGTAATCAAAATCCATATTGACGAGACCGAGTTTCATTACCGAGCCGGGGACCTTGGCGCCGAAGCTTAAGGAGATGCCTTCGTCGGGCTGAATGTGAATCACGAGGCGGTTGGTCTCGAGATTGCGCACGGTGGTATTGCGGAAGAGCACGAAAGGCGTACGGCGGAATTGGATGACAATCTCGGTCATGCGCTGCGCGAGACGCTTGCCGGTGCGGAGATAGAAAGGCACGCCGGCCCAGCGCCAGTTGTCGATCAATAGTTTCAAGGCCACAAACGTTTCCGTGTTCGAATCGGGAGCCACATCGGGCTCACTGCGGTAGCCAACGACGCGCTGCCCATCAACCATGCCGCCACCGTATTGCCCGCGCACCATATTTTTCAGGACATCTTCGGGGTCGAGAGGCTGAATGGCGTGCAGCACTTCGGCTTGCTTGTTGCGAACTTCGTCGGCGCCGAAAGAGATAGGAGGCTCCATCGCAGTCATGGTGAGAAGCTGGAAAAGATGATTGGGCACCATGTCCCGGAGCGCGCCGGCAGTCTCGTAAAAACCGCCGCGGTGCTCGACGCCGACGGTTTCGGCGGCGGTGATTTGCACGTGGTCGACATAGTTGCGGTTCCAGAGCGGCTCGATGATGTTGTTGGAAAAGCGGAAGACCATGACGTTTTGCACGGTCTCTTTGCCAAGGTAATGATCGATTCGGTAGATCTGCTTTTCGGTCAGGACCTGGTTCAATTCGTGATTCAGCTTCTTCGCCGATTCGAGATCATGACCAAAAGGCTTTTCGATAATCACGCGCGCCCAATGGCCACTTTCTTCTTTTGTCAGACAGCACTGACCCAGCATTTGGGCAATGGGGGAAAAGAAGCGCGGAGCCACTGCCAAATAGAAAAACCGGTTGCCCAGCGCGTTGTGCAGTTTGTCGGCTTCGCCGATTTGCTGGTCCAGGCGCTTGTAGGCTTCGGGGTCCAGGAAATCGCCTTTGACGTAGTAGATGCGTTCGCTCATCCAGTCCCAGAGCTTCGAGTTGATGGGCGTGGAAACGTATTTGGGAATTTCTTCGGCCAACATTTTGCGAAAGCTGGTGGTGTCATAGTCGTTCCCGGCAAAGCCCACGATGGCAAATTGTTTGGGCAGAACTTCGTCCTGCGCGAGGTTGCAGAGGGCAGGGAGGAGCTTGCGCTTGGTCAGGTCGCCGGTGGCGCCGAAAATAACCATCACACATGGCGCCGCTGTGGGGTTCACGTTCAAATGGTTCAGGCTCATGAGAGAGAATTCCTATCCTCGGGCGCGAAATGACGCTTGAAACCCTTTAATGTCCGGACTTCCTTTCGATATGGCCGCCGAACTGAAAGCGCATCGCGGACAACACCTTTGCCGCGAAGTCATCCTCGCCGCGCGACGTAAACCTTTGAAACAAAGACGCAGTCAGAACGGGCGCAGGCGCGGTCGACTCGATGGCGGCTAGGATGGTCCAGCGGCCTTCGCCGGAGTCGGAAACGCGGCCGGAGAAGCGCTCGAGCGCCGGTTGTTCGAGGAGAGAAATGGCGGTTAGGTCGAGCAGCCAAGACGCCACGACGCTGCCGCGGCGCCAGACTTCGGTAATGTCCGCGAGATTGAAGTCATACTGATAATGCTCTGGATTGCGCAGCGGCGTGGTTTCCGCGTCGGCCTCGCGATTAGATTTACCCGCATTGGCGTGCTTGAGAATGTTGAGGCCCTCTGCGTAAGCGGCCATCAAGCCGTACTCGATGCCGTTGTGGACCATTTTGACGAAATGGCCGGCGCCGGAAGGGCCGCAGTGGAGATAGCCTTCCTCGGCAGTGCCGCCGGCTTTTTCGCGTCCCGGAGTGCGGTCAACATTGCCACGACCGGGCGCGAGCGTTTTGAAAATGGGATCGAGACGCTTTACGACGGCTGTCTCGCCGCCGATCATCTGACAATAGCCCCGCTCGAGGCCCCAGACGCCGCCGCTGGTGCCGACGTCGCAATAATGGATGCCCTTGGCGGAAAGCTCTTTGGCACGTCGGATGTCGTCGATGTAGTAGGAATTTCCGCCATCGATGACAACGTCGTTTTTTTCGAGCTTGCCGACCAAATCGTGAAGCGTGGCATCCACCACTGCTGCCGGAACCATGAGCCAGATCGCGCGGGGTTTCTTGAGTTTCTTGACGAAATCGTTGAGGGAACTCGCGCCGGTCGCGCCTTCACTCGCAAGTTGCTTCACTGAGTCGGCGCTGCGATCGTACACAACGCACTTGTGACCGTTTTTTTGCAGACGCCGAACCATGTTGGCGCCCATTCTTCCGAGTCCGATCATGCCCAGCTGCATCGTGTCCGCTCCTCGAATCAAATGAAAGAAATGATTTTGTGCGTCAGGCGACTGCTTTTTGAATGGCCTTGGCCAGGGCCGCGAGTCCGGTCTTCAAATTGTTTCCAAGGTGGACGCGCAAGGCGCGGCGGCCGCGTTCCGCGAGAACGGCAAAATCGCCCCTGGCCTGCGCCGCTTTGACGATGCCGAAAGTGTACTTTTGCCCCGGCACCGGCAGATCCTTGGGGTCATCGCAAGTTATTTGAAGGAAAACGCCGCTATTCGGGCCGCCCTTGTAGGCTTGCCCGGTGGAATGGAGAAAGCGCGGGCCGAAGCCAAGAACCGTGGCCACTTTTTTCTTATCGCGCACCGCATGTCGGATTGCTTGCAAAGCTTTTTCATTTGCTGGATTCATCGTGATGTAGCCAAGGACAGCAAAATAATCGCTTGCGCCCAGACGCAATATGTGGGACTTCAGAACATCAGCAAGGTTCTGGCCGTGAACGGCTGCTGCATTCTTTTCGTCGGCGAAAAGTTTGATGCCGCTTGCCTCGAAAAACGGCACTTCCGACGGGAGGCTCCCGGTCGCTTCATATTGGCTGGTAAGCTTGCGCGTTTCGAGCTTGCTGGCTTCGACGTCAGGCTGATTGAACGCATTGATGCCGATAATCGAACCGGCGACGGCCGCGGCGACTTCCCAGCGGAAGAATTCCTGGCCGAGATTGTAGGTATTCGGCAGCGTGATGCGCACGACGGGATGTCCCGCTTTTTCAAGCGCGGCGACTGCGGCTTCCTGCGCCTTGTTGGGCTTCGACGCTAACCGCAAGTAGGCAAAGACGCGATCGTTGCCATAGGCGGCCGGCTTGGCGAGGCGTTCGCGATCCACTGGGATAATCCCTTTGCCGACTTTTCCAGTAGATTCCGCGATCAATTGCTCGAGCCACGCCCCAAGATCAAAAATTCCCGGCGAAGTGATGATGGTGAGTTTGTCGCGCCCTTGATTCGCGGCGACGCCGAGGATCGCCCCAAGAATCACGCCGGGATTCGCATCGGCGGCGGAAGCAGCGCCGCACGCTTGAACCATCTCCTCGGTGTTCTTCAGGAATCTCGCCAAGTCCAGCCCCATCACGGCGGCGGGAACCATACCGAAATTGGAAAGAGCGGAGTAGCGGCCACCGATGCTCGGCATACCAAAAAAAATCTTGCGGAATTTATCGGCCTCCGCCACCTGCTGCATCTTCGAGCCCGGGTCGGTAATGGCGATGAAGCGGTTACCAGCTTCCTCCTCGCCCACGTTAGCCTTGATTTGCTCGAAGAAATATTGCTTGTAGATATTCGGTTCCAGCGTGCTCCCTGATTTACTGGAGACGATACAAATCGTGCTCTTGAGATCCACTTTCGCTTCGATAGCTTTGATTTGCGCGGGGTCGGTGGAGTCCAGCACATGCAGCTCGGGAAATCCCTTGACCTTCCCAAACGTCATGCGCAGGACTTCCGGACACAAGCTGGAGCCGCCCATGCCGAGCAGAAGCACGTCTTTGAAACGCGCCTTTTTCACATCCGCAGCAATCTGTTTTAGAACTTCAAGACGCGCGAGCTGCTCCGCCGCGATGGTGAGCCAGCCAAGCCAATTGCTTTCGTCGGTTCCCGTCCAGAGCGAAGGGTCCTTCTGCCAGAGACGGGCTACTTTATTGTTTTTTTTCCAGTCTTCCAGGGATGCGGCAACCGCAGCTGCAAGCGGGCCGGGTAACTTGTAGGTCTGGCGGTTCAGACTCACGCGGGTACACCTGCAGTCTTGCTAACGGCATCCAACAGGGTTCTGAAAGCATCGGCAAAGAGCTTGACGCCATCGACCATCAGCTTGTCCGTCACTTCTTTCATGGAAATTCCAGCTTTTGCCAAATCGGCCATGGTCTTCGCGGCCCCTTCCACGTTTTCGGTGAGACTGGGGCGAAGCTTTCCGTGATCGCGGAAGGCATCAAAAGTTGCGGGAGGAATAGTGTCCACGGTGTCCGCGCCGATGAGCTCCTCGACGTAAATTACGTCGCGATATTTCGGATTCTTGGTGCTGGTGCTGGCCCACAGAAGGCGCTGCGTCTGCGCGCCCTTGACCGCCAGGGTTTTCCAGCGCGGGCCGCCGAAAAGTTCCAGATACTTCTTGTAGGTGAGCCTGGCATTGGCAATGGCCACCCTGCCGTGGAGGCTTTCGAGCAGCGCTTTCTGGCCGGTATCCGCGGAGGTCTTGAGCTTTTCTTCGATCTTGCTGTCAACCAGGGTGTCAATGCGGCTGACGAAAAAGCTGGCGACACTCGCAATGTGGCTGATGTCCTGACCCTTGGCCGCGCGAGCTTCGAGAGCGGAAAGAAATGCCTCAGCAACTTGTTCGTATGCGGACTGAGCGAAAAGCAGCGTGATATTGATGTTGATGCCTTCTTCGAGCGCCTGGCGTATGGCGGGGAGGCCTTCGGGCGTACCGGGGATCTTGATCATGACGTTCGGACGGTCCACCGCCTTCCACAAACGGCGAGCTTCCGAGAGCGAGGCCTTGGTATCGAAACCAAGAAACGGAGACACTTCCAGGCTGACGTAACCATCGCGCCGCTTCGTTTCCGCATACACCGGCTTGAAGATGTCGCACGCGTCCTGCACGTCGCGAATCGCGATTTTTTCGAAAATGCCGTTGGCGTCGAGTTTTTTCGCGTCCGGCGAAGTGAGAATCTCGTTGTATAGATTGCTGCCGGTGATGGCCTTCTCGAAAATGGCAGGGTTGGAGGTCATGCCGCGGAGTCCGTCATTATCAATATATTTTTTCAATCCGCCACCAGTCAGCAGGTCTCTGCGGATGTAATCCATCCAGGGAGACTGCCCATGGGCCAGCAGCCCCTTTAGCGGATTCGTCGCTCCGCCGGTCGAAATGTTCGGAATCGTCGTGGTCGTGGTCATGCTGATTCTCCTTGCGCCTCAGAAAAACCCAAAATCTTATTGTACGCCCCGGAAGGGCCGGCGCGCTCAAGCCGCAAATTCCCCGCTGCCTTCTACGCTTTCCTTGCGGCGGAAAACTTTGCCTCCAGCGCCTTCACTTTTTCCAGGCGCCGCACGTGCCGTTCTTCGTGCGTAAACTTCGCGCCCAGGAACGCCTTCACCAGATCCTCCGCCAGCTTCACGCCGATCACCCGCGAGCCCAGCACCAACACGTTGATGTCATCGTGTTCCACGCCCTGGTGCGCCGAGTAGGTGTCATGACACATTCCGGCTCGAATTCCGGGCAGTTTGTTTGCCGCCACGCTTGCTCCGACGCCGCTACCGCAAATCAGCACGCCTCGTTCCGCCCTCCCATCCAGCACGGCACGGCCTACCGCTTCAGCGAAGTCCGGATAGTCCGAGGGATTTTCATTGAAGGCACCGACGTCCAGAACATCGTGTCCCAGGGACCGCAGCAGATCGCCCGTGGCCACCTTCAATTGAAATCCTGCGTGGTCCGAACCAATGACAAGCTTCATCGCCGGCTCACTTTCCGAGCACTTCCTTTGCGGCCGCTACCGCGTTGTCCACTCCGAAGCCAAACTTCTTTAGCAAATCCTTCAGGGGAGCCGACGCGCCGAAACTCCGCATGCCGATGATTTTGCCCCTAGGGCCGGTGTAACGTTCCCACCCGAACGTCGAAGCCATTTCCACGGAAACGCGTGCCGTCACATTCGCCGGAAGAACGCTCTCCTTGTACGCCGCATCCTGCCGCTCAAACAATTCCCACGAGGGCATACTCACCACTCTCGCGTTGATGCCTTCGGCCTTCAGCTTCTCGTAAGCGTCCACACAGAGCGACACTTCGCTTCCGCTGCCCATCAAGATCACGTCCGGCTTTCCGCCCGCCGCGCCCGCCAGAACATAAGCGCCTTTCGCGACGCCCGACGCAGGCGCGTATTTTGTGCGGTCGAACGTCGGCATGACCTGCCGCGTTAGCACCAATGTAGAAGGTCCGTGCGTGTGCCGCAGGATCACCTTGTAGGCTTCCACGACTTCATTCGCATCGCCCGGCCGCAGGACCAGCATGTTGGGCATCGCGCGCAGCGACGCCAGTTGCTCGATGGGCTGGTGCGTCGGTCCGTCTTCTCCCACGCCGATCGAGTCGTGCGTGAAAATGTAAATTGAGGGGATTTCCATAAGCGCGCCGAGGCGCATGCTGGGCCGCATGTAGTCGCTGAAATTGAAGAATGTTGCGCTGAAAGCGCGCAACTTTGACAAAGTCATGCCGTTTACGATCGCGCCCATAGCGTGCTCGCGCACGCCGAAGTGAATGTTTCGCCCGCGGTACTGGTTTGGGTAAAACTCTCCCGCACCATCAAAGGTTAAGTTCGTTTTGTTGGATTTGGCCAGGTCCGCCGAGCCGCCGATGAGCCAGGGAATATTCTTGGCGAGCGCGTTCAAGGTCTTGCCAGAAGACTCCCGCGTTGCGATTCCCTTTGGATCAGCCGAGAAGCTTGGCAAATCTTTATCCCAGCCATCCGGTAATCGCCCGCTCAGCATGTGGTTCAGTTGATCGGCGAGCTGGGGAAACTGCTTTTTGTACTCCTCGAATTTCGCTTTCCACGCCGCGCGCGCTTCCGCGCCGCGCTTTCCCACGCCATTTTTGAACTGATCGTAAACGCCTTCCGGCACCAGAAACTTGGCGTCTTCCGGCCACCCGTAGTTTTTCTTCACGAGTTTGACTTCCGCTTCCCCCAGTGGCTCGCCATGTGCTTCGTAGGAATCCTGCTTGTGCGGCGATCCATACCCGATGTGGCTGTCCACCACTATGAGTGTTGGCCCATCTTTCGACTTGAGGAAATTATCATAGCCGCAGATCAGCATATCGAAATCGTTCGCGTCCGTGACGTGCGTGACGTTCCAGCCGTAGCCCTTGAAACGCGTCGTTACATCTTCGCTGAAGGACCATTCTGCCGGTCCGTCCAACGTTACATGGTTGTTGTCGTAGATCCAGCAAAGATTGGACAGCTTCAGATGGCCCGCTAGCGAAGCAGCTTCACTTGCCACGCCTTCCATCAAATCGCCGTCGCCGCAAATGGCATAGACGTTGAAATTGAAAATGTCGAAGCCCGGGCGGTTGAAGTTTTCCCCCAACCACTTGCTGGCAATTGCCATTCCCACGCTGTTGCCGGCTCCCTGGCCCAGCGGCCCGGTTGTGGTCTCCACTCCAGTTGTCAGATGCGATTCGGGATGTCCGGGAGTCCGGCTGTCAATCTGCCGGAAGCGCTTGATCTCTTCCATGGGTACCGCGGCATCATTCGTAACTTCGCCCTTTGCATTGACGGCTCGCACTCTTGCAAGATGCAGAGTGGCATAGAGCAACATCGAGGCGTGGCCAGCCGATAAGACGAAGCGGTCGCGATTCGGCCAGGTGGGATCTGCGGGATCGTAGCGCAAAAATTTTTGCCACAGCTCGTACACGACCGGAGCAAGGCCCATCGGCGCGCCCGGATGGCCGGAATTCGCTTGCTGGACCGCGTCGATGGCGAGGGTTCGAATGGTATTGATACTTAGCAGGTCGAGGTCCAGCTGACTCTTCGGCTGACTCACATTGGCTCCTGTCGCGGGCAGCAGGGCGCCCGCAGCTCAAGATCAGGTTTTAGATGCGCCGCGCTACCGAACGGGTTAAGGGATTTTACGCCAAAACGAAACAGCCTGCTTGCTTGGACGTGGGATGGGGCTTGGCAGGAACGCGGAGGAAGCGGTTTCGCGAAGACTGGCTGAAGGCCGAGCAGAGCCTATATTTTTTCCTCCGCCGCAAGCCCTTCTACGGTGAGCAACGAATGCGTGTTTAAATGCGGAGCAGCGTGGCTCGCATGCCCATTGGTATGCATGCTGACTTCATGCTGCGGGGCACAGGGCCGCAGTAGAAGGTCTGCAGGAGGAACGAGGATGAAGAGAGGAATGTTGGCGATATTGCTGTTTGGAGCCACACTCAGTGTCCAGGCGAAAGACCCGCCGGCCTATGAAAAAGGCGTGCTGATACAGATGGATTCTTCGTCTTGCGGCTATGCCGAAAAAGACGGCAAGACCATCGCGGGCGAAATCTTTGGCACGGATGGCCAGCACAAGAACACCAAAGTTGTCATGTGCCAGGAATACGTGTTGCAGACGGAGCGGATCACCTATCGGATTAGACCGAAAGATGACAAACATCCAGTGCTGTTGCCAGTAGGCGAATCGGCCCAATTCCGTATTCACAAAGACAAGCTGTTGCTTCGAGTTCCCGAAGCCGACGGTA